>Ga0049114_1000010_pt1 | contig 59231 bp, 60 predicted proteins | sample WorMettanBELIZE2_FD_55211 | JGI IMG/M metagenome (GOLD analysis project Ga0049114, IMG submission 55211) | Marine gutless worms symbiont microbial communities from Max Planck institute for Marine Microbiology, Germany - Olavius tantulus BELIZE.2 | ecosystem: Host-associated > Annelida >... | reverse complement strand
CGATAGGTTTTTGGCATAATATCGCGTCATATCGCGAAAGCCTTAAAACCTAAAAGTGTTGCACTTACTTATTGAACTGGGGTTTCGGATTTCGAGTTTCGGATTTCGAATTTTTGCATATCGCCACACTTCGCTATAAATCGTAGCATAGACTTCGTTCAATCTAATCCTTCAGGAAGGAGCCACCATGTTGGTCCTCGGCATCAATGGAAGCCCGCGGAAAAAGAGCAATAGCGGATATCTCCTGTCGGCATTTCTAGAAGAGGCCGAAAGACTGGGGGCCAAGACCCGTGTCATTGATGTCAACAAGCAGAACATTCTTCCATGCCGGGAGCTTATCGTCTGTGAAAAGAAAGGATTTTGCCCCATCGATGACGATATGAAGACAGAGGTCTATTCGCTGCTCCGGGAAGCAGATGTTATCGTTCCGGCAACCCCTATATTCTTTTACAACGCCACTGCTCAACTGAAGGCCCTTATCGACAGATCCCAGACCCTTTGGGCCAGAAAATATCGTCTCAGGCTATCCGATCCGAAAAGTAACATCCGACGGGGATTCTACCTCTCCGTCGCCGCTACGAAAGGCAAACAGCTCTTTGAAGGGCTGGATTTGACGATGAAATACTTCTTCGATGCCGTAGACGCGGACCATGCGGGCAGCCTTACCTACCGGGGCATTGAACATTCCGGGGACATGGCCAACCACCCGGCGATGAAGGAGGACGTCCGGGAGGCGGTCGGAAGGGTGGTCGGTCCCTTAGCGGATCGGAAAAAAATAGTCTTTTCCGGGCATGGGGGGGATTGCCGCAGCCAGATGGCGGCGGCCTTCAGCAATTTTCTGGCCGGGGAACGCATCGATGCGGCAAACCACGGCAGAGAACCCGCAGACCGCGTTCACCCGATGGTTATCGAGGTGATGCGAGAAAAAGGTATCGACATGGCCTTTTATCGGGTCCGCCCGCAGGATCCCGCCACACCGGTGGATCAACTCATTCAATTCCCCAATGGAGAAACCCCATCGGATGCCACTGACAATGGTGATATCTGGGACGTACACTTGCCGGCGGAATGGAAACTGGACGCCATGCGCCGAATTCGAGACGACATCGAGCAGCGTGTTCAGTCCCTCCTGAATTCCATGGAATAAGTGCGGACCAACGAAAATCTGTGCTCTGTGCTAGTGTTCTGTCCCGTAAGTTTTTGCCAAAAAAAGCTGAGTGGTTACTGCCAATTGTCGGACTCGAACGCGTAAAAATCCGAAGCACGAAATTCGAATTTCGTGCTTTGTCGATCGAATCCTTAGGATCAACCCAAAAAATGGCCGTATCTTTCTTTCCGCAACTTGTGGGACAAGGCACTAGCCGGTCATGTTGATAACGGTGCGGCCCACATGCTTTCCCTGCAGCATGAGATCGATCTTGTCGTTCAGTTCGGCAAAGGTTGCTTCCGTTGTCAGATCTTCCAGCCAGTCCACCTTCCATTCCGATGCAATCTTCTGCCAGGTCTTCTTCCGGACCGGCATCGGACAGTTTTGGGAGTCAATGCCGATCAGGTGAACGCCGCGCAGAATAAACGGATAGACACTCAACGGCAGGTCCGGGGAGGCCACATTGCCGCAGCAGGTTACCGTGCCTCTGAAATTGGTCGACTTAATGGTTGTGGCCAATATCTCGCCACCCACGGTGTCGATGGCGCCCGCCCACTGAGCTTTCAGCAAGGGACGTCCGCTGGTGTCTGTGGCCTCTTCAATACTGATTACCTCGGCGGCCCCGATCCGTTTGAGATAGTCCGTTTCATCAACCACTCCGTTTACCGCCGTCACCGTATAGCCAAGTTTGGATAGAATGGAAACAGCGATGCTGCCGACACCGCCGGTGGCCCCGGAAACCAGTATGGTGCCATCTTCCGGGGTCATGCCGCTTTCGACCAATTCCCACACCGACATGGCGGCTGTAAAGCCGGCGGTCCCAAAAACCATGGCCTCCCGCGCCGAGAGACCTTCCGGCTGGGGGACGACCCATCCCGAAGGCACCCGGATGTACTGCCCGAATCCTCCCGACGTGTTCATACCCAGGTCATAGGAGGTAACGATAACCTCGTCACCCGGTGCAAAGGCGTCATCGGCGCTGTCTGCGACAATCCCGACCGCGTCGATACCGGGTGTGTGCGGATAGTTTCGTGTCACACCCCTGTTTCCCGTGGCGGACAGAACGTCCTTGTAGTTCAACGATGAAAACAGCACCTGAACCACCACATCCCCTTCCGGCAGGTCCTCGATGGTTTGGGTTTCGACAGTGCGAACAAATTCCTTGTCTCCGGTCTCCCTAACGACCAACGCCTTGAATTCTTCCGGTAATGTCATCGTCATCCCCCTCCTTAAAATTTGGTCGAACAGCTGCCGTGTTGATCACAGAGCTGATGTGAGGCATTCAACGTCGTCAAACAGGCCGACAAACAGCAATCAGCCTATCTGAGCGCTGAGTAGTCCGAATCAGGCGACTTGTCAACAGTTCCTGCCAATCGAACCCTCGGCGAAGTAGGGCGGGTAACGTGAAAATATTAGTAGTTTTTACCCATTATTATGTTCATGAAGAGCCCCTATTGAAAAAAGGCTTAGTGTCACCATTTTTTGTCAGCAGAGTTACATCGCAATTAGATTTGGTGCATTGATGAAAAACAACAATAAACTACCGATTTCCGTAAAACTCGCCTACGCAGCCCCGGCCTTTGCCCTGGCAGTGGTGGGTATTCCGATATACGTCTACATTCCCAAGTTTTACACAGACGTCATGGGCATGGACATCGCACTGCTCGGTGCGCTCCTTTTCAGCGTGCGCCTTTTCGACGCCGTGACCGATCCGATCATCGGCGCTTGGTCTGATAAGACAAACACCCGATTGGGTCGACGCCGGCCTTTCATCGCCATTGGTTCGGTACTTGTTGCCGGGGCGATGATGATGCTCTTTATGCCTCCGGCAATGTCCCCCGGGAAGACCGCCCTCTGGTTTGGGGTCTCTATTTATGCGCTCTTTCTTTTCTGGACGGCAGTGGTGGTTCCCTACGAGTCTTTGGGGCCGGAAATCACCTACAATTACGATGAACGTACAGAACTTTTCGGGCTGCGAGACGGTTTTCTCATCGCCAGAACCTTGATGGCGGCCAGTTCACCGGCACTTATTCGATGGATATTCGGGGTGCCGAAATATGTGTCCGGAGAATCCACCGTATTCCTGTTGATGGCGATCATCTATGCGCCACTGGTGATCACCACATGCTGGTATTGCGTATCGAAGATCAGAGAAGCCGCTCCGCCTCAACAAAGATCCCTTCCCGGGATCAAAGAAAGCGTTCGGGTGACTTTGAGAAACCGGCCCTTTTTGATCCTTCTGGCGTCCTACACGATCAGTGCTATTGGCAGCAGCCTCCCGGCCACGCTGATCCTATACTATGTGCAGTATGTGCTTCGCTCCGAAACTGCGGAAGCCTTTCTGCTCCTGTATTTTGTTACCGGAATCGCTTTCTTGCCCCTGTGGGTTCGGCTGGCCAAAAAAATCGGGAAAAAAGCCGCCTGGATTATGTCCATGGCCGTCAACACCGGCGCCTTCACCGGTGTGTTTTTCCTTGGCGCGGGCGACGTGATCGCCTACGGCATCCTGGTTTTCTTGTCCGGCATCGGATTTGGCGCCACCCTCGCTCTTCCCTCGGCCATGCAAGCCGATGTCATCGATTATGACGAGCTGCTTACCGGAACCCGCAGAGAGGGTCACTACATCGGCCTATGGTCGATTTCAAAAAAGCTGGCTGCTGCTGTCGGCATCGGTGCCGGATTATCCATACTGGGATCCGTGGGATATACGCCCAATGTGGAGCAGCAAGACAACGTGCTGCTGACCCTTCGGGTGCTCTATGCCGGCGTCCCTTCGGTTTGCAACGGGATTGCGCTGATCATCGCCCTGCTCTATCCGATTACCGGAAAGAAACACAGGGACATACGGACTGCCGTGGAGCAAAGGTTGTCCGGCATGCCCGCCATGGATCCACTCCGGCGCATGGAACCGGCGATTCGATAATAGATTGGGGAAAGAACTCATGGACCAAACAATTCACATAGTTGTCATCAACCTGGCCGCCGTATCCCTGATGATGATTCTGGGCTGGGCCGTAAGTCTGGTGAGACAAAACGTCACCGTGGTGGACACATTATGGGGTGTTGGTTTTGTGCTCATCGCCTGGATGACTTTCGTTATGTCCGATGGATATGTGTCCCGGAAACTGCTTCTTGCTCTGCTCGTCACGATATGGGGTTTGCGTTTGAGCATATACCTCACCTTGCGGAACCATGGAAAAGCAGAGGATCCTCGATACGGGGCCTGGCGAAAAAGGCATGGTGAAAAGTTCTGGTGGGTGAGCCTGTTCAATGTGTTTTTGATCCAGGCGCTATTTATGTGGGTCATTGCGCTGGCATTCCAGTACGGAATGATCGTGCCAATCCCGACGGAACTGACGTGGCTCGATGGGATCGGGCTGGCGATGTGGATCACCGGGTTTATGTTTGAGGCCATTGGAGACTGGCAGCTCGCCCGATTCAAGTCCCAAGCGGGAAATAGGGGCAAAGTGATGGATCGTGGATTATGGGCCTACACGCGTCATCCCAATTACTTCGGAGAAGCCCTGATGTGGTGGGGGATATCGCTGATCGTGTTATCAACTCCAGGAAGCTATTGGACCCTGATCAGTCCGATCCTCATTACGGTCGTCTTATTGAAAATGACAGGGGTGGCCCTTACGGAAAAAACCATACTCGAAACCCGTCCGGCATACCGGGACTACATCCAACGGACGAGCACCTTTTTCCCATGGCCGCCCAAAAGGAGAAAAAATGAATGTCCTTATGAATCTTGCCGAACAGGCCATCCTGCCTGATTCACTAATACGCTTGGGATGCCGACGTCTGGACCGGAAGCGTCTCAAAGAGGAAGACCCGGGAACTCCACTGGGTCGGAAAATCATCAAGGAAGCCCTGATCGGAGAGATGAACAACAGTCCGATCGCCGTCCACACTCGGGCCGCTAATGAGCAGCACTATGAAATGCCTCCGGCATTTTTCGAGAAGATTCTCGGCAACCGTCTGAAGTACAGCGGCTCCTACTGGCCGGAGGGATGTGCGTCCCTGAACGACGCCGAGGAGGCCATGCTGAAACTGTACTGCGAGCGTGCCGAGATGGAAGACGGCATGGACATTCTTGAGCTCGGCTCCGGATGGGGATCTCTGTCGCTGTGGCTTGCCGAATGTTATCCAAATAGCCGTATCATCACGGTATCCAACTCCCGAGACCAGGGAGACTATATCCGCCGTCTCGGCCGCCGAAAAGACATCAGAAACTTGAACGTTGTTACCGCAGACATGAATGAGTTTTCCATAGACCGTCGATTTGACCGGATCGTTTCCGTTGAAATGTTCGAACACATACGGAACTGGCAGGCCCTTTTAGAGAGAATCAGCGGATGGCTCAAGGATGAGGGGAAGGTATTTATACATGTATTTAGTCATCGTGAACTCGCCTATATTTTCGACAGCAGAGGCGATGACAACTGGCTGGGGCGATACTTTTTCACCGGAGGTATCATGCCGCCCGATGATCTGATCCATTATTTCCAAGATGATTTGGAGGTAGAGGCCCATTGGCGCATCGACGGCACCCCTTACAAGAAAACGGCCGAGGCTTGGTTGAAAAATCTGGATCGTCATCGTGACCACATCCTGCCGATCATGAAAGATGTATACGGAGCTGCGAACGCCGTAGTATGGCTGCAGCGATGGCGGATTTTTTTCCTCGCCTGCGCCGAATTATGGGGGTTCCGGCATGGAAAAGAGTGGCTGGTATCCCACTACCGGCTAAGAAAAACAGGGACCAATGGACGTGCTGCAAGTGGAGACCGTAATGACCGCTAGTGCCATATACGAAGGCACCATACGGCACCGCAGATTTACTCCGGTGGAGAATGCGTTTCAATACCGGATCTTTCTGATGTACCTGGATCTATCGGAGTTGCCGGGGCTTTTTGCCCCCTATCGGCTCTGGTCTGTCGATAAGCCGAACATCGCCAGTTTCTTTCGAAAAGACCATTTGGGCGACCCGGATATGCCGCTGGATCAGGCCGTTCGTGATCTGGTGGCGCAGCGCACTGGCAGCCGTCCTTCCGGACCGATCCGGATGCTCACCCACCTGAGGTATTTCGGCTACTGCTTCAACCCGGTCAGCTTTTACTACTGCTTTGATCAACAGGATCGCCGGGTGGAGACAGTAATTGCTGATATCCACAATACGCCCTGGCTCGAAGAGTATCCGTATGTGTTGGGGGATGATCTGAACGAGCATGCCAGGAAGGATTGGCGGAGATACCGCTTCGAGAAGCGATTTCACGTGTCGCCGTTTATGGACATGGATATGGACTATGACTGGCGTTTTCGAATGCCCGGCCAATCGCTCAACGTCCACATGATAAACCACCGGAATGGTCGAAAACTTTTCGACGCGTCTTTAAATCTCAAACGGCGGGAAATCGACCACCGATCTCTCGCCCGGGTGCTGACGATCTACCCCGCCATGACGGTCAAGGTGACCGCGATGATTTACTGGCAGGCGCTCCGGCTCCATTTGAAGGGGGCCCCATTTTTCGTCCATCCATCAAAACGCAGACCACCACTAAAGGAGATCACGCCATGACGGAATCCATTATTCCGACGCATATCGATTTGTATACACCATCCCGACCAGGCTTTCTGGCAAACGTCTATCGGAAGGGCGTGCTTAGGGCCCTGTCCGGCATCCGGGAAGGAAAAATCATCCTGAGGGACGGGGATGATTTTCGCCAGTACGGGGAAATAACGGATCAGTTCCCGTTGCAGGCCACCGTCACGGTGCAACACCCGCTGTTCTATCAGCAAGTGCTTCTCGGCGGGAGCATCGGTGCGGGTGAAAGCTACATGGCCGGATACTGGAAGGTGGACAACTTGACCGCTCTGCTCCGCATTGTTCTGCGAAACCGGATGGTCATGGAGCATATGGACGGGAGTTGGGCGAAACTCACCGAGCCGCTGCACCGGCTCATCCATTTTTTCCATCGCAATACCCGGAAAGGCAGCCGTGAGAACATCGCTGCCCATTATGATCTCGGAAACGATTTTTACGAGCTTTTTCTGGATCCGACCCTGACCTATTCCAGCGGTATATTCGAGTCAGCGGACAGTACCCTCGAAGCGGCATCGGTGGCCAAGTATGATCGGATCTGCCGGAAATTGGACCTGTCCGCAACAGACCATGTCCTGGAGATCGGAAGTGGATGGGGGGGCTTTGCCATTTATGCTGCAAAAACTTATGGCTGCCGGATCACGACAACCACGATTTCCAAGCAGCAGTATACCTTGGCCAAAGAACGCATCCGGGAAGCCGGTCTAACAGACCGCATCGAAATTCTCCTTCAGGACTACCGGGATCTGACCGGAGAATATGACAAACTGGTATCAATCGAGATGATCGAGGCGGTCGGGCATCAGTTCTACGATACGTTTTTCAAGTTATGCTCCCGGCTCCTCAAAGCCGACGGTATGGCCGCTATTCAGGCAATTACCATCGCAGACCATGCCTTTGATCAGCACAAACGCTCGGTGGACTTTATCAAGCGTTACATCTTTCCCGGAAGCTGCATTCCCTCGGTGACCGCCCTGAATCAATCTGCGGCAAAGGTGTCCGATCTGCGCCTGTTTCACATGGAGGATGTCACTCCCCACTACGCAAAAACCCTCCGCGTCTGGCGGCATAACTTCGAGCGGAATCTGGATCGCATCCGGAAACTTGGATACTCGAAAACCTTTATCCGCATGTGGAGGTTCTATCTGCAATACTGTGAAGCTGGATTCGAAGAGCGGTACATCGGCGATGTGCAACTGGTCTTCAGCAAACCACAGAATCGGCGGGCGCCGATTCTGCCGGAACTGCAGCGTTGAACAAAAGGGAAGTCCGCTCTGAAACGCCCGCGGAGACGGCTGTTTCGCGTTCCGTGATACCAAAGTGATTTGAACGTTGTTTATGCCATCCCCTCGGAGGCAGGAATCCAGAAGTCTATGGAGCCACTGGATACCGGATCGGGTCCGGAATGACAAACACGTTTTCGAAGTCTTTTTGAATTATGACACAGCTCCGGACGCCATCACCCAGGATACCGTTGAAACAGATCATGAACTCCAAGAGCCGACAACCTCAGCACGAACAGTGGATTCGTGGGTACACCCATTTTCTACTGTTTTTTGTGATCTTTTCTTTTGTGCTGACCTACAGCATCGTTTTAGGACTGGTTTGGGGGTTCATTGTTGCTGTGATTTTCGGTATCACTGGGTTGGCGGACCCCGGTAGTGCGGCCCATGAACCCGACACAATAGGATTGGCCTTCGAAGCATCCTGGTTGTTTATTGCCGGACTGATTGCCCACTCCCTTCTGGCGATCACCCATGAACGGGAATCCGGGTTCCGGCTAAAGTACAGCCTACGCGTGTTTGCTGCCAGAACCGTCGGTCTTTTGCTGTTGATCACAGGCGGGTTCATCGCCTTTCGGCCATGGCTGTATAATACGTGACAAAAGTTTCAGAGGGGTATTTGACAGGAGCCGCCGTCGGTATTTTATTTTGAATTACGCTGCCCTGAAATACGCAGCAAGACCGTAACTCAAACCAACGAAAGGACCGTTATATGGATGAAATTATAGAGAAAACCCTGTGTGCGCTTCAGGAGGAGGGATTTATCGAATCCGATACCGAAACGTTTAAAAAGCTGATTCAGCCGGCGAAATATTTTTGCAAGGGTTGCGGACGGAGTGCGGTCAACGATTACAATCTATGCAACCCTGAAGAGCTGACAGGTTAATATATAGTTCGCATCAACTCATCAACCAGAACGCCGGAGCTGAGAGCTCCGGCGTTTCTATTTGGGACGCCCGGGGATGCCGCTGAACCGGGTCTTTACATGTGGAACGAAACGCGTGTTGCAGGTGCCGCCATTTTTTTTCGGATGCATCGGAGTCATCCAGAAGATTATGATCTCCGGCAACACTTTTGGCCCTCATGTAATCCAATTCGGTGGCGAGTTTAATTTCCAGTCCCCAGTCTTCCTGGTTGGTGCCCAGGGCTATTCCGGGCTTTTTTTTGGACAGCTTTTTCATCGCGAGTAAGAACCGCAATCTCAACCAGAGTAGCATAGTCCCAGTAATCCGGATTCTTATTCTCCTTAAACTTCATGCGTGGATAGCCAAGTTGATCATCTGATATACGTCCCGTCCGGTTCTCTTGCTTATTTCTTTTTCGGGGTCCCCTTCGAAGGATCGGTCTGGCCTGCCAAAATGGGTCTTAATGTGGCGGCGGTCCGGAGTGCATTGAACCAGAATGGTGCCCCGAGGCTGAGCAGCAGCACGCTGATCGTGATGCCGAGAAGGTTTTCAAAAAAATTATCCCACCGGTTCTTGTACTCTGCCCATGTGGCTGGGAGGACAACCAGTTTCGATTTTTCAAGCTCGCTTTTCATATCCTGAACTTCTTTGCCCAGGATCTGCAGGCGGGTGCGGCTCAATTCGTCAAACCTGGCTTCATATTTTATTAGCGCCTCGGATTCAGCCGGACCTGGGCCGACAAGGTTCTGCAGCCACTTTACCCCGTCCTCCCGTGTCTTCAAATATTGGGGAATATCCCTCTCTTTTAGCGCCGGCACCTCCTGCTTAAGGGACTCGAGAACCTCAACAGGAACCGGTTTTCTATACAGCGTGATCTCTGCGCGGGAAAGCGTGGCATCCGCGCTTTGTATCAACTTATAGCGCAGTTCAGAGTCGGTGGACAGGTTCTTGAGCAGGTCAAGGGAGTCGATTTGGAGCCCCACGGCCAGCAACACGGAAAAAATTAGGGACGCGATGCGAGTATAAAGAATAAACCGGTCCGTCGTCCGGTTCATGATCGTGTCGAACCAGACATTAAAATCGCTCGACATTTGGGACATTTTGCTCTCCAATGCCGCAAACGCCTCCTCCATCTTTTCCGACTGTGTGGGAAACCGCGTTTTAAATTCTTCGACCAGATCCTTGGCGTGCTTCCGGGACTCGACCGGTACCACCGCGTCCACCTGTTCCTTCAACACGGCCTTGATGTCTGGCGACAGATTTCCCTCCCCTTCGCTCAGGTCCTTGAGTATCACCAGTAGCTCATCAGATCCGATGACGGCCGCCGGTCGCCCTGTGGGAGAAGCCACCGCGGGGTGCTCCAATGCCTCCTTGGCGATTTCCTTGGCATGCTCCTTTAACTTCGGGTATCGCTCAATTAAACTTGTGACCCCCCCACAAAAGGTTGCGCCCGCGCAGTCCGAGAATCGCGACAACAAGCTGGACGCCCATGGTGATAACCAGGCTTAGCAGGAGCATGACAATAACAAAGGCGAATACGGTATCAAAATGTTCCAAGCCCATGATCAAACTCCTTTTCTGTTTCAGGGGCGGTAAATTATAAGCCTGCTCCGGGGATGCGGCTTTGGGCCATGTTGCTTATTGACAGTCAATCGTCATCATCGTCTTTGCTGTCATCCCCATCATCCCTGTCATCATCGTCATCGCAAAGACCTGTCGGTGAGCTCGTGGAGCAATCGCTGTCCGCCCAGATGTTTGCGGTGCCGGCACTGCCGCGGCCTGTGGTATTGTCAAAGACGTCAACGTCGGCACTATCCTCGATATCGTTTTCTGCGAAAACGTTATCCGGAGTTCCTGTTTCTGAGATCCCGCTTCGACTGACACCGTCGATCTCATTTTCTTGAATTCGGTTTGAGAATATAACCGGTGGGCTTGGATTGTCACGGGTATCCGTGAGTTCGATGCCATTGGCGTTGACGACGTCCGGTGTATCACTGATGAGGCTGATCTTGTTTTTATAAATCCGGTTCCCGGTCAGCGCTTCGGCACCGTCTTTACTTCGGAAATCAGCATAGAGCACGATCCCGGTGCCATCGTATCCGCCCGAATCACAGCTGCATATTTTGAGAGTGCCCAACACCTTGTTCTTGGATATGCTATTCCCCCGGTGACTACCGCCGTCGGAGCCGCCAACCAGGACACCGATACCACCGCCGTTGAGGGTCCAGAGATCAAGGATGATGTTGTTATGGACCTTCCAGCCGGAACCGTTCCAGTTCGTGATGGCCTGCAAGCTGTTGAGCATGATATTGCGTTTTACCGTGACATGATCGGCTCCTCGGCTGAATATTGGAAAATCAAGTTTCCCATCATCTTCATAGGAATCCTGAGGTTCGCCCATAAACCGAAATCCGATGATGCGGGTTCCGCTGCCCGTGTAATCCTTATTAAACAAGAAACCCGCCATGAGAAAAGAATGAGAATTGGGGCCGTCATTGATGATGACGCGGCCCCTGGCCCGGAGCGTGATTGTTTTATCAATAATGGCTCCAACGTAAGTGCCGGGACTCACAAGGATGGTGTCTCCATCTTCTGCCGTAGCGATGGCACTCTGAATTGTTTGGTATTCCTCAGGCACTCTCAGTTTGTCGCCGTAGGCGTTTGAAGCCAGAAGGCCGCATAACAAGCAGATGCCCAATATCATTACCCTTTTACTCATATCCACCTCCTTTCCGGTTACCGGTGGATTTCCCCGTATTTAATTTGAAGGTTGAAACAAAAATGGAATTGGCAAATTCCCGGCAGGGCTCCCGAAAACAAGCTTTCATTATGCAAAAAGCTTTTTTAGTGTCCTTTTGCCGACAGAGCGTACTCGAATTCTTCGGTATCGTGGTTGAAGTGCAGTTCATGAATATCCCATTTGTTGTCCTCACCGCCAGGGATCTCCAGTTTTTGCGCCAACAGGACCCTTTCCCCGTCGGTGCGTAAGGTGATCATTCCGTAGACTGCGACATTTCTGTCTTTCTTTTCCTGCATCTCTTTTTCGATTTTTCTTCTGTCTCTGTCGGTTTTGGCCGTTTTGATCTTTTCTTCATAGTTCTTGAGCTGGGCGTAGTATTTATAAACGTGGCTAAATTCCTTCGTATTCCTCGCCAACTCCGTGCTAAAGATCAATGGCCGCACACCTCTGCCGTATTTACCGAATGAACCAAGCGCATCCGGACGAGGATGTGCATAGCTTTCTTCGTCTCCGCTCGATATGACCGTCACGATCGAGTTGAGGACCTGTAAAAAAGTCTCTGAAAAATGGTGGCTTCCATGGTGGCAGGCCTTGGTGATGTCCACGCCAAAATGCCGTCGCCCCTTCATGATGATCGCCTGTAGCTCCGCCTCGACTTCAGCAAGTTCCTGTTTTTCCGCAGAAGTAGTGGAAGTCCCTTTAGCCTTGATCTTATAGACCCGACTTCCCAGCTGCGAGACCTTCGAAGTCGTCTTGGCGTAATGTTTCAGCAGATAATCCTCCGATTCGGTGTTCAAATCCCCGCCCAACATGACTTTCAATTTTCCGATACGCAGCTGCAAGATGACCGAGTGTCCGTTCTTGGTGACCCCTTCATTTCCCAACTTTATAAGGCATTGCCGATGCTTCGTCCCGTGCTTTACTTTTTCCGTAAGAGGACCCAGTAGCTTGAGCTCCACTTTTGCACCCTCGCCATACCCGGAAACGAATTTGTCCTCGGCACTCAGAGCCGTAAATTTGACATTCTTGTTGTTTTCGACCGCCTTCCGAAGAGTTGTGAGGTACTGTTTTCTGGTTTTTTTGTGTTTCATTATCAATTTGTGCATGGCTGAATTCGAAGACACCATATCCCAAAGAAAATATTTGCCACGTTCATTCTTAACATAGCCTCCAAGATCATCGTTGCTGAAATATCTCAGCTTTTTATCTTTATCAGCCGTCCGAATCGGTCTTTCCACCGCTCCGTTGTGATAAACATGTTGTACGGCAACCTTTCCGGATTCGAATAACTGCTGGAATCCGTAATAATGATCCTTATCGGGATGTGAAATGATGACGTGATCGATCTCGAACGGTTGACGGGCATTTGAAGTGTCCTCCGTTACACCATCAACGCCAATGACTTTCCTACCCCGGAGGTTGTAACGCCAATTGATAAATCGAAACATATTGTCCCCGATGCCGGCATCTATCAGGATGACCTTGTCATCCGGAGTCACGATATGGCAGCCATCACCCTGGCCAATGTCTACAAAGTTAACCTCCAGCACCCGTTCGGCAGAAAACCACGTCTTCCTCAACCAGCCCCTGTCTCCGCGACATTTCACTTTAGCCCAGCCATTTTTCTCTTCACCTAAATATTTCAACCAGTCGCCGAAAAGTAGATGATTTTTTGCTTTGGATTTTTTTTTGGGTTGAGCGCGCAGCCCCGCATCGGTAATTGAGATAAAGTAGTGTCTCCCCTTCTTTAGATCCATTTTTATCCCTCCAAAATCAGTTTGACAGCTGAAATAAGAATTTACCGACGGTCCCTGATGATTACGAAACACTCACGATCTATCATCGTGCACCCGGCACATATCCTCATCGGTAAAACATTTTTCGTTTTCATTTGCGGCGCCCTGGGCATCGAGCTCGACATTGCGGGCATCCAGCGGATGCTCCAAGATCTCTTTATAGTATTCATGCTGGATCAGGAGATTCATGATTTCGTTGGTTCCCGTCCAGATCTGGGCCAGGCGGGTATCCCGCATCATTCTTTCAATGGGATAGACATCGGTATAGCCGATGCCGCCCATGATCTGCATCGCCTTGTGGCACAGATTCCAGGCGGCGGTAGTCGCAAATTTCTTGGCTTCACTGACCAGGCGCCGGCAATTCGGCGCATCGTTGTCCACCGATTTGGCCGCCATATGGACCAGGGCGCGTGCGGCATCCAGTTCAGTGATACCGTCGGCCACCATATTGCTGATGGACTGGTATTTGCGAATCGGCTTTCCAAAGGCGCGTCTCCTGTCGCTATATCGGGCCGCGATTTCCAGCGCCGCTCTAAGCCCCAGGCTGCATGCCGCCGAGGTCAGGCGTTCGGGGATCATCATCTGATTGAAAACCAACGCTCCGCCGTGGAGCAATCCGATCAGGTTATCCCGGGGCACCTCGACATTTCGGAATACCAGTCGGCCGACCCCACCGCCTCTTGTTCCCATCAACCCGTAGTTGTATTCGGTGGTGATCCCCGGACCGCGTTCTACCATGAGGGTGCTCAGACGCTCATACTTGTGGGCGGCATCATCAAAATTGGTTCGGCAATACACCAGAAATATATCGGCCTCCGTGGCACCGACGACAAAACGTTTCTGACCATTGAGGATGAAGTGGTCCCCTTTGAGATCCGCACGGGTTAATGCGCCAAAGAAATCAGAGCCCCCTCTGGGTTCGGTGAGTGCTTCCGCACTAATTAATTTTCCCTGAAGCATCGGTTTTAGATATTTCTTCTTTTGCTCCGGTGTTCCAAACACCTGAAGTGCCTCACCCACTATCGACGGCATGGCGTAGGCACAGCCCAAGGTGGACCCCAGAACGCCGATTTCCTCCATGGCCACCACTTCGGCCGTCCAAGGCAGATTCCGCCCCCCCCATTTGGCTGGAAAGCGGAGTCCCAAAAGATGGTGTGCCGCCAATTTCTCGACATATTCTCTCGGATACGTAATGTCATCCCGATCCAGGGCTCGAACAAAATCATGGGAAATTTCATCACGAACAAATTGCCGTACTTCTTTCTGAATCTTTTGTTGTTCCTCGGAAACTAAATCTGCATAAAACATAGGTCCTCCCTTCAATCTCGTGGGATCTTGCCATACAGCGCGGTGACCGGTGAAACGGGGTTATGTTGTCCAGCCGATCTTCGAGTTGTGATCCATTTGCACATTCCACATGGCGAGCAGGACAGGAGGCAGGAGACGCGTTGCATTCGTCTCGGAAATTTTACCGATTGGATTTAGAAATCGCACAGACTTTGTCCGAATGCGCAATACCTATTTTTTAGATGGTTCTTCCAGCCCGAGCCACTCTTTGGCTTCTTTTAGGCGATAAAAAATCATTATTTCCCAGGGACTGTCTTGCGAGAAGGCCTCATACATGCGTCCGAAACCGAATACCAGAGGAGAGTCTGAGACGACGGCAACTTTAATGGAGGGATTTATTTCGGCTGCTTTTCTATCCTGGTCGGCAAGCTCCTGGATATCGTTGGTGCTTAGTAGAAAATCTTCCACGGGCTGGCATATCCATAATTGATATTGGAACGATGCAAAGTCGGGATGATTAATAATCTGGGTATTGGCATCCAAGATTTCCTGGGATGTGATCTGACCTTGGAAAGAAAGCGCGACGCAGTTCTCGTCGTATTCGATTCCATTTAACACGGTTTGTCTCCTCCAAGGGGACCGAAGGCGTCAATAGTCTTTATGTTACTTTTCTTTGGTCACCACCACAAAATCCAACTCTTTGAGAGGCAGCGACTGACCGAGCAATTCCTTCGGACGGACACGGTATTTCCGCTCAGGTGGTTTACTTTGATCGCCTTCCCAACAGACAAACAATTCCACGTCATTGGACGTTTCAAGTGCCCTGTTTAGAAATGCAACAAGGTCTGTGATGCACCTCTCTGTTTCTTGAATTTCGTCGAGCTCATCCTCGGCCTCCGCCCATTCCGGTTCCGAAAAGAAACCGCACCCACAGTTTTGCCAGGAACCGGCATAATAAACATGAGGCTTTGTAAAGTGCTGAACGACCGTCATATCCCTCTCGTGCAGATCCTCAATATAAAACTTGCGGTCCTGCTCATCCCACTGTGACGTCTCGCAAGGGACATCCGTTCCTATGTAAACGGCGTAGCACATAATCAATGGCCAAGGTGAACCAGCGATCTATGAGAATTGGTCCGTTTTTTAAAATTACCGAATGCGAACGAGATTTAGCGTTCTGGATAGGAAGATAAGTTTTTATGGGGGGAAACTGAAATACATAAAATGGCTACCATTCTGTGGCGCATTTGTCAACGTGTGGAGTCTGTCACCAAAGCGGTCGCAGAGTACACGATGTGTAAGTTCTGAGGATATTACGGCAAGCCCGACTCCCATCGCGGATGCGGGCGCACCGCTCAGACAGCCGCCTTTTCATATTACAGGTCAAGACGCCACCGAACCCAGGGATAATCTCTCTATTATCTCTTTGACGATGGTTTCAGGCTTCCCGGATGCGGAAACCTCCAGGGCACCCTGCGGTTCCTCCAGAGCATCGAACTGACTCGGAAGCAGATGCGCCTTGGCAAAATGCCCCCGTCGCCCTTCCAGGCGCTTACGGATCAGCCCGGATTCTCCCTTGAGGTAGACCAGCCGGATATTCCGGTTTCCTTCAAAAAGATACCTCCGGTAGGATTCCTTCAGCGCCGAGCAAGCAACGACGGCGGATGCGTGCTCATCGGCGAGTTCTCCCAGCAATTTCCTCAGGGCATCCAGCCATGGCTTGCGATCCTCATCGGTCAGCGGGATGCCTCGGGACATTTGGCGAACGTTGCTGCCAGGGTGATAATCATCAGCATCAACGAACCGCCAGCCCAGGTCTCTCGCAAGGAGTTTCCCCACTGTGGTCTTGCCCGATCCTGTGACACCCATAAGAAGAATGATCATAGCTTCGCACATGTGGTGGATCAGATGCCCCTTTATTTAACAAGATCTGCACAAACGTCTGGCATTTACGGCAAGAGGGCGGGGCACATGGTGTCTTCCAGTCGCCGGCGTTGCCGTTCAAAGCTTTGCTCGTCCTTGATTCTTTCGAGATTTATCATTTCACCAAAGCGAATAGTCACCTTTGAAAACGGTTTTGGCAGAAAAAACCGGTCCCAACTGTTAAAGAACCAGGCATTGTCGGCAGTGGTATAGAAAGGAACGATCGCTGCATGGGTTAGCTGGGCCATCCGGATGGCGCCAGCCTTGACCTCTCCCGCAGGCCCCCGGGGGCCGTCCACGATGTGGGCGGCGAGTCTGGAAGCCTTTAACTGTCGGACAATCTCTTTTAAGGCCGTTGCTCCTCCCTTTGACGAAAATCCTCTCACCGCACGCCAACCGGACCGTTCGGCAACACCGGCGATGATCTGGCCGTCCTTGCTCTGACTGATCATGAGACTGGGATCGAATACCCGGTACTTTTGGAAATACCGGATGGCCGAGAAAAACTGCTAGTGCCATGTGCATAAGAGGACGGCCCCCCCACTTTTCAGGTAGTCCATCCATTGCGTTTCGTTTTCGACCTTAAGACGAAAGGTCCACGAGTAAGCCCTGATGAACCGGTAAAGGAACGATAAGCCCAAGTTGGAAGTGATAAAGCGATAGGATGTCATTCCCACAGCAAATATCTCCTGTTCCCAGAAAAAAGATCAGCGCTACAAGCACCGAGACACCTGTTGTCAGATAGAAGGGAGGTGTCCCTTTGCGTCTATCGGTCTCGTTAAATGGGCATTATACCAGAAACACACTAAAAATATCCGAAAAATATGAAAATGAAACACCCCGAAAAACAGAAGGCCCCATCTGAGGAGGGCAAAACGTGGGGATTTGAGGCCGCAAGACAAGCTTATCGTGATGGGTAATCCTTAGAAGTCAATTCCAAACATCCTACCCACATCCAGAGCGCTTTTCACCCCATCTTCGTGAAAACCGAAGTACCAGTATAGTATGCACCGCAGTAAAAGGTCTGGTTCTGCCCGTTGATCTCATGACGTCGTTTCCTGGCGGCAAGGCTGTCCGGTGTATATACCGGGTGGTGGTAGGTCAGTTCCGTAATGATCTTCTCCCTGTCGATGACATCTGCCATGTTTAGACTCACACAGAACTCTTCTTCGGCATCCAGGCTCTGGAGGATGTTCATGTCATAGGTCACCGCCACACGCCGCTGATCTTCCCTGGGTATGTAATAGTTCCAGCTCGCCCAGGCCTTCCGGTGTCTCGGCAGCACCGTGTGGTCTGTATGTAGAATGGTCTGGTTCTCCTCATATGCGATCCTGCCCAGGATATCCCTTTCTGCATCGGTTGGATCAGCGAGGATTTTGAGGGCCTGATCGCTATGGGGTGCAAGGACCACCCGGTCGAATTGCTCAGGGTCAACCCCGTCTGCCTGAAGGAGCACACCGTCTGAGGTGCGTCGGATTTCCCGGACAGGGCACTTCAAACGGATCCGATGGCGATATCCCCGCGTGAGCGGCTCGATGTATTGCCGGGACCCGCCTTTTAAGACAAGCCACTGGGGCTGGTCTCGGATATTCAGGAACCCATGGTTTTCGAAGAATTCGGTGAAATAACGTGCCGGAAATTCCCTGAATGCATCCGGAGAGGCCGACCATATGGCCGATCCCATCGGTACGATGAAGTAATCGACAAACCAGGAGGAATAGCTCTTTTCGCGCAAGAACGCGTCCAGGGTCTTTTGATAACCGACATCCGAGAGGAGGAGCTCCTGGGCCTCTTTTTTGAATCGGAAAAGATCCGTCAGCATTCGGTAAAAAGCCGGTCGGACCAGATTTTTCCGCTGAACAAAAAGCGTGGACAGCGTGCTCGGCCTAAATTCCAGGCCGGTCCGCCCACACTTGACACTGAAACTCATCTCAGAATTCTGCCAGGCTACCCCCAAACGGCGCATCAGTCTGAGGAAATTCGGATAGGTTTTTTCGTTGAATACAATGAATCCGGTATCGACCGCATAGGTGCGGCCGTTGAGCGCGACATCGATGGTATGGGTGTGGCCGCCGATACGGTCCTTGGCTTCGAAAACCGTGACCTCGTGTTCCTGATTGAGCAGATAAGCGGCAACCATTCCCGAGATTCCCGTCCCAATAACAGCGATGTGCATGAAATCCTCCGTTGGGTGGCATATCCGGGGTCACTTATACACCGGCAATGGAATCTATGCGGTTTGCGTATTTTACGCCATCAGGTATCGGTCTAAGATTTCGGATGATTTTCAGCCGCTTCAAAATTAACAGCAGATAATAAGTGATGTCGATTTCCCACCAAAAAAAACCCTGCCGTGTGGAAACGGAATATTGATGGTGGTTATTGTGCCAGCCCTCTCCAAACGTGATGAGTGCCAGGAACACATTGTTACGGCTGGCATCGGGGGTATTGAATCGCCGGCGGCCAAACATATGCGCCAGAGAGTTGATGGTGACTGTCGCATGAAACAGCACCGTGGAGGAAATAAAAAAACCCCAGACAACCATCTGCATGCCGGATGTTCCGAGGGAAGGGGCGACCTTTGAAAGGAGGTTTCCGAACCCGTAGAGAGTCAATGCCAGAAGCACCGGTACCACGATATCGAATCGGTTGAGCCAGCACAGTTCCGGGAATCGGATCCAATCTTTGGCATATTCGGTTTTGGTGCGAAAATTTGCCCGTGTCGTCAGCCATCCCATGTGACTCCAGAGAAAGCCGTGGATGACCGGCGAGTGAACATCTTCGCTCCGGTCGGCGAACCGATGATGATGGCGGTGATGGGCGGCCCACCAGATGGGACCGCGCTGCACGGACGCGTTTCCGAGGACGGCAAATAGGAACTGCCAGGAGCGATCCGTTTGAAATGTTTTATGGGAAAAGTACCGGTGATAGAACCCGGTAATGGCGAACATGCGGATAACGTAGAGCAGGATAGCAACGACGACCGCCGTCCAGCTCCATCCGACCCAAATGACACCCAGGCAGCCGGCGTGCAATATGATGAACGGAAGGATTCGCAGCCAGTCTACCTTTTTCTCATCATCTGTAGGAACCTGATCCGACACGACATCGGAGTCAATCCATCGAAGCAGGGTTCTGGAAAATGGCACGGATCTGTCGGATATCTTTTTCGATGTCTCTGTCATGGGTCAGTCCGGTGGCAGCGTATCAGGGGTGAAAAAGGGTGTCAATTTCTAGGTGTGGTGTCCTGTACCTGACTGCCGGTCCGACCGCACCCCGCTTTGAACAGCCCTGCTACGTTTAGAGGATCAAAGATCAGGATAAACCGCGTGATAATGATAGTATTTCCCCCTTAACAATCAGCTAGTCAGCTCGTATTGCCGAATGCACGTAGCGTGACCATTGTGTAAGTGTACCAAGCAACCATGAACACCTTTTTACGAATTGATTCAGACGAGGCCAAGGGAAGATAAACCGAGAAATTTTCCTAGAAAGGAAGCGAGCGATGAAGACGAATGAAGAAATATATGGGAAATACGAAGATGACACCGGTGAGGAGTACTTCTGCCCTATCAAAGCGGTAACGGATGCCCGCCGGGTTTCCGAGTGGGAGGTTGATGATTGTGTGGAAGCATCCACGGCCGGGCGCTATTCCGGAAACCTGAATGTGGTCGACCGGTTTACAACCTGAAGGATACAATCCCATGATCGTAGAATTTGATCTCAGCGTCACTGACGGCATTCCATAGGTTATGGTGGATGGTTCGGGAATCACGGCGGAAACCATCTCACGATACCTGTCGGCAGGCATCCTGTTCCCGGATGAAATACACCAGGCCGAACAACTTCTGCACCGTCTGAATAACGCTGTTTAAACTTGGAAGTATCGGCAACCAACGAATCCGCCAACAACCAGGATCACCAAGGAGATACGCGATGAAAGTCAATCTGAAATGCTTTGCAAATCTGGCAGAACGATACACCTGTGACTACCAGGTAACCACCACAATGGACATGAATGAGGGTTCGACAGTCGGAAAACTGATGAACGCGTCGGGTATACCGAAGGAAGATGTCAAAATCGTGTTTGTCAATGGAAAGATATCCGGTGTGGATCAGCCCCTAAACGATGGCGACAGAATTACACTGGTACCGGCTACCGGCGGTATGTGACAGAATTCGGTCAGATATGAAACCGGGCATCGGCAATATTGTACTGATCTACGGGCTAACCGCAGTTGTGTTCTTTGTTATAGATCTGTTTTGGCTGGGTATAGCAGCCAAGGGTTTGTATGACCGGTATGTCGGAAGCCTTCTGAGGGACCAGGTCAACTGGATCGCCGCAATCCTTTTCTATGCCATATATATCGGCGGGATACAGCTGTTTGTGGTCATGCCGGCCCTGCAGGAGAACACAGGAATACTCCGGACGGCCATCATGGGGGGGCTGTTGGGGCTGTTTGCTTACAGCACATTCGACCTAACCGCTCTGGCACTCCTCAGGGGCTGGTCCGTAACCATTACCGTCGTGGACATGTTGTGGGGAATGCTACTAACCGGGAGTACTGCCGAACTGGCCCTGTGGTTGGCCCGAAGCCTGTTGAAAATTGTTTAGTAAGGAGGGAATACCCAAATGAATACTGAATTGAGTAAAGTCCTAAACAGCATTGACAATGAATATAGAGGAAAAATTCAAAAAGGGGCGCGGCATTATTTAGAGGTGAGCGTTGGAAAACAGGCTGAAAAGCTGGGATTTCAGGAACTGAAAACAAAATACGAAAACACTTATGTGGTGGTCCCTTTGAAGACACCCCAGAAGGGAATGAAGGTGCGAATCGATGGTCGAACCTTTGTCAATTATGCGGAATATCCATCGGGAATCGCGGTACCCGGATACCTGGCCAGGGAGACGGAGAAATCCTTCAAGACGTTTATCCCCAACGACAGCATGATCTGTAATTTTACCTGATTGGTGATTCAAAGGAATCTTTGCACGAATTCTTTGAATCTACAAAAAATAATTTAGTACGTATTATTTGAGTAATCCTTGCCAAAGGGTGTTGTAGGACGACTGCCATGATGAAAAGATTACCGTTTGTTATTCTACTATGCTGCCTTTTGGGAGCCATTTGGGTTATCACGGGAGGATCTCAGGCCATGGCCATAGAGGAAGCCCCCTATACCGTCATGGAAAGAATTGGCAATTTTGAATTACGAAAGTACCCTTCCTATATCGTTGCTGAGACATATGTGGAAGGGACATTCGAAGATGTCGGTAACGAGGGTTTTCGACGCCTGGCCGCGTACATCGGCGGCAAGAACAAAACAGATACGTCCATCGCCATGACAGCACCGGTCAACCAGGAAGCAGGCTCTGAAAAAATAGCCATGACAGCCCCTGTCGGTCAGGAGCAGTCGCGAAATAACTGGCGGATCACGTTCATGATGCCTGCCAAATACTCGCTGGACACCTTACCCCGCCCCGCGGACGATCGCATCACACTAAAAAAAGAAGCTCCCCGCACCATGGCGGCGATTCGTTACTCGGGAACCTGGGGGCAAAAAAGATACAATGCTCACGAAGAAAAACTGATTGCCTGGATCCATGAAAATGGCTGGAAGCAGGTCGGCAATCCGGTGTGGGCCCGTTACAATCCGCCGTTCATGCCCTGGTTTCTGAGAAGAAACGAGATATTAATTTCCGTGGAAATGGAATAGAAATCATTAGAATTGATTTCAAAAGCCTCGATCATATCCGAGATTACAGCTAAATGAATATGATAGCCGAAGTATGTATATGTTCATGAACAAGGCAAGCTCAAGCGCTTATGCGGCGTTCTCAAAATTGAACGACCCTCAACGTAGTTCACTACGCCTCGGGTCGTTAAATTTTTGCGGCCTTGCCTAAACGCTTGAGCTCGCCTTGTTCAGCCGCCGAAATCGTCGTAGGCGATCATCTCAGGCTCCACCCCCAGATCATCCAGCATCCGATTGACCGCTTCCAGCATCATGGGCGGGCCGCACAGATAATATTCTATTTCCGTGGGGTCCGGATGGTTTTTCAGATATTCGTCGAGAGCCACCTGATGGATGAAACCGATGTACCCATGCCAATCATCCTCGGGCTGGGGATCCGATAAGGCGACATGAAACGTGAAATTGTCGAACGTCCGTTCCAGCTCCTGGAACTCGTCTTCATAGAAAAGCTCCACCAGGGATCGGGCGCCATACCAAAAGGTGATTTTCCGTTTCGTGTTGACGGTTAACAGCTGGTGGAAAATGTGAGCCCGCAAAGGGGCCATTCCCGCACCGCCGCCGATAAAGCACATTTCCCTTCCGGTGTCCTTGACGAAAAAATCGCCGTAGGGCCCGGCCAGGCTCACCCGGTCACCGGGCTTCAGGGTAAACAGATAAGACGATGCGACCCCAGGAGGAATTTCGGTCTCTTCAGGGGGCGGTGTGGCGATCCGGACGGTGAAGCGAAGCTCGTCTTCGGCCGGATAATTGGCCATGGAATAGGCTCTGTATACCGGCAGGTCCGTTCTGGCTTTGAGCCCCCAGAAATCGAACCGGTCCCAGACCTTCTTGTAAGTCTCTCCCACATGAATCTCCCGGTAGGAACGTTCGTATTCGGGGATATCGATCTGCACATAGGACCCGGTTTCAAAATCCATGTGTTGACCCTCGTCCAGTTTCAGACGGAGTTCCTTGATAAAAGACGCTACGTTTTCGTTGGATACCACCGTGGCATCGTATTTCTTGATATTGAATATTTCATCCGGTATCCGGATGCTCATATCCTCTTTGACCTTGAGCTGACAGGACAGACGTATCTGACCCAGACGTTCGTTGCGGTTCAGGTGGGCCAATTCCGTGGGTAACATATCCCGGCCCCCCGCTTCTACTTTGCATTTACACAGTCCGCAGCTCCCTTTTCCGCCGCAGGCCGAAGGAAGCAGAATTTCGTTCTGGGTGAGGGCCGACAGCAGCGTGGAACCGGTGGGCGAATGGATGCTCTTTTCTTCATCATCGTTGATGACAATGGTGCGCTCGCCTTTGATCACGACCTTGGATTCGACAAGGAGCAGTGCGGCCACGAGAATGATAACCACTCCGAAAAACACCGCGATACTGGCTAAATAAATCTCGATCATAATGAAATGCCCGCAAACAACATAAACCCGATAGCCATCAGGCCCGTTGTGATCATGTTGATGGCAAACCCCTGAAGCCCATCCGGAACGTCCGCGTAGCGCAGCTTCATCTGGATGGCGGCCATGGAAATGATGGCCAGGGCCCATCCCACGCCCGACCCGAACCCGTAGACTACCGACTCGCTGAACGTGTAGCTGCGTTCCACCATGAACAGAGATGCTCCGAGAATAGCGCAATTAACGGTGATCAAAGGCAAGAACACACCCAGGGCCGCGTACAGGGCCGGTGAGTAGCGATCAATAATCATCTCTACAACCTGAACCAACGCGGCAATGGTCGCGATAAACAGCACCAGTTTCAGAAAACTGAGATTCGGGAAACCCGCCCAGGCCAGCGCCCCTGGTGCCAGCAGGAACTCGTACACAGCCCAGTTCACGGGCGTGGTCAGGGTCAGGACGAAGATAACCGCCAGGCCGAGCCCGAAGGCCGTTGTCATGTTCTTGGATATCGCCAGAAACGAGCACATGCCCAGGAAGTAGGCCAGCAGAATGTTGCCGACGAACACCGAGTTGACAAAAATGCTGATAAGGTTTTCCATCCGGTTATTTTTCTTTCAAGACCGCATGTTCCAGCCAGACGAATAGGCCGATAACGATAAAGGCGCCCGGAGCCAGAAGCATCAGTCCCATGTCTTCGTACCCGGCCGCATAAAACGCTTCCGGCACCACCTGATATCCAAAAATTTTTCCGGCTCCCAGAAGTTCCCGAATAAACGCCACGCCGATCAGTACGGAGCTGTATCCAATGCCGTTGGCGATGCCGTCCATGAACGAACGGAACGGCGGATTGGACAGGGCATACCCCTCGGCACGTCCAAGCACGATGCAATTGGTGATGATCAGACCGACAAACACCGAAAGCTGCTTGCTGACGTCGTATAAAAACGCTTTGAGTGTTTCGTCCGCAATAATCACCAGGGTAGCGATAACCGCCACTTCAACAATGATGCGAATATTTCTCGGGATGATGGTCCGGAGCGCTGAAATGATCATGCTCGAGAAGGCCACCACAAAGGTAAGCGCCACACTCATCACGAGTGCGTTTTTAAGCTGCACGGTGACAGCCAGGGCCGAACAGATGCCAAGAATCTGTTTGGAGATCGGGTTGGACAGCCAGAGGGCCTTGACGATCTCCTTGTAGGATTTGGTTTTTTGAATCGCCGCCAAGGGGCGCGCGGTGGATCCATTCATGGTCGTTCCCTATTGTGTTGACAGGCCTTGGGGACCCGGCGATCTCTGGCCAAGCTGTTTTCTGAATTTGATGGATACCGGTTCGTAATCTTCCAGAATTTCTTTGATGCCATCGGTGAGGTACTTTCCGGTCAGCGTCGCTCCGCTGATACCATCCACATAGTGATCACGTCTTCCTTCCGGGACGATATCTTCTACCTTTCCTTTGGCGATGCTCACCGAAACAAGATCCCCCTCCTGGTCGACGATCTTCTTTCCCACCCAGTTACGCCGAAACCAGGCCTTTTCGATTTCACCGCCGAGGCCGGGCGTCTCCGAGTGTTTGTACACCGTAAAACCGACAACGGTCGATCCGTCGTTTTCAATGGCCAGATACCCTTTGATGCGCCCCCAGAGGCCACGGGAATCAATGGGCAGAATGTAGGCCACGATGGTGTCGTTATCGGTCTGGACATAGACGGGGATATCGGTCTCGCTCCGTTTCGTCTCATCTGCCAGGGAGCCCTCCTGATCCACCCAGAGCTGCCGGATATTTTCCCGAAAAAGGCTTTCCACCTCCTCCGATGCATAGCGTTTGTCCTCTTTGACCAGGCCCACCGCTTTGAGGATGTTCTTCTGCTTGTCGAGGATGATGTTGCGTTCCTGGAATCGCTGCAACCCGGCCGAGGCCGTGGTCAACAGAATGCTGCACACGAAACACAACACAGCGGCAAACAACAGGGATTTCATCTTATCCGACATTCGGCACTCGCCTCTTGAGCCTGAGTTTGATCTCGATATGATCGAGCAACGGTGCAAACAGGTTCATAAATAAAATCGCCAGCCCAACCCCTTCCGGAAACGCGGGGTTGAACACCCGGATCAGCACAGTCAGAGCCCCGCAACCAAATCCGAAAACCCATCGCGCGCCCTGCATGTGGGCGGCAGATACCGGATCCGTCGCCATGTAGGCAAATCCGAACATCGCACCGCCGATGATCAGGTGATAGAGCGGATTCAGATGCATGAACGGCATCGACCCCTCTGTCGCCATGAGATTGACTAGGAAAGCCGTCGACAGCAGGCCCAGTACGCAACCGACGATGATCCGGTAATTTGCAATCCCTAAGATAATCAGAAAGAGAGCGCCGACAATGCTCAGAATGGTTGCGGTGCCCCCCACGCTACCGGGATAGATTCCCAGGAACAATTTAAGGGGGGTGAATCCGGCGTCGGCCAGCGCCCCATGGATCTCTGAGCCGCGCTCGGTGACCGCAGCCACCGACAATGGCGTGGCACCGGAAAATCCGTCCACCGGGACACTGCGGGATCCGCTGAGCATGGTCCAGACCGCGTCTCCGGAGTTCTGGGCAGGGTAGGCAAAATAGAGAAACGCGCGCCCGGTGAGCGCCGGATTTAAAAAATTCCGCCCGGTGCCCCCGAAAATCTCTTTTCCGATAACGATACCGAACGATATTCCCAGCGCTGCCTGCCACAGCGGCACGGTCGGGGCAAGGGTCAACGGGAAAAGGGCGCAGCTGACGAAAAGGCCTTCGCTGATTTCATGCTTCCGGACAACGGCAAACAGGGATTCCCAAAAAAAGCCGACTACATAAACTACAATAACGACGGGAACCACCGCTTTGAGACCGGTGAGTATAACCGGCAAAAAGGCGGTCGAAAGACCGGAAGCCAGATGGGACTGGTACCCCACGTTGTACACCCCGAAAGCATAATGTGGCAGAAGCGCCACAATGACCAGCATCATGTATCGCTTGACATCGAGGCTGTCTCGAATATTGGGAGCGGTGTGGGTCACCCGTGGCGAACCGAAGAACACCGATTCGATCGATTCATACACCGGATAGTATTTTTCGAAACGTCCTCCGGCATCAAAATATTTTCGGGTCGAGTGGAAAAAGCGTTCAATCGATTTCATGAGCGTAACTGTTCTGTATAAAATTCGGCTTTCGCGGTTTTGAATCTCTCAAAGAGATCTAGTTTGGAGGGGCACACAAAGGAGCACAGCCCGCACTCGACACAATCGAGAAGACCGTGGGAGAGAGCCTCTTCCACCTCGCCGGCATGAAGAGCCTTATAGGTAAACTGAGGGAGAATATCCACGGGGCACACGTAGGTGCAGTAACCACAGGCAATACAGGCCCGGTCGCCGCCATGAACGTTGCAGTCCACGGTGAGGGCCTGATGGTGAAGCCGGGATGTAAAGGCCTTTGAAAAGGTTGGCTTGCGATATCCGGGCCGAAACAAACCCAGAAGTTCTCCCGGAACATTGCCTTCCGGAACAAGGTTTAAAACGGTTTCGTAAAAGCCAAGATAGCTCGATGATGGCGCCGCATACCCCCGGAACAATCCCCCCAGGGTGTACCGGATATCCCCATTGCGCTTGGGGTCCGGAGCCAGGTGTGCCAGCGGCACCCCGAGGCGTGTTCGGCAATGCCGACGCCGCCCGGCGGCGCTTCCGGCAACCGCCACGATGCGTTCGATGGGATATCGCCCAAAAGAAAACAGTCGTGCCATCATGAGCACGTCCTGTCCATGGATATACCAGGCCCGGTTTTCCGAAGACGATGTTTTGGTGTGGTACAGCAGAACGCCGGGATCATCGGCCGGGTAAGGACCGTTGACAAGATAAGTGATGTCGCTACCGAGCGCTTTTCGGACATAATCCTGGCGGGGGCTTGTGAATACATGGACCGGGCGGTCCCCGGCCAGCTTCTGCAACACGCTTAAACCCAGGCGAAACAGATCGATATTTCCTTTAAGGTAGGATTCCGGATGTGTTTGAAACGGTTCCTTGGCGTCCAGGCCGACCAGAATCGCCGGCGGCATGGCATCGGGCCGCGCGATATCCCGGTAGGGTAGCTCCTGGATTAAAGGCCACAGGCCGCCGTTGATAATCATGGTGATCAGGTCCAGACGTTCCGCGGATTCGATCTGGGCCGGTTCCAGTTTGGGAAACGTCTCGAACATTTCTTCCTTATCAAGCTCGATGACGATTTCGCGAATCACCCGCCTGGGACCGAAATGAATATCCATGATTTTTCCGCCGCCCGGGGAAAGAAACTTCATCTCAGGGCGACGTTTGTCGATGAACAACACGGATCCGACCTTGACCGTATCCCCGACGGCAACGCGAAGCCGGGGTTTTACAAAGGGGATCCGTTCCGGCAGGACGCCGACACGGGTCGGCCGGTCAAGCTGCTCCAGATCCGGAGACGGCTCACCAATAAGATCTAGTGAATATCCCTTTTTAATGGTAAGTTCATTCATTGTGCGGCACAGTCAGACATCCGAGCCTTGCATGCAATGGTATTTGCAATGTTCGGCGAGATGAGATTTGTCAGGGCTTGGGATTCCCCGGATCCATTTGAAAGGTGTTGCCTTCATTATCAATTCCATCTCGTCATTTCAAGGAGTTCCGATCTTCTAAGAAATGGCCCGCTTTTTAAGTTTCAAAATCCGTTCCAGGTCGGCAGGAAAATTGATTTCCTCATTTGTTACAGTCTGTTAACTCGATTTTAGGTCCACGAAAAACGGCAAAAGAAATGTCTCAAAATACAACTTGATACAGTTCGTCTCGAACAGGGTCCATCGATACCCGGATCGCTGCCGCAGAATGTTCAAACTGCTTAATAACTATCATAAATTATTAATTAAAATTTTATTGCTCGAAATCAGCAAACATATGGCACAGAAATTGATAATATCCTGATGAAAAGAAGGGACAAACATCCGGAAAGCGCCGTTTCAACCGTAGCCCTGGATGCCCCGTATCCAAAGGGCCAATCGAATCGGTCTTGTGTCGGATGCCCTGATACAACTCTGTTTCACAGAAACGGGTCATTTAAGGTTTACTTTTACAAAGCGACTGTTTAAATAGCATTAGTTGCAATTCCACCCTTAGAGCTCCCGAGAACAACCATCACCCGATTCGAACGGTTTCATCCTCGGTCATCCATACGCATGAATCCGGAGCAACGATTTGGGGACACTTACCATCACGGCATGAATTTAATATGAACAAACCGAACAGTGAAAGGAGGAATCAATGGCAGAACGGCTTGAGGTCTACAAATGTGAAGCCTGTGGCAACATCGTGGAAGTGCTTCATGGGGGCGGGGGCGAACTTGTCTGCTGCGGCGAATCCATGGTCCTGATGACGGAAAACACGGTGGACGCCGCCAAAGAAAAACACGTGCCGGTCATCGAAAAAGTCGAAACCGGTTACAAGGTAAAAGTCGGCGATGTTCCCCATCCCATGGAAGACAAACATTACATCGAATGGGTTGAGCTGATTGCGGACGGCAAGTCCTACCGTAAATATCTCAACCCCGGCGAAGCGCCTGAAGCGGTCTTCTGTGTGGATGCCGCCCAGGTCACTGCCCGGGAATATTGCAATCTTCACGGTCACTGGAAAGCAACCAATTGATGGCGGCTAGTTAACGGCAGCATTTTAGAAAAGGAGAACCGGAATGGACAAATACGTTTGCACGGTATGCGGCTACATTTATGATCCCGCCCAGGGCGATCCGGATAGCGGCATTGACGCCGGCACCTCGTTTGATGATCTCCCCGATGATTGGGTCTGTCCCATCTGCGGCGCGGGAAAGGACGATTTCGAAAAAGAGTAGCGCTCTCCCGATTAATGTTTATTTTGAAGCTCAGTGATGCCCTTTTTACAAATGTTAAAAAGGGCATCCATATATTTGCATTAACGAACCATAACTCAAAGGCAAAAACATGGCGATTTTAGAAATTGCAGACAACATCTACAATGTCGGTGCCAAAGACTGGAACATCAGCGATTTTCATGGATACTCGACGCCCTTCGGCACTTCTTACAACGCGTTCCTTGTGGTCGATGAGAAGATCGCGTTGATCGATACGGTGAAAAGTGAATTCAGCGAGCAATTGATTGCCAATATTTCCAAGATTGTGGATCCGAAAAACATCGACATCGTCATCAGCAATCATACAGAAATGGATCACTCCGGCAGCTTGCCTCGCATCATGCACCGGATCGGGGAGGACACGCCCCTGTACTGCTCAAAGATGGGAGCAAAGAACCTGTCCCGGCATTTTTCAGGGAACTACAACTACCAGCCCGTGGGCTCCGGAGACGAGTTAAGCTTGGGGAAAAACACCCTTTCGTTTCTCGAGACCCGCATGGTGCACTGGCCGGACAGTATGTTTACATACGTCAAGGATAAGAAAATCCTTTTTTCCAGCGATGGTTTTGGCCAGCATTACGCAGGCTCGGAAAATTTTGACGATGAAATCGGGGAAGCGATCATGCCCCATGCGAAGAAATACTATGCCAACATTCTCCTGCTTTACGCCCCGCTTCTCCTGAAGCTTCTGGGGAAGGTACAGGAAATGGGCCTCCAGATCGATATGATCTGTCCGGATCATGGTATTCTGTGGCGGTCGGATCCCGGCAAGATTCTGGAAGCATATGCCCGATGGAGCCGTCAGGAGAGCAAAAAGAAAGCCGTGGTGGTGTATGACACCATGTGGCACAGCACCGAGAAAATGGCCGATGCCATTGCGTCCGGTCTCCACGAAGCCGGCGTCGGTGCACGTCCCATGAATTTGAGAAAATGGCATCGCAGCGACATTCTGACCGAAGTCCTCGATTCCGCAGCCGTGATCGTCGGCTCCCCCACATTGAATAATGGACTGTTTCCGACTGTCAGCGACTTTTTAACATACATGAAAGGTCTCAAGCCGAAGAATAAGATAGGGGCCGCATTCGGTTCGTTCGGGTGGAGTGGCGAATCGATAAAAATCATTCAGTCGGAACTGGAGGCCATGAAATTCGAGATGGTTGAGTCCGGTCTCAAAATCCAGTATGTGCCGGACGGCGCCGGCCTGGAAATCTGCGAGGAATTCGGGAAAACCATTGGTGAGGCCGTCGTTTCAAAATTCGATGAGGCTTCCCGGTCACCGGCGGAAGTCTCCCCTGTGAGCGCCTGACCAAGGGAGAATCAACGTTGTACGAAAACACGGGTACCGGTTGGTGTCACCCGTGTTTTTTTATTGGGTCGTGGAAACAATGAAATGCCCTTTTATCGATCTGAGTCAGTGCACCCTCTGCCTGGGTTGTGTGGAAGCGTATCCGCACATCTTTCGCCTCAATGACGCAGGATTCGTCGAAATTATCGAGCCATCGAACTATTCGGAGGCCGAAGTGGAGGAGGCGATGAAGTACTGTCCGGAGGATTGTATCCACTGGGAATAAAATCGCATGCGATTTTATTCCAATAAATACAAAAAAAGTAAAAGATCGCTTTGGTGTCTTTTTTCAAAGCCGTGCATGAAACCCGAGGAAAAAGGCACCCGGCAAAGGTGTATACTGGCCGACCGGCAAACAGGCCACCAGGTCACAGGCAATCGGGCGAACGGGCCAACCGGCAAACGGGCGAACCGACAACGGGCAAACCGGCTAACGGAATTACGGAGGTAATTCTAGGATGAAAAAAACAGCACTCTTTGTATTCAACGGGGATCCCATGTGTTTTATCCATGTCCTGCTCAATGCGCTGGATATGCATGAAAAGGGGTATGCGGTAAAAACAATCATCGAGGGTGCGGCGACCCGATTGATTCCGGAATTGGAAAAAACTGAGAATCCGCTCCATCAGCTCTGGACCAAGGCCAAGAGCGCCGGCCTCATCGAAGGGGCCTGCAAAGCCTGTTCTCAGAAAATGGAAACCCTGGAGGCGGCCAAGGCCCAAGGACTGGCCTTGCTGGACGATATGGCCGGGCATCCTGGAATGGCCCATTACCGAAATGCCGGCTACGAGATTATCAGTTTCTAAGTAAAATCGCTCCACGATTTTACGATAAAAAAACTTAACAATTCATTCGGTTCCGGGTAGAAATCCGGGCCGGAGGTGTATTAGGTATATCCCTACTGTTCCCATGCCGTACAACAAACGACAATGACATTCGACAAACGGCAACCGACCCGAATACTCAAGAAGAGACTGCTCCGGTTTCTTCAATCAGAGGACTTTGTGTCGAACCTGGATCGCCTTCGGGAGCTGCCTGCCCGCCGGGCCGTCAATCCCCTTTTCTCTTTCTTCTGCCACCAGGAGCCCCTGATCCGCTGGCGTGCCGTCACTGCCATGGGGATTATCACCGCTGCGCTGGCCGAGACCCAAATGGAATCCGCGCGGGTGATCATGCGACGCCTGATGTGGACCCTCAATGATGAATCCGGAGGTATCGGGTGGGGGTCGCCGGAGGCCATGGGGGAAATTATGGCCCGTAACCATGATCTCGCCTGCGAATTCGGATGCATTCTGGTCTCGTACATACAGATAGAAGCAAACTATCTGGAGCACGAGGTGCTCCAACGGGGGGTGCTTTGGGGTCTCGGCCGACTGGCTTATGTGTACCCGGACTACATGCGTGTGGCCGCCCCGGCGCTTCACCCGTTTCTGCAATCTGCAGATCCATATCATCGCGGCCTTGCCGCGTGGGCCATGACCCCGTTGGCTGATGATAACGCCACACCTCTCCTGGAGGACCTGATGCGGGATGAAACAACCATCACCCTTTACGCAGATATGGAACTGGTTAGGACCACGATCGCCCTTCTGGCTCATGAAGCCCTGAAATATATTAGCTCGACCCAATCATGAACCTCCGGAGATACAAGTCCCGGACGATGTCGGCCGCCATCTTGAAATTTTATTCCTTTATGATATCCTCAGGACATATGTCAGCGAACACATGGTTCACCTGTCAGCATTAGACCGTATCCCTTAAACTCTTACAACGTGATGTAATGCATCCTCGGTTCCAGTGACACTGTTGACCAAGGGTGTAACCGAATGACCTCTGTAAGCTCTTGACCTGTCAAGACATCACAGCCCCATATAATCCGGACGGGGCCGAAATGACATGGAAAGCTACCTATTGGCTGGGGAGCAAATCCCCAAAACCCAGGGAGTAAAAACAATGGCGCTGCAGCAAAAGGAGAAAAAGAGAAATCGTATGGGGTCGTTGGTCAAACCAGCCGTGGTGCTGAGCCTGTTTTTCGGTCCCTTTCTGACCGGATGCAGTGAAAAGATCGAACCCGGGCAGACGACCACAGGTACCCCCCTAACCATCCAGGCCCCGGTGGCTGTGGCCCATTTTCAGACCCATCCCTTCATCTATGACGCGGTCGGTACGATTACCCCAAGAACTGCCAGCACGATCGGAAGCAAGCTCATGGGCACGGTCACGGCGGTCAACGTTCAGGAGGGCGATCTGGTCCGTGAGGGGGAGGTGCTCCTGGTCTTGGATCAGCGTCAGGTCTCTGCTCAACTTCGACAGGCAGAGGCGGCTTTTGCTGAAGCCCAGCGGGCCGAAGCGTCCGCACGCTCGGCAAGGGAATCTGCCCAGGCTGCGGTGAAACTGGCGAAGGGGACCTATGAGCGGTATCTGAAGCTGCTGCGGGACAGGTCGGCATCCCAGCAGGAATTCGATGAAGTCGAAACAAAATACCGCCAGGCAGAAGCCACCTTTACCCAGACCTCCGCCCTTTTAGAAGCTGCCGGCCATCGGGTACAGCAGGCGCAGGCCGAAGTGGCCGCTGCCCGGGTGAGTAAAAAGGACGCCACCGTGAGAGCGCCATATGATGGTAAAATTGCAGCCAAAATGGTGAATGTGGGAGATCTGGCGTCTCCCGGAACACCCTTTTTCGGCATGGAAAAGGCGGGTGTCTACTGTGCCGATCTGGTCTTACCGGAGGAACACATCGACACGGTGGATCTGGACCAGGTGGTGATGGTGGTGATCCCTGCCCTTGAAAATAAAACTGTAGAAGGACGGATTGGCCGTATCGTACCGACTGCCGACGAGCGGAGCCGCTCGTTTCAGGTGAAGGTCGCGCTGCCCGAAGATCCGGGTATCCGATCCGGAATGTTTGCTCGGGTGGCAATTCCGGTGGGAGAATCCGGCATGCTCTTGATCCCATCTTCCGCCGTCCTCCAGCGCGGGCAACTGACCGGCATCTATCTTGTGGATCGAGAACAGACTGCCCGCTTTCGGCTCATCCGGGTGGGAAACACCTTCGGCGATTCCGTTGAGGTCCTTTCCGGACTCAAAGATGGGGATCGCTATGTGGTATCCCCACCGCCAAACATGACGGACGGCGCCCGTGTGGAGGCGTCATCATGAGTCGAAAGATCGGTATCGCCGGAACGCTGGCCAAGGCGTTTATCAATTCGAAACTCACTCCCCTGGTGATCATCTCCTCCATCCTTTTGGGGATTGCCGCGGTCATCGCACTTCCCCGGGAAGAGGAACCGCAGATCATCGTTCCGATGGTCGACATTTTCGTTCAGATGCCCGGTGCCAGCGCCAAGGAGGTGGAAGAGCGCATCACCCGCCCCATGGAAAAACTGCTCTGGGAGATTCCCGGAGTGGAATACGTCTATTCCACGTCCAGCCCGGGCATGTCCATGGCAATTGTCCGCTTCTATGTCGGACAGGACGAGGAAGAATCGATCGTCCGGCTCCAGTCCAAGCTCATGGCCAATTTCGACCGCATCCCATGGGCAGCCTCCCCGCCATTGATCAAGCCTCGCTACATCGATGACGTGCCGATACTGGCACTGACATTCTGGGCCGAAGATGCCGACCATTATCTGTTGAGACGGCTCGCCGCCGAGGTGGAGAATGTGGTCAAGCGTGAAAAGAACGTCTCGATCACGACCCTGATTGGTGGCAACACCCGTCAGGCCGACGTGCATCTGGATCCGGTGCGCCTGGCAGCATTTGATCTGGATCCGGAACATGTCAGCGCCATGCTCACGGCCGCCAACCAGGAAAGCGAGACCGGTTCCTACCCCTCCAGCGGAGGCGAGGTCAAGGTGCAGACCGGCGGCTTTCTTCGGAACAAAACCGATCTGGAAAGTGTGGTGGTCGGTATTCATGACGGCCGACCGGTATATTTACGGGATGTGGCCATGATCACGGATGGCCCCCGGGAACCGGATCAGTATGTCTTCTTCGGTACCGGCCCGGCACAGAGCCACAAGGGGATTCGCGATGAAATCGCCCCCAGGGGGGTTGCTCCGGCAGTGACCCTGACCATTGCCAAGCGCAAGGGAACCAATGCCATCACCGTGGCCGAACGTGTCCTCGAGCGTGTCGAAGATATCCGCGGCAGTATTATCCCAGACAACATCCACATGACCGTCACCCGTCATTATGGGGAAACCGCCAAAGAACAATCGGATGAATTGCTGTTCCACATGGCCATCGCCGTGGTCTCGGTGACCCTGTTGATCTGGTTTGCCCTGGGTCGGCGAGAGTCGGGAGTGGTCGCCCTGGCGATCCCGGTCACTCTGGCCCTGACGCTGGCGGTATTCTACCTGTATGGGTATACGTTGAACCGGATTACACTTTTTGCACTCATTTTTTCCATCGGCATCCTTGTCGACGATGCGATTGTCGTGGTGGAAAATATGGTGCGCCATTTCAGACTCCCTGAAAATCGGGGCCGCCCCCGCATGGAAGTGGCCATCGAGGCCGTCGATGAAGTCGGCAATCCGACCATTCTGGCCACCCTCACCGTCATCGCCGCCATTCTTCCCATGGCCTTGTAGGCGGCCTTATGGGGCCGTACATGCGGCCTATACCTGTCGGGGCCTCGGCGGCCATGGTATTTTCTCTGGTGGTGGCATTTATGGTGACGCCCTGGGCAGCCCTCCGGCTACTGAAAGACCATGGCAACGGTCATGGGGAGGAAGGCCACGAAACCGAAGACTGGAGTACCCGACTCTACCGGAAGGTGATGACACCGCTGATCGCAAGGCCGCTCTGGCGCTGGATCTTTCTGATGGGGGTAATGGGTCTTCTTCTCATCTCCATGGCCATGGTCGGCGTTGGACTGGTCAAGGTGAAGATGCTTCCGTTCGACAACAAGAGCGAATTGCAGGTGATCATCGACATGCCCGAGTCGGCCACCCTGGAACAGACCGCCGGAGCGGCTCTGGAGATGGGTGAGTATCTGAGATCCGTCAACGAGGTGACAGACTTTCAGCTGTATGTAGGCACCTCCGGCCCGTTTAATTTCAACGGGCTGGTGCGACATTACTATCTCCGACAGGGGCCCCATATGGCCGATATCCAGGTCAATCTGGTGGAAAAAGGACACCGCAGCGACCAGAGCCACGACATTGCCAAACGTCTACGGCCGGAACTGAAACGCATCGCCGACACCTATGGCGCCCGCATCAAGGTAGCGGAAGTGCCCCCCGGTCCGCCGGTTCTTTCAACCCTGGTGGCCGAAATTTATGGACCCGATTATAAACGGCAACAAGAGATCGCCCGACAAGTTTTGACGATTTTCGAAGAGACTCCGGGAGTGGTGGATGTCGATTGGTATATGGAAGAGGAGCATCCCCGGATGCATATGGAAATCGACCGGGAAAAGGCGGCTTTGCACGGGATTACCGTAGCCCATGTCGCCCGAACGCTTGAGCTGGCGCTGAAGGGACGCCAGGTCGGGCTGCTCCATCAACCCCTGGAAAAAGAGGATGTGCCGATTGTTATCCGGATGCCTATGGCGGATCGGGCCGGAACCCAACGCCTGGAAGCCATCAAGATCAAGGCCCCCGACGGGAATCTGGTACCTCTGTCGAGCCTTGTCACCACCCGTCGAACCGGGATCGAACGAAGCATCTATCATAAGAATCTGATGCCGGTGGTCTATGTCATCGGCGATGTGGCAGGTGTGAAGGAAAGCCCGGTCTACGCCATTCTGGAAATGCAGAAAGCGATTGATGCCATTGAACTGCCGGAGGGCTATCGGATTGCCCAGCTCACGGCGAACATCCCGAGTAGCGACCGACGCCTGTCCATGAAATGGGATGGCGAATGGCACATCACCTATGAAGTATTTCGGGACCTGGGAATCGCCTTCGGCGTGGTCCTCGTCCTCATTTTCGTTCTCGTGGTGGGCTGGTTCCAGTCCTTTTCCACACCCATGGTTATCATGGTGGCGATTCCCTTTTCATTGATCGGCATCCTGCCGGCCCACTGGGCCATGGGTGCTTTCTTTACGGCGACCTCCATGATCGGCTTTATTGCCGGAGCCGGCATTGTGGTAAGGAACTCCATCATCCTGGTGGACTTTATCGAGTTGCGCCTTGAAGAAGGGATGCCCCTGGACCAGGCGGTCATCGATGCCGGTGCCGTCCGGTTCCGACCCATGATGCTGACGGCGGCAGCGGTGGTTGTAGGCGCCTCGGTGATCCTGTTCGATCCCATATTTCAGGGCCTGGCCATCTCCCTGATGGCAGGAGAAATCGCGTCCCTGCTTTTTTCCAGGATGACCGTGCCGATCCTCTACTTCATGGATAAGCGGTGGGAGTTTGCCCATGGGCACGCGGTCGCAGCTTCGGAGACAGCCGAGGCCGCCTCTGAATAGAACCGTATACACATTCTCCGAGTGTCGGGTAAATCCGTCGTCCGCGTAGGCAGGCATCCGGAAGTGGAATTCACCAAAAATTCATGGATTCCGGATTTTACCTGCCCCGGCAGGCAAGTCCGGAATGACACGCAGTCAGGCAAAAAAAGTACCCGACAGCCCAACTAATTGATGAGACTTTTCATAATTGTGGTGATATTGGCCGGTGGGGAACTGTTATGTCCCGGCATCCGATATATGTTATGGGTCGAGGCAAAACCGAGAACTGCGATGAGGCTGATAACGAGAAAGACTGCATACCGGACAGGGAAAATTTTGAAGAACACCCGGATGATCACCCACGCCGCAACATAAAGTATCCCTCCAAGAATGGCGACATGGGCCCATAGAATGCCCAGCATCCAGAATCCTTCACTCGTAAATTTGGGTATGGCGACAATGAGGCCCTGTATCGAGAGATAGAGAATGTAGAACAACGGCACGATACCGCCCACAACCAGCATGAAAAATGGGACGGGTACAGTGAACAGGAGTGAGGCAAAAAGAATCCATTCTGCCCAGCGTTTGGTCCTGTTGGGTGGGGATTGCATCAGTTGGATGAGAAGCAGATCGACATGATTGAGTTCCATACCTGATGCCGCGCGACCAAGAGTACTTCAGGATGTCGGATCATACCACCGGCTTTCTGAGCACGCCGGAAAACCATTCGAACTCGGCCGTGTCCTCCCAGAAATGCCGGGCCAATTCCCTGTGGGTATGGACCCGGATCTCATGGAATTTTTCTTTTTTAGCATAGGCTTCGATTTCCTGCAGCAGCTTTCTACCATATCCCATGGAACGCATGGCCTCGGTGGTGACAAAGCCGTAAATCCAAATCATCTTTTCCATGAGACCGGTCATGAGTACCCAAACGGCGGCAACCGAGATGAGCCGATCTCCTTCCATCAGCCCAAAGATTTTGTGGTTTTCCATTAATTTGTGGTCCAGCGACGCCATGAAGTCGGCTCTGTTGATTTCCGGCGACAGCTCTTTCAGGAGTTCATAGGCTTGTTCCCGTTGAGCGGATGTTTTAATTTCTAAAAATGCAATCGTCATGGCGGTTTGCCTCTTCTTTTATGCGCGGGCTTCAGTCTGGGGGGTACAATGGGGCTTCATACCCTTCTAGAACCGTCACGTATAGTCCTCCATCAATGGATAGAACCACGGTTTGATCCTGTCCGAGTTCGATGTCCTCCGTGGCGCCGCCGGCATCGTCTCCGGGAAAGGCCGTGAAGTTCTTCGAACCCTGTAGAAACGGTTCCTTTGATGGTTCCGGCGAAGGCCGATATAAGAAATGGTGTGAGCACAATACAGAGGGCCCACATGGCAATCCCTAATGGCCTGAGCCTTGTGGTCTTCATATGCTACAATTTCGTTTCTAAGAATACGCCCGCTTCGCGCCCTGAAGGCATCCGCTCGGCTTTAATTTACTGCAGATCACTTTTAGTTGCAATCAATTGGTATATTGCCAGGATTTCGTAATGACCTCGGCAATGCCGATGCCGAGCACTACCAATCCTACGATCCACAAGAGAATCTGGCCTCTCAACGGCATAACCAAAGCGCCGAAGAGCAGCCAGCCGATAAGAACAGTGGCTCCCATAAAATTAATCACCACGGCGCCGCCGAGGCCTAATCCGCGAACCTGTTTCTCAAATCCGATCAACTCTAAAAATAGGGCGAAACCTATCCCGGTCAGTACGGCCCCCAAAATACTCGGATAAAAGCTGGTATTGGAGGGTGGCAAGCCTAAGACCGTGATGATCCCTGCAGGATAGAAAAGCAACAATACCCCGAAAAGTAAATTCACGATGCAATCGACAATAAGGAGTATTCTCTGTGTGGGTTTCATGAAAAACCTCACGGATGTTTTGGGCCAAGAGCGTTCCTCAGCGTGTCTACGAACCTGTAAAAGGTCTCTGTCTTCATTCTTGAAGACCGGTGCGCCAGATGATCGAACATCCTTTCCCGTAATCCCCTCGAGAGCTCCAGCTGAACACCCGCTCCGCCCTGGCATCGGTTGCAGATGTTTTCTGGGTCGATTCCACGGAGCCCGGGTCTTTGACTGTTCTCCGCTGCAAAGCCAGACCCCCTCAACGCCGCTGTCATTTGATCTTTCAGAGGTTCGTTCTTTCCACCCAAAAAAACGACATCACGCGTGTCGCGGCACCCGTGAACGGCGATTACAATGAGCGCATGGTTTGAAATCTGTACCCCGTGGGGTTCATCAAACAGGTTGCTGGTTAAGTGCAACATCCGATTTCCACTCCGTTTGATCCCCTTGAATGCATAAAATGTGTGTTCAACGCCGGCGATGGTATCCGCAATACTGGCCGTTCCAAGTTCAATGCCTCCGCCATGGGGAGCCATGATCGCAAACTCAGGAGCCGCTCTGCGGTATAGCACCAGGTAATCCTTGCCCTCCCGCTCATGCAGTTCCAGTTCAGCAAAGTTGACGTATGCGCCCATGGGAACCTGCCACCAATGGATGATCACGCGGGAAAAAATCGATCCGTAACTTCTTCGACGTTTCTCAACCAGTTCTGGCGCTGCTCGGGAGTGCTCGTGACGATGACGGTGAACATTTTCCGGTAAAACGTCGGAACGCCACACAGATCGAAAATGCAGTTCTTCCAGAGAAGCTGCAAAGGGTCTCCAAATACGTTCTGCTCCCGGTCGGGAGGGGTGTTTGCCGTGTTGAAAACAATGGCCGCCTGCGCCTTCAGGAGACCAACGGGGATGCCTTCCCCTTTATCACCTTCAAGAAACCGGTATGCCACTTCGGGTCTGATCACGCGATCGACCCACCCTTTCAGAATCGCCGGCGGCTGCCCCCACCAATTTGGGTGAACGATGACAATGCCGTCGGCAGAACTGATTTCTTGGCAATGTTGGGCGATGTCCGGGGGAAGGAACGCATCGGTGGGGATCTCCTCATTGAGCAGCAGGGGATCGAAGTGTTCCGCGTACAGATCGTGAAAGAAGATGCGATGCCCGCTCTGATTCAAACGGGTAACGGCCGTCCGCGCAATGGCATGATTGAAACTCTGCTTGTCCGGGTGAGCCAGAATAACGGAGATATTCAACCAGGTACCCCCTTGGTTTCAAACCCATGAGTCTCGTTGATACAGGCATCTTGCTTCGGAAAAGATGATATACCAATCGGCTTGAAACGGCAATCATCCACGATGGTTTATAGAATTTTCGACAACTCCATTCCGGGTGGACAGGGTCATCGTTTCCAAATCGTTTATGTCATCCTCCCTTCGGCGGCCCAAGGTATTGACGGGTCCTTGTGCAATACTTTCGGTAAGCGTCGCCATGGAGCTGTTCGAGGAGGTTTTCTTCCAAAGGGAGGTACATCACAAAGCTGATCCAGTAGAGCGCTGCCAGAAGCAGAACCATTCCTGACGCGCGAAGCAACGCGATGCCGACCAACACCAGCATCCACCCCACGTACTGGGGATTTCGGCTCCAGCGATACATTCCGGAGGTGACCAATTGACCGGCGTTCAGCCCTGAAAGGCGTTTCAAAGACCGGAAGGCGACAACCGATGCGAAATAGATGGCCATTCCGATGGTTATAACGAGCGTCCCGCCCACAATGGATAGCGGTCGTGGGAGCGGAAGTGGCCAGATGGCATATAGCGCGGCGACCAAGACAAGAATAAAATGGATCGAATAAAGCGCCCACACCATTCCCACCGTCAGATACGTCGGTTCTCTCCGGAGTCGATATTCCGTGCGCAGTCGAATCCCACACGCGTATCCCAACACGAAAAGTACTCCGAATCCGGCTGTAAATAGCCACATGACGCTCATGACATATCCCGATTCATGTTTCTTCAGCCGTCGGTTGGGCGTGAAGTATCGGTCAGGGATGTCGCACAGATTCAAACAGGTGATATAAATCCCACGCTTGGAAAAGGATCGCTGAAAACTAATCTATCGTTTTGTGGCATAGGCCACCGACGCGGCCGGACCTAGAGTAGATGTCGTATTTTTGTTCCGATTCACAGGAGGATAACCTTACGGCTGCTATAGGCGGGTGCGGTGCCCCGCCCTACAAAAGCCGTAATGTAGGGCCGGTCACCGGTCTTCGCCAAGGCTTCGCCCCGCCAGGCCGTACCGGCCTGATTCTCTTCTCAATCGGAACATATTGTTGGCAATCGCTATAATACGGAAATGAAACTCATATCATCTCTCCGAAAGCTATCCATATGTTTGATATCTTATCGGCGTCATTGGGGATACCGATCATCGAACGGAACTATGGTCAGTATCCAAAATCTTTCGCAGTTTTTCCGAGAGTTCGGTAAGGCTAAAGGGCTTTTGAATGAAGCCATTGCATCCCCGCCGAATGACATTAAGGGCTTTACCCTCCATGGCATAACCGCTCGACAGAAAAACAGGTATCGCCGGTTGAATCTCCCGGATGCGGTCAAAGGTTGCGCTGCCGTCCATGACCGGCATCGTCAGATCAAGGATAACAAGATCAATGTCCTTTCCTTTCACGGTGGTTTGCTCGATGGCCTGATCACTGCCCTTGGCGACAATGACCCGGTAACCCAAGCTCTCCAGCATCGCTTGACTCACATCGATAATCATATCTTCATCATCGACGAGAAGAATGGTTTCCGATCCTCTGACAAGTCCGCCTTCTGTGGGTTCTTCGCGATGGACTTGCCGATCCGATACCGGCAGGTAGATGCTGAAGCTGGTTCCTTGACCGACTTCACTGTTTACCGTGATCAAGCCGGAGTGATTCTTGATGATACCATACGCCGAAGCCAACCCCAGACCCGTTCCTCGACTCTTTTCTTTGGTTGTGAAAAACGGGTCGAAAATCCGCAGACGGGTTGCCTCGTCCATGCCCGAGCCATTATCCATGATCGACACTTTGGCGTAGGGACCAGCACGCACCTGGTGGGGCTTGCAGTAGGCATCGCCTAAGGTAACGAAACCGGTTTCCAGGAAAATCTTTCCCCCCCCGGGCATGGCTTGTCCGGCATTGACATACATATTCAGCAATACCTGTTCGATCTGCCTTCTATCAACTTCGACAACCAGAGGTGAATCCGGACAGTTGGTGAGAATCTGAATATCTTTTCGGGTACGGCCGAACATCTTGGCACTTTCCACCACCAGACCGGTGAGGTCGATAGGCTTCGTTTCGTATTTACCGCCACGTGCCAATCCCAGCAGCTGCCGGGTGAGGGTTGTGGCGCTACGCACGTACTCTTCGATGGCCTCGATGTGCTCTCTCTGAAGATGCGAAGAGCTCATTGCCACCGCCATGAGGGATGCCCGCCCCTGGATCCCCATCAGCAAGTTGTTGAAGTCGTGTGCAATGCCGCCTGCCAGCGTTCCGATCGCTTCGAATTTTTGGGCCTCCTGAAATTGGCGTTGGATTCTCGCCCGTTCGGTGATGTCCTCGTAGATAACGAACGTGTCAAGGTTATCCAAAGGAACGGATCGAGACTGTATTTCCTTTAAGGACCCGTCTTTGCACGTCACCGTGTACTCTCTTTGATTCAATGGATCGGCTTCCGAGGGCTTGTTCCCTTTGTTCCGCGAACGAACCTCCGGAAGTGGATCGATTTGGCTCGAATACACCTCTCCGATCTTACCGGCTCCGGCGTTGATATCTTCAATCGTGTATCCAAAAATGTCGCTGAATGCCGGGTTCACATATTTGCAACATCCATCCCTGCCGATCAACGCGATCCCCAGCGGTGATTCCTCCACCAGCGTTCGAAATTTTTCCTCGCTCTCTCTCAGGGCCTCTTCGGCATGCCTGCGAGCGGTAATGTCTGTGGCGACCCCCTCGAAACAACCTTCTTCTTCAGATAGAATTCCTGAAAACTGAATCCAGATAATGGAGCCATCGTCCTTTTTGATAGGAACTTCAAAGTTGGTAACCTTGCCCTCCTTTCGGATGATCTCCACCAGTTTTTCCCTCAACTCCGGGTATACATAATGCTCTATGGCAACATATTTTGCGACGCATTCTTCCGGAGTCTCGTAGCCAAATATCTCCGCCATCCGATGGTTTGCCATGACAATCTTCCCGTCTCGTATCCTGGATCGATACAATCCGACCTGGGCATTGTCATAGATGTTTCGGTATCTTTTCTCGCTTTACCGCCGCGCTTCTTCGGCCAATTTCTGTTCAGTGATATCTATGCCGATGGACTGGTACATGGAACCCGCACCCCGTTCATCGAACAGGGCGCGATTGGTCCAGCGTTGCCAGCGAATTTCGCCATTTGGCGCGATCACAGTGTGCTCGTGGGACTGCGTCGGGGCCTCGGCGGTCAGCGCAGATATGTTTTCCATCACGACGTTCTGATCGGTTTCGGGGATCAACGACAGGAAGTTGGAACCGACCAGCTCATCCGATGTTTTTTCAAAGTATTCACAATAGGATTTATTCACGAATGTAATCTCGCCGCCCGGCAGAAAGGTGCAAACCAAGACCGGCATGTCTTCCACAACCCCGCGATATAGATCCTCTATTTTCTGCAAGGCCGACTTAGCCAGTTGACGCTCATGTTCGGCTCGTTCTAATGCCTGAATCCGTTCCTCGAGTTCTTCATAGCTGGGTTTTTCAGACATGGTCATTACCCCCGGGATTATCCAAACTTTTCATTTTCGGCCGGCTCGGGAAGACGCGCGCCATCGATCGGCTCGGCTCTCACCAGGCAAGTCATGTACGAGTGGATCATGGATGCCGTCCCGTAGCAGGAAGATAAGAATTTTCACCATACGGTACGGTTGCCATTTAGCCGGGTCAGCACCATCACCGACCTTGACAGATTGCGAGCGTTCAAAAAGGGGGACTTCATCAACGCATTATGGGGATAGGGGAATTATGGCGACAATATCACAGAAAAACGCTTCACACCAGATACTTGCTGCTCTCGTGGAGCAAAAAGGTTTTGAATCCGCCACTCCGAAACCAGCTATTGTCATGGAAAGGCGCGGCCATGAATCCACCTCCGGAAGCCTTGGCATTCAAGTGCAGTGTTGCCAACCAATTCGTATCAACTTATTATCTGTGAAAATTCTTGCCTGTTTGTAGGTTCGCAACCCCGAGAAACGGAGATTTGCCATGGCCGAAGAACCCATGTCCACCCTGCAGAAGGCGTTTTCCTTTAACATGGACAAGGACAAATACGGCACCATCGCCGAGATCGGGGCCGGCCAGGAGGTGTCCCGGTTTTTTTTCCGGGCCGGGGGCGCCGCCGGAACCATCGCCAAAACCATATCCGCGTACGATATGGATTTCAGCGATGCCATTTACGGTGAAGAGCAGGACAAACGGTATGTTACCGAAAGCCGCGTCAAAAAAATGCTCGACAAGGAGTTCCGGCTGGTGATCGAACGGGTCGGCGATAAACGGCCCAAGAAATCCACATACTTTGCCTTTGCCGATACGATTACCGCCAAAAGCTACAGCCAGCGGGGAGAGTGCCACGGTTGGCTGGGAATCAAGCTCCAGCTTTATCCGGGGGCGGAACCCTGTGAAATTCTACTCCACGTAAGAATGCTCGATGAAAGCAATCTGATGCAGCAGGAAGCCATCGGGATCTTGGGCGTCAATCTGATCTACGGGGCATTTTATTACTACGCGGACATCGACAAACTCATCCGTTCCCTGGGGGACAATCTGGAATGGGGCCGACTGGAGATTGACCTGATCCGTTTTTCCGGGATGTATTTCGAAGATCTGGATAATCGGTTGATGGCCCTGAAGCTGGTCGAGATGGAACTGTCCGATGCGGTGGTATTTTCCGCGGATCGTCAAACACTGGTGCATCCATCCGAGCTGTTTTACATGCGGGACCTGATGGTCATGCGCAGCATGTTCAAACCGGTGACGAACGTCAGTGTGGACAGGATGAACAGCGGGATGGAGATCTTTTTGCGTACCTCCGGTGTGGAGGCGGAAACAGCTATGTCGGTTCCGGAAATTTCCATTGCGGAAATGCGCAAACAGGACACATTCGACATGCAGGATATTTTAGATCGGGTGGATTGTCTGAATCTGTTGGACTACCCGGTTATCGTCTCCAATTACCTCCGCTTTTTCCGCGTACGGGCCTACCTGGGTCGCTACACGAGTGGGAAAGTGGCATTTGTGCTGGGAATCCCCAACTTGAACACACTTTTTGACGCGGCCTATTACAAAGGCTTCGAAGGCGGCATCCTCGGTGCATTTGCCTCACTCTTTGACCGGGAAACCCTGCTGTTTGTCTACCCCATGATCAGCCCGGACAATCCTGAGGAGGTTATCACCGCCGAAACATTTCCGGTTCCCAAATCCCTCAAGTACTTTTACTATTATCTAGAGGCCAACAACATGATTCTTCCGGTGGAGCGGTACAACGATGCCAATATGCATATCTGGCCGGAGGACATCCTCCGGCAAATCCAGAAAGGCAGGGGCGACTGGGAGGAAAGCGTCCCCAAAGCGGTGGCCGAGGAAATTATCCGAAGAGGCATGTTCGGCTTTAATTCCGGAAGATAACCGCTTCTTTCTTGAACATAGTCATCGACCCTTTCCTCAACGCTTTCTGTTCCATCCCCGGATAAAACACCGACGACAAGATCTTTTTAGCCGCTTGCAGTGAAGCATTGAGCAGCGGTCTGCTGTTCCAGATCATGGGCCGGCATAACCGGCTATGTTTTCGTAGACCCGCATGCTTCCCATGGATCATTTCCGGGTATGGTCTCTGACGGACTGGATACGATCCGAAAACAGCTTGGCACAGGTGGGGCAGTAATGATGGGCGGTCTTGGTGTGGGGATGGGCTGTGGTGCGCTCCTCGATATGGGCCAGAAACTTCGGGGTGGCATACAGTTTTCCGCAGCCTTCGCAGCGTTCCAGGGGATGGCGGCCGATGATATCGTCGCGAATGGAAATGGTCCGGACATTTTCCTTGTCTTCAATGTGAATGACCTGGGTCGGGCAGATGTTGGCGCAGGTCCCGCAGCCGATACATTTTCCTTCGATGGGAACGACATAGCTCATCCCATCGCGCTTTTCCATCCGCAAGGCTTCCGGGCCGACGATCTCCTTGCACACCCGGATACACAGACGACAGCGGACGCACCCGTCCGGCGGTGGGCCAGGATCGATGCCGTGGACCCTGGCCAGTTCGATGATCCGTTCGGACTGAGGCGCCATGGTCAGAAGATTGCGGAAGGCCTTGCTGCGGGCCCTGGCCACGGTTTCCCCGCTCGTTCTCACGGCCAAGCCGTCCCTGGCTTTCAAAACACAGGACAGCATTGCCGTGGGCCTCCCGGAGGCGCGGCCTGCCACTTCAACGGCGCACAGCCGGCAGGATCCGGAAGGTTTTAGCGCCGGGTGGAAACAGAGCGTCGGAATGGAAACATCGTTTGCCCGGGCCACCTCCAGGACTGTCATTCCGTCTTCTGCGTCGAATGGTTTGTCGTCAATGAAGGTTTTGATCATTTTGGGTATTCGTTTTTGGTGTTTGGTGTTTGGTGTTTCGTTTCTTGTGATTTGTTTGAGATTTGATATTTGGGATTTGGAATTTCACCGGTCAGTCATGAGAGGCGTCATGTAAGTCCGATATATACTCCCTCAACTCCCTCAGCTCCAGGTTCAGCGCCTGGAGCAGATAATCCACCATATCCTCGATCGCCAGCATGCCCACCAACGGGATCCCGTCAAAAACCGGCAAATGCCGGATTCGTGCTTTGAGCATGGTGATCACCGCCGGTGTAACTTCATCAGTCACATCGGCGGTGATCAGCCGGTTGGTCATGGCCTCCCGTACCGGCCGGCCCATGAAATCCATGGTCCTGTCTGTCAGGTAGGCTCGCATCACATCCCGCTCGGCAAAGATGCCGACCGGACGATCGTCTTCCATGACAATCAGGGCCCCGGTCTGTTCGGCGGTCATTTTCTCCACCGCGCTTTCGATGGTCTGATCCGCGTCAATCGTATGCACCGGGCGGGCCTTTTGAGCCAGGAGTTCGCGAATTTCCATGTTATTCCAATTCCTTCAAGCAATCCTGGGGAAATCGATGCGTCCCCTTGCCTTCCAGACTGACTTCCACCAGGGCGTCCGGATCGTTGATCGTGCTGTCTGGATCCGTGATGATGCCATGAACGCCGATAAACGCATCCATATAACTTTCCCAGCTTTCATCATCGGACTTGCGGTAGACTTCGACCCGTTGGCCTCTTCGAAACACCATGGGGTTTCTCCTTTATTTAGACGTGGTTGCCGGTGTGGTTTCGGAGCTGAATCGCGCCGTCGATTTTCGGGCACATGCATCACATAGGTTCTGTTGACCGGCACCACCGGCAATGGAGCGGGTACGCTCTTTAATAAAGTTCAGGTAGCGGACCGGTCCCAGCACCGCTCCGCAGTCATCGCACGACACCAGTGGTTGCCGATTAAGTATGGTTCCACAGAGGGACAGCACCCGTTTGCCTTCGTGATCTTCCATCTTCATGGCGCCGGTGGGACAATTTTGTGCACAGGCGCCACAGAGGATACAGCGCTCCTGGGTCATCCGAAAATCGGTTTCCACCGGGTGATCGAAATCAAAGTAGCCCATCTGTAAGGCATCCACGCCCATTTTATCCCGACAGATCTCGACACACTTTCCGCAACGCAGGCAGATGTCGCATCGCAGGCATCGGCGGGCTTCCTCCCGGACCTGATTTTCCTCATATCCCAGTTCGACCTGCTGAAACGTGGTGCGGCGACGATCAATATTTAGCAGCGGCATCTCCGGTCTTCGGAGGGTCATCTTGGTGCTGGATGGAACCTCAAGGTAATCGACTCTCCCCCGACGGACCGGTACCGGCGGCATCTCCGGCTGGGGAATGCCCAGGAGATAGCGGTCAATGGCGAGGGCCGCCCGCTTTCCGCCCCCGATGGCCTCGATAACGGTGGCCGGGCCGGTGACCGCATCGCCGGCGGCGAACACCCCTTCCACAGAGGTTTCCATGGTTGCCATATTGACGTTGATCGTGTTCCGCCGGGTCCAGTCCAAATCTGCAACCGAGTCCATACACGCGTTGTCGACCTGCTGGCCGATGGCACAGATGACGACATCGGCCTCCATAAGGTAATCGGTTCCATCGATCGGTTTCGGAAACATGCGGTCTTTACCTTCGATGGGAATCAGTTTGGCCCGGAGACATTCCAATCCTTTCAGACAGTCATCCTGGATAACCACCTCTTTGGGAACCGTCAGGAACGAGAACTGGACGCCCTCTTCTTCGGCCTGTTCCACCTCTTCATGGTCGGCCGGCACTTCGGTTCGTGCCCGGCGATACGCAATGGTCACCTCTTTGCTTCCCAGACGCAGGCTGGTGCGCGCCGCATCGATAGCCACATTTCCACCGCCGATAACAATTACCCGCTCACCCGGGACCTCCCGATGCCCCAGGGCGACGTCCCGGAGAAAATCGACCGCTTCGATCACCTGGGGGCATTCCGTCTCTCCGGGGATACCGAGGCTAAACGAATTGTGCGCACCGATGGCGAAGAAAAACGCTTCAAATCCTTCTTTGCGAAGATCCGCCATGGTGACGTGCTCACCAAAACGCGTGTTGAAATGGAATTCTACGCCAAGCTCCCGGAGCATGGCGACTTCCCGGTCGATAACTTCCCGGGGCAGTCGGTACCGGGGAATGCCGAGCAGCAGCATGCCGCCGGCAGACGGCTGGCTTTCGAGAACCCGTACCCGGTACCCCTTGAGGGCCAGGTAGTAGGCGCAGCTCATGCCGCCGGGTCCGGCACCGACCACACAGACTTTCTTGCCATTATCCGGTTCTCTTTCCGGGTTGGCATAGCTTCCTTCGGACATGGCCCGCTCGGCGGCAAATCCTTTCAGAAACTTGATAGATATCGGGGTGTCAATCCGTTTGCGCACGCACATGAATTCGCAGGGGCGGGTGCACACCAACCCGCAGACCCATGGAAATGGGCAATCCCGCCGGATAACATCAATGGCTTCGGCATCGCGTCCCATGCCGATAAGGGTAACGTAGGTTGGAATATCCAGACCGGCCGGGCAGGTCATCTGGCAGGGCGCCGGTGCCAGGCGGACACAATCCCCGGTGGAGCAGTTATGGGTGCGGATGTGACTTTCAAAGACTTCCCGGTGATCGGCAAGGGCGCTGTCGATCACGGCCGCAACCGCTTTAGCACCCGTCTCGCCGCTTTCAAAGGCAAGCTCGTCGACCAGAGATTCAACGGCGGGCAAATGATCGTCTCCGGCTCGACCCCAGGCGATATCATCGAGAAGATCAAGGATTTCTTCGGCAATACGACGATGACGGGGCAAAGACACCTGACCGGATGTAATGACGCCTTTTATGTCGAGGATGGTGCGATGCACCGGGCATACTGTTTCAGCCATGGGCTACCTTTTCGGCCCATATCAGGGGCCGATGTCAACACTCCGTTCAGATTCGAAGCGTCTGAACCTGAGGGTTGCTTGAGGCGGGTGCGGTGACCCGCCCTACGAAATTCATGATGTAAGGCCTGGCACAGGCCGCCGCTGACTCTAAGCCCCGCAAGCCGCACCGGCCCGATATATCCATGGAAAGATACATTATCAAGAAAACGACGGAATATTTCGCTGCGATTACCCTCGTATCAGGCAAAGGTGCTCTGATCCAGAGCCGCCACCGCCTCGGCGTGCCGCACTTTCCGGATCTGGGTGGCCTCCTCGACTTTTCCAAAACTCAGACAATGGGTGGTGCACACCGTAATACAGGCAGGCTGGAGGCCCTGGTCCAGACGATCCATACAATAATCGCATTTGACCGCTTTTCCGGTTTCCGGATTCCACTGGGGCGCCCCCCAGGGGCATGCCGTAATGCATGCTTTGCAGCCGACGCACAACTCCGAGTCGATACAAACGATGCCGTCTTTAGCCCGCTTTTGCATGGCCCCAGTGGGACAGGCCGCCACACACCAGGGATCTTCGCAATGGAAACAGGGCATGAATATATAGGCTGCCCGGGGCAACCCTCCGATCATCTTCGGACCAACCGTGATAATCTGGCTGATTTTGGGCCCCACAGGCAGGTTTTTATTGCTTTTACACTGAACGGCACAGGTGTGGCAGCCGATACACTTTTTGGTATCCTGAAACAGGTAGTAGTTACTCATCGAGCTCCTCCGAATAAAATCGTGTAACGATTTTATGAAACGCGACGATGTCGCTGATCGTATGCAAGGTTAACATCTCCATATTTACAGCTCTGCTCATCGGAACTTCCCCTTTGCTCCACCGAATCAAACCGGCGTCACTGTCACAAAGGTTTCGTGCAAGCTGGGACTGCCGCCGACCGTATCCGATGTATTCTCCTGTAAAAGGCTGTCGGAAACCCCCCGATTATAGGAACGGGAGGCCCGTTTGGCCTGGTGGCCAAAACCGTGGAGTAGAAATACCGTTTCCGGATGAATCAGATCGGTGACATGTGCCTTTAGCTGGCCGCTACCGCGGGATGAAGCGACTTCTACAAGAGCCTTGTCCTGAATGCCCAGTTCCACGGCCTTGGCGGAATTGATCCAAAGGGTGTTCTCCGGGACGATCTCATTCAGATACGGGTTGTTCTGTGTCGACACATGGGTATGGAGAGCAACCCGCCCGGTAATGAGACGAAACTCATTGCCGGAAGGCCGCTTCACCGGCTCATAGGTTGGAAACGATTCGAACCCGACATCTTCCAGCAATGAGGAGGTAAACTCAATTTTTTCGGATGGCGTTTTCAGCTTGAGACCCCCCAGCCGGTCCCAGAAAATCTTCTCTTTTCCATAAGCCACGAAGCCCTTGGCATCAAAATTCTCCAAAGAAAAGCCGGTACCCTCCAACTGCCACTGGAGCAACTCCTCTATGGATTCGTAGGGGAAGTAATCGCCGATCCCGATCCGCTCCCCGATCTGCTTCAGTATCATGGCGCCATCGCGGGTGTCGTAGCGGGGTTCGACCGCCTTGCGCCTCAGAAAAATCTGGGGCTTCAATCCGTTGGCCTGCTGAAAGCAGTCGGTCCGCTCGAGGTAGCAGGATTCCGGCAGCACCACGTCCGAGTAGCTGGCGATGTCGCTGTGATTGGTGTCGATGGTGACGATCAGGTCCAGTTTTTCCAATGCTTTCTTCGTCAGGCCGACGTCGGGTATGGACCCCAAGGGCTCAAACCGGTAGGCGATGAGCGCTTTTATCGGATATGGATCCTCGTTCAGGATGGCATTGGGCAACATTTGAGGAACGCCGTGATTCGGATCCGGCAGCGGAAAATCCGGGGTTCCTGCTTTGTCGAAACGTGGCAGATCGATCTTGGGAAATTTCTGCTCGGTGAGCTTGCGGGCCGGCTCGCCGCCCACCTCGCCCGGACCTTTTTTGAAGAAGAGACCGCCCTTGACTTCTATGCTTCCCATCAGGGCATTGAGCATCAATATAGAACGCCGCTGATAAATCTCGTTGGCATAGTGAGCGCCCCGGTAGCCATAATGGAAAACAACCGACGGTTTGTCCTGGCTGATCTCGCGGGCCAGTTTGATGATTTCCCCGGCCGGAATACCGGTTTCTTCCTCAGCCCACTCCGGCGTATAAGCCTGGACAAAATCTGTCAGAGCATCGAGACCGTGAACCCATTTATCGACATAGGCCTCGTCGTAGAGGCGTTCTTTGATAATGGTATGCATCAGCGCATAATTCAGGGCGAGATCCGTCCCCGGCCGGATCATCCAGTAGCGGTGCGCTTTTGTGGCGGTCACACTCACCCGGGGATCGATATAGGTCAGTTTTGCCCCGTTTTCCAACGCGTGGGTCAGATTATTGACCTCCTTTACGGAAATGGCTTCGAAAATGTTTCTGCCGTACAGGACGATATGCTTTGTATTTTTGTAGTCGATTCCGATCTGACCATCGGTATACCCGAACAGGCTTCGGCAGGCGGTATTGACGGAACCCTTGCAGAGGGCGTCGTGGGTAAAATGGTTTGGCGACCCGATGGCTTTTAAAAAGGTTTTGCTGACATGGGTAGCCAATTGGGTGCGCTCCCCGAGGACCACGCTCTGTCCGCCATGGGCATCGATGATTCCCCGAAGTTTGTCCCCGATATAATCCAGAGCCTCATCCCAACTGACTTTTCGCCATTTTCCACTCCCCCGCTCACCATCCCGGATCATGGGATGCTGAAGGCGTTCATTGTCATAGAGCATGTTGATGCCGGCCGCCCCCCGGGGGCACAGGCTGCCCTCCATGCCGGCGACATGGGGATTGCCTTCAATCCAGTTTACCTGTCCGCTCTGGGTCAAAACCCGAATGGGGCAACGGATCGAACACATAAAACACAGGCTGAATACCTCTTGTGACATAAGCTTCCTCCAAAGTCTCTTTATCCGCTTTTGACCGGTTCAGTGGAATCACGAGTGTATCCCAAGAAACCGGTGCAGTGAACCACGCAAAACTCTCCATGGGTTTAGCAATATCCATACCACCAAAACCCATCGAAAACCTTGTTTCCTGAATCCGGCTCAAAATAATTTATTTTAGAAATCAGTAGGTTAATAAAAATCTACGCCTATCCCGGGAACGCGCGCTGTTGTTTGTTGATAAAACCGCAATAAAAATATGGCATTGGAATAAATTTCTTTCACCCATGTAATCTCCCTGAATAGTTACCTTTTCTATCCGGTCCCGCCAAGGTGCAATTTTTTCTATGCGGATTCTGATCTTTCCATCCCGGGCATCGGCATGACGGAGCACCGCTCTATTATAGCAAGGTGATCTATAACTATTAGATATCACATTAAATTTTATATTATCGTATTTTTTTCAAAACCTGCTGCCACAGATCCTGGACATGGCACATCCATTGCTAACTCAGATTGGGAATCCGGTTTAGACATCAACCGGTGTGAGTTTTGTGCAACCGGTGCCGTGCAGGCACCGGAAATTATATTGCAGGATTCTGCTAACGGCAGATTCCTTCCGGCTGAACGCAAGGGACGCGGGCAGCAATACATCATCAATGGAGGATTCGTATGAGTAAACATGTGTCAGTAATTCTGATGGTGCTCATGGCGACAGGATTGATCATGCCAATCCTTATGCCCGACGTCGTCATGGCGGCAAGCCTGGAGGAGGCCATCGCGCAAACCCCTAAGGGCACGGAGCCTGGAATGATCGATCCGAATGCCAAGCCCGGGTTTCTCGGCATTCCGGGAGCCCCGTCGCCGAGCCTGGTCATCGGTTTTTTCTGGGCTATCTGGGTTGGCTGGATCTTTTCCACTGTGGGGGCCTTTGGCGGCATCATGGCTGGTGTGGGTCACATCACCGTGTTCGGTCTGGCCGACTACGGCAAGGCCTTCAAGAAAACATCCCCGGCCCTGAACAAGCTCATCACCGACAGCATCCGGGTGTCCAATCAATGGCTGGTGGGGCTCAGCGCCGCGGTGTCGAGCTTTAACTATTACAAGATGGGGCGTCTGGTCCTGCCCCTCGGGATCGCGTTGGCCATCGGATCGGTCGGCGGCAGCATCCTGATTCCGATTATCACCGCGGGCAAGATCTCCTTAAAAGCCTATCTGGGTTACTTTGGCCTTTGTGTGTTTGTCATCGGCGGCTTCCTGTTCTATGAAACCACGCCCAAAGGCCAGGCATCTAAAAAGGAAGCCAAAGCGGCGGCCAAAGCGTTCGAGGATGTCCACATCTCAAAGTGCTCGACCCTGGCACCGGAGGATTGCGGAGTTCGGGTCCAGAAGTGGGGCGCGGGAAAAATCACCTTCTCCTTTTACGGTGTGGAGTTTAGCTTCACGCCGATCATCCCGATCATCGGTGGTTTTCTGATCGCCGGTCTGGCCTCCTTCCTGGGGATCGGCGGCGGATTTCTGTTCGTGCCCTTTTTGACCAGCATTGCCGGACTTCCCATGTTTCTGGTCGCCGGCACGTCTGCCTTGACGGTACTCATCGGTATGATCATCAGCATCATCACTTATATGTTGGTGAAAGGTGTACCGGTTTACTGGTCGCTCATCGGCGTAGAACTGATCGGAATCTTTGTTGGTTCCATGATCGGTCCGCGGACCTCAAAGTACATCCCGGACATCTGGCTGAAACGGTTGTTTGTGGTGCTGGCCATCTACGTCGGCCTTCGCTACACCACCAAGGGTTTCCTTGGGTATAGCATCGTTCCGCCGTTTTAAAGTAAATGAATCACGCTGGAGCCCTTCCCGCTTAGGGAGGGGCTCCAGCAAACTCGAACATGTGCTGAAAAGATTTCATGCAATGTCCGAGTTGATACCTTCAAAGGAATAGCACACGATGGCTTTCTTCCACGAACTCATGAACCAGATCGACGGCGCTCTGATATTTTTCTATCGGATCTCCGACGTGCCTATTATCGGCTACTATTTGGGTACGTTCGTGTTGGCACTGCTGTGCGTCGTGATCGGTCAATTGACCATATCCCTGGCCTTTTTGGCCAATCGTCGCCGGATTGACGCGGACAACAGCAACATGGTCCGCATGCAGAACCTGTCCATCAAAGCCCTGGCCGCTAAGAACAAAGGCGCTTACAAGGCGTTTAACAAGGAGGCCAACGAAGCCTTCGGCAAGGTCTTCTTTATGCAGATCGCCCTGGCGGCGGCTTCCCTGTGGCCGGTCCCGTTCGCTCTGGCTTGGATGCAAACCCGGTTTGCAGAGGTGGAATTCCCATTGCCCGTAACGCTTCCAATTTTAGGCGACACCGTGGGTTATACCTTCTCCTTTTTCCCGATCCTTATTTTGGCATTTATGCTGTTCGGTAAGGCGAAGCGCTATCTTCCCTACTTCAAACGGATCCATGGCATCCTGGATGGATATAACAAAGAAAAGAACGAGATGATCACCTTTGCCGATCTTCACCCGCCCCAGGTTCGCCCCTGATCTCTTGACACTGTGCGTGAGGATCTGTCATGGGATTGGTTCGAACAGGATCTCCAAAACCATGACATCCAGACGCTCCCCATATCTTCTCTGCATCACGCTGGTCGTTTATCTCCTGCTTTTGGCGGAGCCAGCGGCCGCGACACAGACCCACGGAGGTGCCGAAGGGCTCATCGCCCATCAGCTCGCCCACCTGTTCTACCTGTTCGCCATGGGCATCCTCGTCTACTGGCTCCGTAAACGGGGCCTCGTCCACCGGAGCGGCTGGCGGTTGATCCAGTTCGCCGCGATTTTTTTAATCCTCTGGAATATCGACACCTTCTTCGTCCACCTTCTGGATGAAACCCCGGGATTCGTCCGATCCGAGCGATTGAGCCCATGGGAGATTCGTATTACCACCCGACCGGGACTCGAGCCACTGGCCGGTCTTTATTATCTGGCAAAGCTGGATCATCTCCTCTGTGTTCCGGCTTTGCTGTTTCTGTATTTGGGGCTCAAACGTCTGACCGGCGAGAGCCGGAATGCAGAGGGTGAGGCGCCATGACGGCCTCGTTTGCACCCATATGGGCGGTGGATGTCATCGGGTCCATCCTGATGATTGTGCTCTCCATCCTTTGTTTCCGCCTGGCCCGCCAATTGAAGCGACGGGAGCCCGATAATATCATGTGGACCTATCTGGTGTTGGTCTGCTCGGCGTTGACGATTTTTGCGGTGTCCCGATCCGCCGGACACATCCTCAAACAGATTCTTTTGCTGACCGAATCGCGCCACATATGGGCCTCCATCAGTCCTTTCAGCGGCGCGGTCAACACGTTCACCTTTATTCTCGTCGGCGGATTGACGCTGTTTTTTGAGCGGACCTGGGACATCAATCAGAAAATTATCCAGGATCGACGGAGTCTCCAGAACACCCATGGTGAACTGCTCTATTTGAACGAAAACCTGGAGCGATTGGTCACTGAGCGCACCGAGGAACTGGCGATGTCGGAACAAAAGTACCGGGGTATTTTTGAAGCATCCCGAGACATGATCCTGGTGACCTCACCCGACGGCCGGATTATCGACATGAACCCGGCCGGATACCAGATGCTCGGCTTCCAAAATCCCGGCGCCGGCTTACAGCGGGTCTCTTTTCGGGATTTTTTTTCCAGCCCGGAAGATTGTGAAGGTATTCTCTCGAGCATCAACGCAAAAGGTTTTGTCTCCAATATCGAGATGGATTTAAAACATAGGGACGGCAGGCGCATCCGGTCATTGATCAGCGGCAGTCTGGACCAGGGTGCTACGGAGCGGAGCAGCACCATCCATTTTCTGGTCAAGGACATCGAGGAGCGACGCCGTATCGAAGAGCAGATCGCCCAAGCCGATAAATTGGCCTCCATCGGTCAGCTTTCGGCCGGCATCGCTCATGAAATCAACAATCCTCTGGGGGTCATTCTCGGCTATACCCAACTGCTCATTCGCCAATCCGACAACGCATCCGAGACCTTTCACGATTTGAAAACGATCGAAAAACACGTCCGCAATTGTAAGACGATTGTGGAAGATCTGCTTCACTTTGCCCGGTCGTCGCCACCCCAGGAAACGATTATCCGGATCGACGAGGCCATGGACGATGTGCTGCAATTTGTCCGGCAACATGCCGAACTGGAACAAATAGAGGTGATTCGCAAATATGATGCGAATGTGCCCAAGATGCTGCTGGATGAAGAGAAAATCAAGCAGGTTTTTATGAACCTGATCATGAACGCCCGGCACGCCATCGGGGATGCCGGGGTGTTGACCATCGGCACAGCGTATCACCGGAAGAGAAGCGCCGTGGAAATACACATTTCCGATGACGGGTACGGCATTGACAAACACAACCTGTCCCGTATTTTTGACCCTTTTTTTACGACAAAGCCCACCGGCGAGGGAACCGGGCTTGGCCTGTCGGTCAGTTACGGGATCGTCAAGAATCATGGTGGGGACATTCGCGTTGAAAGCGTCCCTGGACAGGGTTCCACATTCACAATAGTCCTTCCGGTGATCCCGCCGAACCCTATGACTGAAAGTATCGTTGATGGCAAAATCGCTGCTGATCGTTGACGACGAAAAAGATATGCTTCACCTGTTGAAGCGAAGTCTGGCGCCTGATCTGGATTGCCGCATTGAAACCGCGTCTTCCGGAAAAGAGGCGCTCGACGCTATAGCGGCCAACAGTTTCGATCTGGTGCTGGCCGATATCAAGATGCCCCAAATGGATGGACTCGAACTGCTGGATATCATCAAACGACGATATCCGGGCCTGACGGTGGTGATGATGACGGCGTTTGGCCATATCGACACGGCGGTAAAGGCTATGAAGTACGGTGCCTACGATTTTATCACCAAGCCGTTTGATCACGAGGCGTTGGTGGTCCGCCTGGAGAAAGCGCTGGAACGGAGCAGCTTGCTCAAGGAGAACCTCCGCCTGAAAATGGAGTGCCGGGGGGATACGGCGTTCCAGGAGATCGTTGGGAAATCCGCTGCCATGCAGCGGCTGTTTGATACCATTAAAATGGTCGCCAATACCGACCTGACCGTTCTCATCACAGGCGAATCCGGGACGGGTAAAGATCTGACCGGAAGGGCGATTCATTCTCTAAGTCCCCGGCAGCATGGACCTTATGTGTCGGTCAATTGTCCCACCGTCCCTGAACAGATTTTGGAAAGCGAGCTGTTTGGGTATCGCAAAGGCGCGTTTACCCACGCCATCCAAAACAAGGCGGGCCTCTTTCAGGAGGCCGACGGGGGAACCATATTCCTGGACGAAATCGGCGACATCAGTCCGACGATCCAGACCAAACTGCTGCGGGTCCTCCAGGAGAAAGAGATCAAACCGCTGGGAAGCACGAAAACCGTCGGCATCGACGTACGCATTATCGCTTCGACGAATCAGGACCTGTCCGCCAAAATACGGGATAAGGAATTCAGAGAGGACTTCTTTTATCGTCTCAATGTGCTTCCGGTGCATGTGCCGCCCCTTCGGGAACGGGCTGAAGACATTCCTTTAATTGCGAATCACCTGCTTGAAAAACACTGTGCCCAGTTGAACAAACCGATGAAACCTATTTCCAAAAAGCTTATGGATGTATTTGTTTCCCGCCACTGGGAAGGAAATGTGCGGGAGATGGAGAACCTCATCATACAAGGCATCATGTTCTCCCGCGGAGATGAGATTCGGCCTCGCGATGTGAGAATTCAGGCGACGGATGGCGAATCCCCACCGACTCTTGAAGGATCTCTTCTGAGCCGACCTTACAAGGAGGCGAAAGAAAAAACGCTTCGGCAGTTCAACAGCGCTTTCATCGGCCGGCTATTGACCCAAAGCGGCGGAAATGTGACCCAGGCCGCGCGCCAGTGTGGTCTGGAACGCCAGGCGCTGCAACAAATCATGCGTCGCTATGGGATCAAGGCAGATGACTACAGGAAGTGAAAAATCGACGCATAGCGGATTCATTACTTTGAAGGCAAACCTGGGAACGGGACTGCCTTGTTTAAATCGGAATATCGAAATCCGAATTTTCAAATGACAGAAACAGTTACTGAAATCTGAGAGCAAGCGCCCGCGTCGTTTTTTATCGGATTTGAAATTTGGTCATTCGATATTGTTTTCCCCAGTTCAATAAGTAAGTGCAACACTTTTAGGTTTTAAGGCTTTCGCGATATGACGCGATATTATGCCAAAAACCTATCGACACCTAAGCGCAGAG
>Ga0049114_1000009_pt1 | contig 64837 bp, 49 predicted proteins | sample WorMettanBELIZE2_FD_55211 | JGI IMG/M metagenome (GOLD analysis project Ga0049114, IMG submission 55211) | Marine gutless worms symbiont microbial communities from Max Planck institute for Marine Microbiology, Germany - Olavius tantulus BELIZE.2 | ecosystem: Host-associated > Annelida >... | reverse complement strand
ACACTGGCTTAACAACCGGCCAAGAAAATGCTTGAAATTCAAAACACCGGCGGAAGTCTTTAAGGCCGAGTGTTGCACTTAAACATTGAATGCAGGAAATGTATTTTTGCAATGTCACCGCAGTTCAGGTAGACGACGACATCGCCGGTATCAAAGCAAAGTATCCAACCGCTTACAGATTCATGATCCTGCAGCTTCTGCCATCGGTCAATGACGGCGTCCACAGCGATGAGGCGGGAGCCCATCAAAGAAGACCAGGGTAGATCGTCCGTCAGTGTCATCCGGATCCAGGAACACCGATTTCCCTCATCCAGGTCAAAAGGCTCGGGAACGGACAAGGGCTCCGTTATGGCCCGGACCGATTCTCCATCCCGGGCAAGATCAAGGGTGAGAAACGTGGCATCGGCAAAGGCAATCTCCAGGGACCCCTCATCTTCATCGACGGGCTCTTCATTTAAAAAGAAACGGCCGCGGGACAGCGAGCGAACCGTTTTTCCCACACGAGATTGGATTGCCTCAAGGTCTTTCGAACGTTGTAATACAATCGGAGATAGGTTCATCATGGTTCAATGATCTTTCCAATGGATATAAAACAGATGCTGATTATACCATAGAGCTCCGAAATTCAGAAGGATAACGACGGTCTGGTGATATTCTGTTGCCGAAGTCTCCAGGCTTCGGTCCTGACAATGCAATCCGTATGCTGTCGACTGAGGCCACATCATTTCTTAGTCCTTCGGTACAGTGGTGAAAAAGAGGCGATACACCCCCATGCGTACCAACCCTGGATTTATTTTCGTTCATACGAACGGGTGAGCCCCGGTTCTCTGCATCCCCCAACAGGGCTAATCTTTGGAAAATTCTGCTGAAGTCATTCCAATTAGCTGTTGCCAAGTTCCGTTGCTGCGTATACAGTCGATGGCGATACGATCTTTGATACCGTTATCATTCCTTCCCCATAAGCATCGATGAACATATAACTCGACCACGAACTCAGACTGGGCAGAGGCTAGAGGAGAGCGGCGAAATGGGTGCGAGATCCTGGTTGGTCCTGGCGTTGTTACTGGTATTACCTTCCCTGTGCTATGCATATTCCGATGGAGACAGCTTCCTGTATCTGGGTGACACCGGGTATGCTGAACTCGCGGATGCGAGTTTCAATGACCTGACGTATACGCAGGAGATCTCTCCTGAGGGCGTTGTTCTATCGGAGGGAGACTTTTCCGTTGAGGCCGTCCTCTACATTCCGCCGAACACCGTCACCAAAAGATGGGGCGGCATACTCACCAAGACGGGTGTTCATGGTCTCTACTTTGCCAGTTATCCAGGCTTCGGTCTGGGCATCGACAATGGCGACACGGATGGTTTTGGAGAATCCATCCGAGCCAAGGTGGGTGACGGGACCCATCAGGTGACTCTCAATTCACCCGGGTCCAACGGGGTTGTTCACCTTGTGGTCACCTGGGACCGGTCCGAAAAAACCCTCACCATGTATGTCAAGGGCGATGAACACATCAAAAGCGCCACGAAGCCAGATATCGATCCCAGTAAAATCGAGAATGACGAGCCGTTTAATATCGGATTCGTGCGGAATACCCTGCAACGGGAAATCATCTATCTCCGTCTCTGGAACCGGCTGCTCGATGCAGATGAGGCGGGGATTCTTTGGGAACACTACACCACTTCAAAAAAACACACCCTTCCGGCTGATTTTGACACGGAGAAGCTGCACTCCGAATGGTTGATGGACAAAACCTCCGATGCCACCGGAAATCCCGGCACAACCCATATCTATGATTCTGCCGGCCCGAACCATGCCGAACTGCGGGAAGAGGCCCAAATCATTAAAGGGACCGGCTCGCTAACACTGGTTTCTCCTATCAAGGACAATCTGGTCGTCGATACCAGCGTCGTTCTTGCTGCCACGGGCGGAGCGGCAGACCTGGGTGCGCACACGCCGCCCATCCATTACTTTTTTCAAATCGCAGAGGACCCGGGGTTTTCGGTGAATACCAAGGAATCCGGATGGATCGCCCATTTCGCCGAATGGAAGCCGGTTCTCAAGCCCGACACCACGTACCACTGGCGGGTCAAGGCCCGGGATGCCTCGGGTAAGACCACCGCATACACCACTACCTGGTTGTTTCATACCGAACCCGCGCGGGACTGGTACGTGCGTCCCAGAACCGAATTCGGCTACGGCACGGGTCACGGTACCTCCTATGAGGATGCTTGGAACGGACCGGAAGACATCGTGTTCGGTCCTGACGGGGTGGAAGCCGGCGATAACCTGTATATCTGCGGTGTTCATATATTGAAGCCCGACTCCAAAACCTGGTTCAGGGACGGCCTGGTATATATTACGGAGTCCGGTTTTTCCGAGGAATATCCCATCACCATCCGAATGGATTGCCCGGATGACAAGGGCCTGTTCTGGGGGTATTTTCTCGACCAGCGGGGCGGGCAGGACACGTATACCCCTGAAGGCGACGGGGTGTATTCCACCACAACATTGACGTATAACAGCGGTGGATTGATGCAGGACATCGATGGGTGGTCGGGTACGTTACTTAAACGGGTGGGCCATGACTCCTGCACCATTGAAGCAGTCGAAGCATCCTGGAGCGATACATCCGGAGCCTGGTGTCTGGCAGGTAGTACGGTCTACCTGAAAACCACCGACGGCGGTGACCCCACCGGACGCATCGACGCATCTATGAAACCGGTTACGGCTACCGGTTCGACCTGAACTGGAGTGATTACATCACCTTCTACAAATGCAATTTCTACGGATCCAATGCGTACAACAAGCCCCAAGACTATGCGGAAAAGGTTTCCGACGACCTGCCCAGCACCGATATCACGTTCGATTCCTCAGTGATTAAGTATCTCCATTGGAAAATGATCACACCCGGGTTCCTGAATCACCGGTGGACGGTCCGCAATTCTGAACTGGCTTACGGCGCCAACGGGTTTTACTCCATTGCCTCCTCAGCGGAGTATAACCACCTCTCCCCCAATGAGCTGACCGTCGAAAACAACTACATCCACGACATTGGAGACACCGGCCACGGGAATTTCAGAGATGGGGACTCCCCCGCCGTCGGCATTCAGGGCGGCAGCAATCACCTGATTCAGAACAACCTGATCGAAAGGACCGGCTCTTCCATTGTGTTGTTCTCAAGCCCCGGACAGGTCATGCGGGACAACATCATCAGAAACAATATCCTGAAAGATATTTACGCCCAAGCGTCCTACGGCGGAATCGGAATTGCCTTGTCCGGATTTTCGACGGCGCCTTTGGGTGAGCGAACCGGCAACAAGTTCTATAACAATATCATCATGGGCACCCAGGGATCGGGGTTGACCTCCAACGCACCGGACCTGGTCGAGGTGTACAACAATCTTTTTTACAATATCACCAGCCCGTCAGAACTGGAAATTTACGGGACGCTTTACCAGAATCGCGTCAGTCGCGCTTTTACCACCTATTCAAACACCGCCTCCCACTACCGCGGCCACAACAATATGTTCGTCAATGTGAAAGATCAGTACGTTTTTATCTCGTGGGGCAACTATGATCACATTGAATCGTCCATGGAATGGGACCATAATTTGTATTTCAACCCAGAACCCAAGGAAACCTTCGATTTTTACTATAAACCGCTTCATTACCGGGATATGGACTACTGGATAAACGATACGCCCTACGACAACCGTGCCGTCACGAAAGATCCGCTCCTTGACATTGATGGGTGGACTGTGACGTTGTCTGAACTATCTCCGGCCATCGACGCGGGATTCGATATGCAGAGGGATACCGATGTTTACGGAAACCCCATCTACGGACAGCCGGACATCGGCCCGGTGGAACACCAGCCAGGCCACGTCATGGGCGAATCCATGGGTTCGGATACGACGGTGTATGCCGACGGCAGGTTCCGGATCGCCTCCGATACCCTTCAGGCCGACCTGGCCGTCAGCCCGGCAGGCGGCTGGCCGTCGTTTGCGCCCACCGAGCACCGGCCCCAGTGGATGAAAATCCAGGTTCAGCAGTGGCAAAAACCCCTGGAGTGGACAGAGACGGTGTCGTCTCCGGAATCGGTCATCCACACGGTGGGCGGCCGGAATCCGAACATCGACTGCCAGGTCTATATCGACGAGGTGCCCGTCTCCAGCCAGACAACCGATTCAGACGGCGCCATCATGTTTACCGGCGACCTGACAGGCGAGCACCTTTTCACGGTCGTATGCCGGGAAGAACCCGTCACCGTTCAGGTTCTCCAGGGGGGGCATCCGGTGGCGGGGGTGCCGGTGTATCTGTTCAATTCGAGCGGAGCCTATGCGGGGCGCCATGGTGTGACCGACGGGGCCGGGGAGGTCTCGTTTCTGCTGCCCATCGGTGAAAGCTACACGTTCCGGGCGGATGTGCTGGGCAGCCAGTTCTTCTCGGAAGCTGTCACCGTGGCCGACGGCGGGCCCAACGCGGTGCCTCTGGATACCGGCGGCGGCCTGCTGACGCTGACGCTGCAAAGAGCCCCGGGTGATTATATGGCAGGCGTCAAGGCCTATCTGTTCAGCGGGTCCGGCGTTTACCTGGGGCTTTCGGAGACGACCAGTGAACAGGGTCTGGTATCGTTTGAGGTCCCCTCAGGGATGTATAAAATCCGGGCCGATTATCTCGGCCAGCAGTTCTGGACCGATCCCGTGGCGGTGGCCTCGGATGCGGCTACCCCGCTGACGATCAGCCATGCGGAGGTGGATGTCCGGGTCGTCGGTGAGAACAACGGCAGCACGGTTCCACGGGCGGACGTACCGGTCTGCCTGTTTACGGCCGACGGCGCCTACCAGGGCATCTCTGAGAATACCGGGCCCGCCGGTGAGGCTGGATTTTTGCTGCCGCCCGGTCAATACAAGTTCCGGGCGGACTACCTCAACGGCCAGCACTGGTCGGATGTCATCGACCAGCAGTCTTTAGCGATCACCATCAACGAAGGTGACGCCAATGTTTCGGTGACACTCCTCAACCACGCTTTGGAGGACGTATCCGTATACGTCTTTGATGCGGCCGGCACGTACCTGGGATTGACCGATACCACCGACACGTCAGACGGAGCAGAGGAAGGTACGGTGGTGTTTCGCCTGCCCCAGGGGGATTACAACTTCCGTGCCGATTTTATGGGCAACAGATACTATTCCGGTGTGACGACCGTGATTGCCGATCAGAGCAATCCGATTGCGGTTAGTACCGGCGGTGCGGATTTTACGCTCACGGTACTGGAACGTCCGGATGATGGAACGGAACCGGTTCCCGGGCTTCCGGGAGTGACCTGTTATCTGTTTCCACCGACGGCGCCTACCTGGGACGTCAGGCGGCCACCAGCGAACAGGGTACGGCCGGCTTTGACCTGCCGGACGGCGAATACACGATCCGGATCGACTACCTGGGCTACCAGTACTGGACTCCTGTGTTTACCATCCCGGGCGATACGGACGTGATCCATCTGATCGATCATCAGGATATCACGATCACGGTCCAGACGAACAATAACGGAACCATCGAAGCCCTCGGCAATGTGGAGACCTTCCTGTTTACCGCCGATGGGGCCTACCGGGGGATTTCCGAAATCACCGATTCCCACGGAAAGGCATACTTTCGGCTGCCGCCCGGAGAGTTTCAAGTTCGGGTCGACTATCTCAATGCGCAGTACTGGACCGGAACATTTGACCAGATCGACCAGGTGGTGGAACTCCAGGCGGGAACGGCCCAGGTTCTGGTGCAGCTGGGAACTTCGGCTCTGGAAGGTGCTGCGGTCTATGTGTTTGACGCCAATGGGGCGTATCTCAATATAAACGGTGTGACCGATGATCAGGGCCTTGTCACCTTTCAACTCCCAGCGGACACCTACAAGTTCCGGGCCGATTTTCAATCCAATCAGTACTGGGAAACCGGACAGATCACCGCCCATCAGATCACGCAGATTCCGCTCAATACCGGGGGCGGGGCCTTTGAGCTGACCGTTCAAAAGAGCCCGGAGGATCCTCTCCAAAACGTGCCGGTCTACGTGTTTTCCGATGCCGGAAGCTACCTGGGGATGACCGGCAGCACGAACGACCAGGGCGTAGTGAGTTTTGACCTTGCCGATGGGGACTACACGTTCCGGGCGGATTACATGGGGTATCAATTCTGGACCGAAGGGATGACCGTTCCGAATGTCCTCTCATATGCCCTGGACCTTCCCCACACCGAGGTGACTGTCACGGTCAATGCGGTTTTCAACACGACCGCCGATCCTGTCGCGGGCGTGCCGGTCTACCTGTTCACCAGCTCCGGCGCGTATCAGGGGATCCGGGAAACGACCGAAAGCAACGGTCAGGTCATATTTTCCCTTCCCGATCGGACATACCAGGTGCGGGCCGATTATCTTGGCCAACAGTATTGGTCCGACCTGGAACCGCTTCCCGATGTTAAGGTCTCCATCGCCCACGGGAATGCCAGGGTGAAGGTCACCAACAGTGGATCCAACGTGATCGGTGCCAATGTCTACCTGTTCAACGTCGCCGGCACATATCTCGGCGATTACGAGGTCACCGATGCCGATGGCGAAGTCGTGTTCTTTATCCCGGAAGGCACCTACAAGTTCCGGGTCGACACCAACGGCAGTCAGTACTGGTCATCGGATGCGGTGTTGAGAGCTCATGAAGAGACAATCGTCCCGGTCCCGCTGGATCCGCTGGCGCACGATTGGATTCCGCCGGATCCAATGAACGACCCGTTGAAGAAGATGGAACCCATATTTCTGGCCTCTTTCTTCAATTCCATGGGATTCTATGACATGGCAAAACCCTGGGATACGGAATATATACCCGGCATAAAGCTGGCCACCTGGTAGTACATGCGCGATCGTCCCGCAGAAGAGAGCCGGATTTCCATGGCAAAGGAGTATACGGATGGTTACACCGATCCTGAAAAAATCCAGGGGAGATGGTGTCGATATTCAGACGGCCATGTGGGAAGGCTCCGGGAAAACCCTGCTGTGCATCCACGGCCTGACGGCCAACTGCCGGGGCTGGGACGTCATCGCAGAGGCCATGGCCCCTCTGCACCGGGTTGTCGCCATGGATCTTCGGGGCCGGGGATTGTCGGAGAGCCCCCCGTCCGGGTATTCCGTTGACCAGCACTGCCGGGATATTGTTTGTCTGATGGACGACCTGGGATTGGAGACGGTGATTCCCGTGGGCCATTCGCTGGGCGCCTCCATTGCGTTGACCCTCGAGGCGGGCCATCCGGAGCGTGTGGATCGCATGATCCTGGTGGATGGGGGCGGGAAGCTCTCGAAGGAGCAGATGGGCTCGTTTTCGCAGGAATCAAGCCGGCCCTGGACCGCCTGGGCATGGTGTTCCCTTCATTCGAAGCCTATATCGATCTGCTGAAACAGGCCCCGTTTCTTCAGCCGTGGTCTGCGGGTCTGGAAATCTACTTTCAATACGAGGTCGAGGAGGTGGACGGCGGTGTCCGTTCACGCGTCCAGCCCGATCATATCGAGGAAGAGATTCTCAATATGAAAGCTCTGGATGTGACTCAAATCTATCCGGATGTGACCTGTCCGGTGCTGATTCTCCGCGCCACGGATGGGATGCTGGCCAAGGACGACATTCTACTGCCTCGGGAGGTAGTGGAACGGATGATCCGGACGATCCCCGATGCCAGATGTGTCGATGTCGACGGAACCAACCATTACTCCATCATTTTCCAAGCCAATGGGGTGAGAGACCGGGCGATCATGGATTTTATCCATCCTTTTTCTTGACTCCGGCAGTGGAATCGCATAATCGAATAATTACAGGATCTAAGTATCTCCAATACATCGTGTAGAAAGCGCCAAACTCCGGGTAACCGGCGGACGGAAAATCACAGGTTCGTCAGGGGTCTTTCAGGGGGGGATAGCCGGGCTGCCTTGGGTTCAAGGTGGTGCGGCTTTTTTTACGCCGCCGCAGGTGAGACAGATCGAACACCACCCGTACCGAATCGGCGCGACGGCCAATGACACGACATTACAGCGCGCGCCAACCGTCCCTCCTTATGCATCAACTGGTGTTAGCGAAGATCCTGGGGAGAAGATCGAGCAACTAGCGATTTTAATCCCGATCCGCTTGAAGCGCCCTGCATAACCTACACGTCATTTTCCGCAACCGTCGAGGGGTAGTCCCGAGAACGACCGCCGCATCTCCGGGTTCAGATGGTGAGAATGGCGCCGTTTTAACACATTCAACATATCCTTCATTTTGGATCGGACAATCCGGATGAGTGAGGAGGAGAACATGACCTTTCGTAGATGGATGATCCTCGTTTCTGTTTTCACCGCTTCCGTATGTTTCAGCATGCCCGCCCTCGCTTTGCCTCCTGATTTTAATGCGGATCGAAGGGTTAATATCAAATGTCCAAGTGCGATAAATGTTACCCATGAGGGTCAGTTTGAACTTGACGGGTTCAAGAAGACCATCCGGCGTCTGTATCATGAGCTGGATGAAAATCTAAAGAATTCCGAGCGGAAGGCCGTGAAGGGAAAACATGGAGACGGATATGCGTTCAGTCATGATCCGAATCACGGCAGGTTCTTTGTGACCCACGCGAAGGCGACGTTTCAGCCTAATAGCCTGAAGAGTTTGAATCCCCAGGAAGAGATATCGTTCCGGGAGGTATTTTTTATCACCGAGATCGATTGGAAAAAATACAGCCTGGTCATCGTGAGGCAAAGGGACAAACGGAAATTCTCTATCTCTGTTCCTGACTTTGAAAGGGCGTTTATCTGGTACAACGCGTTGCTGGATAGTCAACAGGCCTTCATTCCGATATACGGATTTATGAGCCTTCCGGGCGAAGCCGATCAATTCCCCACCATATGGGATAGCTATTCCAAGGACAAGACGGATACCGCCACACCCCCTGAAAGTCTCGTGGACTACGACTTCTACAAGATCCTGGACTACCGGGAGGGCTACTATTTGCTGGGAGAAGACCGGGATGAACTCGACTATCGATATAACATAGAAGATTTCGGAATCATTGGATGGGTCGAGAAAAAGTATATTACCCTGTGGTGCTCCCGTCTCTTCTACCATCCCCTCCAAAAGGTGAACTATTATGATGAAAGAAATGCGGCCAGGCCGGCCAGGGAGACAGAAGAAATCAATAATTTCTATGTGGATCACGTTTATTTAAATGAGCGGCTGTTCAACGACATCGTGGAAAAACTGGATCAGGAAAGTTTGCACGCATTCTATTCGCATTTTGGGTCTCCGCAGCTGGAGCCGCCGATCCGCGGGCGGGGGAACGGGTATGCCAAAGTATTTATTCCGGGAGCCTTTACCCCCCGATTGATGCGACTGTTGGGAGCATCCCTGAAAAGGAACATTAATACCTTCTTTTTATTGGATGTTTCCGCAAGCATGCAGCCCTTTGCCGACTATGTAAGGTCATTCAATAAAAGCGTCAGCGATATGCGAGCGGAGGGTATCGGTCTCAGGATAAACAGGATCTTTGCCTACTGGGATACGCCGCTCAGCGATCAGGACCGGATGCTCGATCCCAATTTTGTCCGTGTCAAGAAGCCTGAGAAACTGACCTTTGGGCTGGAATCAAGCGATAGCAACTATGCAGAACCCCTGATAAGGGCGTTTAGCAAGGTACTTGATGAGATTGAACGTTTGCTGGAGGAACGCAAGATCCTTCCCCTCCATGAAAAGCTATTATTTATTATTACGGATGCCGGCCCCAACGACCTGACCGACGAAACCTTCAGGAGCACCGTGAAGAGATCCAAGGACATGAACCTGAGCGTGTATTTTGTTTACCCTTCGAGCACTGGCGTTCGAACGGGGAATCCGAGTCTGGCAGATAATCCCCAGTCGGCGTATGAGGACCTGGAAGTTTTAATGGCGCGGTATGACTCCAGCAATTCCGAAGAAAATGCGATCATTTTCAGAAAGTTTCGATTCAAGGTGGAATCCTTGAAATCACGAACGGAACGACAGAAGGATTTTGCAGAATCCCAACGGCAGCTTTTGAACGGCATAAAACAATATATCGACCATGTATTTAAGGAATCGTCCTCTCCAGCCGTCTCCAAGGACGTCGTTCTGTTCTTTTCAGACGAAAAGCTATTACAAAAAATGCGGGACTGGAGCGACCGGAAGATACAGGTGCTCAACCACGTGACAAAGTACATCGAAGATCCCGATAATCCGCAATTCTGGGAAGAAAGACTCGCTATTCCGGCCAAACCGGTTGAAGCCTATATGAGGGCCATACGGACCCAGGATGATGTCTCCGTGGCCGACCTAAAAAAGCTGGTCATCATAAATTCTCTGGTGAGCGTGGACGATGTCGAGAAGTGCAGAGAACTGTACGATCACCTGAAACCACTCATCGAAAGAAAAACCTTCAGAACTGCTGAGGATGTGTTTTACAAAGCACTCACCAACAGAGACCCTGACGAATCAACCCGATGGAACGCATCCCTTGCTGAGGAACAGAGCGAACTTGGCGACTATCTCGCAAATCGCGGATTTCATCTCAACGCCTTCAATCAGGCGGTGCAGCGAAAGTTCATGTATCTAAAAGTCAGCGAACTCTACTCCTCTAACCGATAATTCTGAGCTGTCCCGTATGGGGGATCTTTTGTTTCGCTGGGCATCCATAGGTGATGAAAATTAGTATTCGATAACAGAGAGGCCAGAGGCAGATGAAAACATTATTCCGTTTCAACATATGGCTTTTCGTCGTTGTCCTTGGAAGCTGGATGATCGTTTCTCCGATCGGAGCAGAAAGCCTTTTCAAGGGAAGACAGATATATCTCAGCGATGTCGATAAGCGAACTTTCCATGTCGGTGTTAAGGGCTCAACGGCCGGGTATAACTATGTCGCGCTCATCGAAGGGGCCAAACAGGAGTCAATATCCCTGGGGGAGCTGGGGTATTGGGAAAAAGTCAACGACCCTCCCTCATTTCTACGAAACTACGATCTTCAGCTGATTATCAGAAATCACTACGGAGGAAAGTTCCAACTCGAGTTTGAGTATAACAGGAATCTGAAAGACATCGAGTACAAGATCCTCGAGGGACAGGTGCAGGTCAAATTGGATCACAGTGAATACTACCCCGTCTTGATTATCGACAGGGTGGCGTCCGCGTCGGCATTTACAGACGAGGAGACGTTGCCCGTCGGTTCCAAGAGATATCTGTTCTTCGATTTCAACAGTCTCGATGCTGACTTGAAAAAGTATTACGGACGCATCAAAAATCTGATTGGCGATTCGTCCTATACATCTTTTTTCTACTGCTATGAGTCGACGAATTATAACAGCTATTATTTCCGGACGTACGATAGCGTCGGCCAACTGGATAATGAAAAGATGGGGCCGTCCATGGAAGATGGGTCCTTGAAATATTATCAGAAGGTGCTCGACAATCTCAATTCCCGCCATGGCGCCGATTTCGCGGATCAGGCCATTATCGTGTCCCGGTTTGGAAAGAAATTCTCGAGGGAATTGAATAAATACGCCAAGGAGATCGGGGTTAGCAAAAAGATGGTCGTGACCTTCTGGAACTATGACGATCTTCAATAGGAAGGATGGGGGCATAAAAATTCCCGAGGGGTAGAGGCATATGTAATAGGTTTAAGATGATATTTACCCAGGATTTCAGGAAATTGCTGGTCGTTTGCCTGAAGATGCTTTTCAGGAAAACAACTCGGAAGCGGTTCGTTTGCCTCATTCTGGCGTTTCTTTTTATCATTGGCTTCAACACGTACAGTTACGTTCGGCAGTATCTCAAAACAGAAATTGCGAAGAATAATATCATTTCTGAAAATGCCTTTAAGGTGTTTTTTGTTCGGATGCGTACTCAAGGCAATTGTCTGGCGTTTCTAAACAAACATTCGATGAAACTCAATGAACTCGGTTCCCAACTTGTTATGGACGCCTTTATTTATCAGAACAATCTCTTCATTCAGTTCCAACCGGATATCAACGGCAACACAAAAATTGAAGCGACATCCAACGGCGCCCGCAAGTTGCTATACGGGCTGTTTAAGATAGATGATCAGATACAATCGTTTTATATCGAAAGCGACAGCCAGGAGGATAGTGTCCAAATTTGGAATATCTATGTCGATTATAACGGCATCGGGTTGAGCCCCGAGATGATTAAGACCCGGCATACGGCCCTTCTGGGTGATCTGTCGGATATCACGGACATGATCAAAGGAAGTTTGGGAAGAAGCCGGGCGGAGGTCGTCTATACCGTGAGGGACACCCTTTTCCGAGAGATACATTCGGCTTACCGGGGTAAGCGGGAAGACCCCAATCCGTATTTGAGCCGCGTGGAGTCCATCGTGCCCCTCAATTTTTTAAATATCCTGTCCCATATCGCCAGTGACAACACCACCGATATCATCGATCTTGCAGAGTCGGTCCAGTACAAGGAGGATTCCATTATCGAGACAGAGAGGGGATACCTGGAAATTCCCGATCCCTATAAAGAGTCGTTGATATACGGAGATATCAATGTGTATCCAAGATACATTCCCCTGTATATCCCGGAGTTGCTGACTCAAAATTGGAACTGGTGGTTGTATTATAATATTCGGATGAAAGAGGCGTTTACCGACTATCTGGAAAAATTGCAATTTATGGGCAGTTACCTTTTTTCATACGAAAAGCTGAAGATCCTCAAAGAGAAGGTCAGAATCATCAATGAAGATATTCATGCCAACCACATGCGTTTCTATATGACAGACCTGACCTTGGGCATTGCTTTTCCATTTATGATGTCCCTGTTTGCGTTCATTCACCTGAAAACCGAACTTGCTTTTTTGTTGATGTTCAAGAACAGAATCCGGGAGCTGCTGTTCATCTTCTGGATGTTGCCGGTGATGCTCATGTTTTTTGTCAAGGTCGGTATTTTATCAGGTTATCTTTTATTGGTGGGCCCTGAAGGAATCTCCATGATCCAGGGAATTTTTCTTCCGCTAACAATATGTTTTATTGTGGCGTCTCTGGTTTTTTATCCTATGAATCGATGGTGCTTCAACCAGCTCATCGGCGACAACATCAATCTTTACGCGCTCCACAAAGGAAGGTAGTCCGTTGACGAGTTACTTTGAAGTCACATTTCCACTGGTTTTAGAACACGGGGATACGTTTAAAATGACGTTTGCCCTCAAACGGGGTGAGCGGATCGATTTTGGAAAGGGCCTTTACTTTTTTTATGGAGATAATGGGACAGGCAAGACCACGTTTTTCAATCTGCTGGGATTGACAGCCGGACGCATCGGAAAGAAAAGGGATGCGGATTCGGGCGGCATCCGCTTTTGCGGAGAGGATTATAATCAAAAACGATTCAATCACGTGAAAGCTGCAGCGTTGAGAGAGCGGAGTTTTTCCATTTTCCCGCAAAAAGTCTTCTTCCTCCCGGTGTCGAGCAGGGACAATTATATCATTCTAAACGGGTCGGACAAGCAAAGAGCCAAGTCTTTTTCCTCAAAGGAATATCCGGATTTGCTTTCCGGGGGACAGCAGCAGAAGGTGCTGATGGATATTGTTTTGGACGTCCATAAGCCGGTATGGTTTCTTGATGAACCGCTGACCAACCTGGACGCGGAGCGGCGCCTCTATTTCTGGAAACTTCTGAGAAAAGCGTATCATACCGGTCTTGAGATCATCTTCTTCATAGACCACTGGCTGTGCATGAAAATAATGAACGATGAACATTTTCAACATCTCAACACCTTGGTCGCGGTCGCGGAAAACCGGCACAACGGGGAGAGAATCAGCGTCGTTGAGAGAGAAATAGATATCTATGTGAACACGTCGCCGGAGATGTTTTTAAAAAACCAAATCATTGTATCCCATCGGGAAAAACAAACGGATAGAATTTCCTAACACCATTAAATTAAGGTATGCGTCATGAGAACCATAAAAGCGATTGGCCGGAGTATTACAGAGCGTTTATGCCACGGGTTCCGCGTATCTGCCCTTTTCACTCTGTTTCTGGCAAGTTTTTATTGCGGAGAAGCTTTTGCCATCGAGTTTCTGACTCGTGATGATTTCAATGCCAGAAAGAGTGCTTACAGGGATTACCCTGTAAATATACTCTTTAAAAAGCTTCCGGAAAGCAATGCGCAGGAAACCAGAGAGATACGGAACCTGATCATATTGCATCAGGTATTCGATCCATCGATGCAGGACATGGAAAAGGCAGGACTTATTCAATATCAAAAATTCTTCGGAATCATAAAACGTATCTCCGGAGATTCCATGGAATTCTGGGATGCTGAGACCGATGCCACTCTGGACTTNCATGTGGGCATCGACCTGATACCCATGGAAAATAAAAAGGGCTACAAGGTCACCAAATCCGGCATCAGTAAATATGCGGCAATTGTCTATGCTATGGATAACCGGCTGTACAAGGTAGAAATCAGCTTCAGGCCGGTGGAACCGACAAACCTCCGGGTAGAGCGCGGGAAAAAGAGCACCAATATCGTCAGCTGGATCAAGCCACCCACAGACGTAATCCCCGACGGATATACACTTTAGGTAAACGGAAAACCCTTTCGAACCGTCACATCGACTTCCGCAAAGGTGCCAAGAGAAAAAGGTCGGGCCGATCGATATTTCGTTCGCGCCATATACAAACATGGTCAGAAAACGATATCTTCCGTACCTTCCGAGGAGGTGGTGGATGACATAACAGCGGGTGAAATCGAAAGAATAGCGTATGCCAGGAGAGAGTTTGATTTGGTTCTTTCCGGGTTGACCCCCTCGCGGTGGGAAGACTCCCGCGATCTGCTATACGACAACGAGCAACTTTTCTTTGAACACCTTGAAGGAGACAGCAAAACCCATGCAATGGACCTCATTGCATTTTTCCGGGATATCGATGCAGGAGACCGGTTGATCGGAAAAACAGACATACGGAAGCAGGATATCGACGGGGCTGAAAAGCATTATGTGGACGCCGAAAAAAAGGCTAAAACGCTCCCACCCAGCATGGCTGTCATGTTTCTTGTGCGAATGAAGACCCATGCCGTTTCTGAGAAAAGAGCAGCGATAGAGCGCGATCGACAAATGCGGCTCGCCGCCCAGGATTTCGACAAGATTCTGGCAGACCTCACGCCCTCGGGTTGGGAAAATGCGAAAAAACAGCTTTACCGCAATGAAGTGGTATTCAAGGAAAATCTGGAAGGGCAACGGAAAACCGATGCTCTCAATCTGATCCAATTTTTCCGTGATATTGAGGAAGGCGATCGAATCCTGGGTCAGAAGGGGGCCACCCGTCGGGATGTGGATATTGCCTCGGAAATGTTCAACCGCGCCGGTGATGTGGCAAAGCTCCTGCCGGCGAATGTCAACGTGCAGTTCATCCTGACGGCCAGAACCCGCGAAATTTCTGAAATGAATCGCCGACTTGATCGGAAACAACAAACGGCGCTTGCTGAAAGCAGCTTTGAAGACGTCATATCGGGGTTGACCGTTTCGAACTGGGAAGCCTCACGAGAGATGCTCTATGCCAACGAAGGGCTTTTTTCCGAATATCTTGCCGGTAAGCCGCAGCGTGATGCCCGGAATCTGGTCGAATTTTTCCGGCGCATCGATGACGGCGATCGAATCGCCCAAAAAACCGACGCAACGGTGCAGGAACTCGATGGAGCAATGGCATTGTACGACAACGCCGGTAAGACCAAGAAACAGTTGTCGGGCGGTATCGAAGTGCAGTTTATCGTCATCTTGAAAAAGAGTGCCGTAGCCCTGAAGAAAGATGAACTCCAACGCCGACAGCACAGGCTGGCGGCGAATCAAATGTTCGATAACGCGCTTGCGGACCTCACCCCGGACAACTGGAAGCAATCGAGAGATCAGCTTTATGCCAACGAGACCGTGCTTTCCGAAAACCTGGAGGGCATCCGCAAAACAGACGCCCTGATCCTCATCGCGTATTTCCGATCCATAGATAAGGGAGACCGGACCATCACGACCCGGGGACATACCCTCGAGGGTCTGGAGGCCGCCGTAACGCATTACACCGCGGCCGGCGAGATTGCAAAGGGACTGTCATCGACGGTGGACGTGGACTTTCTCACCTCGCAAAAACTGGCTTCGGGGGCGACGCGCACGGCACAGCTCCAAACGACCGAGAGACAGGATATAGCCAACGAACGGTTCAATGATGCTCTGGCTAACCTTACCCCAAAGAAATGGGAGCAATCGAGGGAAATCCTTTATGCCAATGAGACGCTCTTTTCCGAGCACCTGAGCGGCAACCGCAAGACAGACGCCTTGACCCTGATTGCCTTATTTCAGGCCATCGATGCAGGGGATCGGACCATCGAGACCCGGGGACAAACCCTCGAGGGCGTGGAAGCCGCCATGACGCATTACACCGCCGCCGATGACCTGGCAAGGCAACTGTCATCGGCCGTGGACGTACGCTTTCTGACGACACGCAAGTTGACGGCGGGAACAACCCTCACGGCCAATCTCAAAACCGCAAAGGCATCAGACATTGCCAACGACCGGTTCGATAATGTATTGGCGGACCTCACCCCCGGGAAATGGGAGCAATCGAGGGACCTGCTCTATGCCAACGAGACGTTCTTTTCCGAGCACCTGAGCGGCAACCGCAAGACGGACGCCGTGATCCTCATCGCCTATTTTCGTTCCATCGATGAGGGGGACCGGACCATGGCGGCCAGGGGAAATACCGTCGAAGGTGTGGCAGCCGCCATGACGCATTACACCGCCGCCGGGGAGAAGGCAAAGGGCCTGTCATCGGCAGCAAACGTGCGTTTCCTTACGGCCCTCAAGCTCGATGCCGGGGCCGCGCTCAGAGCGGAATTGCAGCAGGGAGAGCAGCGGAGAGTCGCCGATGCCACGTTTGCGGAGGTGCTCGCAGCGCTGAGGCCGGAAACCTGGCAGCAATCGAGGGATCTGTTATACGCCAACGAGCAGATGCTATCGGAACATCTGGACAGTACTAAAGAGAGGGATGCGCTGACCTTGATACGTTTTTTCAGGGATATCGACGAGGGGGACCGCCAGTTGGTCTCCGGGTCGCCCAGTATCGCTGAACTGGAAGCCGCGCTGAGATTCTACAGGCGGGCCGAGGTGATGGCCGAACTGATGCAGCATCGCGTTGACGCTCTGTTTGTTCCCAGGCAGCGGATCGAACAGACCAGCGACCAACTGACGCAACTCAGGGCTGCGGAACGGGAGCGCATTGCCGCTGAGAGAATTGCTGCAGCTCAAGCCGCTGCACAAATCCCACGGACGGCACCAGCATCGACACCGACGGCTACGGCAAGGCCGGCTTCGGTGCCACAGAAGATCTACCCTCCGAAGACGGAACTCAAACTGGCCATGAGCAGTTTTAATAAACAGAGCTACGACTCATCGCTGATTCACTTTTCCCATGTTTACAAGGATGAAATCGATCAGATAAAGGGGAAAGGAAAAACCAGACTGCTCGGTGTGATGGCGCTGCCCAGCAGCCACCGTGCGGAAGTTCTGTTTCTTTTGTATTACGATCGCCTTAAAAAGACATACAACGACGAAGAACGGGTCAAGGACGGTCTTGCACGGCTAAACAGCAAAGTCGAAAACGGCGCCGGGCTCTGGGCCATTGTCTCCGACCAAAAAAGAAGGAAGATTACAAGACACATCAATGTTTATGTTTCAGAGTGAGACCCATTCGAAATAATATTGAAAAATTTCAGATAAATAAAAATGGAAGAGAAAATTCGTAAAATAGCAAAGAAACTCAAAAACGGTGGAAAAAACATTATTTTCACCGGTGCGGGCATATCCACCGAAAGCGGCATCCCCGACTACCGAAGCAAGGGCGGCATCTGGGACAAATTCCGACCGGTGTACTTTGACGAATTCATGTCATCGAAAGCATCCCGGGAAGAATACTGGAGACGATGGGTGGAGCTTTACGGAGGCCCTCTCAAGGCCAAACCCAATGCGGCGCATTCTGCAGTCGCCGATATGTGTGCTGAAGGTCTGATCGATGCGGTCATCACCCAGAATGTCGATGGCCTGCATCACGCATCCGGAGTTCCTGAGGACAGCATCATCGAGCTGCATGGAAATACGACCCGCATCCGATGCATGCATTGCCACGAAATGACGCCCACGGAGGCGGTATGGGATCGATTGACGCTTGGGGATACGGCACCGGAGTGTTCCTGCGGGGGATATCTGAAGCCGGACACCATTTCCTTTGGTCAGTCCATGCCGGTTGCAGAAGTCGAGCGGGCCCAGCAGCTTTCCCAATCGTGTGATTTTTTTGTGGTCGTGGGCTCCACACTCCTTGTACAGCCCGCCGCCCATATGCCCTTTTACGCGAAACGAAACAATGCGTTTCTGGCCATCGTGAATCTCTCCGAAACCCCATGTGATGACATGTGCGACGTGCTCGTTCAGGAGTCGGCAGGGAAAGCGTTGCCTGCGATATTCAGGGCTGTAACGGAAAATACTCCGCCTGAAATGTAGTACAGGTCGCCATTTGCCGGTAATCTGCTTATTGAATGATGATTCGGGGGTAGCGTGAAGCCAGGGGGAGCGAATAATCTCACCTGCGTGACCTGCCGAAACGTTGAATCAAGCGTCTTAACCATTTCCAGGCCCCGTCGCCGAGCAAAGGCAATGATATGTATCCCATCATGACGTAAACACGGATTTTCTGGGCTCTGAGATATTCGTCAGCGCGCTCAATTTTGGAATGGAAGGCTCCGGCGGCATGATATAGCTTGTAGATATGACCCACGGAATGGCTGCTCAGGGTGATCCGCTGACCGTCAGCACTGACATGAAGAGGCTGATCCAGATGCGTCAGTGTGAGGTCAGCGAATACTTCAAGCTTCCTATCAGAGGCCTTATCCATTTTCTCCGTCGGTGGTTCGGATTTTTTAAGACGCCGTTAATCTTCCAATTGGCATAAGAAGCGTCCGTTGACGTAGAGCTCGGCACATTAACTTCAAAGTTTTGAAAATCGTAGGTAATTTCTGCATTTCGTCCGGTCAGGGCGTCATATAAACCAATGGCTAACTCGGGCCATGTTGTCGTCTGTGTGTTCTGTTCCATCATTGTTTTTCTCCTTCCCTTTGAATATCAATAAAATCACCCCCGCACCTTACCGTTTCAGCTTCAGTGAGTGATCTGGATGCGTCTCAATAATCGATGCGGGGGTGATATCACGTTGTTAGGCATCGCCTTTTTTCTTCATGCCGTAGCTGTGAGCGTCAATAAAGGTTGTCCACTCATCAGCATCGATGAGACTGTCCTTGTTGGTATCCAGCGCATCAAAAATACCTTTGTTCCCTGCGGTCATAAAGTCATTGAACTCCTCCAGAGTCACCGCTCCATCACCATTGGAATCCATGTCGCTCAACTTGGCAGAAAACATGCCCCAACCGCTATGGCCATGATAACTCCCGGCAACGGCTCCTATGGTTAATCCAAGAAACAGCAGTGTCGTGATAATCAGGATCTTTTTCATGTCAGTACTCCGTGTAAGCATTCATAAAATCAAGTTGTATGCAGCTTTATCCCTTCAACCACAAACTGGTTATAAATAAATATAGTGAGTCCGACCGGTTATGTCAATATAATGTATATAAATTGTATAATAAATAATAGAAAGAATATAGACAAAATATGTCCGTCACATGGCTGTCATGGGATGCCTTACCAAGCCCAGGGGATGCCTGTTGACAACCATGTCCAGCTGAAGTGAGATGGAACGGATAATCGACCGACAACTTACAATCCATTTCGAAAGGCCGATACCGAATGCCTGTTTACACAGACACACTGAATTGCAGGAGACAGTATATCCATCCGCTCAGGGAGCTGAATAGGCACTCCTGGCCTGAATTTCTGCGCCATGGGGAAATGCCGAGTTGGGACAGAATCTATGCGGAACTGCCTGAATTCGTTATTCTACTGACAGACGCCGATGGTGTACTGGCTGGCGCCGGCTACACCATACCGGCATTCTGGAGTGGTGAGACCGAGGACCTTCCCGAATCCATCGAAACCATAATCGCCGCTGGGCTGAATATAAAAGGCATGTCACCGAATACGCTGATCGCAGTGGCGGCGCTGGTCGACAGCCGATTCCGGGGGCAGCATCTCAGTACCGAAGTATTGATGCAGATGAAACACCTGGCTCGGGCACACGCCTTTCGGGATCTCATCGTCCCGGTTCGTCCGACATGGAAACCGCGATATCCGCTTCAAAGCATCCAGAGATATGCCGACTGGCGCAGGGCCGACGGACTGTACTACGATCCCTGGCTGAGAACCCATCAGCGCCTGGGCGCAACATTTCTGGCATGTGCAGACAGCACCCTGATCGTGGAAGGCAGCATCGATGATTGGCAGACCTGGACGGGGATGGTGTTTCCGGAATCCGGTCCCTATATCGTAGACGGTGCGCTTCAGCCGGTATGGATCAACGTCGAAGACGACATCGGCAGATATGACGATCCGAACGTGTGGATGCGTCACCGCGTTTAACGCGGCTTCAGGCACTGACCAGAAAGGCGGTGTTTCAGCAATCCCAACAGGGCGGGTTCCCATTTATTTTACGGATTCCCACGCCGCCCTGCTATGGCTTTCTTCTCCATGCGCCGGGTCACGATCACGGCAATGGGGAAAAGGATGAAAAGCAGAATATAGAGTGCATCAAGAAACAGAGCCTTTCCGGCATCCGTGTTGATCCAGGCCGCGGGGATGGCCAACGGACTCAGGGCAAAAGAGATGAACAGGTGGCTCCACGCCGCAGCTGAAATCGCCCAGGCGACTCTGTTGGACACGGAGAGCAGAATAATCAAAGGCCCGATCACCAGCGCGGGAATGCCTAAAGGAAGCATCTCGCCGAAATCCCAGCCTGTGGCATTTCCGATCACGACGCCCAGGAGGATGATCCAGATTCCGAAGGCGGTATACAGCAACATTGGCAGCGCCTTCCGGGGTCGGTGGGTTATAGATCGTGATGTCATTGGTTGATAAATGCTCCAAATTCCTTCATGACCTCGTCGGCAACCAGAGCATAACCGACCCGGGCACCCTGTTGATAGGGGAAATTCGTCTCGTAGAAAGCAACGCCGATCCATTTGCCGTCATCAGCGAGCAATGGTCCACCGCTTTCTGCATGGGTAATGGAAGCGGACGTTCTGACATATTCCTCTGCCCAGCCTAAAATTGCCCCGTGCTTATTTTGTGCCATGAGTTTGCGGGGATCTGCCACAACGGTAACCGACATTCCCGGCCGGGTATCGCTACGTTCCAGCATTTCAATGAACGGGCTCTTGCAGTTTTCAACCCTGAGCAACGCCAGATTGTAGCGAACGCTCGTGGCCACCACGCGGGCCCGATAGATGGACCCGTCTTTTAATTCGATGCTGTAGGTATTGACTTCTTCTGCAGTCGCATCGTTGCCTCCCATGGCAGCTTCCGAAGCCAGAATTTCTTTCTCAAGATCAATATATACGCTTCGTTTTTTTACCAAAAATCGTTGTCTCCGGATAAATGCGGACTGAGCGTCCTCGTAGTCCTTTTGTTTCTGCTCGCGGAGTGTTGGATCGGTTTCGTTTTCAGCTTCCCGTTGGAGTTGTTCAAGTTGTTCTTTGGTCGTTTGCAGCTTGGCTTCCTGGTTTGACAGCCACCGTTTGGCCATCCTTAGGTTTTGCTTCTTCTCCTCCAGTTTCTTGGGATCGGTTTCGATCTCGATCTCGACCGTTTCGCTTTTCATATAGTCTCGGTGGGTAACGAGATACCCATCGTCGCTGACGAAAAAACCGGTGCGGACGATGCTTCCCGAGTGAACCCATACAATGGCCATTGAGGCCTGTTCAATGGGGGTTTGGGGAGCAAAAGCATTGGTCATCTGGAACGCGATGTCCCGAACATCGGATAGATCTGCCGGCGCCGGTCTGGACACCGTGTCGGGCGCAGCCTCTTCGACAGGCGTGTCGGTATAGTGCCAGTGCCCTTGTTCATCCTAATATTTATAAATTTTTGCGGATGTCCGGTCGCTGAAAGCCGTGACTGCCACCACTGCGATCAAAATGGACAGTGCGGCAGACAATCTCTGGTCCATAGGAAGCCTCCTGCCATAATGCATGATTAAATTGTCTGCGAATTATATCACGCAAATCCCATTGTACAAAAAAGCGAAACTTGAATGTGTGACACGTATTTCTTCGGTCACGCATGCGCAGACCGGTGTGCCCTGAAAGACTTGGCCACGTCGGTTTTTATCCTTCCTGTTTTATGATATCATGCACCAAAAAAAACTAAGAATTTCCTTAGCATACCTGTCTCCGGAGTGCCGCATGACGCAACAGATCATCTTGATCGTGGAGGACGAATCGGCCATCGCGAACAACATCACGTTTGCCCTGGAAACAGAGGGCTTTGGCACCATCTGGCATCCGGCCGGGGCCAAGGTGCTCGACCTTTTGTCGGAGAAGACCGTGCACCTGGTGGCTCTCGATATCGGACTTCCGGATATCAACGGTTTCGAACTATGCAAGGCCATAAGGGAGCACCACGATGTTCCGGTCAGTTTTCTGACGGCTCGCGCTGATGAGATTGACCGCGTTGTCGGTCTTGAAATCGGTGCGGATGATTACATGGTAAAACCGTTCAGCCCCCGGGAGCTATCCGCCAGGGTGAAAGCGGTGCTCCGGCGCACCCATGCATCGACGAACGAGCCTTCGGACGCTATGGATGTGTCGTTGTTCCGAATCGATGAGGAAAAACGGCAGATTTTCTATTGCTCGGAGCGCATGGATCTGTCCCGGTACGAGTACAAAATTTTAAAACTGTTCATCAGCCGGCCCGGAAGAATATTCTCCAGGGACAACCTGATGGATCTGGTCTGGGACGAACCCGAAATGAGTATGGACCGGACCGTAGACGCCCATATTAAAAACATCCGGAAAAAACTGAAGGCGATCCGGTCGGACCTGGACCCCATCGTTACCCACCGAAGCGTCGGATATTCCTTGAAAGAAAACCTATGAAGCTGGGAATCCGCATCCTGGTATGTTTTCTGTTGATCTTCGTCGGAGCCTTCTACTACCTGACCCGGGGTTTCATGAGCGATATCCGGTATCGCTACCTCGAAGGGGTCGAGGATGTTCTGGTGGATCAGGCCCGAATCCTGGCCGCCATGGTCGCTCTGGATGTGGAAGCCGGTCGTCCAGGTACTGAACGATTGCGGCGGGTATTCAATGCGGCCTATGCCGCCCGCTTCTCTGCACGAATATACCAGCTCACCAAAGCCGATGTGGACATGCGCGTCTATGTGACGGACGATAAAGGGGTCATTGTCTTTGACACGAAAGGGAAGGCCGAGATCGGCGCCGATTATTCCCGCTGGCGCGACGTGTACCTGACCCTCAGGGGAAAATACGGTGCCCGTCCACCCACGAAGATCCCAAGAATCCTGCCTCCACCACCTTGTATGTCGCGGCCCCGATCAAGATAGACGAGAACATTGTCGGCGTGCTGACGGTGTGCAAACCCACGACCAATATCAATCACTTTCTGGAGATCGCCAAGGCGAAGGTGTTTCGCAAAAGCCTGCTGGCCGGCATATGTGTCGTGCTGTTGAGCACAGCGCTCATGTTCTACATTTTCAGACCCATCAAGCAACTCACCCGATATGCCGATGAGGTCAGACGGGGAAAAAAGGCCGTCCTGCCAAAACTCGACCGAAGCGAAATCGGCGACATGGGAAGAGCCTTCGAGAAAATGCGCAACGCGTTGGAGGGCAAGAAGTATGTGGAGAATTACATACAAACACTGACCCATGAGATTAAAAGCCCGATTTCCGCTATACAGGGGGCGGCAGAGCTTCTGGAAGAGGATATGTCGAGGGACCAGAGAACCCTTTTTTTGATGAACATCCGCAACGAGACCGAAAGGATCCGGGAGCTTGTGGACCGGATGCTTCATCTGTCTTCTCTGGAGAGTGTGAACGATCTGGAGACATCGGAAACTGTCCGGTTCGACCAGCTCCTCCGGAAGGTGATCGAGCGCTTCACACCGGTTATGGAACAAAAGCACGTGAAGCTGATTGCTCCCGGCAAAATGGAGATCCGCATCAGTGGAGATGCAATTCTCCTGGAGCAGGCAATTTCCAATTTAATTCAGAACGCCGTCGATTTCAGCCCCGATCATGGCCAAATAGACATTTCTCTTCAAATGGAAAATCAACGCATGATACTGGCCGTCAAAGACGAGGGACCGGGGATTCCCGATTTTGCCATGGACAGGATTTTCGAGAAGTTTTTCTCCATGCGAAGACCCGGAAGCGGCGACAAAAGCACCGGCCTCGGGCTGAATTTTGTGAGGCGCATCGCCGATCTTCACGGGGGCAGTGTGCGCCTTGAAAAATTGTCACCCAATGGGGTGCGGGCCGTTCTTATCATTCCGCGTTGATCGAATTTTTCTCCCTCACACACTCTCTCAGACGCCAATTGGATGATACGATCTTGGATCTTCTGCCGAGCCGAATGAGCCGGAGAACCGCAAGGCTCAGGATCATCGGTAATATCAGGGCCGGAATTATGCCGAGGTGCAACACGATCCAGCTCATCCCCACGACGGGCAGCAGGCACCATCGCACGACCGCGCACAGATACCCACGGGGACCGATATAGTCCGCAATGGGCGGGGAGCACGTATAGTAAAGCCCCACAAGGTACCTTCCTGCTTTGCTTTCAAGAAGGACGCGATCACGCAGGCACGCAGTATCCTGACCTGTGATGCCATGGGGGAGCCATATGCCGCTGTGGCGATAAAGCAGCCAAACCGGTTGTTGGAGCCCGTGGAACCGGTGCCCACCTGGACCATCACCCCGCCCGGATCTTTAATCGCACCGTTTCTCACGAAATCCGCATCGTTGGGGGCGCCGTCCTCCAGGGTCAGCTGCACGCAGAAAAATCCTTGTCTAAGGCCCTCGGTATAGGCCGCATCGCCCGGCGGCGGACAAGCGCCCAGGGTGCCCGAAGCCGATGACACGCGGTTGTTCTCGTCTATCACAAAATCGTACCAGCCCGTCTCAACCGTGTATTTCCGGTACACCGCGCCCGCTGGAATGGCCTCCGGAAGGGGGATGACGACGTTGACGATCTGGGCAGCCTGCAGGCCCGACAGCTCAAAATCGAATATGGCGCCGACAATGTCGTACCCATCATCGACACTGTCGGAAGGCACGTCAAAGTAATCCGCCACATCATCCGGAGTCACCTCGGCAGCATCCCCGCCGCCGGCAAAGGCCACCTCGCCCAGACGAATCGGCACGCCCGGTTCTGTCTCGATCAGGAACAGATCCTGGCTGCCAACCGCCCCCTGGAGTACGTTGACCGCATCAATGGCATCCTCGCAGTCCGGAATTCCGTCGCCATCATGATCGCCATATCCTTCATCGGCGACGGAGACTCCGTCCCCGTCGCTGTCAACGGTCGAGGACAGCACCGGCGCCGTCTCGATGACTTTCACGACCATCCCGGCCAACACGGATTCAGGCGGCGATCCGTTGTCCGTGACGTCCAATCGAATCCTGTAGGTGCCGAATAACGCGGCCGGATCGAAGGTGAAGGTGTTCTCTTCCGTATCCAGATCCACCAGCGCCGGGTCGCTGGCGTTCCAATCGAAATGGTGGCTGTCCTGGGCGTTGGGGTCAGACACTTCGGCGTTTACGGTTACAAGGCCACCGTCGGCCTCTATTACGGGTCCTGCATCACCCTGCTGGCTGACTTCGAGGGTCACTTGGGGCGGCAGATTGGTGTCCACCAGGGTAATGGTATGGGTCTTCCGGTGACCGGCTACGGCATTTTCCGGTGGCCCCATAGTTATTTCAATGGTCTTTGCGAAACCACCGATAACGCCGTCGTCGATGGTCGAAAACGTAAATTCGGCTTCCGTTCCATCCACAAACTCCAGGGTGCCATCGGCCAGGGTAAAATCGTCCGGCTGTAAGGCGGTGCCTCCAACGATATACGGCACCTTCACCGGATATGCGGGCGCCGGGCCGTTGAGATGGACGCGCACGGTAACAGCGGCACCCTCTCCCACCGTCTGGTCTTTGCAGAATATGACCCGGGGGCGGACACGGACCATCTGATCGGCACTCCCCTCGTTTCCGGCAGTATCCACTGCCGTCCAGGTCACGATGTGCTCACCGGGTGGAAAAAGATTTCCCCTGTCTGGTATGGGGACAAGGAGGCCATCCGCCGCGTCCGCTGCAATTGCCTCTCCCATGTTCACCCGGGTCAACAGGCCGGTCGCATTTTCGGTGACATCCTCCGGGGGTGTCACTATGGGCGGATTATCGTCTTCGTCCGGATTGAGTCCCAATAGAAATTCGTCCAGGTTGGAGATCCCGTCTCCGTCCCGGTCCTGCTGGGCGTCCTCAGAATTCCACGGGTCAAATCCATTGGCGGTTTCATAATCATTGTCCATGCCGTCACCGTCGATGTCGAGGTCGTCGCAATCGGCTGTCGCATCGCCATCGCTATCGGCATCCGCCACTCCGCAACCGCAGATCCCGGGTTCCGATTTGAACGCATCGCTCGGACAGCCGTCGATGCAATCCGCGACTCCATCACTATCGGCGTCGGTATCCGCCACCCCGCAACCGCAGATCCCAGAGTAAAATTTGGCTTCATCTTTCGGGCACTCGTCAAATGCATCCGTCCAACCTTCGCCATCATCGTCGTCGGTCATCGGATCGGTTCCGGAAGCCTTTATTTCGTACCCGTCGTTAAGCCAGTCACCATCCGTATCGGGATTCCGCGGATCCGTCCCGAGGGCTATCTCTTCAATGTCCGTCAGCCCGTCATTGTCATCGTCCGCGTCACAGGCATCGCCGAATCCGTCACCATCGGTATCCGTCTGGTCCGGATTGCCGACGTTGGGGCAGGTATCGGCGTCCCCGCAGATACCATCTCCGTCCAAATCATTATCCGCATCATTAGGGCAGCTCTCACAGGCGTTGCCCGTTCCGTCTTCATCTGTGTCAGCCTGGCCCGCGTTAGGGGCCAGCGGGCAATTGTCGGATTCATCCGGAATCCCATCGTTGTCGTCGTCCGGGTCGCACAGGTCTCCTAAACCGTCGGTTTCGTTATCCGCCTGACCCGGATTCACCGTCCGCGGACAATTGTCGTCGCCATAGACAACACCGTCATCGTCCTCATCGGTACCCGGTAATCTCCGCCAGATCCTGAAGTTGATATCATGGGCCGGATCCGGTGTGTTGCCGTCACTGTACTTCATCCCGTCGGGATATATATCGTCGCATTCCATAAAGGCGCCCGAGTACGAAGATAATGGAGCCACTACGAAGGTATAGGGATGATTGGGTGTCAGGGTGATTTTCTGTTCGCTATAGGGATTTTCGTACACCAGGCCCACGGCGTCTATCCCATTTATGCCCGGTACGTCGGTATTCACATAAACCCGGACTCTCCGGGTGGTAACGGCCGGATCCAATTCCACCTCAAACCATCCCGGGCAGGGGGTGTCCTCGATACCGCTCCAGATCTCAGTGGCGTTATCAGAGGAATCATAAACGTCTATGCGTGTCACAAACCCCGTGTTGAAGGTTTCATGAATCCGGATGGCCTTGGCGGCCACCGATTGGTCGTACGTCAACTCGATCCATTGCTCTCCCATGTCCTCCTCGACCGCCGTCCAGGCGTGGGGAGAATTCCCGCATCCCTCGACATTGGGTGTTCCCGCAGCCCGCATGGCGCTCCAGCCAAAAGCGCCTGAGCCTTTTTCACTACTCGCCGTGGCGCTGGCGGCCCATATGATGTTATCGGATCGCCCAAAATCAAAACGTCGGAAGTCGACCCCCTCCCCGGTGGCTCGGGTTCCCAGGTGCACCGTCGACGATACCCCCACCAGTGAGTCCGAAATTCCCTCGCCCTCGTACAACCTCACCTGATAGCTGGAGAATCCGTCCACGGAGGGACCCAGCAGAACGTCGATAGCGTCAAGATCAACCGTGAAGTCTACCTCGAAGCTCTGACCGATGCCCTCGCTGAACGCAAAAGACAGATCACACCATTGATCCACCTCCACGAGGATGTGACACACATCGCCGGTGCCGTCGCCATCACTATCTGCCTGGTCTGGATTGGGCCTTTCCGGGCAGTTGTCGGCTTCGTAGCAGATCCCGTCCCCATCAATGTCATTTCCCGTATCACCCGGGCAGGCATCGCAGGCATCGCCAATGCCGTCTGCATCTTCGTCTGTCTGGTCCGGATTGACCGTATCGGGACAGTTATCGTCCGTGGCCAACACGCCGTCGCTATCGTGATCCACATTCCCATAAACCCGGAATCCGATATCCTCGCCCGGTTAAGGGGAATATCCCAGGCAGTATGCCATCCCATCGGGGTACACATCCCCGCACTGCGCGAAACTTCCCGAGTATTGAGACAGCCCTACCAGCTCAAAGGTGTAGGATTGGCCCGGTGCCAGTATGATGTTCTGACCGCTGAAATCAAAGCTGCGCCATCCGGCCTGTGCCCCTCCGTTCCCGGATCCCACAAATACCGTCGCCGACACGCCCATCAGGGGACCGGATGTCCCCTGTCCCTGGAACACATCAACGCGATAGTTGGATCCAAAACTGGAATTGGGACCAATCCAAACCGCAATGCCTTCCAGTTTGGTTGGGTGTTTTACCTTAAAGCTCTGGCCGATGGCGTTGTTGATGCCCACGTTGGTATTACAGCCGGTCACGTCCAGTTCGAGGAACGGATCGCACAGATCGCCCAGACCGTCCCCGTCATAATCCGTCTGTCCCGGGTTGTATCTGGCTGGGCAGTTGTCCCAATCTTCGCAGGCCCCATCGCCGTCAGGGTCATTATGTTCGTCATTCGGGCACACATCACAACTATTTCCGATGCCATCCCCATCTTCGTCCGCCTGGTCCGGATTGGCCACCGCGGGGCAGTTGTCCGCATCATCGGGGAGCGTGTCTGCATCAGCATCAGGGGTCACTGTAATCTCGACATTGGCAGGCTCGCTGACGAGGAGGCCGTCGGTCACATAATAGGTAAAGTTGTCCGCGCCGTGAAAATCCGCGTAAGGCGTGTATATGACATTCGGCAATCCGACGCTGAGGCTCCCGTTCGAGGGTTGAGTGAGAACACCGAGAGTCAAGGCATCGCCGTCACTGTCTGACGCATCCAGGGAGATCAGAAGCGGACTGTCTTGTGTGGTCTCTGCGACCTGCCCAACCGCTTCCGGCGGATGGTTCGTATGATCCACACGGATCGATACGGTGGCAGGATCGCTGTCCACACCGTTGGCCGTGGCCCGGAAAGTAAAGCTGTCGGAACCGTGGTATCCGGGATTCGGGCGAGAGGTCACCAGGGGCGGCGCACCGGCCAAGGTTCCCTGTGAGGGGCCGGCAACTATGCTGAAGCCAAGCGGGTCCCCGTCCACATCGGCAGCTCCCAACTGGATCGGAAGATCCACATCCTCGGGCGTGACCGCGGCAAGATCGTATGCAACGGGCGGGTCGTCCACCGGATCCACCGTGACGGACACAGAGCCATCGGCGAAACCGCCGGTTCCGCCCTGCACCGTGTAGCTGAATATCGCGGTTCCATGAAAATTCTGAGCCGGTTGATAGGTAACGACACCTTCCGTAAGATCCACTGCGCCATTGGTGCGGAATGATGGTGTGACCGTGACCACAGTGACCGCCTCCCCGTCCGGGTCCACGTCGTTGGCTGTCAAGTCTGCCGCCGGGAACTTCAGCACGGTATCCTCTGTGGTCGCCTTCTGATCCGACCCGGTCACCGGCACATCGTCCACCGGGATAACCGTAATTGACACCGTCGCATCTTCACTCTTCTTGTTGCCGGCCCACACCCGGTAGCCGAAGGAATCGGTGCCGTTAAAACCCGGGTCGGGCGTGTACATCAGATCCGGTATGGTGCCGGCCAGGGTGCCGTGGGAGGTCATCGGCGGGAACACTTTAAAAAAAAAAGCGGATCGCCATCGCGGTCCGATCCGGTGAGTGTGATGGCCACGGTGGTGTCTTCGGCAATTTCAATCGATTTATCGTCGGCCACAGGTCGTGCATCGCCACCGGTGATGATGATGGTAACCAGAGCACTGGAAACAGCCCCGTCTCCATCTCGCACCGTGTAACGGAACTGGTCCGTGGCGGTCGCCCCAATCGCTATATGGTCGAAGCGGCCGGCCGGGTCATAGACAACCGATGTGCCGCTCCATGAGACAACACCTATGGTGGCGGATGCGTCCACGCTGTCGATGGCAAGGGGCTGTCCGCCGGCGTCCGGTTCCTCGTCATTTGACAGCAGGTGCGCTGTCACATCGACCGGTTCCCTATCGGCGTCGATCTGGATCCGGTCATCGCGCGCATGGGGAGGCGTATTGACGGACCACAGGGTCAGCCGGGTGGAATTGTCGACCAGGGGCGGCTCAATGCCGTCGGCAATCTCGATTTCAAAAATCGTCGTGTCATAGTCTCCGACAGGCAAGCGGTTTTCCGTCGGCTTCCATATGAGCAAACGGATCGCCGTCTCGGCCTCGGAAACCGATCCCGCGGAGCGATGGTAACTGCCGTTGCCGTCAGGAGAAAACCCGGCATCTGTCAGGGACGTCGGCGTAAATTCACCGTTGCCGGGTTTGTCCGGGGTAACACGCACCGTAATGGGAGGGTTTGCCGCTGAAAACTCGACCTGGGAAAACACGTGCCCCAGCGAGGTGTCTAAATGGCTGAGTCGGCTGGTCCCACGGATGATGAGCGGTGCCGGCTCTCCGCCATTCAACCAGACCTCATCCGGCACCGGAATGGGCATATTTCCCCCATCCAACCCCAAGTCACCGGTGATAAAGGCATCCAGCTCGCCGTCCCCGTCCAGATCGCCCAGGGCCACGGCTTTATTGATCGAGCCGCCGAACGTCCCTCCGCTGTCGGTAAAGTTTCCCGCGCCATCGTTGAGCCAGACTGTATTGGGTTCGCCCTGGCTCACCGGAGGGGGTGCTTCAATCATGCCCTTGACCACAAAGACATCCAGATCGCCGTCGGCATCCAGGTCGCCCAGGGCCACGCCCCGGCTATAGCCGGTATCCAGGCTTTGAAGGCTGTCGACAAAATAGCCTGCGCCATTGTTCAGCCAGACTCCGTCGGACTGTGGGAGACCGCTGCTTCCCCTCCGGGTGACATAGGCATCCAGATCCCCGTCGCCGTCCAGGTCGCCCAGGGCCAGACCCTCGCCGGCGGTGTGGCCCACCTCCAGATCCTGCGCGCCGAAGTTTCCCGCGCCGTCGTTCAGCCAGAGTTTAGCAGGATCACTGCTCGTATGGTCGTGAATGGTTAGGATGTCGAGGTCGTCATCCCCGTCCAGATCACCTACCGCCAGAAAGGCGAGGCCGGAATTCGACATCACTCTGTCTAGCGTGAATCCCCCGGTACCATTGTTCGTCCAGATCTCAAGGCCGGATTCCACACCCAGCACGACGTCCAGGTCACCGTCGCGGTCCAGATCGCCCAAAGCCACATCCTTACCCAGGGAGCTGCCAAGGGGGGTACCGCTTGAAAATGAGAAGGCCCCGCTGTTGAACCATACCGTAGCGCCGTCGCTGAACCGACCAGCCGTCACGGCATCCATATCCCCGTCGCCGTCCATGTCACCCAGGGCCACGGCAATGCTGCTCTTGCTACCCAGGGATCCGACCTTGGTAAAGACGCCTCCGTCGTTTTGCCACAATCCGTCGGGCGCTTGCGCCTCTGGGCTGCCCAGCGCATTGGCCGTCACGGCATCCGGATCCCCGTCGCCGTCCAGATCGCCCAGAGCAACGTCATTGCCGAAAAAGGCATCCAGCCGATGCCCGGTGTCTGCGAAGCTGCCGGTGCCCAGGGTAGCGGCAAGGTCGAACTGCCACTGGACGGGTGCGGCCAGCGGCTCACCCTGGCTGCCCATGAGGCCGGAAAGCAGCGTCACGGTCACCCGTTCGCCGGGTGCAAATTCTTCTGACGTATCCAGGGTGACTGCGGATCCAGCGACATGCGATACAAAGGCGTGGGGCCCGCTGACGCTTCCGGCAATGCGTACGTTTCCCGGAACACTTGCTGAATCGATATCGGCGTCGAATCGGAGGTCGATGTCAACATCCGTATTCGCCTCAAGCACGAACGGGGCAGGGAAGCGTTCGGTCAGGGCAAGTTTGGATTCCACGGTAATGGACACCGTGATTGGCGACGAGTCCGCCACACCGTCGTGGATATGGTATACAAAGCTGTCGAGGCCCATGTAGCCAGGATTCGGCGCATATACGAAGGAACCATCGGGGTTGAGTACCAGGGTGCCGTGATCCGGCCCGGAATCCAGTATTGCGGTTAGGGTGTCGCCGTCTGCGTCGCCGGCGTCCTGAAGCAATCCGAGTGCTGCGCCGATCTCTGTGGGACGGTTCGCGGTAACGCTATAAGAAACAGAGGTTGGCACCACCGGTGGCATGTTGCCGATTTTTACGCGGGCAGTGCTGGAATCTATCCCCGACTCGACCGCATGGTAGGTAAATGCATCTGTTGCCGTTCCGGGATCGGGGGTGTAGGTAAACGAGCCATCGGGATTCAGCACAAGGCTCCCGCTCGAGGGGGATTGATCGGGGATGGCCGTCAGGCTGCCGCCTTCGCTGACACTGTCGTTGGCCAGGACACCCGGTGGGGTGACCGAAATCCCCCCAGGGTCCATGTCGAAAAAATCGTCCCTCGCGACAGGCCGGTTGCGGCTCAGCCAAACCGGGTTGCCGGTCACGACGGCATCCAGATCGCCGTCGCTATCCAGATCCCCCAATTCAATGGCTCCGCTGCTGCTCGCACCGATGCGTTGACCGCTGTCCATGAACCGTCCCATCCCGTTGTTGAGCCACAGAATGTCGTAGGGCCGATTCAGATAGGTGGGCACAGCGGCCATATAGATATCCAGATCGCCATCGCCGTCCAGGTCGCCCAGGGAGGCCCGCTTTACCAGCCCCCCGGTATTATTGACATACCTGCCGGTAACGATCTGCCCCAGGATGAAAGAACCCGTCCCGTCATTGGTCCACGTACTCAAATCCTTATTGGTATGTGAAAAAACGGCATCGAGGGCCTCGTCCCCGTCCAGGTCGCCAAGTTCAACATAATATTCGTACTCTGTGGCTGTATGGGTGTGGGGAGGGGGAGACGGGCCGACCTTTCCGGCGTAGGCGAAGTTTCCCATGCCATCATTAAGATAAAGAGCGGCGCTTTCTAGATATCCCCCTGTCAATTTACTACCGTCCCAAGGGACAACCGTGTAGGTCACGATGGCATCGAGGTCACTGTCACCATCGACATCCCCGAGCGCGCCGTCCCACCCTTTGGCATACGATTCCGGGAGGCCGAGATCCTGTTGGGGGCTGAATTCCCCGTTGCCATCGTTCAGCAAAATTCAGGGCTTGCTGTCCCTTGTAATCGTTATCGAGTTCAGACCATCCCAATAGATGTTGTTCCGCACCAAGAGGGCATCCAGATCGCCGTCGCCGTCCAGGTCGCCCAGTGAGACGTCCTTGGTGCGGTCATGAGCGGAACCCTGCTGCGCCCAGAAGAATGTGAAGATGCCCGATCCGTCGTTGAGCCAGATGTAACTGCCCATTTTGTTAATCACGTAAGCGTCCAGGTCCCCGTCGCTGTCCAGGTCGCCCAGAGCCACATCGATGCTAGATGCGATGGACGTAGCCAGTGCCTGGTTGCTTTCGACATACAGTCCAGAACCATCATTGAGCCAGACCCGGTCCGGGTCCCCGTTGTGTATCTGGAAAAAGTCGAGGTCCCCGTCACCGTCCAAATCACCCAGGGCGCCGGCCCCAAGTTCCTGGCCACTGCTCGTCAGGATCAGGGGGGCGGGCTCAGATGACACGTGAAACTCCCAGGTCAAGGGGGTTGCCAGTTGATTCAACCCTTCGCTCCGTTGGATTCCGGCCTGGAGTGTGACCGTGACCCGCTCTCCCTGGGCAAAATCCGGATGTGTGGTGAGTGTTACCCGACTGCCGTCGACGTCAATTACGGGAATTCGGGGGCCGGTTTGGGATCCATATACGGAAACACGATCTGTCAGACTGGCTGGATTGACGGGGCCGTTAAACATTGCCGTGATTTGACTTCCCGGCGTGATGTCAACGGCATTGGGCCTCGGGCTTTGATCCACTACCGCCAGACCGCCAACTACGGAAATCGTTACAGTGGCAACAGACGATTCAGTCCATTCGTCGCTGAGGTAGTAGGAAAAAAAATCGGTACCGAAAAAGCCGTCGTTCGGGGTGTAGGTGAACGATCCGTCAGGACCGAGCTGGAGCTTGCCGTTTTGCGGCGGCCGGTCCTCCATGGCCAGAAACACATCGCCGTCCAGGTCCTGGTCGTTGCCCAGCAGACCTGCATCCGCCGTGACAACCAGCGGCGTTTCCTCCCTTGTCTGGTACCCGGGATCGTCTACAGCAACCGGCGCAGTGTTGCCGAGCTTGACCCGTATGATGCCGGTTTCCGCAATTCCGTCGGTTACATGATAGTTGAAGGCATCGGTGATCGTTCCGGGATACGGTGTATAGGTGAAGGCGCCATCCGGGTTCAGTGCGAGGGTGCCTCCCCGGGGCTCCTGCGCGATGCGGACCGTCAGCGGATCGCCGTCGGTATCGCTCACGCCGGCGAGCAGACCGACGGCAGGGCCCTTTACCAGCGGGTACCGGGCGTGAAGCTGTAGAGCAAGTCTCCATTGGCGACAGGAACCGTGTTTCCAAGTTTGATCCGAATAATATCCGAGTCGAGGAGACCATCGCTGATATGGCATGTAAACGCGTCGGCGACGGTTTCCGGGTCCGGCGTGTACGTGAATGAGCCGTCCGGGTTCAGTGTGAGCTCTCCTCCTTTTGGACTCTGATTGAGAAATACGTTCAGCGGATCACCGTCGATATCACTCCCATTGTTCAGGATCCCGGACGGGGCGGACACGCTCAACGGTAACCCGGGCACCAGATCATAAAACCCATCTATGGCCTTGGGGGCATCGTTCGCAGCCGAGATTTGGAGGGTCACTGTGGCTCCGGCGGATTTCAGATACCCATCGGCGATCCGGTAGGAGAATGTGTCGGTACCGTAGAAATCCGGATTCGGTGCGTAGGTAAAGGAACCGTCCGGATTGAACATCGCCAGTGTTCCGTGTTGCGGCAAGCGCGTGAGCGATGCAGAAATGGGATCACCGTCCGGATCCATGTCGTTTGCCAGCAACCCCGGTCCGAAGACCACCAGAGGCTGGTCTTCCTGACCGGTGTAGGTATCATCCTGAACCAGTGGGGTGTTCTGGTTCAACCATACACTTTCGCCACGGCGACCCGCATGTTCGGGAACAAGTGCAGCATCGTTGGCGACAAAGGCATCGATGTCGCCGTCTCCATCCAGATCAGCGAGTGAGACGTCGGTACTATGTCGGCTGTCGAGAAGCTGTCCGCTCCCGGAAAACCGGCCCGCGCCGTCGTTTAGCCACACCCGGTCCGAAGGACGGAAGTGCCATTCATCATCATCTCGGTACCAATCCCGCGTGACCGCGACAACGGCATCCAGATCGCTGTCCCCATCCAGATCTCCCAGGTCGACAGCTGCACTATCCCAGGCACCCAGATTCTGGTTGCTCCTGCTGAAATGGCCGCTGCCATCGTTCATCCACAAACGGTCACGCGCCTGCTCGTCGTTGGGAGAAACATACCCTGTGTTGGAGCCGTAATTGGCAACAAAAGCGTCCAGGTCGCCGTCGCCGTCAACATCACCCAGGGCCACCCGCTCACCCACACCGTTTCCCAGACGCTGTCCGCTGTCCTGGAACCGGCCGTATCCGTTGTTCAGCCAGACGGTGTTTCCGGACACGTCAAAATACTTCCCCAGGTGCTTGGCAAAACCGTTGACCAGGAAGGCATCCAGGTCGCCGTCGCCGTCAAGATCCCCCAGGGCGACTCCGGTCATACCGAGGGTCGGTGGCCGGTGGCTGCTTTCTGTGAACTCCCCATTGCCGACACCGAGCCACACACGGGAGTTGCCATACTCTGTCGCTATAAACGCATCGAGGACACCGTCTCCATTCAGATCGCCCAAGGCCACCTGCCGGCTCCTGTCATCGCCAAGCATGTCGGTATGGATAAATGTCGCCCCCCCTTGAGGGGCCGTCGCGACGAACTGAAAGACAAGGGGACCTGATGGAGCGCTGCGGTCCGAACCGCGCAGCCCATCGGTCAACAGCATGGTGATTTGTTCACCGGGTCGAAAGTTTTCCAGAGGATCCAACGTAAGCATGCTGCCGTTCTGGCTGGAAGTGAACCCGATGGGTCCGCGCTGGTCGCTGGAAAGAAGGATATTGGCATCCACGGTAGCCGGATCGATGGGGGTGTCGAAGGTGATGACGATGTCGGCGTCGGCAGCCACGTCCACCGCCCCGGCGCCGGGCAGGAACGCTACAACATCGAGCAGGGGGACCACCCTGAGAGTAACTGCCGTGGGGTTGCTCGTAAGATTTTGATTGTCTTCCAGGATGTAAGTGAAACTGTCCAGACCAAAGAATCCGACTGCCGGAGTGTACACAAAGGCGCCATCCGGATCCAACGTTAGGGTGCCGTGCGCCGGAGGGGTCTGGACAACAACCGTACTGCCCGGGATGACGAGATCGTTGGACATCACGCCCTGTTCGGAGCTTACATCTAAGGGCTGGTCCTCTAATAGTTTGTAATCGTCAGCCACGCCGACCGGCTTTGACACCTCAAAGGCCCCGATGTCGCATTTTGCATCCGGGCGGATGACGCCTCTCTGATCGGTTGGCGGTGGTGGAGGTTCCGGCGGTGGAGGGGATGGCGGTGGAGACGGACACCCAGCCGCTTGGTCCACACCGGGGCTGCCGCTCATGAGACCGTGGGTTAATGTCGGACCGCCGTTGTTCTCCAGCGGCCCCAAAAGTACGGGTGACGGAGGGGTGACAAAAGCAGGAGACTGCTGGCCGTCATGTTGTGGCGAGGAATAAGCGATACACGTATTATTGCTTTCCAGGTTGCCCTCACCGCGGAAGGTGCGCGAGTATCCTTGATCCGGCTGGTCACAGTCGCTCGGGCTCTCTTTGACGGTGTCTCCCCGGGCTACTCGGGTCGTGTTTCCGACGACCAGGCTGTTCCGTACACTCATCGAGACCGATCCAATCGATCCAACCAGGTGGATGATATCGGGATGGTCGGTGTTGTATAGCCCCCCCCCAACAGCGCCGCCGATGCACCAGGGGCTTATCAGATGACAGTTCCTGGCAAATCCTTCGGCTCTGTTTCCGGTGATGGTACTACTGGAGATAGTCACGGACGCTGTGGCCCAGGTATCTTTCACGCCATTATAAATTCCTCCCCCATAAGCGCCGATGGGGAAACTTCCCAAGATGTTTCTTCCGATGACGGCATTGTTGCTGATCGTGCTGTTTTTGACGGAGACCTTACTGGTGTCATACAGCTTGCTGTCAAAAAGTTTCTTCTCGTTAGCCAGATTGAAAATGCCTCCGACCCGGGCTCGGCCCACAGCCTGATTCCCACTCACCGTGCTGCGCGTGATCGCGGCGATGCTCCCCTCTCCGTTCATGATGCCGCCGCCATCCGCGCCGATGATTCCACTTACACTGTTGTCTCTGATGGTGCTGTCTTCTATGGTCAATTTGCTGCGGTAGAGGTTGGCAATCCCACCGCCGTTGCCGGCCAGATTGTCTGCAATGGTGGAGCGATAGACCATGGCGGAACCACCCGCCATGTTGAAAATGCCGCCACCGTTGCTCATATTAAGCGCATCGGATTCATTGGCAGTGAGATCAGAGTTTTCGACTACCAACACACCGCAAAGATTGAATACCGCACCACCGCCACCCAAAACCCGTTTTACCGTAACCGAATTGCCTTCCAGGACAGTGTCGTCCACGATCACTATGCCCATTGCATTGTCAAGGCCGCCGCCGAATCCCCCGACCAAGGCGGAAACTGCGTTGTTTGAAATCGTACTGCCCGTTATGACCACGGCGCCCAGATCATTGTGTATGCCGCCACCACGGGCGCCCACCACGGATGTTTCGGATCCGGTGACGTTTCCGGTGATGATGGAGTTGATGACGATCAGGGCGGAGGGTTCCAGTTTTTCGCCACCCAAGGGGCCGCCCAGCTTCGCCAGATTATACAAATTGTTGAAGAAGGCGCCGAGAATTTCCTCCGGGGCCAGGTCGACCAGAAGACTTACAGGATTATCCAGGTGACTGGGTAGATTGGACAGATCTTCGATATATTCCTCTAAAGAGCCCGGAAGTAAAAAGTTGAGGTCAATTGAAGGGATGTCTATGTCTTTCAGTTTCTCCAACAGGTTGTAGAAGCCCTCGACGCCGTTCCGGATTTTATCCCCTGCATCCACCAGGAACGTAGTGTCTATTCCACTATTGCTGACACCCGCGCCGCTGAGCACTGCCGAATTGCCACTTACCCTGCTATCGACGAGTAACAGGACTCCTCTCTTATGATTGTAGATACCACCGCCGGTTCCGTCCGGGGCGGTTGCATGGTTGGCCGTAATTGCGCACCTCTCGACAGAAAGAGCGCCACCGTTGTTGTTGATGCCGCCTCCTTTGGGTGCCCTCCCCCCGCGAATCGTCATGTCTTTCAGGGTGACTTCCCAACCGCTGGTTTCGCCCTCTGCGATGGTAAATACGCTCCCCCCTGCAGGATCTCCAATGACGTGTGTGATCCCGGAGCCGGTACCGCTAATCTGAACATCGCGATCGATCACCACCGATTCCTGGTATTCAGGCTCGATAAGCAGGATATCGCAGGCGGAATGGTCCACCGCATCCTGGATGGAAGGATAGTCGCCCGGTACGGTCACCGTGCATCGTGGTTGGATAAACCGGATAAAACAGTCGGTTTCCTCAACCGCTTTCTGCACGGTGGGGTAGTCTTCCGGTATGCTTACGACGCACTGAGCCGCCTCAAGGGCAGAAGTGCCTGTGATCGTCAGGAGAAGGCCGGCAAGTAAAACAACTATACCGACTAAATTCCGGTTGCAGGATAATAAACCTGCGCCGCTGGGCGATCTCATAGGTCGTTTCCTCCTCCGGGGAAGCAGAGCAGAGACGCACGACAGGAGCAGAAGGAATCGCGGGTCCCCCGACCGATGGTGTTCAGTTTGCGATGGAGCAATATACAATAAATGAGATATGGTGAAGCTATCGAGCAACCCGGCTAAGGGTATCGCTTCCGTGCTATGGATTGGTCATGTGTCTACATCAATATAAAGAAACCGAAGGCTAACGAGATCCGCGACCGGGTGCGAACCCCTCGGTATGGACGCTACTCTCAGGCGATCGGCATGGGACATCTTGGAATTCCAGTGCGGCGCCAAAAAAATAGCCGGACCGCCTTTACCAAGGCAGCCCGGCTGTCTCCCACACCATGGATCCGTGGCTTTCGCCCCTGAGAGATCCGCAGCTTTCCGTCCCATCCTTACGGATGATTTGGCTTTATCTTGATAGTTTCTTAAAAAAACCGTTACTTACACAAAAATCATGCAATAACAGAATGTTGCGGAATTTCTGATAAATATAAAAGGTTACCATGCATGGAGGAAAGAGATAATCCCATCGGGTTGGGGATGCAATTGCCCGGTTAAGGCATACAGGTGGTCAATAACAGGCGGAAGAAATATTTAACCGGATTAGAATCGTCGTGTGTATCCGAAGAAGCCACCCCGGAAGCATCCCGGCGCCCCAGAGTCCGTCCGGGGCACTGCGTTCAAAATATATCTGGAATCAATTCGCGTATGTGGATGCTATAACCACCCGGGCTCTGAACACAAGCTTTTTTTATGTGTCGTGACATGAAATACTCGGATCCATGCGCGCCTGCCGGCGTTTTCCTGCAAACACAGGCATTTTGTCCCGTCCTGCCACTTGACCCGGAACTCGTCCCCTTCCAATCCAACCCCCGGGAGGCACGAGCCAGTTTCCGAAACCTTTGAATGCGACCCTTTTTTTTACTACTCTTTGACGACTTTTACCGGCGCTTTCAATGTGGCCATGATTATTTTAGATTAAACGAGTCCGCTTTTTATTCGGATCGTTCTTTTTATTTAACAGATAAAAACCTTTGATAAATGCTTGAGAGTCTTTTATTGAATACACCGCTGAGTCGTCGGTAAACCGTAAGCCCAAAGATAGGATTTTCATTCAATAGCCTGTTTAAGCGACGCGTATCGATCGTAATTACTTTAATATCCTGCTTACATTCGGCGGTCGCGGTATATTGGGCATTTTCAACCAAACTAGACCATCCAAAAATATCACTCTGCTCTGTCAGGCTGTAGACGGTTGTCTCGTCTTTGATTTTAAGATCCACTGTCCCATTCACCAGGATGTAAAGGGATTTTGCTTCATCCCCCTCTTTAAAGATCACCGTACCCTTAGTGAAATTCTCCTCCTTGCAGCACGTATCCGCAATCTCTCCCATGACATTAAAATCGAGACCTGCAAAAAGGTCCATCTCCGTAATATGCATCTCCCAACCCTTGTTTTGTTCCGCCATGTTAACTCCCCTCCTTTTTTATAACCCTATGTAGGATTGTATTCCTGAAAGCTTAAATGATAGGCCGTTCTGCCAGTCAACTTGTCGTGATTATATCAGCCGATATTCAGGGGAAATCTGTACATAGGTGAATGGGAGAGAAATTGTATGCCGACAAATACTTCTGCGCGTGAACACGAACAGTTGTGTGAATTGATTGTGAGATTGAGGGCGAGGCTTGAAGTTGAAACCCAAGCGAGCAACTACTTGGCATTTAAATATTTGAAATCGCATATAAATGTCAAGCACATCTCTTGTCGGGCCAAGCTATGTGCCTGTGTTTTTTGAGAAATTCGTCCTATAGGGTCGTTTTTCAGTCTTAGAGTGTCCTTTTCAGGGTTAAAAACCCGGTTGTAAGGACTCTGTGGTTCCTTAAGCTCATATCTTTCATCGTTCTGCAACTCTCTGCGGCCGATTTATCAGCGAATACCGCTGCCTTGGATTTTTAAACTTCGGAATTCTGAAATTGGAGGCATCTACACCCCAGTCCTGTTTATATTTGTAGCGAAATAAAAATAATATCAATAAGTTGAATATAAACATGAATTTTTTTCTGCGAGCAAAAAAAATTCACAATAAGTTCACACGGAATTCAAAATTGGTTCAAATTGCGGTGGCATATTGTCTTCCAGCAGAGGCCACATCTGCCCAAAAAAAGGAGGACACCATGCATGCCGCCGACGCCATCAAGGAGACAACAAAAAAGATTGGACGCTCCGCAACGTTTAAACTGTTTACCATTTGCGTTCTGATCCTCGTACTGCTCATTTCGACGTCCATGGTCACCTCGCTGATCCATGAGCGAAAAAGCAGAAAACAGGGCGTTATCAATGAAATCAGTTACAAATGGGGAAGGGCGCAAACCATCACCGGCCCGGTGATCTCGGTACCTTACCTCCAATACTTTGAGGGGGAAAACGGAAAAATCACCTCCGCGACACGGTACCTTCATATCCTTCCGGACACCGTCGATATCCGGAGTCATATTACCCCCGAAATACGATATCGCGGCATCTATGAGGCCGTTCTTTACAATACGAACCTGTCCATAGACGGGAGCTTTACACGTGCCCAAGTGGATGATCTGAGGATCCCTTCTGAAAACATCATGTGGTCAAGCGACTTCATATCCTTTGGCCTGTCGGACATGCGGGGGATTAAGGATCGGATCGAAGCCACATTCGATGGAACCAGCCTTTCCATGGAACCCGGCGTGGAAACGGCCGATGTCATCGCATCCGGTGTGAGCGCCGGGATACATCTGGATGACACCCGGGAGACCTACCCGTTTCATTTTGCCCTGAATCTCAACGGGAGCCGTCAGATCCATTTTACTCCGGTGGGTAAGGTGACGACGGTCACTGCCCAATCCGATTGGAAAGACCCCAGCTTCGGGGGCGATTTCCTCCCGGTTGAACGCACAGTGAATGAGGAGGGATTCTATGCCAAATGGAAAGTCCTCCATTTGAACCGGAATTACCCACAAATCTGGAAGGGCAGCGATCACGATCTTTCCAAATCAACATTCGGGGTCAAGCTGTTCAGCCCGGTGGACGTGTATCAGAAAACCATGCGAACCGCGAAATATGCCCTAATGTTCATCGTGTTTACCTTTTTGGCATTTTTCATCACGGAGGTGATGCATCGTTTACGGGTGCACCCGGTGCAGTACCTGCTCATCGGCTTGGCCATCATCATTTTTTACACCCTGCTGCTGTCCATATCCGAGCAGATCAATTTCGGGGTGGCCTACGTCCTTTCGGCCGGCGGTGTTATCGGCCTGATTACCGGATATGCCAAAGCGATCCTCAGAAACAGGATGGTGACGGTAATGGTGGGCGGCATTCTGACCATCCTTTATGCCTATCTTTACATTCTGCTTCAGCTCGAGGATTATGCGCTGTTGATGGGAAGTATCGGGTTGTTTCTGGTGCTGGCTATCATCATGTACCTGACCCGGAATATTGACTGGTATTCTATTCAGCAGGGAAGTATCAAATCAGCGAACGCCCCGGCGCTGGAAGCATCCACCCGTTAACATCAACATCTCGGCCGATACCGAGGAAATAAAAGAAGACAGGCAGGCGGCTCAAACCGCCTGCCTGTCTCCGGTTTCAACTTTCGTTTCGACGAACTGCCCAGGTGTGTTATTCGTCTCCGATTCCAACACTCCTTAAATCGGCATTAAAACGCTGAAGTCGGAGGTCTTAACGCTTGATTGGAGTCATTTCGCCTCGCAGACTTTTTGATCCGATATATTATTGGCAACAACCCTCTTCCCGGACAAATTCGCACGACTCGCAGGCAAGCGAACCGGCTTCGGGTTGGCGGCGGCGATCATCCACAACATACGTATCCAGAAGCCGACGGGCTCCGGAAAGTTTCTGCAGGTCCACGCTCACCGATTCTCCCGCATCCTTCAAAGCCTGTACCACATCCTCGGTGGCCACATTTCCGGTGGCGCCCGGCGCATAGGGGCATCCTCCAAGGCCCCCTGCACTGGCATCGAAAATTCGGATCCCGTAGGGTAGCGATGCCAGCACGTTGTCTACGCCTCTGCCATACGTGTCGTGAAAGTGCATGGCGATCCGGTTGGCCGGTATTTTTGGCAGCAGACGGTCTATAAGCGATTGAACGTCGTCCGGGGTGGCTTTTCCAATGGTATCGGAAATCGACACTTCATTCACCCCGATGTCGAGAAGTTTTTCGATGACATCGATTGTGGCCGGTGGCGGGATTTTTCCCTCGAATGCGCACCAGAATGCCGCCGATACATATCCCCGCACCGGCAGATCGACCGCCGCCGCTTTCTGCACGACGGGTTGAAAGCGTCTGAAGGAACCATCGATGGACGTATTGATGTTCTTTTTATTGAACGTCTCGCTGGCACCGGTGAAGATGGCAATTTTGTTGACGCCGGCTGAGATGGCCCGTTCCACTCCCCTTTCGTTTGGCACCAGGGCTGAATAGATCACAGACGGGTTTCTTTCGATGCCGCGAAATACATTCTCTGCGTCATCCAGTTGCGGTATCCATCGGGGGGAAACAAACGCACTGACCTCGATCTCTTCAATTCCCGAATCAGAAAGGGCATCGACGAATGCAATCTTTGCTGCCGTGGGAACCGGTGCGGTCTCGTTTTGCAGCCCATCTCTGGGTCCGACTTCAACAATTCTCATGATCTCGATCCACCCGGGGGCGGTCATGGCATACAGACTATTGACGATAGGGATTCAGACGAATCATATACCGTAAGGAAACACAGCAGTTTATCGTATGGTACAGGTATGTCCGGCGTCCTGAGTACTGTATTCTGTCAGCAGGGTCATGTCGATGAAATGATCCAGCGCACGGCATAGACAAGCAGCATCGTGGCGGCAATCCCTCCACAGCACAGGCCTATAAACCACAGCCACTGGCTCTGTTTCTCAGTACATCGGTTCATGGGTGGCCTTCCCTCTGAAGATATAATAGCAGTATGCGGTATATCCAAGGATGACCGGCAGTAGCAAGACCGTGCCGACCAGCAGAAGCGACTGGGATTCCGGTGCTGCTGCGGCCTGACTGTACGTAATCGCGAAGGGCACAATGTAAGGCCACATGCTGATGGCGATGCCGATGTAGCCGGTGAAGAATACCCCGAAGCTCATGATAAACGGGCGAAGCTCCCGTCCTTTGCGCAGATCTCTCCATATCCAGATCAACAACACCAGGCTGGCCGTCGGGATGGGCAGAAGAAAGAAGAAGTTGGGCATGCTGAACCACCGCACCCGTATCTGTTCATTCATGATCGGCATGCTGATGCTGACGATGGCCAAAAACACGGCCACGTAAGCGATGCAATATTTAGCGCACTTTCGGGCCCAGTCCTGGGTTTCGCCATCGGTTTTCATCACGAGCCAGGTGGCGCCAAGCATGGCGTAGCCGAACACCACGGCCACGCCGGTCATGACGCTGTAGGCATTGAGCCAGTCAAAGGGACCCCCGGCAAAGCTTCGTCCCTCGACCTGGATTCCTTGTACGACAGCGCCGATGATCATCCCCTGCATGAAGGCCGCCAGCAAAGAGCCAAAATGAAAAGAGGTATCCCAGATGTGTCTCGATTTTTCGCTGGCCTTGAAACGGAATTCGAACGCCACTCCCCGGAATATCAGACCCAGCAGCATGGCGATGACCGGAATGTACAGGGCCGGCATCACTACCGCATAGGCCAGGGGAAATGCGGCGAACATACCCCCGCCACTCAGGATCAGCCAGGTTTCGTTCCCATCCCAAAAAGGGGCCACCGAATTCATCATACGATCCCGGCACTGCTCCGAGGGTGCAAAGGGAAAGAGAATTCCCACCCCCAAGTCAAAGCCATCCAGCAGGATATACAGGAATATCGCGGTAAAGATCAGTAAATACCAGATCATCGGCAGATTCAGAAAGCTTTCGAAACTAAACATGTTACGCCCCCCCGGTTCCAGGCAGGTCCGTGAGAATCGGCGGCTTTTCGACGCCGTGGGCACCATAGGCTTCTTCTCCCGTTCCGGGCCCCTTACTGATCAGTTTCAGAATGTAGTATGTGCCGGCGCCAAACACGAACGCATACACGAATACAAAAGCGGTCAGGGAAATAGCAATAGACGTTCCAATCACCGGTGAGACCGCATCAGATGTTTTCATCAAGCCATAGACGATCCATGGCTGGCGTCCGACTTCGGTGACAAACCAGCCGGCCAGCACAGCGATAAATCCGGACGGTGTCAACGCCATGCACCAATACTGGAACCAGCGTGTGTCGAACAGCCGCTTTCTAAAATAGAGGACCAGTGCCATTACCCCGGTTGCGATCATCAACATGCCGATCCCCACCATGATACGGAAAGACCAGAAGACAATCGCCACCGGCGGACGCTCCTCTTTCGGCCACTCCTTGAGACCCCGGACCTCGCCGTTTAGTTCGTGTGTGAGAATGAGGCTCGATAATTTTGGTATTTTGATGGCAAACCGTGTGGTCTCCGCATCCTGATCCGGCCAGTCAAAGAGCACCAGCGGCGCTCCACGTTCCGTTTCCCAGAGGCCTTCCATGGCCGCGACTTTGGCCGGTTGATGCTTGAAGGTATTCAGGCCGTGAAGATCGCCAAACACCAGTTGCATGGGGGCAACGAAGACAGCCATGATCATTGCCATGCCGAGCATCACGCGGGCATGGGATATGTGACGTTTTCGCCACAGATAATATGCCCCGACGCCCGCCACGGTAAATGCCGTGGTCAGGTAGGCCGCAGTGATCATGTGCACGAATCGAAAGGGAAACGACGGTGTAAAGATCACCTCGAGCCAGGAAGTCGGATACAGCAGGCCATCTCCTCCCACGCGGAATCCTTGAGGCGTCTGCATCCAGCTGTTTGCTGCCAGAAGCCAGAAAGCGGATATGAGGGTGCCGACCGCTGCGATGATTGTCGAGGCAAAATGCATTTTCGGACTGACCCGGTTCCAGCCAAACAACATGACCCCAAGAAAGGAAGCCTCCAGGAAGAACGCGGTCAGGACCTCGTAGCCCAAAAGCGGTCCCAGGATATTGCCTCAAACATCCGAAAACACCGACCAATTGGTTCCGAATTGAAAGGACAGGACGACTCCGGAAACGACCCCCATTCCGAAGGTTACGGCAAAAATCTTAACCCACATGCGATATACATCCGCATAGATCTGATCGCCGGTTTTGAGCCAGCGCCACTCCAGGACCGCCAGCCAGCTGGCCAGACCAATGGTGAATGCCGGGAAAATAATGTGGAATGACACGGTAAATGCAAATTGAATACGTGCTAACAGGACGGGATCGAGGTTCTCAAACATTTTCAGCTCTCGGTTAAGTTCAACGCCAAACAGGGGAATTCCCTGAATTCTGAGACTAATCTTCTGTGGAGTTGTGTCAAGGCATTGTTTATGAAATGTCGAAAAAAAATGAGTGTAAACCTAGACAGAATGGCTTCGAGAGTCCAGGATTTTCAGCAACCTACCGGCCCCCGGTTTCGGCGAGGTAGCTACATGACCTCGCCACGGGGCCGCCTCTTGAGGGGATAGATACGGGCGTCGGACCTTTATTAGACGGTCACTACGATCTTTCCGATTTGCTGATTGGATTCCATGTATTGATGTGCCTCGACGATGGATTCCAGGGGAAAGGTCCTGGCAATGACCGGTTTCAAGGCGCCTGATTCCAGACCGACATATATGAATTGTTTGCCTCGGATCAGCATTTCAGGATCGGCTACAATTTCAAACAGGGTATAGCCTTTCACTGTCAGGCCCTTTGAAAGCACCTCAAACAATGGGAAAGGGGTCGGCGATGGTGAGAGCGCACCGTATTCGTAGATAGTGGCGCCATTGCCGGCGGCATGGGTGAGTTTTTCCAGAAAGGGTCCGGCAACCGGATCGAATATAATATCGGCCCCTTTTCCATCTGTAATCTCCAACATTCTTTCGCCGATATCCTCTTTGTCGGAGATGATCACATGATCCGCACCGGCATCGAGGAGGGACTGCTTCTTGTCTTCGCCGCGTGTTGTGGCCACAGCCAGGGCACCGACGGATTTGGTGATCTGGATAGCCGCCAAGCCGACGCTGCTGCTGGCCGCCGTGATCAGGACGGCGTCTGCTTTGGTAAGCTGACTGTACTCGATCAGCGCCCCAAAAGCGGTCATATACTGCATCCAGATCGCTGCGCCCTCGACCGGTGAGAGCGAGTCCGGATATTTGGCCACGGCTTGGACTGGGACAATGGCGCTTTCTCCATAGACCCCGTACTTTCCCACGGAAAACGATGGAATGGTGCTGACACGGTCGCCGATTTGAAAACCATCCGTATCGGGTCCCAACGCGTCCACCGTACCGGACGCCTCATAGCCGATACGTGATGGAAACTCCGGAGCTTCCAGGTACATTCCTTGCCGAAACATGACTTCAGCTCGGTTGAGTCCGAACGCATCCACCTTGATTCGAACCTCACCTTCCCCGGGCTCTGAATACGGAAGCGCCTCAATCCTGAGAACATCTGCCTCTCCTGTTTCATGGAAACGAACTATTTTAGGCATCCTAATCCTCCTGTGGTGTGATCTCTTAAATTCTGCGATCTGATGCGGAGCAACAAAATTAGACCAATACTGGGATGATAAGATCCCGGACAATCGTGTCAAAGCAAGGATGTGGGAGCTGATTGCGGCACCAGCATTCGTGGTTATTCTGGGCTTTATGAACCGCGACATGCGATGCCATATGAAAGGATTCATTTCATGAAGACAAAAAAAGGCGACAACACCGAATCGATGATGTCGGACTTGGATACCCAAGCGGACGCTTCAGAGGATGCCAGGGTGGCCGGCTGGTATCGCGACTTAAAGGCGCAATTGACATCCCTCGAACCGTTTTTGCAGGCCGGCCGTATGGTGACCTTCCAGAATATCGCCCCCGAAGAAAAATCCTTTTTCGAGGATCTTATCCGGACGGTTCATATTCCGGAAACGGTGTGTGCGGTGTTCATTCCACCGAGCATCGTTCAACAGGCCATGTGGCCGGGCCACGGTGAACGGCAATCCGCTGAGGCAAACGGGATCTACAGCATTTCACCCGATGCCGGCGCTGTCGCTGCACAACGTTGCGGTTCGTCGAATATTATCGTCAATGCGCTTTTTGCCTTTCCACCGATGACTCCCGGTATCGATGTCTACGAAGAAGGCCGCCTGCTTGCCGGCTACACGTACAAGGATCATCAGGAATGTGCCGCCGGACTGTCGGAAACCCTGAAGACCTTTCTAAGATAAAGGAGCCGAACCATGGTAAAGGGAATTCATGGCGGCACGGATCGGGTAATAAAACAAGGTCTCGGCGCCCTTTACGGGCTGTGCATCGGCGATGCGCTGGCAATGCCGGTTCATTGGTACTACGACCGTCGGGCGCTCTTCAGGGATTACGGTCACGTAACAGATTTTCTTCCCCCCCGTCCGACGCATCCTGACAGTATTCTCTGGCGCTCGTCCTACCACGCCATCAATTCAAAGGGTGAAATCCTTCACGACCAGGCCCGGTATTGGGGCCGGAAAGGTGTTCACTATCATCAGTTTCTCCAGGCCGGGGAGAATACCCTGAACGTCAAGATCAGCCGTCTGCTCCTGGAATCGATCCGTGAAAACAGTACATACCGTGCGGAGGACTTTCTGGATCGGTACATCACGTTCATGACAAGACCCGGGATGCACCGGGACACCTACATCGAAGAATGTCACCGTAATTTTTTCACCAATTACGCCAGAGGTCTGCCTCGCCACGAATGCGGGGTCGATGAAAAACATATCGGCGGGCTTGTCGGGATCGTTCCGATCGTGGTTTTCTATCAGAAGCAACCGGAACGGGCCACAGCGGCGGCGTTGGAGCATCTTGCGCTGACCCATCCGGGGCCTAAAATGAAGACGGCGGCATTGCTGATCATCGATCTTTTGCTCCAAGTTCTTGCCGGCACCCCGCTCCAGGAAGCAATCAACGATGAAATCAAAGCTCGAAGACACCCCCTGGCATTGTTACCCTTCAGGGAATGGATAGCCGACCCGGATGAGACAATCATCGGCCGTCGCCTGAGCACCGCCTGCTACGTGGAACACTCGGTGCCCGCAGTGATTTACCTTGCCCTCAAATACCATGATGATCCGGAAACGGCGTTGGTCGCCAACACGAACCTCGGAGGGGACAATGCCGGGCGCGGCGCAGTTCTCGGTGCGTTGTTTGGCGCCGCCCATGGGACTGAGGGTTTCCCGAATCGGTGGGTCGAAGGATTGAAAGAACCGCCGCCTGGGTTTGACCCTAAAGCTGAAAGTGAAAAGTGAAAAGCTAAAAGTTGAAAGTTGAAAGAGTAAAGGTTCAAGGTTCAGGGTTCAAGGTTCAAGGCTCAGATTTATCCGGTCTTGGGGCTTTGCTGTGACCAACTACGACCTCACAGGCAGAACTGGAAGGTATTGGTATCAGGTACTGGGTATTGGGTACTGGGTACTAACTAAAAGTCGAGTTAGCAGCGAATACCAAATACCTAATACCTAATAGCCAATTTAAGCCAACGGAGAATAGTCATGGCAGCCATAGACACTGACGTGGTCATCATCGGAGGAGGGATCGCGGGATTGTCCTGCGCCCGCCGTCTGAATGCCGAGGGGATTGGATTCACTTTGCTGGAGGCAACCGACCGCATCGGCGGGCGCATCAAAACGGATCGAAAAGAGGGCTTTCTTCTGGACCGGGGGTTCCAGGTACTGCAAACCGCCTATCCGGAAGCACGCCGCGAGCTGGACTACGGCCAACTGGATTTACGGTTGTTTGCTCCCGGCGCCATGTTCCAATTTTCCGGAAGGCGGTTCACGGTGGCAGATCCGTTGCGACGACCCATGAACCTGATCGAAACCATCAGAGCACCCATCGGAACCTTTGGAGACCGCATGCGTCTGGCGCGACTGGCATATCGCGTAACACGCAGCAGTCTCGAAGAGTTGTTTCTGCAGCCGGAGTCCACGTCCATGGAATTTTTACGGACCGAGGGTTTTTCCGAAACCATGATTGAACGCTTCTTTGCGCCCTTCTTCGGCGGGGTCTGCCTCGACCCTGAGATCCGGGCATCCAGCCGTGTACTTCAGTATGTGCTCCGCATGTTCGCCGCCGGCGATGTGGCACTGCCGGCAATGGGCATGGAGCAAATCCCCCGGCAGCTGGCCCGGGGCTTTCCCACGGAGAACATTCGAACCAACGTTCGCGTTCGAAGCATATCGGACGGAAACGTTGTCCTGGATGACGGTACGTCTTCTGCAGCCCGAAGCATCGTCATAGCCACCGAGGAACCCGAGGCAAACAGACTGCTTGGCTTGTTAAAAACGGCCCAATCCGTCTCCGAAACCTGTCTTTATTTTTCAGGTGATCGCGCCAAATGGCACCCGCCCTTTCTGGTTCTCAATGCTGACGGCACCGGTCCGATCAACAATGTCGCTTTTCCCAGTGCGGTGTCCCCGGCCTATGCACCAGACGGCAAAACATTAATTTCCGTTGTTATACTCGGAAATCCGGACAAGGATGACTCCCATTTGATCACCCGGGTCAAGGATCAGCTCATCGACTGGTTCGGCAGAAAGGCGGAAGCCTGGGACCCCCTGGCCGTCTATCGGATTGCCCATGCTCTGCCCGATCAGTCACCGCCCACCGCCGATCCAAACGCCCCGGCACCAACGGTTCGACCCGGAGTTTTCGTCGCCGGCGAGCACGGTAGTCTGCCGGGCATCCAATGGGCGATGCTCTCCGGACGAAAAGCCGCCGAGGCGGTGATGGCGTATTTGAGCTGAAGAACTGCATCGGATTTTCTTGCGTCGAGAGCCTACTGCTGGATGATATCGAACAGGATTCAAGGGTTCAAGGATTCGAGGGTTCAAGTGAAAAATATGAATTAAGATTCAACTATTGGAGGTGTACCCGCCCAATGAGGTGCCGGAGGCGACCAGGGCTTGTCTGCCTCTTGGCATGGAGCCTATTAGTCAAGTGAAATCCTAAGGAAATGAAATATATTGCCCAGCATTGTGATAGAACGTTATTGTAAAGGGGAAATTGGGCCAGGCCCGAGAAGATTTAAAGCATTGAGCGAAAACTGAAACCGCCGTTATTATCATTTAAAAAACCTTGACCCCTTGACCCCTTGAATCCTTGGATCCTAAGTTTGGCTAGCTGGGATATGCATCAACATCAGTAACTCGGAACCCAATAAATCGGAGCGAGACCCTATGTCCAATATCTTTCCCGCCCTGTTTGTCGGTCACGGCAGCCCCATGAATGCCATTGAAGACAGTGAATTCAGTCAGCAATGGGCATCCGTCGGAAAGAAATTGCCCAGGCCCAAAACGATTTTATGTATTTCGGCCCACTGGGAGACCACCGGTACCCGAATAACCGTCATGGACAGGCCGTCCACGATTTACGATGTTTACGGATTTCCCCAATCCCTGTACGAAATGAAGTACCCGGCACCGGGAGCACCGGAGCTGGCCCGCAGTATCAAACAGGCCCTATCGGAACCCACAATACACCTGGACAATGGCTGGGGACTGGACCATGGAACCTGGTCCGTACTGGGACGGATGTTTCCCGAAGCGGATATCCCGGTTTTACAGTTGAGCCTTGATTTCGACAAGCCGCCTGGATTTCACTATGCGCTTGGACAGAAACTCACTTATCTGCGTCGCCACGGCGTCCTGATCATGGGAAGCGGCAATATGGTCCACAATCTGAGGACCATGGTATGGGAAGATACCGCCTTTGATTGGGCCGAGGCGTTCGATGCCGCACTGACCGAACGGATTCAGGCCGGCGACCATCAGGCGCTGATTTCCTACGAGGAACTGGGCGACGGTGCCCGGCTGGCCATCCCTACCAACGAGCATTACCTGCCGCTCCTGTATGTGCTGGCGCTGCAGGAAGCATCCGACAAGATTTCCTTCTTCTGCGAAAAGGTGACCCTGGGATCGATTTCCATGCGGTCCATTTGGCTCGGGTAACGGTAATGTCAGATAGGGGCATAGCATCCCCTTTGACTTTCCAGATTAAAGCAACTACAGTGAGCGACACAGAAATTCTATTCGATCGGTTGGGGTCTCTATTGGATTTGAATTAAACGCCGCTCTCTCGCTGCAATCTCTCCTGCCTTCCCTGTTCTTCTGATGAATCATTCATGCCTGAAAAGGATGTGACAGAAATCAGTTTTTTTTAGCAGCGTTTGCTGCGGGGGGGAGCCTATCATGCTGCAAAGATATGCCATCGCTATGGATGAGCAGACAGATCGTCTGTCAATCAAAGAGTATGCCGTTCTTGATACGAAATCACGACACCGCATCGACTATCCAACCGTCGATAGGGATTATTCGCTAATCTACACGGTCTCATTCCATGGCGATGACATCCGCGCCGCCATGAAAACGGGACAGAAGGCATTGATTTCAGTTCTCAGAACCGAAGATTTTTACCCTGTCGGGTTCTGTGCCACGTTGATCGCTGAAAGGGTAACCGGCTTGCTCAATGGCGATCCTGAGCTGGATCCTGAAATCATTTTTGACGACCGAACGCTCATTGAGGGTTTTGAGAAATAAACAGGAAGCCGGGTTGTGCGTCAATCCCAGGCCAGGTCTTCAAGATCCATATTCCGGATGCTTTTGGCTCAAAAAAAATATTCCCGTATCGGATTTGAACGCATTCCTGAGCCACGGATTCCGTATGGTGTGTTCATGACGGATGGATCGAATTGTGACAGACGTCTAAATTGTCGTCCAAAAAACACGCGCATCGTCTCAAGCAGCGACGATGCCGGTGTCATGTATTCACCATCCACAGCATCTGTACAGATCAACCTCGGTATCTTGGGTAACCTTTCCTTATCCGCCTCGGAAGCCGAACCCCATTTGCCCTAATACCTCATAACCACCATCCCCTTTCAACCGTAACACCACACCCTCTCCGGAAGACACCGCTTCGTCTGCAATGCCGTATATCGTGACAAAATGGGTTGACAGTATGATCAATTCACCGTCCGCCGGCTGCTCGGACAGGAACGCCTTTAGCGCGGCCAGGTTGGGCTCACGATCCTGTGGGCGTTCATAAAAGGAATTCAGTGCCGGAAGCTCGCGCACCGGCCCCAAGCCCATGAGCTTGGCTGTCTCGAGACAGCGACACCACTGGCTGGAGTATACCCGGGCGGATGTAATCCCCCGGGTGCGCAGCCACTGTCCGATTTGTTTGGCCTGGGAGCGGCCCTGACCGTCCAGGTTGCGTTGGGTCGTGCAATCACCGATCTTGAAATGTGCGGGATCTCCGGACCCCGGTGCAAGCGCGTGGCGGATCATGAGCACATGACCGCCGGACGTTATGTGTTCGACAAGGTCGTCGTCGGCATATGCCGTTGTAGTGTTAATTAACAACATCAAGCCGCAGAACGCGGCAAAAAAAATCTTCGGCAGCATTATCGCTTCCCCCTCAACTATTATAGGATACGCCGCCAGTCCAAGTCGGATTGACGGATGGAGATTTTTCCATTGTCATCGATAAACTCTCTGTCGGCACTCTCTGGAAATCTGAGGACATCAACAGGGGCGCAGCGCTTGACATTTTTTGTGACACGGCGGACCCGAGTTTCCAGTTGGGTGATATCAGCAGCCCATACGGCACATGCAAAGTGGCAGCGTGGAAAGCGCTTTAGAATACGTCGGAGTTTTTCCGTACCGATGCTGCCGGCTTCTCCCCAGAACAGGGGACTGCCCGATTCCGTCTGAACAAGATCCGGCTTGTACTTGTTATCGATGGCCATCTCGACCTGCAGCTCCGGGTATTCAGGAAGATAGAGCGCCCAAAGCAACGCTTTCATCACGACATGTCGCTGGCTTTCCACCGCTTTTTTAACCAGGACGAGTTTCTGGCCGCCGACACGAAATGTGAATTTTTTGCGAAGCAACAGGTCGTTTTCCATGGGCTGAAAAGATGCATTCTGATAGAACATGTCAAGCAGCGAGGTGCCAAGTATCATCAGATGGACGTCAATACGAGCACCCCATTTACATGGATAAATGATCGCTACTCTTCTTGTTTAAATTCGAAATTCGAATGTCCCGAACCCCATAATCATTCAAAAACGGGCGGGCGTTGGTCTTGGGCATGGCATCGCATCAACATTTAGCAATCCCCCCTGGTGGCTCATGAAGAGCCGAGTCGAACCACTTGTCGTGAGCACGGTCGAATGAGAGATCTGACAGGGAGAGGGGATGAAGGGAATATCTTTGAATTGTTTGCATGGCATTAAAATCGGGCAGTTTCGAGAATTGACAGATGAGTAATGTCAGGCTACGACATTGTAATCCAAATAGCTTGTCAGATCTTTCCACATGGTCGGTTTGCTTTACCCCGAACTGGAGGGGCATGATATGAAGAAAATAGCGCTATTGATTTGTATCTTTATTTTGATCGCTTCCCCCTCCTTTGCACAGTCCCTTGTGGGCTCCATAAGAATCGCCGTAAAAGAGTTCCCACCATTTGTTTTTAAGGATGGGCGAGGCTTTTGTATCGACATGGTAAAGGCCATCTGCGAGCGGAATGGGCTAATTCCGGAGGTCGTCTTTTATGACACCGTCCCGGATGTCCTCAAGGCGGTGGAAACCGGGGAATGCGATATCAACTTTTCCGGTCTCACCATTACCGCTGAACGGGAGAAACGGGTCGACTTTTCCCACCCGTTTTTCGATTCGGGGCTCATCGTTGCCGTAAATAAAGACCCTAATAACAGATTGCACTCTCTTGTGTTGCAAATTTTAAAAGTGATCGGGTATTCCATCGCTGTGTTTCTAATCGGCCTCACCGTGGTTGCCCACGCCATGTGGTTTCTCGAAAAAAGCGACAGGGATCCCAAAAGCTTTCCCACCGAATACAAGAAAGGAATAGTGGATGCCTACTGGTGGGCGGTGGTCACCATGACCACCGTAGGATACGGCGATAAGTGCCCTCGAAAAGTCATCGGTCGCGTGATTGCCTCCGTGTGGATGATTATCGGCATCATCTGGTTCGCCGCGTTCACGGCAACCCTGACGTCTTCGTTGACCGTGAGTCGTATCGAACACGGGGAGATCAAAGGGCTGCAGGATCTGACCGGCAAACGCGTTGCGGTCATCAAGGGGACAACCAGCGAGCAGTTCATGCACTATCATGATGTAACCATCATGCTGACCAACACCCTCGATGACCTGATTCGAAGCCTTAAAACCGGGGTCGTCGATGCCGTGGTCTATGACGCACCAGCTTTGATGTACGTTGCTAAAAAGGATCCTTCGATCAAAGTTGTCGGAAAAATGTTTGACGAGCAGAAATATGGTGTGGTGTTTCCCCAACATACCCAGAGTCCCTACGAGGAAGTTTTCGATGTCGCCATTCTCGAAATGAAAAGTAGTGGAGAATACCGAAAAATATACAATAAATGGTTTTAATCCGCCATTACCGACCCCTTCCCATTGAACAGACCGTAACAGCAACCGATTATAGCCGACACAAACAATTCTGGCCGGATGATAACGCGGGATTCAGGCACAGGGGCATCCCAGGATCAGCGCTGCCCGAACCGGTCTGCCAACATTTGCCAGCTTTCAGGGCCCAACAACGCCACGAGTTGAAATTTTCCTGCACGTGGCGCGAATACTCCGGCCCCGGCCTCATCAGTATACTCCCCAGTGGCCGCTCGCATTAGATTGCCGTGGGCGACGATTATCGTGTTGGTTCCTGGCCTTGGTGGTGTTCCCAGGTGTCGCTGGGCCCGTTGTATAACCGCCTCGGCCCCGCCGACCATTTCCGCCACCCGCATGTTCATGATCTCGCGCGTCGTCTCCACAGGTCCAAGATGCATGAGTGCCGCTGTTTCACGGGTGCGGCAGTATTCGCTGGATAGCACGTCTCCTACGGGGATGTTCAAACGTTTTATGGCCACGCCAATTTGACGCGCGACCGCACGCCCCTTGTCCGATAACTGCCGCATCCTGTTGGGATCGCAGCTTGTCCATTCGCCCACGACGGAGACATGGTCTTCCTGAGACCAGTCGGTTTCGGCGTGCCGAAAGTAGATTATGTAACCTCCCTCGCGGAGCGCATCGATGAGATCTCGACCGGAAAGTAATTCCTGGGCATGAACGGAATGGATTAAAGCCGCAAGAACGGCGACCATCAGGAGACTATATACGAAAAGGCTTGATGTTATTTTCATTCGCGAGAAGCCTCGATAACCAATTGTCGTTTTTCACTGCACGAATAAACCTAAAACCATCATCATACCGTGTAAAGCCGATTGTCGATTAGAAGGAGGCGTCGTAGTCCTCGATTCCCATTTTTTGCCGTTCTTTGATGGAATTGACAGGATCGACGCTCAGACCTACCTTAGTTTTTCCCGAAGCCTTACTACCCTCTCAACCTATTGTGATGCGTAAATTAACTATTGAATTCCGCTCCAAGAGTTGCGGTCAAGGAGAATACATATGAAATCGATTGTCACGGTACTATTCATTTTGGCATTTGCATCCAGCGCTGGTGCTGCCGGCGAGATGGTGTCCTACAAGATCCAAGGAAAATCTTATGAGGGGTACTACATCAGCCCGTCCGCCAATGCCCCCCTGGTTCTTCTGATCCATGACTGGGATGGTTTGACCGATTATGAAGTAAAGCGTGCCAACATGCTGGCGGAGATGGGGTATGCGGTTTTTGCCGCCGATCTATTTGGGGCCGGCGTGAGACCCACAGAAGTCAAGGATAAACGACAGCATACCGGTGAGCTTTACAAGAACCGGAAAAAAATGCGTGCCCTGTTGTACGGTGCTCTAAATGAGGCAAAAGCCAGGGGAGCCGATATCAACAATGCCGTGGCCATGGGATACTGCTTTGGCGGTGCGGCGGCTCTCGAATTCGCCCGGTCCGGTGCTGATCTGAAAGGTTTTGTCACATTTCACGGTGGATTGGCCACACCGGAAGGTCAGGACTACTCGAAGGCCAAGGGGAAATTACTGATACTGCATGGCACTGCCGACACGATTATCACAATGGATCAATTTTCCGGACTTGCCGCGGAACTGGAAGCACACGGTGTCTCTCATGAAATGATTACTTACAGCGGAGCCCCCCATGGGTTTACCGTGTTTGGCGGAAACAGATACCGGGAAGACGCGGATAGAAAATCATGGACACGATTTACCGAATATCTTTCCGAGACACTAAAGGGATGAATCGTGAGAGCGAGTCCGGCTCGAGTTCTGATTTTCAACGACCCCCACAGGGTCACCCCTCGAGAAGCGTTGTATCCAGCCAACCATAAACCTCCACCTCGAGGGTTTCGCCGGAAAAGGGCTGGCGCTCTCTCCTGATATAGGTGCCGTTCAATTTGATATAAAATCGTTTGTAGGGATTTCCTTTAAGGACCCGAACCAGCATCGAGTAAATGCCGAATCGGTCGAACTGCCGTGCCAATGTTTTAAGAAGGTTTCCTCCGACCCCCCGCCGTTGAAAGTTTTTCAGCACGTAAAGGGTATAAATTTCGCCTTTATAGACATTGTTTCCATTTCGCTCAAATCCACCGGTGATGAAACCGATCACGCGGCCGGCATCTTCAGCCACAAAACTGATGAGGCGATTTTCGTTGAGTTCATTCACGAATAGCTGTTCGTGCCGGGGGGCGGACATTTCGAACAGATAGTCATAGGGTAAAACGCTCAGGTAGGCGTCCCGCCAGGTCTGCACATAGATTCGCGACATGGCGCTTACATCGGTTTTTTTGGACGGCCGGATTACCATAGCCTGCTTCCCATCCCTCAGAGTCCTTGGTCTCTTCTATGAGATCGCTGTTCGGGTTTCATATCCTGAGATTATAGGTTATCATAATGCTGAATATGCTCTGGATCAAAGGGGGGATAACCGACACCTCATGACCGTTGACATTTATGCCGTATCGGATGTGGATCCCCTCCGACGTGGCAGACTCTCGTCACATATGGTGCAGTATGGGGTTCAAGACACCGGACGAAAAGGAAATTCAGCGGCTCAACCGACTTCAGCAGGAACGGTTCGACGGGCTTGTGGACCTGTTTGAACCGCCTTTGCAGGAAGACGTCCCGGAAAGATTGGAAACGATTGTCGCCGCTGCCGCAATCCGCAGCGGTGAGGCGGTGCTGGATGTGGGCACGGGCACGGGTATCCTGGTACCCATCATTCAAACCTACGGTCCCGGGCGCATTTTCGCCTGTGATCTATCCGGAGAGATGCTAAAACAGCTGCGCAAGAACTATTCCGGCGTTGAGACGATCCTGTCGGATGTTCGTGATCTGACCCTTCCGGAAGAGAGCGTCAACGTAGTGTTTATCAACGCATGCTATCCGAACATTGTCGACAAAGCAGGTGCCTTCGAAAATATCGCGAGAATGATGCGGCCGGCCGGCCGGGTGGTCATCAGTCATCCCCTCGGCAAACGGTTTGTCGACACGTTGAGACAAAACTCTCCGTTTCCCTTCGACGACTTCCCGGATGCATCAGAAGTCGACCGGTTATTCTCGCCATACGGGTTCACGTTCGAGTCTCTTGTGGACGAACCGGAGCTATATATTCTAAAGATTAGCCGCAGACCCACGCAGACAAAAACGGATAGGTAGGGTATTCCAAACGGCCTACGATAAGATTCCATGCGTTGTCATTCGAGTAGGTTGATATTGCATCGGATAGAAGTACGACTTGTTGTTTTCAACACCCTAATGAGAAGATTTCATGCAACAAGTTAGAAGAGTGAGCCACCCATAGCCGCTAGTTTTTTGATCACACCCCACCATAACAGCGGAATCAGAACCAGCAGGGAAATGCATATCATTCCCATTACCCAGTAGTAGACACGCTGATATGTGCTCCCCCGACGGTCATCGGTTGCCAAACGTCTCTGCGCCTTGCGGGAGGCCCATATATGAATGCCATATACTCCGGTGACCCCGCCGATGACGGTCCATAGGGGTATGCGCCAGCCGATCAGATCCGACGCATGGAACACTTCCACCAGGATGACACCCAGCCCCAGCCAGGCCATATACTCGGCGATGATCTTTAGCATGGGCCGATATTAGCGCAGAATTTGCCCTTTGACCATATTTCACGGTAAAATATGCCAACCTGCGCCTTACGATCATCGGATATTCTAACGACAATGGTCTGGGCACGGCAACCAAAATCAGAAGGCGAGGATGAAGAAACATATCAAATGGCTGCTCGGTGAAATCGACCTGTGGGTGCAGGAAGGCATTATCGCACCAGACCAGGGAAGCGCCCTTAAAAATAGATATCCGGCTCCGGCAGATAGCGTCGCCTGGGGGCGTCTGGTGTTCTTCGGCATCGGTGCTGTCCTGTTCGGACTGGCTGTCATTCTCTTCTTTGCCTATAACTGGCAGCGGATGCACAAGTTTGCCAAACTGGCGGTTATCTTTACAGCGTTGATAGGCGCCCACGGCGCCGGCTTTTGGCTCAGACGATCCGAAGGCCCATACCACACAGCCGGTGAAGGCCTGCACCTGGCAGGCACCATGCTTTTCGGGGCCGGTATCTGGTTGATTGCCCAGATCTACCACATCGATGAGCATTATCCGAATGCCTTTCTGATATGGGGTATGGGAGCACTGGCATTGGCGTGGGCGCTGCCCTCCGTGCTGCAGGGTATCGCGGCCGTCATTCTGCTGGTGCTGTGGAATGGGTTTGAAGTTTTTGATTTTAAAAACCCACAACTTCTATCTCCGTTTCTGATCCTCGGCGGGTTGATGCCTCTGGCCTGGTTGTACCGCTCGAAGGTACTGGCAACAATTGTCACGATCGGCTTTTTATTGACACTCTTTTTCAGCACCGCTGAATTGTCCGGTGATCTGGCAGGTGTGGTGATTTTCTTCAGCGGTTGCATGCTCATTGCAGCAAGCCATCTGGTCCGCAGCCGCCGCGGATTTCCCCAGATCGGTCCGATATTCTCCTTTCTCGGGTTCTCCATTTATCTTATCGTTATTTTCGCCCTGGGCTTTTACCATCGGGGGAGAGGTACATGGACGATTCATTTCGATCGATTTCCGGATGGTCTATTATTTTTCGGTTTTGCGTTAGGCGCCGGCGTTTTGCTGGCCTGGGCGATGTGGCCGATTCCCGGCTCACGCCTGCCCATGAAAGTTGCATCTCGTAAGGAATACTATGGTGTCATTGTCGCCTTTACGCTTATTCTGCTGAGTGCTTTGGGGGTGATTCATTTAGGCGGATGGCTGGGTATGGTAATTTTCAATCTACTGTTCCTCTTTCAGACGATCATAATGATTCTTTCCGGCTGCAGGGATCTGAATATGAAGCTCACGGCGACCGGTTGTATCCTGTTTGCCGTCATAACCGGTGCGCGTTACACAGACCTGTTTGTGAGCCTTCTCGCCAGGTCGCTGGTTTTCTTTCTGGCCGGTATCGCATTATTTTCTGTCGGTATCTATTATTCTAAGACTAAGAAGCAAAGCCAACGGGCAAGGCTATGAGAAAAGCGTTTATTCTGGCGGCCGTACTTCTGCAGGTTTTCGTTCTGGCATTTATGGCCGGAGAACGGGAATATATCCTGGCCAATGGAGAGATCATCCATCTGCGCACCGCGCCCATCGACCCCCGGGATCTGTTCAGGGGAGATTACGTCCGTCTAAACTATGAAATTTCCCGGGTCACTGTCGGTGATGTGACAGACGCGGCAGATGTCAAAAAACTGAAAAAAGGTGAAAAGGTATATGTGCTTCTTCGGGAAGGCCCGAATGGACTGTATGAATACGTAGATGCCCGTCTGGAAGAACCGAAAGAAGGTGTATTTCTCACCGGTCGAACCACCTATCCCCACCGACGCCTGGTCCGGGGGGCCCCGATTTGGTTAAAATACGGTATCGAGGCCTTCTTTGTCGAGCAGGGAAAAGGCCGGGCCATAGAAAAGCGCCGAGGCAACAGATCCGGTGTTCAGGTGCCCCTTGAAATGGCCATCGCCCTTGGCGGCAATGGAAAGGCAGTCATCAAGGAGTACCGCTGGAGCCCTCTGGGGATCGGCCTTCAAATTTTACGATCCGCTGCAAGAACCCCTCAGAGGTCGGAGGCTCCGACCAGTGCAACGGTTCGAGTGCAGCTGTCCAATGCCTCCGATCAGCCGCTGGCGATTGTCAATCTTCCGGATTATTGTTCTTTTTCCCTGGAACCGGTGCCCTGGTCCAAAGAGCGCTGGACGCTGGCCTACAACTCCTGTGAAGCAGTCTTTCCTACGGATTCGCATGTCGTCACGTTAGCACCCAACGAGACCGTGACCGTTGATTTGGATTTTTCCGACGTCCGGTGGTTTGTCCGGGCCGATGACACCGTCAGCCAGATCGGCACGCTGGAGTGGTCAGAGCAGTTCCGGGTCGTATACCGGCCGCCCAATGAAAAAGACTGCCGCCACCTGGAACAGCGAGACCAGATCTGGCACGGGCACATGCCGTCCAGAGTATTCCACGGAAGAGGACAGATCGACTAAAAGTCATTCTCCAGTACAAGCCGATAGCGGGGCTTGCCGGACCGTAATTTTTCCATGGCGTCGTTGACTTTGGACATCGGGAACGTCTCGGTGATCGGTTCGATGCCGTGGCGGGCCGAAAACTCCAGCATCGTGCCGATTGTCGCGGGACTTCCGAGAGGCGATGCACCAATTGACTTCTGGCCGATCAGCAGGGGGAAGAAAGCCGCTTCCACCGAGGGCACCGCCCCCACGAGGTGCAGTTTCCCCTTTGCACTCAGGGCGTTGACATAGGCATCCCACGGTAAGGGTACATTTACGGTAGAGAGGATCATGTTAAAATGGCCGGCCAAACTTTCCAGCGCCCCGGTGTCCCGGCTGTTCACAAAATGATGCGCTCCCAGTTGCCGTGCTTCGTCCTCTTTGTCAGGGCTGGTGGAAAATGCCGTGACTTCACACCCCCAGGCGTTCAAAAATCGAAGGGCCATGTGTCCCAGACCCCCGATGCCTACCACGCCGACCCGGTCGGTAGGACTGATGTTGTTTTGAACAATGGGATTGAATACGGTGATCCCCCCGCAAAACAGCGGACCTGCCGTGTCTGCGTTGACACCCTCGGGCAAGGGAACGACCCATCCTTTATGGACGCGGACCAGATTTGCAAAGCCGCCATGCCGGCCCACGATGATCCCCTGGGCCTCTGGGCAGAGATTGTGATTGCCGGACATGCACTGGGCGCACGTCATGCACGACTGGGAAAACCACCCGATGTCGACCGTTTGTCCAACGGCCAGATGGGTCACGCCTGAGCCTACGGCTTTGGTCTTTCCAACGATTTCGTGCCCCGGGACGAACGGGAACTGGGTCTGTTGCCAGTCGTTGTCCAGCATGCTCAGGTCGCTGTGGCAGATACCGCAATGACTAATATCGATATCCACTTCTTCGTTGCCGATGTCTCCTATTTCATATTCGAAAGGCTCGAGCACTCCAGCGGCATCGCTGGCAGCATATGCTTTGACAAACATGGAGGACCTCCTTTTGTCTTTTTCGAATTAATGTTATCTGAATTCCTGTGATGCTGAAAAATAGGGTCCAAGGGTCCCTGGGGTCAAGGGGTCACCTGCTTATTTTAATCACTTTCTAATTTGCAATGGGTGCATGTCACTTGAACCCTTGGGACCCTCTTGATGAATCTCATGCAAATGGAATGACAAGTTGAAGTCGCATCCTGGGTGATTAAGATCAAACTTGTGGTGAATTTCATCTAACTCTATTTTTAGATGAACGTTTTTTCTAGCACATACAAATACCGGTCACGCAGCATTACCGGAGGAGGATATCATGAGAGAATTTCGCGAACAACTTCATCAAGACACCCTTGAGGCATGGAGCGCCTACATGAGTGCTTTGGAGTCATCCATAAATACTCTTGAAGAGGACATAAATGAGGCGGCCGACATGAGCGATCGCTGTACCGCCGAGTGGTGCGAGGCCACCGAGCATGTCATCGACGAAATCAACGATGCCCTGTTTATGATCAGCGAGCCCAGATGGTCTTCAGATGAAGACTCCCGGCGAATCAAAAACCTCAAGAGTCGGGTGCGGGAGTTGTACGTCAAGTATAAGGCGGTTCAGAACTGATCCAGGCATTCCATGATGCAAACCTCCCCGCATTATGATGTGGGGAGGTTTTTAAAAAGGATTGAACAATGAATCCGAAACACGAAAAAAACGTCCTGGGAGATTCTCTGAACACATGCAGCTTGTCGCCTTTGACCGGATTCATGCGTGACGGGGATTGTCGCATTCCCGCTAGAGATTCCGGTGTTCACGGCGTATGTGCTGAGGTGACCGAAGAGTTCCTGAAATTCACGAAGAGTCGTGGAAACGATCTCGCAACACCCAATCCGATGTATGGTTTTCCGGGGCTGAAGCCCGGTGATCGGTGGTGTTTATGTGCGGGCCGGTGGAAGGAGGCGGAAGCGCACGGCGTTGCGCCGCCGGTGATCCTGTCTGCTTCAAATAAAGGCGTTTTGAATACCGTCTCGCTGGAACGCTTGAAGCGCCATGCCGTCACCGAAGACAATGCGCCGTAAACGTTGATGTGATCAAATATTTTTTCGAAGACGAATGCGGATCGGACCTCTGGTCGTCGAGGGATCGACAGGATGTCCTCCCTGCAGGATGTCGACCCGCCCCTTGGCATAAAGCCGCCTGGCGGCATTGCGTGTTGCCGGCACCAGGGATTTCCATTCGGTTTTCGATAACGTTTTGCTGACCTTTTGTGCCGCCTCACTGGGACATATGGTTTTCCCAGCTCCTCGCGAGCTCAGGAGGCCAAGGGTTGCCGATTCCAGTTCCCTGTCGGTGGCCTTTAGTCCGGATTTTCGGCATGCGTTGGAGCAGTACTTCACCTGATCCCATGATCGGCGCCATTTCTTGCGCCATTCGATCTGCCTGCCGCAGACGGTACAGAATTTTATCTGCCTGCTACCCACGATTTTTCCTCATAACCTTTTGACCCAGTTGGGCGGCACTTCCGAGAATCCGTTCGGCCACTGCCGTGCCGCTCAAAAACGCGCCTTCAACTCTCGACATGGCACACCAATCACCGCAGATGCCGATGCCTTCTTTTCCGCTCCAAAGGCACCCTTCATCCAGGGGAGGGGATGCGGAGGCAAACGGCCACAAACGCGTCTTGACGGCCCGGGGGTGAACGGGCGACATGGCGGTCCACTGAAAAAAGATTTCGAGGAGTCTCTCGGCGATGTTCCGGGGATCCGCGCCTTCGTTATCGGAGGTCCAATCATGGGTCGCGTGCAGCACCCAGATTTCTGAGGTCGAGCGGCCCGGCTTACTGCTGTTGCGGGCGGCCCAGGAAAGCGGGGCGTTATTAAAAAACGGGATTATGCACCATTTTAAGGGTATTCTCACGCAATGGTCTGAGTATGTAGGACCCTAAAGCCATTGTTTGCAGTTTTCCGAAGTTGGCGTC
>Ga0049114_1000008_pt1 | contig 65771 bp, 68 predicted proteins | sample WorMettanBELIZE2_FD_55211 | JGI IMG/M metagenome (GOLD analysis project Ga0049114, IMG submission 55211) | Marine gutless worms symbiont microbial communities from Max Planck institute for Marine Microbiology, Germany - Olavius tantulus BELIZE.2 | ecosystem: Host-associated > Annelida >... | reverse complement strand
TCATGAAACAGAGCATCTATCGCCGCGGCGTGGAAATCGGTAAACCATATAAGCGGTATGCCCCGAAGGATCTCGATGGTCTGCGTGAAGCGTTTATGGGGAATGTCCCGGATGGCGGCAGCATGTTTCAACCCGAAGTATTGCGTTGTGATGATACCCGATTAGACATCAAACTGCACCAGTGCCCTTTGAAGGACGCCTGGCAGGAAGCCGGACTGACCGATGATGAAATCGCGCATCTCTGTCATATCGCTGCCGCTGTTGACGACGGTACCTTCGAGGGGGCCGGTTTCTCATTTTCTGCGGATACCTGGAAACCTGGTCAAGAAGGGTGCTGTCTGCTAAAAATACGCCCGGGCCGAACTGAGTGAGTCTCCACTTGAACAGCGGGTGGCATACGGAAATCCAACCGGAGGTGCCCACAGCGGCCATTCCTTTTAATCCCGTTGCCCCGCAGCCGAGCCCGCCACAAAAACGGCGGGTAAACATCGCAGAGCCGGGTTCAAAACGCGCGCAAACTATCTAAATGCAGGGGTACTCTCACAAATCGACCCGTGAAACGAGTGCCCTTCTTTTCCAATTAGGAACCAGATATGGGCAGGTTACGGATCATCCAAAAAGATACACCACATAACGACACGGCTCACAAGAAGTTACCGACCTGGTATATGACCGACTACTCTGTCCTTGCTCTGGTTGTTGAAAAGTGTGAGACAACCATCGACGTTCTGCAGGCCCAAGGGTTTTCGATTATCGAGGACTCCGGAGAGAAAAGAGTTGTTTTCGACAATCCGAAGGAGTTGCGTCGAATAGTCACCCTTCTCGCCGACAATGCCATTGCCTTTTCCCTGTCCGACAGTGTCACCCAGATCTACCAGGGGTGATAAGCCGTCTTCCGGCCGGGCGGCCGGCAGGGATTGCCACCTCCTAAAAATCTCATGAACTACCGGGTTCTATAGCAGATATCAGAATTCCGTTCCGATTGAGAGACGGTATACGAATGCCAACGTACCGGAGCCATCGGTATCGGTATCGGTATCGACTTCGAAGATAACCGTCCTGTCTCGATTCCGATACCGATAGCGATCCCGACGCCGAGTTTCTGTAGGAGCGGATTCTCTTGACACTGTGTTGCCATGAATTACCGGGTTCAAACTTGGTAATTCATCAAACGGAGGCTTTCATGGGCAAGGCACTTCGAGGCGATGCTGTAGGCCGACTACCGCGAGCCTCGAATAACGACGGCCATGGAAGCCTCCGTTTGACCCATGGGGTGAAATCTTTTCAGACAGTACTTTGAAGCTGCAAGAAGGTGAATACTCGCCATGAGCCTGAGCACAAGTTGACGCCAAGGCGTTGGTTTTTATTCAACCTTCTGAAAAGATTTCATGAATTAACAAGTTTAGATCTGAGACAGGTAACTATACAGCGGGTCATCAGGAGGGGTTTCGCCGACAAATTCCAGACCGAAATAGGTTTTATGTTGTTTTTGCCGGATGACGGCCTTTTTGTCGATGAAACTTTTGTTTTCGTCATTCAGGTTGAATCGCAGCGTCACACTGTCGCCACTGAGCATGCTGCGCTCGGTGTTGAGCTCTATGCCGATACCCGATAATGAAATATTTCTTACCGTGACTAGCCCACGGTAGTTGTGCTTGTCATGGTGATATGCACCGGAAACCTCCATACCGTGACGGGGGTGTCGTCGTCGATCAAAAGATATAATGAACGATTCCCCGCATGGGCATTTGCCGTTAACCTTATAGCCCTTGCCCAGTTTTTCGAAATCCGGTGCTTTGATGTTAAATTTCCGTTGACAACCAGGGCAAACGACCAAGGCGGACCCATCCGCTTTCAGCAAGGCCGAAACCATGTTCTATGATCCTCTCAACTCTTTTTGAATCCAGCCGCCTGCCTGCCCCGCCTCCGATCCTGATAGTCGCGTTCCCGGAGATACGCTCCGATGTCGTTTCCCGGCAATTGCCTAAAATTCGGTGACCTCTTCCTCCGAATCCTTGAGTGCGGCTCGAAGCCGCTGAAGCCCTTCTTTACTGATCTGGATGAATTTGACACCCATACCGATCGGTCGTTCCACCGGATCGTCTGTTTCGGTCCGCGTCCATGCCACTTCACAAGCGATCCGCAATGGTTCTTCATCATCCGGAAGATTAAGCTTTAAATTGAACCGGGTGTCCTTAGGTAACGGTTTCGGTGTCCGAATATATACGCCGAGACCACTGAGATTTTCGGAATACGCCTTTACCAGACTCTCCTTATCCTTGAACGTCAGGCCAAAGACCTTGCGGATCCGTGGCTCTTCCCGGCGAATTTTTTCATGGGCGAGCATGGCGGTGGTGCGCCGCAAACGCTGGGCCAGACCGTTGAGAATGGTCCGGAAACTGCCGGAAAGTTTATTAAACTCTTCATCTAGAAACGAACGGTCCACAATGCCAAGCTCTGTATTGCCTCGGGCAGTGGCAGTCGCCGTGCGGGTTCCTCTGGAGATATAACCGACTTCACCGAACACATCCCCCGGCTTCAGGGTGTCCAGAATAAGCCGTTTGCCCCGATCATTTTCGAGAGCTCAACCGAACCCTCTTTAATAACATATATCCAATCCCCTTGACTGTCTTCATTAAAAATTACCTGGCCGTCATCAAAAGCCTCATGACCGGATAGCTGAAACATAGGTTCCCTCCCGGGGACTAACCGTGTTTTGCCTTGAGCCGTCCCACCGCGTTACAGTTGGGGCATCTAATCTCACTGGGCCGTTCATCACCTGACGGAATTTCAATAACGGTCTGGCAATTGGAACATCGGATCACCGCCCGTTTTTTTCCGTTAGCATCGTTGGAACCAATAAACGCCAGAATGGCCTTTCGGACGCACTCCCGGTCGTCTCCGCCTCCGATTTCCTTGAGTCGCTGATACTCGTCCTTGCTGATCAGGGTATTGATTTCCAGAGTATGAGAATTTTCCAGTGCATGATTCAATTCTTCCAGAGCGGAAGCAAGACCGGCGAATTTCATGTCTCCCGAATCCATTTTCTCCTGAATCCGCAGGGTAAGTTCTTCAACGGAGAGCCATTCATCCCCAACCCTGATTTTGGCCTCCTCCAGATTGATCGTACCCATCAATGCCTCCCAATTCCTACGTTATAGATACCCCGCAGTTTTTGACCGTCAAAACAGCAACCAAGGCAGGAAAAATATTCTCATCTTGGGCGGTTCGCCGGTATCCACCAGGATTCGTCCGGCGGAGGGATTTGCGTCGCATGAATTTTACTATAAGTTTTAATGGAAAAACAGAAAAATGTCCACAAAGGGAGTTGATCCCCTACTTAATAATGTTTATAGGTCCTTTCTTGAAAAAGCCCCTTGACGCTGTCATTGACAAAGGGGCTTCGTGTATTAAAGTCGTTTTAAATTGGAACGTTAGCACAAGCTCATTAGCGAGACAACATACATCCCCTTACGACTTCAGGTAGATAAATGACATCAAAGAGGGACTATTACGAGGTTCTGGGTGTAGACCGGAATGCATCAGAATCCGAAATCAAGTCCAAATACCGGAAACTTGCCCTTCAATATCATCCCGATCGAAATCCTGGAGACAGAGAGGCGGAAGAGAGATTCAAGGAAGCTGCCGAAGCCTATGAGGTTCTTCGAGATCCTGAAAAACGCAATATTTACAATCAGTTCGGACATGCCGGTCTCGAAGGGACCGGATTTTCAGGATTTGGGGGCTTCGAGGATATCTTCTCCAGTTTCAGCGATATATTTGAGGACTTCTTCGGCTTTCGCACCAGCCACCGTTCCGGGTCTCGCGCTCGTCGGGGTTCGGATTTACGATATGACCTCACCTTAGACTTCATGGATGCGGCGTTCGGAACGGAAACAGATATCAACATCGAAAAAATGGAGGCCTGCCAGGTCTGTGAGGGCACCGGCTGCGAACCGGGTACGCATGTGGAGTCCTGCAGCTACTGTCAGGGCAGCGGCCAGGTCTCCCGCTCCCAGGGATTCTTCACGGTGCGCACCACCTGCCCCCAGTGCCGAGGCACCGGCAGTACGATCCCCAATCCCTGCAAGGAGTGCCGCGGTGTCGGCAGAGTCAATGTTCATAAAAAAGTATCCGTAAAAATCCCCGCCGGTGTGGACGACGGTTCCCATCTTCGGCTTACGGGAGAAGGAGAAACGGGAGCCTACGGCGGTCCCCCTGGGGATTTATATGTCTTTATCCATGTGGCCCCCCACGAGTTTTTCAAACGGGAAGAAACCCATATTATCTGCCAAATTCCCATCGGATTTGTCCAGGCCGCCCTCGGCGATACCATCATGGTTCCCACCCTGAAGGGCGAAAAACCCCTTAAAATTCCAAAAGGCACCCAATATGGAGATCTTTTCCGGTTCCGCGGGGAGGGCATACCGGCTCTTCGCAACGGCAGACGGGGAGATCAGATCATCCAGGTCACCATCAAGACCCCTACCCATTTGAGCAAACGCCAGGCTTCCCTGCTCAAGGAGTTAGCCAAACTGGAATCCAAAAAGCTGTCCACCAAGCAAAAAAATATTTTGAAAGGAGAGGGCGCGGAGCCCATCGGACAGCGCATCAGCCCGAATCCCTAAACCACCCGATCAAACCGCACGGCATACCGGAGACAACCGCATGTTTAAATTAAAGGTCACCACCCACTTCGCAGCAGCCCATCAACTCAAGATGGTCGCCGACAAATGTGAAAACATGCACGGCCACAATTGGAAAATCGAGGTCACCATATCCGGTCACCATCTCAACGATGCCGGCGTGTTGATGGATTTCGGAGATCTCAAACGTCACGTCTCAGGTATCATGGATACGCTGGATCACAAATTTTTAAATGAATTGGATGTATTCAACGATGGGAATCCATCTTCGGAAAATATCGCCATGTATATTGCCGAATCCCTTCAACATCGGATCGACGATGACGGCATCCGGGTGGATCGGGTAACGGCCTGGGAATCGGAAGATGCCTGCGCCACGTATATTCCGTTAACTGCTGGTTGATTCGACAAATAGTTCATTTGATGAGTGGATTGCCATCATTTCGGATTTGTCCAACTGGCCAAACACCATTCATCAACTATAGCGATTGTCAAAATTCCGTTCCGATTGGTTTAGGGACAAATATCATCGCAGAGCCGCAGAGGACGCAGAGATGATGTCCCTTTTTGCTTTTCGCTGAGAGGGCGAAAAGCAAAAACACCGTCTGACAGAAAATACGGATTTTTCATGCATTTGTGAGGCAGCGCTTTTCCAGAATCCCCCTCTCAGGGATTCTGGAAAAAAAGATACCTTCTCTGCGCACCCTGCCTGCCGGGTCGAAGCTTCATGCGAAGCCTGGCGCCTTTGCGATAGGATTTTTTTTGGTAAACTTGGTTCCCGATACGCTTCAAACGGAACATATTTATGGCAACAACTATAAACGAATCATCCGTCCAGGCAACGGATCATCCGTTCTGACGCTTCCACTCCGCTAACAGTTCATCTCTTGTGATGAGCGCCGTAACATCCGATACATGCTGACGGATGTTGTCCAATCCCCCCTCCTGACGATCCACCAGAATAACCGCCTTGACAACATCGAGTTGCTCTGCAGTGGCCCGCTTAATCGCCTGAATCGTTGACCCGCCGGTGGTGGCGACATCGTCAATAATCGCCACCCGGCTACCGGGTGATAAATCCCCTTCCACCCACTTGGCGATACCATGATCTTTTTTGGTTTTTCGAATGGAAAATGCCTGTATCGGTTCTCCTTTGAGCTCCGACGCAAAGGCGGTGGCGACGGCAATGGGATCCGCGCCGAAGGTCAATCCCCCGACACCCTTGATATCTTGATTCCGAATGGCCTCAAAAACAAGATGACCGGTGAGGTACATTCCCCGTGGGCTGAGCGTTGTCAGCTTGCAATTGACGTAGAACGAGCTCATGCGGCCCGACACCAGTTTGAAAATGGGTGCTTCGCTATATTGAAATGATTTCTGGCACAACATGTGAACAAGTTCCGATTTCATGCGTTACGCCCCCTCCGGCAAAAGTTTAGGTAATTCCTTTAAATTCGGGTGCCGAGGAATTCCAATAACCCGTTGAATAATCAGTATAACCGGTCGTTTATAAAGATTTCAGAATCACGCTGGCATCTTGATTTTGCAAGGATAATCCGATAAGAAAGCCCCCACTGAATTGGAAGAAGCCGAATGTCTCGGGATTCAGCGGAGGCTTCGAGCAAGGAAAACTGGAGACAGCACTCCCTGGACTCGATGACTGATTAACAGCTTCATAACCCGGGGTCAATCCCCAACCGAGTTGGCGATAACAATGAAGAATACGAAGGACACGATGATTCGAAACAGACTACCGCTCGCGGCGATTGCCGTTCTCATCGGAATATGGCTCCTGCCGCCCCTGGCAAGCGCGGAAACGTTCACCCTGGAAGACACGATTAAAGCCGCGCTGGACGCCAATCTGGATCTGAAAATCTCCGAGGAAGAGACCCGGGCTGCCGAAAGCGTCAGAAGGGCGGAACAGGCCAATTTTTTTCCAACATTCACCGCCAATTACGAGTACACCTATCACGATGAGGAGCGGCGCGTTGTCGGTGTCATAGGAGGGCCCGATACCATTATCCGGCCCACGGATGAGAACCGGTTCACCGCGGTCATTTCCCAGCCCGTATTTAACGGCTTCTCCCTCAGTAATCGGTATGAAATCGCAAAACTGGGGCTCGATATCGCTACGGTCGAAGAAACTCTTCAGCGCCAGCGTATCACGTTTGCAGCCAAGGACGCTTACTTTTCCGTGCTCCGGGCCCAGAAACTGGTAAACATTGCCGAGCAGGCGGTGACCAGCCTGGAAGCCAATGAAGAAGTCTCCAGAAACTTTTACGAAGTGGGCATGATCCCGTTAAATGACAAACTCAGGTCGGAGGTGGAACTGGCCAATGCCCGGCAGGACCTGATCGTTGCCAACAACCAGCTCGAAATTACCAAGACCAATTTCAATACGCTGCTGCGACGGGGGACAACGACCCCCGTCGATCTTGAAGATGTCACGGAATTCGAGCCGTTTGTGATGTCCATCGAGGACTGCCAGGCGGAGGCGAAGAACAACCGGCCGGAACTGACTATCGCCGACTTTCAGATCCAGCTTACTGAAAGGGAAATCCGCCTGGCCCGACAAAACTACTATCCCACACTCAATGTGTCGGGCACGTACTTTCGCAATGAGACCGGTTTTCTCATCGGCGCCGGGGATCCGATTGGCTTCGTTACGGAACCGGATGGATGGGATATCCAAGCCGTAGCATCCTTTGATTTCTGGATGTGGGGACCGACCCGCCACGGGGTCCGGGAGAAATTGAGCCGGCGCAAACAAGCGGAACTCGAGCAATCGCGTGCCATCGACAATATCCGACTGGAAGTCAAGCAGGCGTTTCTGCGCACCAAGGATTCCGAGAGCAATATCTTTACCGTTCAAAAAGCAGTCGACCAGGCCAAAGAGAATTTACGGATCACCGAAGAGCGATACAAAGAGCAGATAGCCGTCTTAAGGGATGTCATCGATGCCCAGACCCTGCTGACCCGCACGTTGAGTAACTATTTTAATGCCATCTATGATTACGAGATCTCCAAGGCGTCCCTGTTCCTTGCCATGGGTCGGCAATAAAGCTCTCCGCAGCTAGCTGCGGAGTATCAACGCGGATTTGCGCCGTAGCTTAACCCGCCTCGGGGCTTTGCTCCTTCAGAGCTACGACCCCACAGGTCGCTCAGTCATGCTTCGGTGCGGTTCACCGCGCCGTTCATCCCTGCAGGAAAGTGCAGGATATTCAGACAAAGGCGAATCAGTTGGCTGATGGAGGCAGACGCTAAAAGCGCTATCATTCGTATCTTTCATGTCTTCAAGAGCTACGGTCCGAAAAAGGCCTTGGTGGACATTACGCTGGATATCCTTAAAAACGAGTTTATCCTCGTTACCGGACCCAGCGGGGCCGGCAAAACAACTCTCCTGAAACTATTGTACTTAGGGGAACCGGCATCCGAAGGGCAGATCCTTGTCGACGGGATGAACCTGTCCCGAATTCCCCGAAAGCGTATCCCTATCCTTCGCCGCAAATTTGGCATCATCTTCCAAGACTATAAATTGATTCCTCAAAAATCGGTTTATGAAAATGTGGCCCTCGTTCTGGAAGCGGCAGGAAAAAGGCAGCGACTGATACAGAAAAAGGTCCGGAGCGTGCTGCGCATGGTGAATATGGAGGACAAAATCGATGCCCTTCCGCCCAGCCTTTCCGGCGGGGAGCAACAACGTGTCGCCGTTGCCCGGGCTGTTGTCGGAGATCCGAAAATTATCCTCGCCGACGAACCCACCGGAAGCCTGGATGAGGACTCTGCCAAGGATATTATCAATCTGCTCAAAGGATTTCACACCCGTGGCGGAACGGTGATTGTTGCCACCCATGACAGGGACCTGATACAAAAAACGCGAGGTCGATTGGTCCGTTTGGGCATGGGGCAACTCATGGAATCCGTCGAACGGATGGCACGGACAGCGAACGAACAGGCGGGGCGATGAATCGATATTACCGGCGGGCGATTCAGGACCTGATCAGCAACCGTTTCCTGAACAGCGTTACGGTGGTGACAATTTCTCTTTCGATTCTCATCGTCAGCGCATTCGCGCTGTTTCTGGCCAATGTCGGAGATCTGGTCAACGTCTGGCGGCAGGGCGTCCGAATGATGGTATATCTTCAACCGGATCTTCAACGGGACCGTATTCCCGGGTTGCGGGCGGAAATACAGAGCATGTATGGCGTTGCCGAGACTTCGTTCATTTCGAAAGAAGAAGCGATCAAGCGGTTGCGGGAGCAGATGCAGCGGCAATCCTCAATCATGGTCGGCCTTGATCACAATCCTCTCCCGGACGCATTTGAAGTCCGTATGATTCCCACCACACAGACCGAAGAGAAAATGGAAACGCTGGCGATGGCATTGGAACAGCTTCCAGAGGTGGAAGAGGTGGAATACGGACAGCAATGGATCGGTCGATTAACATCGGTATTCAACCTATTCCGCCTGGCCGGATCCGCCCTGGGCGCCCTGTTTTTCATGGCGGCTGTGTTTATCGTGGCCAACACCATTCGCCTCCTGATTTACGCACGCCGGGAGGAGGTGGAGATCATGCGTCTGGTGGGGGCCACAGATGGTTTCATAAAGGCCCCGTTCTATATCGAGGGCATGATACTCGGGGCCCTTGGGGGCTTGATCGGACTGGGTTCCCTCTTTTTAATGTACGTGGTGGTGTCTTCCAATGTGGAAGCCAGCCTGACCGGAGGCTCATTTAACCTCCGATTTCTTCCCCTGGAGATAGTTGGCGCCATCTTGGTAAGCAGCATTTTTGTCGGGTGGTTCAGTTGCTATTTGTCACTCAAACAGTTTTTGAAAGCCTAACGAAGGGGCATGCGTTGCTTTTCTCTTTCCGGACATTCCGGGCCTTACAGCAGCCCTTGAATAGACTGCTGGGCCTTGTCATGGGGATATCCATCGGCCTTATCATGGTACTGCCTGCACCGGCTCAGGACGTTCAGTACGGAATGATTCAAACGGAACGATTGAATGTCCGGCCTAAGCCAAGCATGGATGAACCGCCTATCAAGGTCCTGAAACAGAATACGCAGGTTCGGATCCTCCGGCATTTGGACGGATGGCTGGAGATAGACTTGGGGGACCGAACCGGCTTTATCCGAAATCGCAAGCGCTATGTCATCATTGTCATCAACACGACCGGGCCCGGCGATCGTGATAGAGATACCCGGGCTAAAATCGACCGATTTCAAAAAGAGGCCGAACAGATTCACCGCCGGATGGAACAACGCCAAGACAGTCTGAAAAAGGTCACACGGCAGGAAAAGGAAGTTCTCGATCGACTCAATGATATCGGTCTTGCTCTGAACCATTCCCGAAAATCGATTTCAAGAACACGCGCCTCTCTGGAATCATTAATGGTCCGCATCGGATCGTTAAACCAGGAATCGGCCATACTCGAAGAGGAGATCTTTAGATTGGAAACATACGCCGCCAAGCGACTTGTCGCGTATTACAAGCTCAGCTGGTTGGGCAGGTTGCATGTACTGGCGTCTGCAAACTCCGTATCGGAACTCTTTCAACGTAAAGCAGCCATGGAGCGCGTCCTTGAGCATGATGAAACGGTTTGGGAAACGCTTCGGACCAGCAAGGAAAAACTCAGGCAAAACCTGGCCGACCTGCATGTTCGAAGCGGTCGTCAAAAAGAATTGGAGATCGAACTCAGTGCCCGAATTGAGTCCATGGCCGGGGAACAGATCGAGAGAAACCAACTTCTTGAGACCATCCGCCAGGAAAAATCGCTGGAACTGGCGACCATCGCCGCCCTCAAAAAGGCGTCGGAAGACCTGGATCGTATTTTACGATCACTGAAAAAAGAAGCCGAGTCCACTGGAACGAAAACGCCCCCAAAGACAAAAAGATTCATCGATTTTAAAGGGTTACTTAAGATGCCGGTGAAGGGTACAATAGTGACCCGGTTTGGGCCGTATAAGGACAAACGCCTAAATGTCGTTCATTTTAGAAGCGGCATCGATATACGGGCCGATCGGGGGGAGCCCGTCAGGGCTGTTTCCGCCGGACGTGTTTTGTACGCCGACTGGTTGAAAGGCTATGGGAACATGATCATTATTGATCATGGTCACAATTATTACACCGTCTACGCACATGCCGAAGAACTGTTCAAGCAAAAAGGGGATTCCGTTGACAAGGATGAGGTCATCGCAACGGTGGGGGACACCGGTTCTTTGACCGGTCCGGGATTGTACTTCGAAGTACGCCGTCATGGCAAGCCAATGGATCCTCTGAAGTGGATGCAAAGGGGATAACCCGAACGCGGCATGTAACTTTTAAAGAACCCGCAGGAGATAACATGGCTGGAATTGGAAGACAGCACATTCGAATAATGCTGGTCGCGGTGATTGCCGTTGCATTCATGACATTGGGTGCCGGATTCTACCGGAACCTGTTTGCGGACAGCGATGAAACCTATAAGGGCCTGAAGCTGTTCTCCGACGTTATAGAAATCGTGGAAAAGAATTACGTGGAGGAAGTGGATTCCAAGGAGTTGATCGAGAAAGCGATTCAGGGAATGGTCGGCAGTCTGGATCCCCACTCCCAATTCCTGCCACCGGAGGCCTTTGAAGATCTTCAAGTGGACACGAAGGGTGAATTCGGCGGCATCGGTATTGTGATCACCATGCGTGATGGCGTCCCAACCGTGATATCTCCCATTGAGGGCACCCCCGCCTACGAAGCCGGCATCAAAGCCGGCGACATGATCATTAAAGTCGATGGGGAATCCACAAAAGAACTGATGCTTTGGGAATCGGTGCGAAAAATGCGTGGCCCCAAGGGAACGGAAGTGATTATCACCATATTCCGAAAAAGCAGCCAGGAGACCTTGGACTTCACACTGGTGCGGGATATCATTCCCATTGAGAGCGTCAAATGGCTCGCACTGAAACCCGGGTATGGTTACGTCTGGGTGACCAACTTCCAGGACAACACCACCGAAAAACTTGAAGCTGCGTTAGAAGAACTGGAAGCTCTGGACCCGCCGCTGAAAGGACTCATACTCGATTTACGGGACAACCCCGGCGGTTTGTTGAATCAGGCGGTGAGTGTTTCCGACCTGTTCCTCGAGGAAGGAACGATTGTCAATATTAAAGGGCGTCAACAGAAAAACACCAAAAAATTCCGGGCAACACCGAATACGGAGCCCCGGGATTATCCCATGGTCGTCCTGATCAACAGCGGCAGCGCCAGTGCATCGGAAATCGTTGCGGGTGCACTTCAGGACCACAAACGCGCCCTTATACTAGGCACCTCTTCGTTCGGAAAGGGTTCGGTCCAGACCGTGGAAAGTCTCCGGGATGGCTACGGTCTCAAGTTTACCATCGCCCTGTACTACACCCCCAACGATCGTTCCATACAAGCACAGGGCATCGAACCGGATATCGAAGTCCAACCGGCCGAAATCACGAATGCCGACGAACTCACCAGACGGATCATCAAGGAAAAAGATCTGAGAAATCATCTGGAAGCAGAACCGAGAGATCCGGAAGGCACACCCAAAGAAAAAGAGGACACTCCGGAATCGCAGGAGAAATCCCTGTCTAAGAATCGCCATGGCCCCCTCAGCAAGGAAAGGCTCATGACCGATTATCAGGTTCAGCGCGCCCTGGAGATTTTAATCGGTTACGACATCTTTAAAACCCTTAAGGGTTAAATGGCAAAAAAACGAAAACCGGCTGTAAAACATAAAACTCGCAAACGGGCTTCCAAACAGCCGTCACTCCGCTTTCAGCTGATTCGTGTGGCGGTGGCATTAATGGTGCTCGTCGGCCTGGTGGTCGCCGCCGGCCTCATCACCCATCATATCGTCAGTCGTCCTCCACCGTCGCCAGTTTTACCAACGCTGGACGCTGCCGTGCCCTCAGCCCCCTCCTACCCGTTGCCGGCCTTCGAGATTTACCCGGACCGGGACATTCCGGTTCGCCAACGCCACCCGGAATCCCGAAAGCCGGCCCGTATTGAAAAGCCCAAAGTCGCCATCATCATTGACGATCTCGGCTACGATCCGGCCATGGCGGAGCGTTTTTTATCCCTGGGGGAGCCGGTCACCTTTTCGATTCTACCGCACGCACCCTTCTCTCGAACAATCGCACGCAAGGCCGAATCAAAAGGCATCGAGATCATGCTCCACCTGCCGATGGAACCGGATGAGTACCCTCAGGTGGACCCTGGACCGGGCGCATTGATGTCGGCCATGTCGCCGGACGAACTCATTGCCCAGCTGAAGCGGAACCTGGATGGCATTCCTGCCGTCCGAGGGGTCAACAATCGCATGGGCTCCCGCCTGACGGCCAACTCGTCGCAACTCTATCAGGTGTTTTCGGTGTTGAAGAAACGGGATTTATATTTCATTGACAGCCGGACCACACCGAATACATTATGCCGACCATCGGCCCGGATATTTAAGCTGCGATTTTCAGAACGGGACGTGTTCCTGGATCATGTCTAGGATCCTGAAATCATACGTCGCCAGAGCAGGAAGCTGGTAAAAATAGCGAAAATCCATGGCGAGGCCATCGGCATCGCGCATCCGAATCGCTTGACCGTCGAAGTATTGCAGGACATGCTGCCCGAACTCATGGATATCGTGGACCTGGTGCCCGCATCCGCGGTGGTTCACCCAGCAGGATAGGGTCGTATCCCCGGGATTAGGGGTTATAGCGATTGTCAGAAGACCGTTCCGATTGAGAGAGGGTATACGAGTGCCAACGCACCGGAGTCATCGGAATCGGTATCGGGTTCGGAATCGGTATCGACTTCAAAGGTAACCGTCCGATCTCGATTCCGATACCGATAGCGATCCCGACCCCGAGCATCTATGGGCGCACATTCTCTCGACACAGTGGTGTGTTGACAGAAACATGTTTCACTTAAACGGAACATATCTAAGGCAATTGCTATGAACTCCATTCGTTCAACGGAAACGGCAGGCGATCATTCCTTGCCAGCAAAGGGCTGTTCGTTGTCACCATCACTCCCAAGAGAGGACAACAGGAGGTTCTCACATGCAAGAACTGGCATTTGTCAATGGCGAGATCATGCCGATAGATGAAGCGAAAGTTCCTATCGAAGACCGCGGGTACAACTTCGGAGACGCCGTCTATGAGTACATTGCAAGCTATCAGGGCAAGCTGTTCTGCCTGGAAGAGCACCTGGATCGGCTCGAACGGTCCATGGCGGCCCTCTCTTTTCCGAAGATGTCCCGGGATAAGATCCGCGAGGCCATTCTGGAACTCTTTGATCAATCCGGCATCGAGCGTGCCGGGATCTATCTTCAGATATCCCGTGGCGTGGCACCGCGGGATCATGCCTACCCGGAGGATGCCCAACCACAATTCATGATGACGGTAAGACCGGTTCATGAAAAACCGCCTGAGTTTCGCCACCAGGGGGCAACGGCCATCACGGTTACCGACCAGCGATGGGGACGATGTGACGTTAAAACGGTCCAGCTCCTGGCCAATGCCATGGCCAAACAGCAGGCTTTGCAGGCAGGGGTATTCGACGCCATCTTCGTTTCCGAAGATGGTGTCGTCCGGGAAGCCACCAGTTCCAACGTGATCATTGCAAAGGATGGGCGTCTCATCACCCATCCTCTTACCGAACACATTCTGCCCGGCATCACGCGTCACGTGCTTTTGGAAATATGTGCCGAAAGGAGTTTGCCGGTGGAGGAACGTTTCTTTGACCTGGATGCCCTGTATGCGGCCGACGAGGTTTTTCTCACCGGCACGGTGACGGAAGTACTGCCCATTGTGTCCATCGACGGCAGATCCATCGGAGACGGAAAGATCGGTCCGCTGGCCCGGGAACTTTATCAGGCCCTCCTCGAAAAAATTGGCGCGTGAGTTGATGGTTACCCGTTTGCCCGGTTCGCCCGCCTGCCCGGCGAAGCCCGGAGGGCGAAGACGGGTGGGCCCGTTAGCCCGTCGACCCGTTTGCCCGTTTGCCGGTTTGCCAACTATCTGACATCCGGCATCGGACATCGGACTTCTGACATCGGGCATCCGACACCTGAAACCTGCTTGTGGGGTCGACTTGTCCCGTCGTAGCTCAATGAGCGAAGTCGGAAGCCCGAAGGGCGAAGCCCCAACACCCGACACCTTGAACCCTGAACCTCGAATCCTGAACCCTGAACCCTCATGTCCCCAAGCCCAAACCTCATAAAGGAGTAACCCCATGGCACTGAGTTTTATGGAAGGCAACGAGGCCGTCGCCTGGGGTGCGGTTGATGCCGGCTGCCGATTCTTTGCCGGCTATCCGATCACTCCGGCAACGACGATTTACAACACCATGCTCAGACTCCTTCCGCCGACTGGGGGGATCTGCATGCAAGGTGAAGACGAGATTGCCTCCATCGGGTTTTGTCTCGGCGCATCCATGGCCGGTCTTAAAGTCATGACGGCCACCTCCGGTCCGGGTATCAGCCTATACAGTGAACAAATCTCGTTCGCGATAGGCAGCGAAATCCCCATCGTGATAGTGGATGTGCAGCGTTTGGGCCCGTCTACCGGATCGGCGACCCGTGGCGCGGACGGAGATATCCAGTTTCTCCGATGGGGCAATAGCGGCGGATTGCCGGTCATTGTGCTGGCGCCGTCCGATGTCCGGGATTGCTATGAGCTGACCCGGTACGCCTTCAACCTGTCAGAAACTTACCGGTGCCCGGTGTTCGTCGCCTCCAACAAAGAGATCGGCATGACACGGGAAAGCATAGATCTGGATACCGTCCATAACTTAGCACCTCTGGAGCGCACCCTATCTCCGGACCCGGAACAATTTCAGCCCTTTGCTGTACGGGAAGAAAACACCGTTCCCGATTTCCTGCCCATCGGGGGCCCTACCCCCGTTCGTCAGACATCGTCAACCCATGGCACAGACGGCTACATCACTACGGATCCCACGGAAATTTCCCGCACCCTGGACCGGATGGCCAGGAAACTGTCCCATGCCGTTGTTGATTTCAGCCTTCACGAATTCGACCCGCAAGACGATGCCGATATCCTGATAATTACCTACGGGGTCACTGCCCGTGCCGCAAAAGTCGCCCTGGATGAACTACGAAGCTTCGGAAAAAGGGTATCTCTGCTGGTCCTGAAAACACTATGGCCGGTGCCGAGCCGTCTCATTCGAGACACGGCAAAGAACGTGGACCGGGTGATCGTTGTGGAAATGAACCTGGGTCAGTATGTCCGCGAAATCGAGCGGCTCCTGCCGCAGCAGATAATTGAATTCGTCGGCCGGATGGATGGCACCCTGATATCCCCGGACGACATCCGGGAGGCGGTTTAACATGGCTGCCAGTCTACTGAACACGACAAGGCCCCCCGTGTTCTGCCCGGGATGTGCCCACGATAAAGTGACCCGCACCCTGGATAAGGCATTTTCCAGAATGGGGCTTGAGGGGCATCAGATTGTCATTGTCAGCGATATCGGCTGTTCGGGTCTTTTCGACACCTTTTTTCATACCCATGCCATGCATGGACTGCATGGACGGGCTCTGACCTATGCCACCGGTCTGAAGATGGCCCGCCCCGATCTGAACGTTGTGGTGACTATGGGCGACGGGGGGCAGGGGATCGGCGGGGCCCATTTTCTGGCCGCTTGCCGACGCAATGTGGATCTGACACTGCTGGTGCTCAACAACTTTAACTTCGGCATGACCGGCGGGCAATTCTCCGCCACCACGCCACCGGAGGCATCGATCGGATCCGGTTTTTTAAACCGCTTGGAACGCCCCCTCGATATCTGCCAGGTGGCCCGCGCCGGCGGAGCACCATACGTATGCCGTTGCTCGTCGTACAGCAAAGATCTGTCCCGGGAACTCGAAAAGGCCATGACCTTCAAGGGTTTCTCGGTGGTGGATATCTGGGGGGTCTGCCCGGGCCGGTATACCCGAAGCAACCGCCTGACTCCCGCGATGATCAGCGATGCCCTGGCGCTTCTCGAACCGACGCCGGGGCCGGTACCGGAGAACCAGCGGCCGGAATATGGCGAAAACTATCGGGAAGAGGCCCGTCGTCAGAAAACGGTGTCCCAGCCCAAAACCATCCAAAAAGAGCTGGAACCACCCCAGCACCATCGACATGACATTGTAATGATGGGAAGTGCCGGCCAACGGATCATCACCGCCGGGGAAATTCTGTGTCTTGCCGGGATGACCGCAGGTCTTCACGTCTCCCAGAAAAATGAATACAATATTACGGTTCTCCGGGGACCATCTATCAGCGAACTGATTCTGTCTCCCACCCCTATCGGATACACCGGCGCCCAACAGTCCTCAATCATCGTGGCCCTTGCCGATGAAGGGGTCTCCCGTCGGCGTCATGTCTTTGAAACTCTTACCGATGACGCACTGGTTATCCGGGCAGACGACGTCCAAATCCCGAAATGCCGGGCAGAAATCATCACAGTTGATTTCAAGGGTCTTGGCATTCGAACTCCCGACCGGGCGCTGGCGGCCCTCAGCGTTTTATCCCGCCGGAAGCGCGCCATCAATCCGGACATGTTAACCAAAGCGCTGTATCACCGGTTCCGGAAACCGGTGCTCACCAAGGCCTTAAAGATTGTCCACGCCGCCTCCCACGCGCATTAACCTCAAATTCGACGAATGCTTTAACCACTACATGTTGCATTTTTTTTCATTCAATACCCTATATGGTGTAGTATTTCGTTGACAAGTGGCCAGGAGTTGTGTACGCGGATAAAAAGTGGCGCTCGTCATAAAACGTCGGGTGAATCCAACAGCACATCCCCGGAATGCTCATCCGCATCATTGCCGCAACACCACGCATGGACGCATGCAATAACGTTAAACGACCAAGAAAGGGAGGGGCACACATGATCATCTGTTTTGTAAATCAGAAGGGAGGGGTTGGCAAAACAACCGTCGCAATTAATTTGGGCGTCAGCTTGAAGCGGAAAAACAACAGCGTCGTGTTCATTGACGCGGACCCCCAGGGAAGCGCCTCCCAATGGCACGCCGTGGAAAACAACGAAGCCTTTGAATTGCTTCATTTGCTCGAACCGGTGGAATAGGCAGCCATCGACATGTTCAGCAGGGACTACGACCATGTCATCATCGATGCACCGCCGGCCATGGGGGAGATTACCCGCTCCGTACTCCATGTGGCAGACCTGGTGATCATACCGGTCAGTCCGAGCCCCCTGGATATCTGGTCCTGTTCAGCGACATTGGAGTTGATCAAAGAGGTACAGGCCGTTCGACCCGAGTTGGACGTCAAGCTGCTCATCAACCGGAAAATCCCGGGCACACGTGTTGGCCGAGACGCGCGTCAGGCAGTGGAAGTTTTTCAATTCGATATTTTTGACACCGAACTGTGTCAGCGCGTGGCCTATATCGATTCATTAACCTCGGGTGTCTCGGTGACGCAATATGCATCGACGAGCAAGGCCGCGAACGAAATCGAACGCCTATGCGATGAAATCATAGAACTCAACGCCCAGGACGAATCCACCACCGGGACATGGAACAGCTACACCACGCCTGCCGAGGAACCTGCCCAGGATACGGATTCGGTCTGGCAATATTAAGAGGGGACCGTCATGGCCAAAATGAAAAAACGGATACTCCGATGGGAGGCGTCCGATTCACCCCAGGTCATCGGTTATAAACTCTACTGGGCTCAGGGCGGTGGCGTCACCTATGCTTCTATCCATGAGAACCTTGGCAACGTGACCGAAATCCTGCTTCCCGACGGGGTACAATCGTTTTCCATGGGGCAGGGTCCGGTGGAATTCGGCGTGACCGCCATCGACGAACTGGGCAATGAATCCGATATGATGACCCTGACGGCCCCCTATCAGTTCAGTGTGCCGGAGCCGCCCAGGAACCTCAAGATCGAAGCGTTTCATAAACCCAAAGCGGTGGAGCGCCCGAAAGAGCCGCCGGAAGATCTTCGGCCGATGCAGCAACCGGAGCCCGAAGCGGCTATCCCGGGGCCCGCTCCGGTCTTCAAAGTGGAACGTCCAAAGAAAATTCTATGGAATGAATGATATGCTGAATATCCGAATTCCGTTCCAATCCGAAAGACGAAATGGTATCGGCCTTTGTTCGGCGGGGGCCTTGCCCCGCCCGACAGCGGCCAATATGTAGGGCCGGGCGCCTTACCGCCCCATACCGCCACGAGACGATCAACACAGACTGAAAAACGAAAATACCGGCCGACCCCGAAACGGGGTCGGCCGGTATTTTCGTTTAACGGAACGAAGCGGAGTCAGAGGCTAACGTCTTCGCCGGATAACATACAGGGCCAGGAATATCCCGATAATGACCGCGGCCAAAGTGCCGAAGATCTCCACATTGGCGGCAATGAACATGGCCCTTGAAATCAGCTTCCGGTGCTCCTGATCGTTTTTGGGAATCATTCCCAGGGTATCCCCAATGGTAGAGACCACCCGATAGATAAACTTCCCGTCTGGAACATATTTGTGGCAAGACAGGCACACGCCGATCCGCTCCATATTATCCCGCATCTCCTTTGATAGGGGACCGGAACCGGGCCAGTGCTGACCAACGGTTTGGAGCTGTTCCCCCTGCCGTGTGATAATCTTGTCCAGGTCCATGGGCAGATCCGTGATGGGGCTGATCTGGTACTTGGCGGTTTTGGTCACCAACTCGCCTCTCTCGTTCATGATGTCGACAAAAACGCCTTGGGTATAGGCCGCCATGTACCGTCCTTCATGGGTGCCATAGCCCAGTGCCTTGGTCGAGGCATGACAGGAGACCCATTCTCGCGCTTCCCGATCCGTGGTATGAGGCATGGCCGGCGCCATGTCGATTCCCCGTTGTATCCCAAAACCGGGTTTTCCCATCGGAGATAGGTTCGGTTCTCGGATGTCTTTCCCGAGGCCACTCCGGCGGCAACGGGCGGTGTGGCGTTACGCATCGATTCGGCCGTATGGCCGTCTTTAAAATGGGTATTGGCGGAGGCCACCCAGTCGGTGGCTTTTTTGTCCCCGGAGAAATCGACCTTGACATGGCATCCATAGCACTGGGGAGCCCAGGCCGAATGACACCCATAGCATTCGATCTTTTCGGTATGTGCCGGAGTGCGAATTTTGGCAGTAATCGCCTTGTCCGGATTTTGCCATTTGCCGGACTGTGCCAGTGATTTTAATGTCGGGACCTCGAAGTCGAGCCCGGAATCCGAGTGCACCACCACCTTGTTGCCTTCCCGGACGACATTCCCATAGGGATTTCCGCGTGCCGATAGGATATAGCCGTCCTTTGCCGGATGCACGGTACCAAAACGGGTTTGGGTGTCCAGTAGTGCCGTTGCCACGCCGCGCGGTTTACCTGTATCCAATTCCCGGCCGAATTCATCGCCGAATCCCAGGGGCAATTCCCATGGAAACTGAGTCGCGGTACCGTGGCAGTCCGCACATTCAATCTCTACGTTGGCCAGCAACGTCCCGGTGATGTTGCCGTTGCCATGCATGGAGGTCGTGCTGTGGCAGTCCTGACACAGCAGGCCCCCTTCCGGGTTGCCCTCCCGGGATTTCAGGCGGTGATGTACGTCATCTTTAATATACTGATAAAATTTGGTGTGCAGTTTGGGCTGCTTCTTTCCCTGGTCGGTGTAAGGGCTTCCATAGGGAAATTCCATGAGGCCCTGGAAGGAGACGCCGATCCGCTTGCCGCGGTTATGGCAGGAGACACACGTCTCATGGGGGATACCCGAATAGGTCATGTTGTTAACAAACACCTTGGCTTTCCGGGTGCCCTGAATGGAATGCACCATGGAATGGCCTGTTTCATCCCGTTTAACCGTTTGGTCTCCGCCTTCGTACAGCCCGGCATTGTTATAGGGAATATGGCATGCCGAGCAACCCATCCCACGGAAATCGCCCCGCTTGTTACGCCCCTTCACACCAACGTGGCAGCGCTGACAATCCGTCCGAACATAAGTATAGATCGCCTCTTCGGGTTTCTCTTTGAGTGTCTCCACATTGGTCTTGGGGACCTTCTGGAGCTTTTTGGGAAAGTTGTCCGGACTCATCTCCATGAGGGCCTTGGTGTAGGTCTTGTAGTCCGGTGTCCCGAATACCGGCTCCGGTCCGTCGGGGTCCTCCACATCATAGTTGCCGTATTTTGCAGCGTAACCGGTACTGACGCCCGGACCCCAGCCCCAGAGGGCTCCCCTGATCTTGCCGGCTTCGGTTTGCATGATAGAGCGATGCTGGGCATAGGTGTAGTTCTGGTGGCACTGGCCGCAAATTTTCTCATTGACCCATACGGATCCGGAATGCACCACGAAGGTGTCCAGCTTGCTCCCCGCTGGCGCACCGGTGTGGGCGACCTTGGCGTCTTTTTCTTCTTTCGGATTCCCGCCATGGCAAATCACACACCCGTTGGGATCACCCAGAGTAGCCCCGAGTTCATAAATCTGTTTGGCCATCTGGGAGTCATGGGACCGGATCGGCTCGATACCGGCGTGGCATTTCCCGGGAGCCAGACACCCGGTGTTCGGGGCTGGATAGCCGGCGGGATCCATGCCCGGACCGGCAGATGCGAAACTGGCAACGGGCACACTCAACATGAACAGTAAAAGCGGAAGGAAGGCCGAGTAAGCGGGTCACATTCTCTTACAACACATAAGAACCCCTTTATCTAATTCTGCGGTTTTAGAAAAGGTTCCAGCCAGGTACTGCGAGGCGTTTGGTGCTTATTCACATGGCGTTCGGGTGATTCGCGCCATTGATATGCTGTATGAGAATAATATTTTTGTTTACTACCGGGAAAGCCGATGTTCTGTCAAGATCAATAGCGGGGGTCTGTGCTATCTGCACACCCGGTACCGGAGACACACCCGATTGCGGCCCAGGGGGCTCACATCGAGGAGTTCCAAATCCATGGATATGTCTTCCGTGAAAAGAGACAGACCCTGTCCGAAGATCATCGGGGAAAGCGTGACGACCATCTCGTCGATGAGTTGTTCTTTTGCAAACAGAGAATTGATCAACGCGCCGCCGGCCAGAATGGCCTCCTGATAGCCTTCCTTTTCGAGTTCCGCGAGGATCTCCTTTGGAGGCCGGCCGCTAAACACCAGATTCGGATCATCCGATGTCCGGCGGGGGTTACGGGTGAGGATGATATTCTTTCGGCCGGGCAGGGGTTTACCGATGGTTAAAAATGTTCTGGAGCCCATGATGACGACTCCGGCGCGGCGGGTGATTTCCACAAACAGTTTTTTATCTTCTTTCCCCGTCCAATCGGGAAAATGATCCGCGCTTTTTCCGATCTTGCCGTCCAGGGTCATGGCCATTACCAGGGTCACTTTCATGTCTCAACTCCGCCGGGTCAACAGAAGAAAAAAGGTGCGTGGTGATGGGTGATGTATGGCAGTGTTTCGGGTCATTTGCCGAATTCATCGGGAAAGACGGCGCAAGGGGTCACGGATAGTTTCTCCGAAGCGCAGGCCCATCGGATCGATTGCATATGGATTAAGGGAATCGAAGGGCGGTGTCAATTCAGAAAGTTCTACCCGTATGGTCTCCTGTGGAAACGCGGGAAGGTCAGCGCATCGGATGAACAAGGCGGAACATATCACCGAAGAAATTGGCACGGACCAATTCCTGACAGCCCCGGATCTCCATATATCCATAGCCCGTACGACACTCGCATGATGGAACGATTACGTTGGTGAGTCTCTGAGGGGGACCGGTACTGGACAGGGTTTCTGTCGATGGCTATCGGCCGTCAGCAAGAGGGGCGAACAGCGGTGTAGGATGACCGAATGTCGCTGCAACGGGAAGGGTGTAATGGAAAAAAGTTATGAATCCATGCAGGCCGGAAACGGCACTTTGGTATCGAACAGGACAACCTTATTTCGGCCCGTCTCTTTTGCTTTGTACAGGGCTTCATCGGCACACCGAATTAAGGTTTCCAGATTATCCGCACTCTCCTTGTAGTGGGATATGCCGGCACTGACAGTGACATCGGTGTACTTGGCCACATTGATCCGGATCCTCTCGCCGATTTTACATGCCTGCATCCGGGTCACATTCGGTATTAGGACCACGAATTCCTCCCCCCCGTATCGATACACGTGGGGTCTGTCATACTCCCGAAGACTTTTCTCTATGGTTCGGGTGACCGCCCGGAGCACCTCATCGCCGCTCTGGTGGCCGTACTTGTCGTTGTACCGCTTGAAATGATCGATATCAATCATCAACAAGCTTGTACCCAGATTGGCTCGATCGGCCATAGCAATGACCAGTTCGACATCCGTGTCAAATTTGCGCCGGTTGTAGACACCCGTCAGGGGGTCCTTGTCAATCAGGGAGACAATATAGCTTCGATCCTCTGCCGACAGCTGTTTTAATATTCTCGATAACGTGAAGGTCGTCTGGGCCGGTTCCACGTCTATTCCCTCCTTTTTCTCAAGGTCTGTATCCGGCAAAACCGGTCAATCCCGCCGATTATCTGTATGTCTTTATATTGATTATAATTATTACGCTATAAGGAATGTCAATGAATTCTAGTTCACTCCGGCGGGCTACGGCGTAAACCCTAAGCACACACGTTTCACCGACCGAAGCGGGGTTCCGGGGACAGATCGGGCTCAGGGAAAGCCCGGCTATTCTACCTCGATTCGGGTCATTTTCTGATCCGCCGCATCGGTATTCTGTTTTTCCAGATGGTCTATACCCTTATCCACAAGCGCACGGATCGCTTTTAAAAGCTCTATCCTGGAACGATTCAAATGGGCTCGAAATTCAGAGCCTTTTCCAAAGATCCGGTCCAAATCTGATCAGAATCGGCCAATCGGACAACCGGTGAAGTCATCACGGGATTGCTCATCCGTCATGGCGGTCTCCTTCAAATGTGATCCGCAGCAGGTCCCCGTCGAGTTTGGCAGAGATAACGTCAAGCCCTGCCAATCCCCTCGGCAAGAGGATATGACGTTTGAATGCGCCGACACGGCATATCAACTCATCGGCGACCCGGTTCAGTTCGACGTCCGCTTTTTCAGCGAACGGGAGTTTCAATGTCAATTGATACTGACCATCCGTTTTGGAAAGATCAAACGGTGGATCATGAAATAAGCGATCCAGGGGTTGGCGGTCCTGATAGAGCCCTTCGGCCAGATCCTTCAGCCGATCATATCCGAAGATTTCTTCACGCCGTTGATGAATGGCCAGAATCGGAACCGGGCTGAAAAACTCTTTTGCGTTTTCAATGTGTTGCCGCTGTCCCTCGATCCAGTCACGAAAATAGTCCTCTCTAAGTGAGGCCGGAAGAATTCTGTTGATGATAATGGCATCGATGGACATCTTGTACAAGGAAAAATACATAAAAGCCCGCTGGGTCTCCTTGATGACGATCTTCTCTGGATTGGTAACGAGTCGCACCGTGGTAATATCCGGATCGGTGAGTAGCTTATCGACTCCCCGCGGGCGTTTAAAAAGCGATTCGATCGCCACGAAGTAGTCATCGCCGGGAATGGGAATATCGGTGACCCGGCGGGCGATGGGCCGTGCGTATCGCGCGACCGTCCGCTCCAACCGGAACAGCTTCTTCATATACCACTCCAGGGTTGTCGGTATGCTGATAAAACGAATAGATTCTCCGGTAGGGGCGCAATCGAGAATGATGACATCGTAAGCCTTGTCCCGCGCATAGCGGTTGATGTAAAGCAGGAGGCTGATTTCCTCCATCCCGGGCAGGATGGCCAGTTCCTCTGCGAGAATCTCATCAAGTCCGGTCGTGTTCAGCAAAATCGCCAGGTACTTGTAGATGTCGCCCCAGTTGGTGCGAATCTCTTCCTGAATATCGAGTTCCTGGATGTCCAGGTTCGGTGCCACAGGGACGGGCCGCCCCTTGTTCTGATCCAGGAGACACTGCTCCAGGTCAAAAATATCCGCAAGGCTGTGGGCCACATCCAACGAAAGAATCACCGTCCGGTGCCCGATTTCCGCGGCTTTGATTCCAGTGGCAGCGGACAAGGATGTTTTTCCGACCCCACCTTTACCGGCAAAAAAAAGAATTCTCATGGGAGGCATCCCGCATCTCGAATCATTCCCGGTCTTCCCAACCCGTGCCGACCCCGACGCAGTTGAAAAGGTGTTGCCTTCCTGAGCTCTTTGCGTCAGAAATCAGTAAAATACTACCGTTTTCTTTTCCATTGAAAACCCCAAGACAAGCGTAAACCATAAATCCTACGGATAGGCAAGCAAACGGCGCATCGGAGACCTGACCATGGGAGCCGTTACAGAAATATCTATTACCCAGTTTGAGGAGACGGCCACAGGCCGCATGATGCTGGCCCTGGCCATTCCATTGCTCAAACTGGGAGTCACCCATGTTCCTTTCCCTGGACGGATTCTGTCTCTGGTCAAAAACACGGATTGCCTGGGGGGCGGAAGACCGGATTGCCCACATTTCCGGGGCTGAAAGGTTACAGGCAGGGATTCGCAATTGTCAGGTGGAAATATTGGCGGAATGCGGCCACGTCCCCTTCATCGAAAAACCGGAGGAGACCCATCGGGCGATTTCCCGATTTCTGGCGAAATGGGGAGAATTGTGATCCACGGCGGGAGACATCTTCTTTTGTATCTTCACCGGTAACGCCCGGATAAAGCAGGCCGTTCATCAGGCGAAATCGGATGTGATTTCCAGGTTGCTGATTCCCGAGATGTTCCCGCCACCGGTTTCCCGCGCCCGGTTGAGCGCCTCCGTGGCGATCCCCATGGTACTTTTAACGTTACCATCGTAAACGGCCACACCGCAGCTGATGGTTATCTTACCCAGGGGCAGCCATTTGGGATCGACAAAGGCATGGTCCGAAACACCTCCTGAGAGGCGTTTCGCCACCTTCTGGGCGACCGAGCCGCCGCATCCAGGTAGAATGACGGCAAACTTATTTCTGCCATATCGAAAGGGCAAGTCCGCACGACGGACAAGCTTGCACAGCAGTGCACCGAAGTCTTTCAGCAGCTTATCGGCAACTTCCGTGTTGTGGCGATGAAAATCATCGATACTGAATAGAATCAGCGAGAACCGGTCGTGATACTTGTCGGCCTTTCTGGCCTCGTCGGTGAGTTTGAACTCAAAATAGGACCGGTTGAACAGGGATGTCAGATCATCCGTAATGGATCGCTTAAAATAGGCATTCAGGCGATGGGCCACGTTCCGGTATTCGGAATGGAGCTCCATAAATAGATCGTGCATGGAATTGAGCTCATTTTCTCCAATTTCCCGAACCTTTTTCTTTTTCAAAATCTCAGCGGAAATGGATCGAATGTTATTTGTGAGACTCTCCCAAGACGCTACCCAGCGCCAGAACAGAACAAAACCGATACACTGCACGAGAAGAACAATCAGAATGGTGTTGCTGAAGGGGGCGCGCAACGTCTCGATTTGCTCTTCAGACAGGGCTGGGATGACATAGCTGGAAACGGTATACAGCGAGAGGATAACCGGCAGAAGAGAAGCCAGGATGAAAAAGCACATGAGTATCCGTCTCAGCCGGATTTCGGATATGGAAAGATAAAACGCCATAACGGCCTCCGGAGCTGAATCGGTTTTAAAAGTGACGGCGGGCTGTTGTGAATGGGCGCCAACAGCCCAGCATTCCAACAATTCAGGGCAGATACAACTTTATCGAGAGTTCGCTGTGTTGTAAATCGGGAGAAAGTACTATATTTTCAGGTTTTTCGGGGAAGGACAGGCGGATTATGCACCATCCAAAGACCGTGTTGATCGTGGGAACAGGGATGTTCGGCAGGCATTACGTGAGAATCCTGAGTCGCCTTGCAGATTCGATCCCGCCGAAACCGTCGGAAATCACTCAAGTGATTCTAACGCGCACCTCACGGCGAATGGCCAGGGAAACTGCCGCCAACCTGAAAAAGGATCTCGCCAAACGGGCGATTTTCATCGGAGAAAAGGTGGACAGCGAAGACACTTTGACCACGATTCTGGACCGATATCGGCCGGAGCTCACCTGCATCGTGGCCAAGGATCCGAATCTGGGCAACCGAATCCATGCCAGGTATAGCGGTTTGGCTCTGGCGGCCGGCAGTGCCGTGCTCTGCGAGAAACCCTTCAGCGAGGCCGATGGAAGCGGTAGCAGCCTGATGGCAGCCAATCGACTAGCCCCCTATGGCGCGACCGGAAGATTTGGCCTCGAGCTCCCGTTTGCCGCCGTGCAAAAACAGATGCAAACATCGCTGCATTGGGAATCCCGTTTTCTGGAATTTAAAAGGATTGATTTCTTCTGGGGCACCCAGACACCGATTCAAACGAACCTGTTCAACGAATTGGCTCTCCACCCCTGGTCCCTGATCCCGGACGGCTGGAGCACAAAAGCGCTTCGGACAAGAATCCGCGCGAACACTGCGTCGGTGGCCGGCATCCTCCAGCATGACAAGCTGAGCCGGTCCGTCGATTTTCGGATCCACCTGTCCCGGGCCAACCGGTTCAGAGGATTCCAGGCGGATTCCCGGTGTTTCGGGTTCCGCATGGCGGGTACGACTGTGGAGCTCATTCAACTGGATGTCAGCATCGAGGAGGCCGCCCCCATGGATCCGAGTGGATGGCCTGGCCGGATGTTGCTGCTGTCGGAGAATCCGCTTCGCCAGAACATTATCGCCAGTCTCCGACACGAACCGATCACGGGGGTCCGGCGGACCATCACATCCCAGTCGTTTTTAGAAAAGATTCAAGGATATCTCCCGTGATTCAGGGGCCCTTTGGGACGAAAGATGAAATCGGGAGGGATCGGGAGAATTTTTGAGTTCAGCGAATTTAAGAAATCCGATTCAACGACGGTTCACAGCACAACCCGTTGGAATTCTTTTTTAAATTCATTGGATAAAAATGGATAAGAATTTTAGCAAATTATCTTGATTGTCGACGTAAACGATATAAAATCAGAAAGTTGTTGGCCCCTGAAAATCCGATGATGTCCATCGGTAATCGTCCATAACCCACTTTGACAGAGTGCGACCAAATACTTTAGAGAACGTGGCAGTTTCAATGGCACTCCATTCAGAAGGCGGCTGGTTCACTCTCATTCAAAACGATTGGAATGGATGATTCATAGACGAATGACACTGGAATCATTGATTCGGACTGACCGCAATGCATCCCCACCATTGTCCCAGAGACTTTATTCCACTCTGAGTCGAACCCCTTATTTATCAGAGCATGATGAAAGGTAACTTTATGATATCACAAAGTTTTCGATTTGAAGATTTTTTAGAGGCGATTCAGGGAAAAAATGATTTCGACATTATTTATATGGCAGAGCAGGAAGCACTGCATGCTTGGCGATGCACACATCGGAGCAAGGAGTTGCCCGAAAACATGATGGACAAAAGCAAAGTGTACCAAGAAAAACTTATCAGCCTCATCGGATTTCTACGCCACGGGGTTTGTGCTCGGTCCATCTGTGGTTCCGATATAGAGCTATTCCAGAAAATCCGGGAAGACGCCCGGAGCACCCATACCATCCATTAAATCCTACCGCTCCCCGTTGAGACGGTACCCTGTCCGGCAACCGCCTCGACACAATTTTTTCTGATCGCCATTCTGACGATTTTCAAAATTCAATTCCGGAATCATAATCTCAGTCCGGGGTCTGGATATTTCACCGCAAATCGGAACACGTGAATGATAACGGCTTTAATTTCAGAGAGGACGATACAGGGAATCCCGCTGTACCGGCTCGAAACCGGCTCGGCGGATAATGGTTTTCACATTGGAGGTGGTGGCCGCCCGGTCGTGTCCGGCATCCTTTAGTACGTTCTCTTCAATGAGCACGCCACCGAAATCATCCGCACCGGCCATGAGACCGAGCTGACCGGCGGTGATATTCTCACTGAACCAGGAAGACTGAATATGGGGGAAGTTGTCTAGAACCAGGCGGGCCAGGGCGATGACCCGGACATAGTGCGCCGGATGGGCCGCATGGCGGACACTGGGACCCAGGCGGGACCCGCCGGGTTTAAAGGACCAGGGAATAAAACTGGTGAACCCGCCGGTCCGATCCTGCAGTTCCCTGAGGCGCAGCAAATGGTCAACGATCTCCTCGGGGGATTCTACATGACCATACATCATGGTGGCGGTTGTCTTAAATCCGATGCCATGGGCAATTTCACAGGTTTCAAGCCATTCGGCACCGCTCGCTTTTCCAGGAGCCACAATGCCCCGGACGCGCTCCGATAGAATTTCGGCACCCCCGCCGGGTACGGTACGGACCCCTTCTTCGTAAATCGCCTTGAGAATCTCGTGAACATGGACATTTTCCTGTTCGGCCATGTAAACATACTCTGCCGGGCTAAAGGGGTGAATATGCACGTTTGGGAAGGCTTCACGGATGGCACGGATATAGGCGATCCAATCCTCCAGGTAAATATCCGGGTGATGCCCGCCTTGAAGAAGTACCGTGGTGGCACCATGCGCCAAGGCGGTTCGAACTTTGTTGACGATCTGCTCGGGTGTCAGCAGGTAGGCATCCGGATCCTCCGGCTTCCGATAAAAGGCACAGAAGGCGCACCGGGTCGTACAGATGTTGGTGTAGTTGGGATTCGTGTCCACGACATACGTCACGCGATTCCCGGGGAGTCTCTGCTGGCGGGCATCGTAGCCCAGGGTCATCAGCTCTCCAAGAGGCATGTGGCAAAACATGTCGAGGGCTTCACCACGATCGTACCGCACACCCATCGGTTTAGACGCATTGGCACCGTTCGTGTCTTGCGGGTTGTTCCACTGTTCAGTGCTTAACATCACGTTCGCTACCCCGCCACATTGGATTTGAGCTTCCGCTGGCAGTGCTCCTGAAACCGCTCGAGTTCAGAAAAAAAGGCGGCCTGCCCGGCCATATCCGTTTCGTCGAGGACTCTGCGGATCACCTTGAAATACTTTCGAATATAGGACTCCGAGACCCCGAGTCGAGCCGCGGAAGGGGGAATCGCGCGTTCTACCAGCTCCGATTCCCGAGTTTTAAACTCACCCAACCAACGGTCCAGGGCTTCTCGAATAAACGCAGGGGCATCCTTCCGGACGACCCATCTGGCAAAGACGATGGGCAGCCCCCTGCTGTGATACCATTCCGTGGCCAGATCCGTAACATGAGGATACCCATGGCGGTGAGGTGCATAATTGACTTTCATTAAGGCCGCATCTCCGATCAGGAGTTCGCCATCAATGGCCCCTCGAGGGCCGGCGATGTGCGGCAGACGGTCCGCTCCGTTTCGGGCAGCCAGCAGCATGAACAGGAGTCGCACGCTGGACGCGGATTCCTCGGTGACCCGGATCCGGGAAGCGGCGTCCATCTGATAAAACGGGCGCTTCGAAAAAAACAGAACGCTCATGGATCGATCACGAGCGCCGATGCCAAAAGGTCCCAGGGTTTCGACGTCATCGGCGACATCATCCATAGCCCCGATCGGTAAGGCAGCCGCCACCACCTCTCCGACCTTGATGGCATGCACACTCTGAGCCGGCACACAGGAAATAAAGCACCCTCCCTCCGGCGCGCCCAATGCCCGGTAGGGCGCCATATTCGTATAAGGAATCATGGCCACAGGATATCGCATCACATGTTTTACCTTAACACGTTCAGATAGAATCACTGGTTTCAACGGCATGGAATCGGCCATCCCGTTCGACAGGCCGAAATCCCGCGGCCCGGATGGTATCGACCATGTTCTCCCTGGCCAAACCGATGGGCGTCTGGGCCCCGGCCAGATGGGCAATTTTTTCTTCGGAAATGGTGCCGTCCATGTCATCAGCGCCCCAGCTCAACCCGGCGGCGGCGGTTTCCAACCCTGTCATCGGCCAGTAGGCCTTCAGGTGGGAGATGTTGTCAATCAGGAGGCGCGCAATGCCCAATACGGCCAGTGACTCCAACGGGGTTGGGCCTTCTTCAACGAAACGGCCTTTACCCGGCTGAAACGGCAACGGGATAAAGCAGGAAAATCCTCCACTGAGATCCTGGGTGTCGCGAAGAATACGCATATGATCGATCCGTTCCGTCCAGGTATCACCGAAACCAAACAGCATGGTGGCATTGGTCGGTATCCCCATGGCATGGGCCATTTGATGAATCCGCAACCAGTCGGAAGGACCGATCTTATTTCTCCAGTGTTGCCGATGGAGACGCTCGGAAAAGATCTCCGCTCCACCGCCGGGCATGGCATCCATTCCGGCTTTCAGGAATTCGTCGAGCACTTTTTCTTCGCTCTTTTTAGCCATGCGTGCGAAGTAATCGATCTCCACCGCCGTAAACGCTTTGATATGAAGCTCCGGAAATCGGCGCCGCAGTTCCCGCACGAGGTCCAGGTTGCGTTCATAGGGCCAGATACCGTTCAGTCCGCCGACGATATGTGCCTCGGTGGGACTCAGCCGCTCAACCTTGCTCAGTATCTCTTCTTCTTCCAGGACATAGGCGTGTTCGGCGTCCGGTGTAGCGGCATAGTTACAGAACGTACATCCCATGGCGCAGATGTTGGTGGGATTGATCTGCAGGTTGAACACATAGGTGGCGGCATTACCGTATCGCCGACATCGGTTTTCAAGGGCGGCCGCACCAATACGAAGGACCCGATCGGGAGTGATCTCCCGGGCCAACTCGTATGCCTCCTCGACCGAAAGCCGGTCGCCTCTGCGGCCCTTTTCAATGGCCTTATCAAACAGTGCGTTGCTCATGTTTTGGGTCCATATCGATTCCGGATACCACCGCACCTATCCGGGCAGATTGAACGATTTCCACCGCGCGTTGACACGCTGTTCCACGGTGGGATCGAATTCGACGGGTTTGGGGTATCCCTTTTTCCAGCGGGCGTCAATGGCAATCGGCGCATGGAACTCGATCCGGTTTCCGCGAACGCGCCGGTCCGCCGCGTGAATGTCCAGCAACGGATCGAATCGCGTGAACCAGCCCCAGAAAATCATGGTCATGTCGTCCATGGGGATATCCGGCGATACCAGCACATGAAACAAATAATGCCGAGCCGCTGAATGGGATGCCAGGGCGGCGCGAACCGCTTCGATGTCCACATTGTTGGAGCGAAGCTGTGCGATGAGAAATGCCGGCCCCAGACTCCGGACACGGTGCAGGTTGGGATGAATCCCTTCGGTTTCATCAAGCTTCTGCGGCAGTTGTTCGCGAACCGGTCCCCCGGCTTTGCGGCAAGCGATGAGCACCAGACGCGAGCCGGAGTTCATGGCCGGTCCGGTAAAGTCGAGAGTGTCCTGTACCGTTGGAGACAGCAGGTGGAGTCCATCCCGCAGGTCAAGATGTCGCCATAACGCCGTGCTGACTGCTTTGAAGTCTTTGACGTCCACACCGTAGTCGACGGTGATCATGATTTTGGTCAGGGATACTTGCCCTTCTCCAAGCATACCCAGCGTGTGCTTCAGGGCTTCCCTGGGATACCGTTGTTTGACCGCCATGACCGCAAGGGGATGGAATCCGGTCTCCGGATAGGCCCATATGGCGGTTACCGCTGGACGCATGATCTTGAGTAGGGGCAGCGCCATCTCCTGCAGGGCGGCACCAATATGAAAATCCTCCTGCACCGGCTTGCCGACTACGGTGGCCGGATAAATGGCATCCCGGCGGGACAAAACCCGTTTGACCCGGAACACCGGAAAGTCCGCCGAGTGGGAGTAGTGACCGAAATGATCTCCAAAAGGGCCTTCTCTGGCCATGTCCCCGTGGGTGACCGTTCCCTCCAGAACAAATTCTGCTTCCGCCGGGATTCGATGCCCTGTCCATTTCCTTCGGATGACCGCCAGTGGCCTCCCCATCATCATGGCTGCCAGAAGTCGTTCATCAATCCCCTCGGGCAGGGGTGCCACAGCAGCAATCGTCAGTGCCGGAGGCCCACCTAAAAACACGCTCACCGGTAATGGCCGCCGAAGCTCACTGGCAAGCTGGAAGTGAAATCCACCGCCTTTTTCAATCTGCCAATGCATTCCCGTGGAACCGGCATCATAGCGCTGGAGCCGATAGATACCCATGTTTCCTTTCCCGGAAAGGGGATCGACGGTGTGCACCAGGGGCAATGTAAAGAAATGGCCGCCATCTTCCGGCCAGCATTTGAGAACCGGCAGCTGATGGAGATTGGCCGGTTCCTTCACGGTTTCCAGGACGGGTCCCGACGATACATGCTTGAGTCGGGACCGCCACAAAAGAGGAAATTCCCGTCGCAGTTGCCACATGCTCTTCGGGCTGGGCGGCATGATCGCTTCGGCGATACGGACGAGCCTGTGGCCGATGGCCTCCGGCGCACCCCCAAACACACGGGAAACCCGTTCCGGCGTGCCGAATAGATTGGACACCAGGCGGTAAGGCGACCCTTTGACCCGTTCGAATAGCAGCGCCGGTCCTCCCCGGGCCTGAACCCGATGTTGAATAATTGTGATCTCCTGGTCCGCATCCACCTCTTTCCGGACCCTCGCCAGTTCGCCCCGGGCTTCGAGATCCCTCAAAAATGATCTGAGATTCGGGTATGTCACCGCATATCCTCCCACGTGCGCTCAGCCTGCCGTCCGAGAATGGCCACCATCCGGTCCACAAATGCACTGAGCAGTTCGGCCAGTGTCACCTGGGGAGGCTTTTTATCCGTTGTCATGTAATAAGGCGGTGAAAGGGGCATGATGGTGCCACCGGCGGCGGAAACCCGGGAGGCGTTTTTGAGGTCGATGAATGTCAAAGGGGTCTCCCGCAGGCCCAGTATAAGGGGACGACGCTCTTTCAGATGACAATGGGCGGCGCGGGTCAGTAGCGTATCGCCGACTCCGGCGGCGATCTGACCCAGGGTATTGGCCGAGCATGGCAGGATGATCATACCCGCCGTGGGCACGGAACCGGAAGCCATGGGCGCAAACAGATCATCGTTTTCAAAAACCTGTTCCACGCGGCTCGCTAAAGATTCAAAGGGTCCGCACTCGTGTTCGAATACCGCCCGTCCCCAGCGGCTGGCCACCAGCCACACCGGCCAGGAGGATTTTTCCACAAGCAGGCTCGCGGCGTAAGCGCCGGTGGCTCCGGAGATTCCGAGAACCAATTTTTTTTCAGCATTCATCGCGATCTCTCTTTTTTTGGCGTATCCTCTCCCATACGGGATGGCAGAATGGGGTCAGGATTCGAATTTCGATACAATGATCTCCCGTTCAGGTGCTTCGTGCTCTTTGTGGTCGATTTGGTGTCAATTGTCATGGCCCAGGTGCTCAATATCCGAGAATCGGTACAAAGGCCGCGGCAATGCCGGCGATCGTGGCTATCGGGAAAAATCGAAAACCGATCGGAATGGAAGGGATGTACATGGTTGCCATGGCCGTCGCTGCAAGGACCATGGCTCCGGTCGCGCCCGGCCCACCGCTCGTCAGGCGGTAAACGGCAACCAGACATCCAAAAGCCAGCATATGGCAGAGCGCCGCTATTTTGATGGCATCGATCCTTCCGAACCGTGCCGGGATACTGTGAATTTGATGGGTCCGGTCGGCCTCGATATCCATGATGGCGTAAATAATGTCCGCTCCGCTGAGCCAGAAAAAGACAAAAAAAGAAAACCAGACCACCTCCGGGGGAAATCTCAAGTGTCCGGAAGCCGCTATAAAAGCGCCCATGGGTGCAAGGGCCAGGCACAGGCCGATACCAAAATGACATAAGGCCGTAAATCGTTTGAGGAGCGAATAACCCAGCAGGGGAATCAGCGGCAAGGGCGACAGAATCAGACACCAACCGCCAAGAAGGGCGCAAGCACCCAGATATACAACCAGACCCCCAAAAGCCACCATCAATGCCGTTTTTACGGAAAGGCTTCCACTGGGCAGTTCCCTCGCAGCGGTTCTCGGATTGCGTGCATCGATATGACGATCAAAAATGCGGTTGAAGGACATGCCGAAAATTCGGGCGCCTGCCGCTGCCGCAATAATGAGCAGCAGACTGCCGACCGATGGTGTTCGACCCTCCGTGCCGATCCATGCGCCGGCCAAAACCAGAGGAACACTGAATGCCGTATGCTCGATTTTGGTAAATCGAAGAATCTTCCGGGTCAGGCCCGTCTCTGAACGTCCGTTTACATCAAGCTTTGAACCGGCTTGGAGCATGTTGGTGCAATCCCTCCCAGATAGTCCTTGCCACGGCAGAACTCACTTTCGTCAGGTTATCCTGCAACATCCGGCGATGGCCGTCTCCCGCAAAATCGGTGATCCCTTTGATGATCGTACAGGGAACATGATACATGGCCGCAACCCTGGCGACCACAGCGCCCTCCATGTCCACAAGCTCACCATAGCCCGCCAGTTCCTGCCTGCGCCGGTCATCAAAAACGGGCCGTTCCAGGGTCACGAGAGTGGCCGGCGGCAACTGCGTCCACAGAGTTGGTTCACATCTCGTCGAGACGTCCGGAATTCCCGGGCCGGGTTCTCCCTCGGATGCCAGGGAAATTCGAAAAATCTTTCCGGGTGCATACATCGGATCGTCAACCAGGGCGCCGCAGGCACCGCCCAATACGATCCGATGGATCCCCTGTTCACGAATTAATACTTGCGTTGCCAGGGCTGCAGCCACCTTGCCCATGCCACTGACGGCAATCATCAGCGGAGGCTGCGCCACGGAATACAGCTCATATGGAACGTTCGATACCGGCGAAGCGCCGGACAAGTCCAGGAACGGTCGAGCCTCCCTCTCGTCTGCAAACACGATTCCGGTCACGAAATCACCCCGGCGTCCCTCGCTCGACGCTCCAGTTCAGCCACAGCGTTCCGTCCTTTGACCCCGAGATCAAGACTGAATTCATTGACAAAGGTTTGCACATGCTGTTGAAGCACCGCGATCTCCATTTCCTGGGCATATCGGCGCATATACGGCAGCACCGATTCCGGTTGCGAAGTGGCCAAGCGGATACTCTCCCCAACCAGAGACTCGACAGCGCGGACGGTGTTTTCTCCCAGATCTGACTTGGCTGCGATACAGCCCAAGGGGATCGGCAAACCGGTTTCGTCTTCCCACCAGGCGCCCAGATCGACGATGGCCTGGAAACCGGCACGTTCGAAGGTAAATCTGTTTTCATGGATAATCACGCCGCAGTCGGCCCGACCGGACTCGATTTCCGAAAAAATACAATCATAGGGAACAAAATATTTATTCTCCGCATGGGGCGCCCACAACCGAAACAGCAGGTGGGCGGTGGTCCATCGCCCCGGGAGAACAATGCGGCAGCTATCGATGTCTGAGTGCAGATGCGCCCGTTCGGCAATCAGAATCGGCCCACACCCGAATCCCAGCGCCGCACCGCTGTTCAGCAATTGATACGTATCTTTCAAGCGCAGCCAGGCATGGAACGATAATTTGGAGACATCCAACCGGTTATCCATGGCCATGGCGTTGAGCGTCTCCACATCGTGGAGTTCTTCGATGAATTCATGGCCCGGAAGACGGAGCGCCCCGCTGGCGATACCATGAAACATAAACGTGTCGTTTGGACACGGTGAATATCCTAACGTAATCCGTTTTGGATCATTGCAGCCGGATCGATCAGCCAAGGCAGTGCTCCATTCATGTACGGTTTTGAATCCATCGGGAACTTCCGAGCCGGAAACACTATCCGCCGGACCCAACTCAGGGTGCTGTTTTTACGCGACTATTCTGGAAAAATCAACGTGTATGGCGATTACCGGAAAACAGGGCTTTCCACCGCTCAGATCAAACGCATGGACCGGTTTGGTTTTCTAAAACCCCTGTGTTAATGAGACAGGATGGTCAAACCGACCAACCTGCTCTATTCTTACATAAATGCATTGAATCTTTCCCGCAATGGAGGAAATGAAATGGGTATGGCAGTAACGGTAGAGGTGAGACAAATAGACGCCACCGCCTGTGAAGGGAACGTTCGGGGGCATCGGGTCGTCATGGACCGGCCGACGGAAAAAGAGGGCCAGGACAAAGGGGCCATGGGTGGAGAGGTTCTGCTAATGGTACTCGGCGGATGTTTTATGAGTAATCTTCTAGCAGCCATCCGTTCCCGTGAGGCGAGGGTATCGGATGTAAACATGGCCATCACAGGAACTCTGGAAAGCAGTCCGCCCCGATTCATGGCAATCGAAATGAAAGTTTCGGCAACCTACGATGACCGACCCCTGATGGAAAAACTGGTGACCATCGCGGAACGCGGATGCATCAACGCCAACACTCTGAAAAATGCGTTGGAATTGAAGATCATCGTGGAATAGCGGTTTATGATGCGTCAAGTTGTGTACCGACCAGCGGAGAAAGCCGACTGCCGGCGTTTGGCCGAACTGATGGAAATTGCCGCCGGAGGGATGCTCGACTTTTTGTTCCACGATCTGGTTCCCGGATTGACGCCGGTGGACATCGAGTCACAGGCCCTGGCGAACCCGAGCTCCCATTACTCCTATCGCAATACCACGGTAGCGGAGGGCCTTGGGCGCGTTATTGGAATGGCCCTTTCGTTTCCGGCTGACAAATGGCGGATAACCGATGAAATGCGTCAATTTGTTCCTGCAGACCGCCTCGATCACCTGAACGATTTTTTCTCAGCCAGGGTTGAAGACAGCATGTTCCCGGATGCATTGGCCGTAAAAGAAGAGTGGAGGGGGCAGGGTATCGGAAGTCAATTGATTGAACAGACGAAACAAAACGCCGAAACCCGGGGATTTTACAGCGTTAGTCTAATGGTTTTCCGGGACAATTATGACGCCAGGCGCCTCTATGCCCGACATGGTTTTGAGGTGCTTCGGGAAGTCGCTGTGGAGCCCCATCCGCGGATCTCCCACGACAGCGGTTGCCTGCTGTTAAACTGCCCATTGAAGACCGGGTGAGAAGCCCGGTATCAGTACCGAACGTCTCCGGCGTATTCACGGCAAATCCGGCAAGATTCCATCAGGAGATGTCATGGAAGACAAACTCATTATCACGGTGGCACCGAGTATTCCTCCCCATGTGGCAACATCCATACCGAATCTGGACCTCTCGCCTAAAGGGATTGCCGACGAAGTGGTTCGGGCTTGCAACGCCGGGGCGAGTATTGCCCACCTGCACGTGTGGGATGAGACCGGCCAACCCACTGCCGACCTGACGGCATTTCACCGGACCATCGAGCTGATCCGGGCCCGCTGCGATATCATTGTGGAAGGGTCCACCGGCGGCACCCATGACCTTTCGGCACAGGAGCGGTCGGTTTCCCTTGCCGCTGATATCGAGCTGGCCTCCCTCAATCCCGGATCCGTGAATTACGGGAACGGTGTGTATATCAATTCGCCGGCGGATATCGATTACTGGGTTTCGGAAATGCATCGAAAACAGATAAAGCCGGATATTACTATATTCGAACCGGGGATGATCACAAACAGCTTGCGGTACGCCGAGGAAAAGCGCATTCAGCCCCCTTTTTTGTTTACCTTTGTGCTCGGGCTGGAAGGCGCCATTCAAGCGTCACCAAAGAACCTGTTCTTTCTTTCGGAGTCGATCCCAAAAGGCTCTTTCTGGTGCGTCTGCGGGCAGCGCGGCGCTGATCTCCGGCTATCCGCCCTGGCGTTGAATATGGGAGGCAACGTGCGTGCCGGATTTGAAGACAATCCTTATTATCTCCCCGGAGAATTGGCGACCTCCAACGCGCAGCTCATCGAGCGATTGGCCAGGCTTGCTCGGGAAGTCGGTCGGGACATCGCTTCTCCGGCGGAGACTCGGCATATGCTGCAGATTAAGGAGAGGTAATGGAAATCATATCTTGGCAGGAGTTTGAAAAAGTGGAATTGCGGGTGGGCACCATCCTGTCGGTGGAAGGATTCCCTGAAGCAAAACAGCCGGCGTATATTATTACGGCCGACTTCGGATCCGACATTGGCGTGAAAAAATCGAGCGCACAGATTACAGCACTCTATCAAAAAGAAGATTAGATCGGAAAACAAATCATCGGTGTTGTGAATTTTCCAAAGAAACAAATCGGTCCGATGATGTCCGAATGCCTCATCACCGGTTTTTACAGGGAGGATGGGGCCGTGGTGTTGGCCATACCCGACCGGAATGTATCAAACGGCGCCAAGTTGGGGTAATGAAAACGGTAACCGCGGGCATTATTATCTCGGACGGAAACGTCCTGCTCACACGACGAGGGGAAAATGAGCGTCAAGGCGGGCTGTGGGAGTTTCCCGGGGGCAAGCTCGAGGCCGGGGAAACTCCCCAGCAGTGTCTCGAAAGGGAACTCCACGAAGAACTCGACGTGAGAATCCATGCCGGAGACCTGATGGCGGAAAGCGAGTACCATTACGATCACGGATCGATCAAACTTCTGGCTATCTGGGCAGAGATTCGAGATGGTGCCATTTCTCTTTCGGTTCACGATCGTGCCGAATGGGTCCCCCTTGAACAACTGGAATCGTATGATCTGGCGCCGGCGGATGTTCCCATCGCCCAAAGATTGCGCGAGATTTTTTCAGATTCGTTTAAATAAAGAAAGGCAGATCCCCCATGCCCTACAATGAATCCATTGACCACCGAATCCGGGAAACCATCGCAAAATGGCGGCAGATCGATTCCCGCAAAATGTTTGGCGGGGTCTGCCACCTGAGAAACGGAAACATGTTTTGCGGCGTGCATAAAGACTATTTGATCCTACGCCTGGGAGAAACCTCGGCCGGGGAAGCCATGGACCGTCCCCATGTCCGGCCCTTCGACATCACCGGCAAACCCATGAAAGGTTGGGTCATGGTGGCAAAAGAAGGGTTTGAAACCGAAGCGGAGCTGAGAGACTGGCTTGATCTGGCAAAGCGTTTTGTCGATACCCTTCCCCCAAAGAAATAATATGACACCTGAAGACAAATCCCGCATCCGGAAATGGCGCACCACAATAGCGGATGACCGCCTTCAAATCCGTCTCATTTCATCGGAATCACCCGAAATGGCGGCCCTTAGCGACTTCTGTAATGAACTGACTGAACTTGTGCCTGAAATCCACTTGAAGAAGGACGATCCGGACACCGGCCCCTCGCCCGGTATCCGGATTTCCGAAAACATCACGTATCAGGCGGTTCCTTTGGGTCAGGAGCTGGCCCCGTTTTTGGCAACCATTAAAGGCGTCAGCGAATTTGAGATCGACCCAACCACGGCCGAAAGGCTTTCACGCCTCCAAGCGCCGGCCCTCATCAATGTGTTTATGGCGCCCCAGTGCCCCTTTTGCCCCACCGTTGTCACACAGGTACTCTCTCTGGCCCTTGCCAGTTCATTGGTTCACGTCAACATCGTGGACGGCACCCTTTTAGTGGACATGGCCCGGAACGCCCAGATCCGGTCGGTACCCACAGTGGTCCTGGATGACCAGTTTCGCTGGACTGGTGCCATCCAGCCCGGCGAAGTTGTAGACATGATGCTCGAACGGGATCCGTCACGGCTGGGCGCCGAAACGCTCGTCAAAATGCTTCAAGACGGCTCCGCCGGGCAGCTCGCACAGATGATGATCGAATACCGGCAAATATTCCCGGCGTTCCTCGACCTGGTGGCTCACCCCAGGTGGTCCGTACGATTGGGCGCCATGGTTGCCTTCGAATACCTATCGGAATCCGATCCAGAGTTGGCAGGCCAGGCTGTCACCGCGCTGCTGGATCGCTTTTGGGAGTATGACGAGAACGTGCGGGGAGATTTGCTTCACCTGGTTGGCGAATCCGGTTATCATCCGGCCCGAGAGCGGATTTTGGATATCGCGAGAGGGGATCTTTCTAAGGAAACCCGAGAAGCCGTTGAGGAGGCTCTGGCCAATCTGAACAGGGGACAACAATGAACATTCCATATTTTCAAATCGATGCTTTCAGCGACAAATGCTTTGGCGGCAACCCGGCAGGGGTATGCCTCCTGGATCACTGGCCGGCTGAGGAAACCATGCAGGCGATTGGAGCGGAAAACAATCTGTCCGAAACGGCTTTTCTGGTTCCCACCGGCCCGGGGCAATATGACCTGCGGTGGTTCACTCCGGAAGTCGAAGTGGACCTGTGCGGGCATACCACACTGGCCAGCGCCTTCGTCATTTTCCGCTACGTGGACAGAACACTTGAGGCCGTGACGTTCGACACCAAAAGCGGACCACTCCGTGTCAACAAGGACGGTGACCGGTTGACCATGGGTTTTCCGGCCCGACCACCGTCCCCTTGTCCGCTGCCCGAAGAGCTGGTCGCCGGCCTGGGGGCAACCCCGTTGGAAGTGCATCGCGCTCGCGATTATCTCGCCCTGTTTGAGTCCGAAGAACAGATCCGTCAGCTGCGCCCGGACTTTTCCCGCCTTGCCCAACTGGATACGACCGGGATCATCGTCACCGCAAAGAGCGAAACCGCTGATTTCGTGTCCCGCTTTTTTGCGCCGGCGGTGGGAATCCCGGAAGATCCGGTCACCGGATCGGCCCATTGTACCCTGATTCCGTTCTGGTCGGAACGGCTCGGCAAATCAGATCTCCATGCGTTCCAAGTCTCCCGCCGCGGCGGTGAGTTGTTTTGCCGGGATGCAGGCGATCGTGTCATCATATCCGGGCTGGCCGTCACCTATCTTCGAGGAACAATCGAGATCTGAAGTGATAGAATTAGCCCCCCACTAGACCCCAATGGGTCTCTTATTGAAATTTCAAAACCCGTTACCATTATATAATTGTCAAGCGACGCCTACAGTTTCATGGAAAATCGGCGGCGCTTATTATTCGGTGAAATTTGAGCAAAGCTAAACCTGCGGAGGTGATATCATGGCAAACGAAAACAGAATTGAAGATTACTTTGAGACTGAGAATGAACGAGATGCGGGACATGAAGATACCCGGTGGAAAAACTTTGAATGCGAAGATAAAACACGCCTGGGTTGCGATATGGGAATAGATGTGGCCGGCTGATATGAATGTTGCTGATTGAAACGTGCTCGTAAACGCCTAGAATGCTGAAAGATCATATCCAACAGCAACGTTTACGGTGCCTCACGACGAATCAACGGTTTCAGTGATAGGGTAATCATAAACTAGTTTAGAATCACATGTCGTATCAGCCAACGCTGAATACGTGCACCACCGGGAGATCATCTCTCAAAGATCGCCCAAATATCACCGAAACCAGGGCAGGGTCCTCATGACCCTGCCCTTTTTTCTTGCAAAATCAGTCGCCGGAATCTATGGTAAATGAATCGATAAACGTTTTGCGTTCCTTTACGAGAGCCGTGCAGCAACACTTCGCAACATGCGTGACCTTCCTCTAGGGGTTCCCTCGAAACACGTCATCCGAATTAGTTTCTGCCTCGTCTCACACGATAGGATTGCCTGGATAAATATTTAAGCAGAAGCCGTCATTTCTGCACGGAGTACCTACACAATAAAAGTCGTCATCAATGTGATGGTGATGAAGTAATTACCGACAGGGAGGAGCAATCAAGATGCCGAGCGGAACAGTAAAGTGGTTTGACGATCGCAAGGGTTATGGTTTCATTCAGCAGGATGATGGACCAGATATCTTTGTTCATTTTTCGGGCATTACCGGAGCCGGCTTTAAGTCTCTCAATGAAGGTGACCGGGTCGAGTTTGAAATCACTGAAGGGCAGAAAGGTCTGGCAGCTGTAAATGTAACCGTTGTGTAGCTTCCGAAAAGTAAAGGTTTCATGACGTTTCCGGGTTCCCGGATACGTCACGCCCCTGAAGCTTTCAATGGGTAGGCATTCAAGGGCGACGCCGTATTTTTATACTGCGAGCCCTTGATAACACCCCCAGTGAAAATATCAGGGAGCGCCCTCAGGGTGAAACCTTTTCTCAGATTTGCCAGAATAACAATTTATAAAAACACTCCCCCATTTGGATAAATGGAACCTTAGCAGTTCTCTGAAATCTATTTTGTAAATACATTGTGGAGAAAAGGTTTCATGACGATTCCGGGAGGCGCAGTTTGAGATGCACCGCCTGCTCCCAAACTTGCCGCGCCAGTCGGACTGTGGCCTGATCCACCATGCGTCCGTCTACCGCAATAGCCCCCTGCCCTTTCTTTTCTGCTGCTTGAGCAGCTTCAAGGATCCGTCCGGCCCGTTCAATGTCTTCTTCAGAGGGCGAAAACATGTCATTAATGACATCGATCTGGGCCGGGTGGATGGCCCATTTGCCGTCGAATCCCAAAGCACAGCTGATTGCCGTTGCTCGCCTCAGGCCTTCGGTGTCCCGGAAATTCCCGTAGGGCGCATCGATGGCAAGAAGACCGGCGGCTTTTGCGGCCATCACCATGCGGCTCATGGTAAAATTCCACCGATGCCCCGGATAGATGGCTTCTTCATTCTCTCCATGTCCGGAAATCGACACCAGCCGGGCCCCAATGGATGCCTGGTAATCCGCGATACAAAAAATCAGGGTTCGAAGACGATCGCTTGATTTTGAAATATCAGCGACCTGTTCCATACCCGCAGCAGTTTCAATGGATGCCTCGATAAACACGGGCCGGGTCCGTTCATGACCCATTTCAATGCCGTCCAGCATCCGGCTTACAAAATGCACATCCCCGGGATCATTGACTTTGGGAACCACCACGCTGTCCACATGGTGGCCGGCAGACTCTACCACTTCGATCAGATCCCGATATCCGAACGGGGTGTCCGGCGCGTTCATTCGAAAGGTCACAACCTTCCCCTGCCAGTCCACGGATTGTAAAGATGCGATGACCTGGCTGCGGGCCGCCTCCTTCGCATCTACGGGGACGCTGTCTTCCAGATCCAGCATCAGAACATCGGCGGAACTGGCAGCCGCTTTGTGATGCATTTTTTCAATATGCCCCGGCACGGAAAGTATGGATCGTCTCGGTTTCATCAGAGTTCTCCTGGTTGATTATTTATAGGTATTAACCGCCCGCTCACTTCGCTCGCTCGACTCAAAAGTCTGTGTGTGCCTGCCGGCTCGAAGTCTCGCTTCAGCGGGACGAAGCCCGGTCTGCGTATGTCCGCGGCTATTTAAAATAATATACAGAAATTCATTATGTATAATTTGCCATCCGTTCACGCCAGAGATCATCCTTCAGAATACAGACATCGCCGCCCTCTTCCCGGGTGGCCACCACCGTGCCGAAACTCTCCGGACTTAGTGTGTCGCATGAATCTCCGGACCACTTCGCAAATACCGGATTCACGCTGATGAATTCTTCAAAAGATTTCCGGGTTACAGTTATGGCGCATCCCATTTCCGGGATTACGATAAGATCATCTTTTTTCTTCTCATCATGCACATAGTAGGCAATCATCTGTGTTCTCCTTGCTTTTCATCTTCAACTGGATTGACCAGGGGGGAAAATCCGCGTATCCGGCATTCCATACGATCCCCCTGCTGGATCTGTACACCGCCGGGTGTCCCTGTAGAAATAATATCCCCTGGTTCCAAAGTCATCACCTCGGAGTGAAACGCGACCAGGAAGTCGGGTGGAAAGGTCATGTTCGAAACCGTGTTTTCAGCATGCTTTTTGCCGTTAATCCAGGTCGCGACCGTCAATGTCATCACATCATCCACCTCGTCCGGGGTCAGAAACTCCGGCCCAAAACTAAAAAACGTGTCGAAGCTCTTGGATAACGTCAAGTAGCGGGTGTTCTGCTGCAGTATATCTACGGCGGTCATGTCGATGATGGTTGTGAATCCGGCGACCACGTCCAGCCAATTCTTCCGGGAGACATTCTTGCACGTCTTTCCGATGACCACACCCAGCTCAGCTTCCGCCGTTGTCTGGCGGGATTGCTTGGGTATCCGGATGGTATCCCCGAAGCCGATGATCGCCGTGGCCGGTTTCATAAAACTGCCTGGAATTCCGGTGGGTGCCTTGGCTGATAAATCGGCGGCGTGGGCCACATAATTGAGTCCGATCCCCCATATCTTCCCAGGGTTGCGATAAAGAGGCGAAAATTGAACCTGCTTTTCCGAAACAACCTCCAGCCCCTGGGAGATGATCTGATTCTCCCCGCCGTCACGAAACCAGTCGCCCAGTGTTTGGAGACGACCGCTGTGGAGCAGTTCGAGCATATCGTTCGGCCATTTCGTGCCGAACGCCCGGTTGAGGTGCTCCAAAAGCACATAACCGTTCTCGACCCGAATACAGGTTTTCTCTTCCCCGTCATGTTGAATGGTTGCAAGTCGCATGCGTTCATATCCTTTTTTTTTGAATGAGTTTAGATTATATGCCGTTCCACTGGGTAGGCCAACGACACTTTCACGCCAAATCTCCCCTTCTTCGTTTTCCCAGCGTTTCCTTCGTAAACCCGTAAAGCACGGCGGTTATGGTAAGACAAGCCGCACAGAACAGAAAAGAGCCTTTGAACGCGGCAGGCCCTAAAGAGGCTTCCGGATAAAGGTGCTGCATCAGGTTCCCAAGCCCCTGGAGGAATACTGCCACGCCACCCATGGTAAAGAAGTTAATGCCGGTCATAGCGGTCCCGGCCCTTTCGATGGGCATCCGTTCCTTAATGTGGGCGTACATAATCTGCCCGGCACTGCTGGCAAACCCGAAGCTGAAAAACAAAGCCGCCAGAAACGAAAATCCGGTTCCCGCTGGAAGAAACGCCAAGGCCAGAAGGATCAGGACCATTCCCAGCAGACCGGCAATGATGACAACTTTTCGGGAACGGATGCGGGCATCCGATAACCATCCGCACACGGGGCTACCCACAATCAATCCGATACTCAACAGAAAGAGAAGATTCCCTGTCTTTACCGGCGGGATACCGAGAACGTGCATTAAAAAAGGACCTGCCCAAAGCGCCTGAACCGCGGCAAAAATACCATAACGACAAAATGTACCAAAAGAAATGATCCAGTAGTCACGTTCGGCAAAAAGCGCGCGCACGCTCTTCATCGTCTCGCCCAAATCTACCGGCACCTCCGTGGGAACCGCCCACTCTCCCGGTCGCTCCGGGCGGTCCCGCACCACGGCAAAAAACACGATGGCCAGGAGCAGATTGATGCCGGCAAATACCAAAAATGTCGCGCGCCAACCGATGGCCTGCACCATCAGCACCAACGGCGTGGCAGCGGCAATATTACCTGCCGTCCCGATGGAAACGACGAATGCGGCAAGGGTCGCAAAGCGGATGGGACCGAACCAGAGGGTAATCAGCTTTAAGGTGCCCATCAGGTTGCATGCCATGCCGATGCCGAGCAACGCCCTGCCGATCACCAGCGAGGTTGCGGATTGGCCGAGGGCGAACACCAAAGCTCCGACCACCGCCACCAGGGTCAGAACCGTCATGGTAAGCCTCGGCCCGATACTGTCCAGGTAGAGGCCAATGGGGATTTGCATTGCGGCGAAAGCGTAAAAAAAAGCGGCGGATATGAGACTCAACGCTTTGGTGTCCAACGCCAGATCGTCGATCAGGTTCGGAGATATCACCGCGACCGACGATCGATAGAACTGTGAAAGCACAAAGAGCAGACATGTGATAAAAAAAATCACCCAACGTCTGGAAATCGTCACGTCCATACGTCATTTCCCGGTAGATGTAGAGCTGTTGCCATAACTATGTTCCGATTGAAGGAAGGGATCCGGGGTCCGGATTTTTCACAGCAAGATGCATCTTACGGCGGCATATCTGCCATATTTCGTGGATCGAGCCCTCGTGGCGAACAAGAGAGACGGCGTGAAAGAGGAATTGAAACCACGTCTATCCCAATATGAGCCGGTGCGGGTCGCACACTTCACGGAGAATTCGAAGCTCCTCTGCTCCGGGTGGAGGCACCTCCCGGGCACCGGCCACATCGACAGGGAAGCTCATATTATCAAGTATTTTTTCTGGGGTGATGCCTGGATATACACCGCTGAGGACCATCTCCCGCGTGGATACATCAAATCCCATAATGGCCATATCCGTGATCACGACGGCAGGTCCTCCCCCTCCCAGGCCTGCTGTCTCCCGACCATCGGGTCCGTCCAGCCAGCCGGGGCTGGTCAGATAATCCACGGTTGATACGAACTTCCTTTTTTCCTGCTTCATGAAGATAATCGTCCGCTGAACAAAGGACGCCACGTCGCAGGCCCCCCCGCTTCCGGAGAATCGGACCGTCGGTGAGGAGTAGTCACCGATGACTGTTGAATTCAGGTTGCCGTATTTGTCTATCTGGGCCGCACCCATAACCCCGACGACACGCCTTCCGGTGTGACGGTTCTGCATAAAACCGAAGGAATCGGCTAGACTCCCATTGACCGATGTCCAGAACATCACCCGCGGGTCGGCGACGGCCATGGGGACCTCCTCGAGCTTCGAGTCCACGGCGCCGGTTTCAAAGAAAATAACGCTGTTGGGAGCGCTGATGTGCTTTGCCGCCATAGCCGCCAGCATGGAAATACCGGTGCCACAAAACACGATATCTCCATCCTGGATCTGCCGTGCCGCCGCCACGGCCATCATTTCTCGTAAGGTATAATCGCTCATATTAGATTTTGGATTTTGGATTCTTGTCCGCCAAAGCCGCAGGCGAAGGCGGGTTGGTATTCGGTTTGGTTTTTCGTGTTCCGTGTTCCGTGTTTGGTTTTTGGTTTTTTGTGTTTTGTTTGTGATTTGGTATTTAGTTGTCGTCCACCCTGAACCTCGAACCCTGAACCTTGAAACCCGAACCTTATCTATCGTCTATTCAGCCCCACCGCATATCCCGTCCGTTCATCCGCTCTTATCTTGTCGAGCCGCTTTTTTCCCTGCATGTCCAAAAACCGTTGATGATCGGCCACCCCGTGAATGTATCGTGCAAGATAGTCTTCATGGCGGGCATCGTTCTGTGCCATTCTGCGATAGTCATTCAAATAGGACGGATCGTAATCGTAATACCTGTAGCAGGCGGTCGGGTAGGCCCCAAAGGGTACATGCACCACGGCATCCACACAGAAAAAGGGGATCCGGTTCAAATCCGGATTTTCCCTCAGCTCATCCGTGGAAACAAGTTCCTCACAGGTCACGATCACGTGCCGTGCCGCTTTAGCCTGCTCCACATCTGCAAAGGTCAATCCGTCGATACGGGTGGTTCCGGCAGAATCCGCTTTTTGGGCATGAATGATGGTGATGTCCGGGTTGATGGCAGGCACCAGCACCACCTTGTGGGTCTTCCCCCAATCGCCGAAGGGATTGTCAATGACGCTAAGTTTGCGGTCCGGCAGGAGATCGTCCGCTTCCCGATCGGTCTCAGAGAAGCCCCATCGATGGACGATGCTGGATCCCAGCCCGGAGCGCGTCGACAAAAACGGCACACCCATGGCACCGGCCTGAAATCGCAGCGTCATCTGGTAATTGGAGTAGTCTTCCACCTTGATGCTGCCGTTTTCGACCGCTTTACGGAAGCGTATACAGGTAGGTGCAAACCGGCCGCTTCCGGCATAGGTAATTTCAAGACTGCTCACACAACCGCCGCCGATCAGTTCATCCACCCCCTGGCCATTGGAATGGGCATAGAGATGCAGATTTCTGAATCCCTGTCGGATGATCTCATAGACAGCCGCCATGGGATTTCTGTTTACGGTGAACCCCCCGATGGATAAATGGGCGCCATGGCGGATGAATTTGCCTATCGCCGCATTAAGGGTCATCACCTTGTCCGTGCGTGTATCCATCGCCCAGAGTATCCTTTAGCCGATAAAGTGGAATTTCGAAGCTTCAAACTTGCCTCGCCGCCAATGGGTTGTCAAGATGAATATCATTTGCCAGGCGAATCAAAATCCTTGACAACATTTTGATTTAACACCTATATTTTTTCTCCATAAATTCAGTTTAATTCCTGCCCCCATCTACGATTGCAAAAGATCGAATCTTCGGCCGCACACGCCCGTAGAGTGCCGGCAAGGCGAAAACCGCAAGCAAAGGAGGAAGTCATGAAATGGTGCAAAAGGCTGTCCCTGTCTGTGCCGGTCCTGTTGATCGCACTTCTCTTTTTCGGCTGCGCCACGAGTCCGCCGGCCAATGTAAAGGCGGTCGACTGTGACGCCGGTAAAATCAAATGGGACGTGACAGAAAAAGTCGACATCGTCAATTTCTCCTGCAGCTTGGGAAAACACGGCGTTGACAAGGCCCTGATATACAAACTTGAACTGCAAAACACGACCGATACGCCATTGCGCTACCGGGTTAAGATCTTCCTGGACGACATGGACAAAGCGGCCGGTCACCTGGTGCCCCGTAAAGGAAAACCGCCGGTGGTGGCTCCCGGTAATTCGGTAAAAATTAAAATTCCGTTCATCAAGACCGAAACCATGTCCAATGATGTAACCGTGATGGTGCATCCCATTGACTGATATCGTGACTACAGTGAGGTATAAAGGAGGATCCACGATGAGATTTTCAAGGAAATTGATTGCGTGCATGGGCATCATCGCCCTGTTGCTGATGCTGACCGGACCCGGGGTCGTACCGGCCTCGGCCAGGACGACCTTTGTTTCCATCGGAACCGGTGGGACCGGCGGCATCTATTATCCCTATGGCGGCGGCGTGGCCGAAATCTGGTCGAAATATGTCAAAGGCGTCAAGGCCGTTGCCGAGGTCACGGGAGCCAGCGTCGAAAATGTCAAACTGGCCCACAAAGGGGAAACCGTTATCGGCGAGGTCATGGGAGATGTGGCGGTTGCCGGGTACAACGGACTTTCCAAATTCAAAGGCAAAAAACACAACATTCTGGCCATGGCCATTATGTATCCCAACCTGCTCCAGGTGGTCACGCTGAAGAAAAGCGGCATTACCAACATCGAGCAGGTGAAAGGGCGGAGCATCAGCACCGGGAGTCCCGGGAGCGGCACGAATTTCATGGCCGAGGCCGTTCTCAAGGCCCTGGGCATTCCCTTGAATTCGTTCAAGGACCGCCGCCTGTCGTTTACCGAAAGCGCCAATGCCCTGAGGGACGGAACGATCGAAGTCGGCATCTGGTCGGTGGGGCCGGGCACAAGCTCCATCCTGGATCTGGCCACAACCCATGACATTCGCATCATCGGTTTCACTCCGGCCCAGACAAAAAAGATTTTAGCGGCGAACAAAACCTACTCGTCGGTGGATCTGGCAGGCGGTGTATACCGGGGGGTTGATCAGGCGGTGCCGACCATCGGTGTGTGGAATGTCATGATCTGCCAGAAGTCGCTGGAAACAGGTATGGTGTACAATCTGGTTAAAGCGCTCTACGAAAGCCAGGATTACCTGTTGAAAATACATCCGTCAGCGTCCTACACCACTCCGGAGAACGCGGTGAAGTACTCTCCGATACCGCTGCATCCGGGTACCATTAAATATCTCGGTGAACGCGGCATATCGGTGCCAACAAAGTTGAAGCCCTGACGCAAACGAGGCATTCATGCGGATGGCAATACCCAGGCCGGTCCGGATCCTTCTGCTGCCGGTGGCCGGCCTGGTTGCGTTTTTCATCCTGATGTGGGCAACGACCCCGGGTGGACTGGAGCTTCGCATCACGCCTGTGAAGGGGGGTGCACCGCTGCTGGTGCTTCCCCTGGAACCGGGAGAGCGCTTCACATTGCATTATGTTCATTCTGTGGAGAATGCTCCAATCTGGGAAGAGCACAGCCTGGACGAGTACGGGCGGATCTACATCGAGGAAGAGCGGTACCTGAAGTATGGAGCCGGAATGGGCAAAATGCCTGGCGTCGGTCGGATGGTCCGCAGGGGCCCCTATGAGGTCATCGAAGACATGCATATGCCGACCGGAGATTTTGTGTTGCGGATCGGAAGTCCGGGTGTCGATCATACGATTCTTTGGCGGGGAACCCGAACAAATCTCTCCAGGACTGCCCCGCACCAGGCGGTTCAATTCACCGGCAGACCGATAAGCCTGCTCCACAAGCACTGGCGAAGATGGTTCCCCCACCCGGCAACCCCCGGAAAGGACACGGCGTGAAGATTGCTCCAGATCGCGCGAATTTAGCGCCGAACGAAATGCTGGTTAAGACAACGGCGACCATAGTGATGGTGCTGGCCATCAGTCTGAGCCTGTACCAGCTTTATACAGCGGGCATTACGGCGTTGACGGCGCTGGTGCAGCGCTCCATTCATCTCGGTGCCATCCTTTGCATAACCTTCCTTACCCGGCCGGCATTTAAGAAGGTTCCAAAAGATCGTATCAATTTCTGGACCATACTCGACTGGACGCTGGTCCTGGCGTCCATATACAGCACGTACTATATCATCGCCAATCTCACGGAAATATTTGAGCGCCAAGGCGACTGGCTCACCATGGATCGCGTGGTGAGCATCATCGGAACCATTCTCGTTCTGGAAGCCTGTCGCCGGGTTATCGGCGTCATTATGACAGGCATCTGTGTTGTGGCGATCCTCTATGCCATATTCGGCCCCTACATGCCGGAATTGATCATCCACAAAGGCTACAGCATCGAGCGGATCACCACCACGCTCTGGCTGACAACGGAAGGCATCTTCGGTCTTCCCATCGGTGTGGCCGCCACATTCGTCTATGTCTTCGTGCTTTTCGGGGCGTTTCTGGAAACCACCGGAGGGGGCAATTTTTTCATCGATCTGGCCTATGCCCTCACCGGCCGATTTTCCGGCGGCCCGGCGAAAACGTCCGTGGTGGCATCCGGATTCATGGGATCCGTTTCCGGATCCGCGGTGGGTAATGTCGTGGCCACCGGTTCGTTTACAATCCCCATGATGAAAAAAGTCGGCTACCGCCCCCATGTGGCAGGGGCTATCGAGGCGGCGGCTTCCACAGGCGGCCAGCTCATGCCGCCGATCATGGGCGCCGGGGCTTTTTTGATGGCGGAATTCACCAACACAAGCTATCTGACGATTATCAAGGTGGCCCTGATACCGGCCATTATGTACTATCTGACGGTGCTCATGTTTGTTCACTTCGAAGCGCAAAAGCACGGTCTCATGGGCCAACCGAAAGAGAGCCTCCCCAAGGCCTGGCATGTCATTAAGAACGGCCTGCATTTCATCATCCCGGTGATCATTCTCATTTACGTTCTGGTGAATAACTACTCTCCCATGATGGCCGGGTTTGTGGCTGTTGTCAGCACCGCAGCAGCAAGCCTTCTGGCCAATACCGTCGGATGGGTCATCGCCCGGGGTCCGGGACTGCAGAACGCCGAGAGACGGGCCAGCCTCGGCCAGTTTGTGGGCAAGGAAGCGCGTATGATCCTAAAAGCCCTGGAAAGAGGTGCACTCAATGCCGTGATGGTATCCGTGGCCTGTGCCGCTGCCGGCATCATCGTCGGCATGGTCACCCTTACCGGAATGGGTCTGAAATTCTCCAGTCTTGTGCTGGATCTCAGTTTCGGAATCAAGGCCTTGGCCATTCTGTTGATCGGTGCGGCGTCTCTGGTGCTGGGCATGGGGCTTCCGGTAACAGCCAGCTATATCGTTTTGGCCACTCTGGCCGGTCCGGCACTTCTGGATATGGGGGTTCCCCTGTTGGTGTCCCACATGATCGTCTTCTGGTACTCCCAGGACGCCAATGTGACGCCTCCGGTCAGCCTGGCCAGTTTTGCCGGCGCAGGGGTGGCCGGCGCCAATCCCATGCAAACGGCGTTTACGTCCTGGAAGCTGGCCAAAGGATTGTACATTATCCCGATTATTATGGCCTACCGGCCGCTGTTGGGTATCGGTAAAACTTACGAGCTGATGCACTGGGATGTGGGGCTGACCATGATCACAACCACCCTCGGTTTGGTGGCTTTTGCATCCTGTATCGAACGTTATTTTGTGCGGAAGGCGACATGGATGGAAACCGGCCTGTTCTTTGTTGCGGCTGCAGGACTGTTCTGGCCGGAATACTGGACCGACCTCGTCGGGTTTGCCGCCTTCACCGCCGCCGTGTCGCTTCAAAAACTGTACACACCGAAACAAATTTCCCCCGCCCCAGCGGCTTCCTAGCGCTATCGTCGTGCCGGTTTTTCCGCGCCAACACCCCTTCTGATCAATGACCGGCGTCCGGGCGCGGATTTCAATTTTCTTGACAGAGCTCAGACAACGTAGCTATATGTTAGCTACTTTTTTCAGTTTTGAGAAAAGATCGAGCGAAATTCAGACGAGCGTTCTTAATCCGCCGTGGACACAGCAATAAGCGGTGAACAAACGGTATCGGGTTCGGAATCGGTATCGACTCCTGTAGGGTCATATCCGATGGATTCCGATTCCGATAGCGATCCCGACGCCGAGCGTGCCCTTTTCTGAATTTCCTTGGATCGGAAATCGGCAACGTATTCGATAACGTTTAGTACCACGTCGACCTGAGCATCCATAACGATGCAAGGAGGAAAAACCATGCAATTTGGTCTTTCAAAGGAGCTGGAAATGCTTCGCAAGGCGGTTCGGGAATTTGCCGCTAAAAAAATCGCCAAGAACGCCGATGAGTGGGACAAGAATCACCATTTCCCCTACAAGGAAGCCATAAAGCCGATGGCAGACCTGGGCTTTTTCGGAACCGTCATCCCGGAGGAGTACGACGGTGACAACATGGACGAAGGTTGGCTGGCCGCCATGATCATCAGCGAGGAAATCGCAAGAGCCTCGAGCTCCTTGAGAGTCCAGGTCAATATGCAGACCCTTGGCTGTGCGTATACCATTTATAAATATGGCACCGAAGAACTCCGAAAAAAATATGTTTCGAAGCTTGTCAATGCCGAATATATCGGCGGCTTCGGTATTACAGAACCGGATGCCGGATCCGATGTCATGGCCATGACGTCAACCGCAGAAGACAAGGGGGATCATTGGCTGCTCAATGGATCCAAAACGTGGATTTCCAACGCCAACATCGCGGATGCCATTATCTATTATGCGTATACCGACCCGGAAAAGGAGAGTAAAGGACTGTCCGCTTTCGTGGTAGAGTTAAAAAACTTCAACGGTGTCAAAACCAGCTCTCTGGAAAAGATGGGATCCCATTCCTCGCCCACAGGAGAAGTTTTTTTGACCAACACACGGGTTCCAAAGGAGAATATTTTAGGCAAACCAGGAGATGGTGCAAAGATTGTGTTCAGTTCTTTAAACCAGACGCGTCTCTCAGCCGCTGCCGGTGGCGTCGGTCTGGCCCAGGCCTGCCTGGATGCAGCCATTAAATACTGTAACGAACGAAAGCAATTCGGAAAACCCGTGGGCCAATTCCAGATGAACCAGGACATGATCGCCCAGATGTCCACAGAGATTGAAGCCGCCCGTCTGCTTGTCTACAAGGCCGCATGGGAAAAAGACCAGGGAAAACTGAACAACGGACTCACTGTCGCCCACGCCAAATATTTTGCCGGCGAAACGGTCAACAAATGCGCCAACTATGCTATGAGAATCCTCGGCGCCTACGGCTATTCAACAGAATACCCGGTGGAACGATTTTACCGGGACACCCCCACCTATTACATGGTGGAAGGATCGTCCAACATCTGCAAGTGGATTATAGCAATGGATCAGTTGGGCATGCGGAAGGCGAACCGCGACTATAAGCGGTTTTAAAACCTCCCCCCATGCCCTATATCGTTGTTGGTCAGGAGGGCTCAATCCTCGAAATATTCCATATATTCCTCCGGTTGAGCCCTTCTGTCCGCCTCGATCTCGAACACGATCGAAAGTTTTAAAACCGCTTCTGTAGGTTACTCTTTAATCGGGTCACCCTAGCTGATATGAAATATCGAGGATATAAATTTCCCGAAGAACCGCTGGCCCAACAGCAAGTTCAAACAGACAGCACTCGCTAAACCGGCGAACCGGACAACCGGCACCTCTTTCAGGTTTCACACCCTATAGGCGGAGGATCTCCCATGGATAAGGATCTCGTAGCAAAAACGCAGCAAACGGCAGCTTTGTATTTTGACGGCGTCAGAGGAGAAAGGCCGTTCGACCTGTGGCGGGCATTCGACAAGGAATTGGCCAAAGACCTGTCCCTTTTCATTACGGGAAAGATGTATTCCCGGAAACGTATACCCCACAAGACTCGACAACTGGTGACCATTGCTACGCTGACCGCACTCTCGCGCCCGGTTGAACTGAAATTGCATATTCATGCAGGACTTAATGTCGGCTGCAGTCCGCAGGAAATCGCGGAAGTCATTTTTCAAGCATTCACCTACGGCGGCATACCCACGGTAAATGCGGCTTTGAAAATCTTGCGGGAAGTGCTGACGGAAAAAGACATGTGGCCGCCGGAATAGCCTGTCGTATCTTTTGAAAAATAGATGTTGAGGTACATGGACCACGGAGGTCACGAAGCACACGAAGAAACGATCGACGAAATCATCACTCTGTGCGTCTTCGCCTTTTGCGCTAAAGCTTCAACATCAGGATGACCTTCGCGGTGATGATCCTGTTGAACGAAATAACAAACACGATAAAGCACCCAGTACCCGATACCCAATACCGAGTACCCAATTTTGGAGCATATCTATGAAACCCTACTTTCAGAACATGCAGCCATTCGGCCGCGAATTGAACCAGGGCGAACGCCTTAGCACCGAAGCCAATATTAAACTTATCACAGACGCGGAGGCGGAATTTAACGAAGCGTTTGAAAAAACGCGGGATGTCGGTCTGCCGGAAGAAAAAATCAATGCACGGGGGCAGCTGACCGTCTTTCAACGATTGAATTATCTTCTAGATCCCGAAACATGGTGTCCGCTGCATACACTCTATAATCCCGACGAGAACGCCGAAGGGACAACCAACGTGGTCAATGGGCTGGGAAAGATTTCGGGTAAATGGGCCGTCATTATCGGTTTCGACAACAAGAACCTGGCCGGCGCCTGGGTTCCGGGCCAGTATGAGAACATCCTCCGTTGTACGGATCTGTCCAAACGTCTCAATATCCCTTTGGTATGGCTGGTTAATTGCAGTGGCGTCAAACTCACTGAACAGGAAAAATTTTATGCGGATCGAAGGGGCGGGGGAACCACGTTTTTCCGCCACGCGGAACTGGAACAGGCCGGGATCCCGGTGTTGGCCGGCATTTACGGTACCAACCCGGCGGGAGGCGGATATCAGGGCATCAGCCCGACGATTCTCTTCGCCCACAAGAACTGCAACATTGCTGTGGGTGGCGGCGGCATCCTCAGCGGAATGTCTCCCAAAGGCTATTTTGACAAGGAAGGGGCCGAACAGCTCATTTCTGCTGCCAAGCAATACAAAGTCACACCGCCGGGGTCGACTAACATCCATTTTGATGAGACCGGCTTTTTCCGTTACGTCTATGAAGAGGAAAAGGAGGTTCTGGATGGTTTGAAAGACTACATGAAAGACATGCCGGCATACCATCCGAAGTTCTTCCGTGTGGATGATCCGAAATTGCCACGGTTTCCCAGCGAAGATCTCTATCGACTGGTACCTTTCAATCAGAAGCAAATGTATGACTTCGATCAAGTCCTGTCCCGCCTGGTAGACGGCAGTGAGCATCTGGAATACAAACCGGACTACGGCCCGGAAGTGTACACCGGTTTATGCAAGGTCGATGGATTTCTGGTGGGCGTTCTCGGCAATCGGCAGGGATTTCTCGGAGAAGACTACCCCGAATATGCCGATTACCCGGGGATCGGCGGAAAGCTATACCGCCAGGGATTAATTAAACTCAACGAGTTTGTCACTCTCTGCGGGCGGGACCGCATTCCGATGATCTGGTTTCAGGACACCTCCGGCATCGACGTTGGGGATATCGCCGAGAAGGCCGAACTCCTGGGTCTCGGACAGGCGTTGATCTATTCTATTCAACAGACGGACGTCCCTCTCATGCTCATCGTTCTGAGAAAAGGTACCGCCGCCGCTCACTACATCATGGGCGGGCCCACAGCGAACCGGCACAATGCGTTCACTCTGGGGTGTGCCACGACAGAGATCTATGTGATGCACGGCGAAACCGCTGCGGCCGCCACCTATTCGAGACGCCTGGTCAAGGAAAAGGGCGCCGATCGCGATCTGGACCCGGTCATCGACAAGATGAACAAAATGGTGGAGGAATATTACAATTATTCCCGGCCCATCTACTGTGCCCGGAAAGGGATGGTGGACGAACTGTCCACCATGAAGGATATACGAAAATACATGGCGGCTTATGCCGGCGCCGCATATCAAAATCCGAAGTCCATCTGTCCACAGCATGTGATGCTGACCCCGAGAAGCATCAAAGGATAGATTGGCTGCGCCAATCTATGAACACGGAAATTCCTGCCAACCATGTTCTGAAGGTCGCCGTCCGGGATTTGGTGGAACACACCCTTCGGAGCGGTGATCTGGTATTTCAATTTACGGGTGCCACCCGGACCATCGATGCCATTTATGCCCATCAGAAAGTTCAGAATTCCCGACCAGACCATTATTCTTCCGAGGTTTTCATTTCACGGGATATCGAAACCGATGGCATGCGGCTCCACGTCAGCGGCCGCATAGATGGCGTATTTCACTATCCGGACCGGATTGTTATTGAAGAAATCAAGAGTACGGTCCGTGAGTTGGATAGCGTTTCAGAGAGTCAGAATCCGCTCCACTGGGGCCAGCTAAAATCCTATGCGTATTTATACGCCGCCGAGCATGGCCTTAATCGTATCGATACCTGCCTGACCTATGTCCATTTGGATTCCGGAGAAACCAAAGAGATCCCGGCCTCCTACTGCCTGGAAGAGTTGCAGAGTTTTTTTCAGAGTCTGATCGATCGCTATGCCCGTTGGGCGCGCGTCATTCTCGAGTGGTCCGGCCTTCGAACCGAATCCATCGCGGCCCTTAAGTTCCCCTACGCCACCTACCGTCCGGGGCAGCGGGATATGGCGATTGCCGTGTATCGAACGATTCGGGACCAGGACAAACTGTTTGTCCAGGCGGCGACAGGGATCGGCAAAACCATGGCCGTGGTGTTCCCGGCCGTAAAAGCCCTGGGAGAAGCGCTCGTCGCCAAGGTATTCTATCTGACAGCCCGTACCACGGCAAGGACCGTTGCGGAAACCGCCGTGGAAGATCTGAGGAAGGCCGGTCTCCGGCTCAAATCCCTGACCCTTACGGCCAAAGATAAAATCTGTTTTCGTCCAGAAGCGGCCTGCAAGCCGGAGGAGTGTGAATTTGCAAAGGGGCATTTCGATCGGATCAATCAAGCGGTGGCCGCCGGGTTTTCGGAAGACGGCCTCTCAAGGACGGTTGTCGAGTCGATTGCCCGATCCCACGCCGTCTGTCCATTCGAGTTGTCCCTGGAGCTGTCTCTCTGGTGTGACCTGATTATCTGTGATTACAATTATGCCTTTGATCCGCGTGTCTACCTGAGACGATTCTTTCTGGAAGAAGATGGGGATTATGTGTTCCTGGTTGACGAAGCCCACAATATAGTTGATCGCAGCCGGGAAATGTTCTCCTCCGAACTCTGGAAGCAACCGTTTCTGGATGTCCGACGGGCTCTGAGAAAGGATCTGCCTGGGCTGTTTACCATCATGGGCCGCATCAACCGGTGGATGGTCCAACCCAGAAAAAGATGCGAGATCACCGGCGGGGAATACACCGATTCCGAGGCACCGGAGGCATTATATCCCGAGCTGATCCGCTTTCATCGATCCGCCGCGCGCTGGCTGATGCAAAACAGACAGACGCCCTATTGGGAGGCCCTGTTGGATCTTTACTTCTCGGTAAGCGCCTTTCTCAGGATTGCCGAACAGTATGATGACGGTTACACCACATGCTATCAGAAAACGGGAAATGATCTCCGGGTAAAGCTGTTCTGTATGGATCCCTCCAGCCAGATGGGAAAGGCTCTGAAGCGGGCCGGATCTTCGGTATTTTTTTCTGCCACGATGTCCCCCCTTTACTACTTCCGCGAAATTTTCGGGTGTCCGGAATCGACACGCGCCATGGCGCTGCCTTCACCGTTTCCGGAAGACAATCTCCGGATTATGGCGATGACCAACATTTCCACGCTTTACCGGGATCGCAGCCGAACCGCCGACCTGGTCTGCCGGGCACTTCAGGTCATGGCGGGACAGCGCAAGGGGAACTATCTCTTCTTTTTTCCATCCTATGAATATATGACGTTGGTCCATGACCGTTTTGCGGGAAGTGCTTCGGACATGGATGTCGTTTTGCAAACACCGGCCATGTCGGATGACGAACGGGAGCGATTCCTGGAACGGTTCTCCCTGGAAAACCCGGAAACCCTTGTCGGATTTGTCGTCATGGGGGGCATTTTCGGGGAGGGGATCGATCTCATCGGAGATCGTTTATCCGGCGCGGCGATTGTCGGTGTTGGCCTTCCCGGCATTGATCCGGAACGTGATCTGATCCGGGAACACTTCAATGCCGCCAATGGAAAGGGTTTTGAATTTGCCTACCAGTACCCGGGAATGAATCGCGTCTGCCAGGCCGCCGGGCGGGTGATCCGGTCTGAAAAAGACAGGGGAGTGATCCTTCTCATTGATCGGCGTTTTGCATTATTCCGATACCGCTCACTTCTACCCGAAGGATGGCACATCTACGCCGTAGGCAATACGGCCGCTCTGGAGAAAACGTTGAATGCATTCTGGAAGGGCAGGGAATCGGTCCCTTCTCCAGAATCGGACATGAAATCCGTTTAGCCCGTGACATCATCCCGGAGGTCGTTTCTTGACCCATACCGGCGTTTTTTATATCATACATAAAATCGTGAGACGATTAGAGGAACCGCGACGATGTCGCGAATGGTGCAAAAGGTTTAATCGCCATTGTTGAGACGGATCAAGATATCTACCCTCGCAGTCCACTTAAATAAGGATATTCATCGAATCTAATGTGGTGCCCCGCTGCAGCCAGCGAGGCATAATCACGTTTATCGTTGCTGATGGCACTGCAATGCATCATGGAGGTGACACCATGAAACGATTGTGGATATGCTCAGCCGCAATGCTCTTTCTGATGACAAGCTATCTGGCCAATGGGTTCGCCTTGGAGCTCAACGATGATGGTCGAACCCTGATACAGGAAGCATCCATGGCCTATTCCAGCGACATGGAAGGCCGTCCCGTCATCACCGACCCCGACCTTAACGGATACATCACCTCACTGGCAAACCGATTAAAACCAAAAGGAAAAACATCTCCTGCCGGGGTTACGCTGACCATGACCATCATCGAATCACCCAAGCCGGAGTTGTATGCCTACGTCGACGGGCATGTGGTCATCACCTCGGGCATGATGTTCTCCATGGACAACGAGGCCCAGCTCGCCGGTGTCCTTTCTCATGAAATTGCCCACGTGTTCGAAGGTTACTACATCACCATGTACCAGGAAATTAAAGCCGCGGAACGGGCACAACGCCGCAAGGCCGCTGCCGGGGCTTTGTTTGGAGCCTTGCTCGATGTGGCCGTGGATTATGCGGTGGAATGGGAGGACATCAATCAAACCGAACGCTTCTTCGAGGGGGAAGCCACTTATAGTGAGACCATGCACCGAATGGCCGCCGTGCATGCCGCTCAAAAAGCATATTACAGCATCAAGGATGTCATCGCCAACATCCCGGCGGAAGATTCGAAGGGCAACCCCATTGATCCCAGGCTGCGATTCGAGCCGGTAGCCGATGCCCAGGGGATGATATATGTGGCTTCGGCCGGGTACGATGTCACCGAAGTCCCCAAAGGCTGGACCACTATCCACCGGATGAACAGTAAAGTCGCCAGAGAACAGGAGCAGCTGATGGGCCCGTGGGCGTCCCAGCTCAAGGCCACACAAAGTCTCATGGAAATGAACATGATTCGCCTCCGCCAGCAGTTGGGTGCGAGCGGCCTGGTCCAAACATTGAGCAATGCGCCTCCGTCGCGCGCCGGATTCGTGGCGACACTCACCAGGCTCGAGGAGGTCAAGGCCGCCGAAAAGTCCGGTAAAAAAATCAAAGGTGAAAAGACCTACCGGGAGTTTATCCAGAAGGCCCTGTTGCCTCGCGCCGAGCGATTTCTGGAGGAGGAAAATTTCGAGCAAGCCTATCTGAATTATCGCATTCTATACAACCGGGGCATTCGAACGGCACCGGTGGCGTATGGGCTGGCCAAAAGCAGATTGGGAGACTTTGCCTTTGGGGCCAGTAAAGCCGAGTTAAAAGAGGCCGAATTTGCCTACAGGGAAGCAGCACGTCTGGACCCAAGCTATGCCGACCCATATAAAGGCCTCGGTGAGCTTTACGAAGATACGGATCGATATGAGGACGCAGCAGAAGCATACAGCAGGTATCTGAAATTGAGCCCCAAGGCGACAGATCGAAAACGGATCGAGCGAAAAATCAAGATAATGGAAAGGAAGGCGAGCCGATGAACCGTATACTGATGGCTTTTTTCTCCGTTGTTGCCTGGGTAAGCATGACCCCGGCCGTCCAGGCTGGACCGGTCCAGTTCCAATACAAGCTGTCACCGAACCAGGTGTGGATCGGGACCATGTCCTCCCAAACCGAAACCACGTTCATGGGGAAAAGGGATATCAACCGGAGCAAAAGCATCATTGAGTACCGCATCTCCAATGGACCGAAAAGCGGATGGGTATCCCTTACGGCCAAAATCACGTCCCAGAAACCCCATTCCGGTCAAACCGGAGGGCTGATGGATCTTTCCAAGTTAACGTTTTTTGCCGACATGCACACCAGTGGCGAAATTCGAAACATCCGCCATGAAGGCAACCCGATGCCACCGCCGGATCCGAGTCTGCCCGCCGAAATGAAGGCCATTTACGCCCAGTCATCCGATATGATGGCCGAAGCTTATAAAAATGCGGTGTTTTGGTTTCCGGAAATGCCCGAAGATGGGATGGTGCCGGGCGATGAGTTCGATGTAACTCGAAAGATGGGTATGGGGGGCGGCGGAATGGGAATGCAGTCCCAAACGGTCATGAAACAGGTGTTCACGCTTGAGGAGATCGCCGACGGTCTCGCCTACTTTACTGTTAAAGACCGGAGCATTACCAAAACCAAAGGTATGGCGGGAGGCAAAGCCGATACCAAGACCGCCGGAAAGGGAGAGACGGTATTTGATCTGGGGGTCGGCATGTGGACGGATCTTACGATAAAATCCCGCTCCAAGGTTAATATGTCGAATATTCCGGGAATGGCAAACATGAGCCAGGAGGTGCTGAGTATCACCAGGTACGAGATGGAGCAAAAGTAGAATCGATCCGCAGACAGCATGCGGATCGATTCTATGAAGCGCGGCTTCGCCGCTCAATATTTATGAGCGTCTACCGACAATTTTCAGTTTAGAGGGGAAAACCCTTGAATCCTTGAATCCTTTCCTCCGACTGGTCGCAAGGAAAGCCGTTATTTCTCAATCCGGCAAGCACCATGGTTTAAAAGATTACACAGACCGATAGGTTCGTCGGTACGGGATCGTCTCCCGAAACCAAATCGGCAGGGCCAGGGCCAGCAATATCCCATCAAGGGTCTCTGTCGTCATGGCTCGCCAGGTGTTCAGTTCCTGATGAATGATTGCTGAATGCGGACACTCATCAACGACATCCAGACGTTGCTCTGAGATAACAGCAGTCAACCGTTGAACCAATTCCGTCATCTCCACAGTATAATCCGGGTCGCCATCTTCTTTTTCGGTAGAGTCGTTCAAACCGGTTCTAATCCGAACGTGTTTGAAGCTGACGTCCGGATTTTGCAACGCAGCGATGAGGTCATGACGATCCATTGTGGCATGGAACAGCAACCAGGGTCTGTCCTTTACCATCTTTGGAGGACGACGATCCTGGCTAAAGATCCGTTTTCGCTTCGGCAACAACGGATGCCTGAGAATATCCGTTAAAAGATTGGGGACGCGCACTCCCGCAGAGGGAATCAGGTCGATTACCTCGTAATGGTGTCGCAGGTCCTTGAATCGCTTCCTGACAACAGCGATCGCGGCCGCATCATCTTCGGTTCCCACATGTACCCCGATTATGATCATAAGCTGATCCTATAGCGAAAATTTCATGCACCACCATTTAAATGGGAGAGGGAGAACCTATATAAAAAATTAACGGCGTTTTACACGAATATGCAACCTTTGCGAATGGAGTTCAAAAATGGACGAGAACAGCCAATACAGCGATGTTTCCGAGTGCTATGTGGATGTCCAGGATGGTTCATGGATGACGTGTGACATGGTTGACGAAAACGAATCCGAATCTCCCAATTAGGATGTCTCTATATAAAAATCCATCGAAGCCCCGGGCCTTCCCATCGGGGCTTTTTTATCGGATCGCCAACACGCAGTTTTAAAATTAAAGAGATACACGGTCGTCTTGTCCCGTTTCCTTGATTTAACTGAATAGAGCGATTAATTTCAAGAATTCACTTTCCCTGAAGGGTATCACCATGAACGAAAAAAACATGTTGGACGGAAAACGCATCCTAATCGTAGACGATGAACCGGACGTTCTCGAAACTCTCGAGGATCTTCTTCCAATGGGACGAATTACCAGGGCATCATCGTTCCAGGAGGCAAAAGAGCTGCTGGAATCGGAGACGTTTGATCTTACGATACTCGATATCATGGGTGTGGCCGGATACGATCTTCTGAAAATCGCCGTGGATCGGAAAATTACAGCTGTAATGCTGACCGCTCGTGCCCTGGGACCTCAGAACGTAAAAAAGTCGTTTAAGGAAGGCGCTGCATACTATATCCCCAAGGAAGAAATGATTCACATCGAGACCCACCTGACCGATATCCTGGACGCTCAGCAGAAGGGACGGAGTACCTGGGGAAAATGGTTTGAGCGGATGACCGCTTATTGCGAGAAGAACTTCAGACCCGGGTGGCAAAAAGAGGATAAAATTTTCTGGGAAAAATTCCCTTTCCACTAAACGACAGATCTTCGCGTTCTAACCAAATGGCACAGCGAACTCGTGCCCCCGGGTTGCAATACCAGACCCCGGATGATGCCCGCGCAAACATAACAATACTGTTCGAAAGGAGACGCAAATGACAACACGGCAAGCAACCGCAACATGGAATGGTACTCTGAAAGACGGCAACGGCGTTATGAAATACGGAGATGTTGAAGGGCCCTTTACCTTTGCCTCCCGTTTTGAGACAGGGCCCGGCACAAATCCGGAAGAGCTTGTGGGCGCAGCTCATGCCGGTTGTTATTCAATGTATCTTTCGGCGCTCATCAGTGGAGATAACTTTACACCCACACGTGTTCAAACTACGGCGTCCGTCCACCTGGGCGAAGAAGATGGTCCGAAAATCACCAGTATCGATCTGAATTGCGAGGCAACTGTCCCGGGCCTGGATGCCGCCAAATTTGCAGAGTACGCCCAAACTGCAAAACAAAAATGCCCGATTTCAAGACTCTTTGCCGGCACGGAAATCAATCTGTCCGCAAAGTTGGTCGATTGATATTGATCCGTACCGGTTCAGAAATCGAACCGTTTCGCACTGGGGAATCCGCAATCTTTTTTAACGCCTTCTCCGGTCATGTACTGTAGTTGAAAACAGCGCCGAGATTCGCTAATTGTACCGGCATGGATAAACAACGTGCCATCTCCCGCCATTTTACCAGAGACCTTCTTCTGGTTTTTTTTATCCTGTCGTCATTCGTTATTGCTGCTGTTTTCTATTTATCCGCAAAGGCACGACATGACATATCTCAGGAATACATCGATGGCGCGGCGAATCGTGCCGTAGATGCCTTCCAATCCATGGCAGAAGCCATGGAACGTGATCTCAAACTCATCCGCGACTGGGGGGTGGTGTTTAATCTGTCATTGGCCGACACCATCGGCCTGAATGGATTACTGTTTCCGATTTTAAAACGTGACCGTATCCTTTTCGGGATTTCCGTGGCCGACACGAACGGCGAAAGTTTTTATGTCGTTGAACATGCAGAGGGATGGCGGACAAGCCGAACGGGAAACAACTCCGAAGGTCGACAAACCCTGCGCCGCTATTGGGATGCAGACAAAAATCTGATTTCCGAAGAAAAAAAACCGTCCGAATACGATCCGCGGCAGCGGCCGTGGTTTTTCCCCGCACTTTCAGCCAACGGCGTGTTCTGGACGTCACCGTACACGTTCTATGACCGCAAGGATGTGGGGATAACGGCCTCCATCGCCTTCGGAAAATCCTCGGAGAAAAAATCCCTCGTTGTTGCCCTGGACATCCTTTTGGGCGATCTGTTTCAGGAAATTCAGCGGATGGGCCCCAGCGAGAACAGCCGGGTATTTATTTTCAGACGCGATGCCCAGCTTTACATTCATGAAGCAAGTGGCCATTATTCGGACTTTCAGGCTATCGATAATATAACAGACCCACTTATTCGAACACTGGTTCAGTCGTGGACAAACGATCAGCAGTCTTCAGAGCAGGCGTTTTCTATTCGCCAAAACGATCAGACATGGTGGTGTGGTTACCGACCGTTGGAACGCAGAAATCGGAATATCTGGATGGGGGTGATGGTCCCCGAATCGGACATCATTGGCGGTATCAATCAACGCCGCACGGGACTCTGGTCCATCGGCGGAGTGATCCTGGCGTTTGCCGGGGGGCTTGCACTCTGGTTGATCCGTCGTTACGGCCGGCCGTTTGAAGACCCCACGCAGCATTTCGATAACAGCCAACCGGAAGAAAGCGTAAGGCGCTTAATTGCCATAGGGGAAGGCCGAACCATTGAGTTCAAAGCCACCATGCGAATGAATCTTCACACTCAAAAGCCTGGCAAGGAAATCGAAAAAGCGTGGCTCAAGGCTGTGGTCGCGTTTCTAAACACCAATGGCGGCACAATCCTGCTCGGCGTAACGGATGATGGGGAGATTGCCGGGATGGGCCCGGACCGCTTCGAGAATGAAGACAAGTGCAAGCTGCACTTAAAAAATCTCATCAACCAGCATATTGGTGCCGAATTGTCCAAATATCTCCGCTTCAGGCTTGTCCAGATGGAAGAAGAGCAGATCGGCGTCGTATCGTGCCGCCGCTCCTCAGAACCGGTGTTTCTGAAAATCGGAAAAAATGAAGCGTTCTATATCCGTAGCGGACCTTCCAGCGACGAACTGCCTGTCAGCAAAGTCGTGGCCTATATCCAAAAACGCAAATAATTCTACCGGGGCATTTAATTTAGGGCCTGCATTCAATGTTTAAGTGCAACACTCGGCCTTAAAGACTTCCGCCGGTGTTTTGAATTTCAAGCATTTTCTTGGCCGGTTGTTAAGCCAGTGTTC
>Ga0049114_1000007_pt1 | contig 70309 bp, 44 predicted proteins | sample WorMettanBELIZE2_FD_55211 | JGI IMG/M metagenome (GOLD analysis project Ga0049114, IMG submission 55211) | Marine gutless worms symbiont microbial communities from Max Planck institute for Marine Microbiology, Germany - Olavius tantulus BELIZE.2 | ecosystem: Host-associated > Annelida >... | reverse complement strand
AGCGGTGCGCTGACATTCATAGCCGCCCCGGACTATGAGGTGCCGACAGATTCGGATTTCAACAACACCTACCAGGTGATCGTTGAGGCCACCGACGGCACCAACACCGATAGCCAGACCATCACGGTCACGGTCGATAACGTCAACGACAACACCCCGGACATCACCTCCGACGGTGGCGGCGCCACGGCCGCCATCAATGTGAACAAAAACCCCACGGCCGTGACCACGGTCGTTGCCACCGACGCTGACGGGACGACCCCGACCTACAGCATTGCCGGCGGCACTGACGCTGCACGGTTTGCTATCGATGGGGTGAGCGGCGCGCTGACATTCATCGCCGCGCCGGACTATGAGGTTCCGACAGATTCTGACGTTAACAATACCTACCAGGTGATCGTTGAGGCCACCGACGGCACCAATACCGACAGCCAGACCATCACGGTGACCGTGGATAATGTCAACGACAACACACCGGATATTACTTCTGACGGCGGCGGTGCCACGGCTGCCATCAACGTGAACGAAAACGCCACGGCGGTGACCACGGTCATCGCTACCGACGCGGACGGGACGACCCCAACCTACAGTATTGCCGGCGGCACAGATGCCGCACGGTTTGCCATCGATGGGGTCAGCGGCGCGCTTACCTTCATTGCGGCTCCGGACTTCGAGGCGCCGACAGATTCTGACTTCAACAACACCTACCAGGTGATCGTTGAGGCCACCGACGGCACCAACACCGATAGCCAGACCATCACGGTCACGGTCGATAACGTCAACGACAATACCCCGGATATTACGTCCAATGGCGGCGGTGCGACGGCTGCGATCAATGTTAATGAGAACACCACGGCGGTGACCACGGTCGTGGCCACCGATGCTGACGGGACGACCCCGACCTATAGTATTGCCGGCGGCACCGACGCCGCGCGATTTGCCATCGATGGGGTCAGCGGTGCGCTGACGTTCATCGCCGCCCCGGACTATGAGGCGCCCACAGATTCTGACTTAAACAACACCTACCAGGTGATCGTTGAGGCTACCGACGGCACCCATACCGACAGCCAGACCATCACGGTGACCGTGGATAACGTCAACGACAATACCCCGGATATTACTTCTGATGGTGGCGGGGCCACGGCTGCGATCAATGTTAATGAGAACACCACGGCGGTGACCACGGTGGTGGCGACAGATGCTGACGGCACCACCCCGACCTACAGCATTGCCGGCGGCACTGATGCCGCGCGGTTTGCCATCGATGGGGTGAGCGGCGCACTCACCTTCATCGCCGCCCCGGACTATGAGGCACCGACAGATTCTGACTTCAACAACACCTACCAGGTGATCGTTGAGGCCACCGACGGCACCAACACCGACAGCCAGACCATCACTGTCACTGTGGATAACGTCAACGAAGCGCCTTCCGGAATACCGTCGATCACCGGCACAGCGACCCAGGGTCAAACCCTGACCGCGGACACCTCCGGTATATCCGATCCCGACGGCCTGGGCGCCTTTAGCTATCAGTGGGAGCGATCATTTGACGGTGGTACCACCTGGAATAATGTGGGCGCTGGTGCGTCGACTTATCTGCTTGGTGCCGGGGATGTTGGAGCCATCATAAGAGTACAGGTCAGTTACATTGATGGCGGTGGCTTCGCAGAGGGGCCCCTGACAAGCCTTGCCACAGCCACGGTGACCAACTCCAATAACCCACCCTCAGGAACTCCGGCGATTACCGGCACGGCCACAGAAGATCAAACCCTGACGGCTGACACTTCCGGTATCTCTGATGCCGACGGCCTGGGGGCCTTCAGCTATCAGTGGCAGCGATCCACCGACGGGGGTGCCACCTGGGCCAATGTGGGCGCCGATGCGGTGAACTATGTGCTGGGCGATGCAGACGTCGGGGCCATCATGCGGGTGCAGGTCCGCTACACAGATGGCGGCGGCACGGCCGAGGGGCCTTTAAACAGCGCGGCAACAGCCATAGTGGCCAATATTAATGATACACCGGTCGGTGCGCCGGCAATCACCGGTGTTGTGGCAGAAGATCAGACCCTGACCGCTGACACATCCGGCATTTCCGATGATGACGGCCTGGGTGCCTTCAATTATCGGTGGCAGCGATCCTTTGACAGCGGCTCCACCTGGACGAATGTGGGGGCCAACGCGGGCATTAATCTGCTCGGTGATGGGGATGTGGGCGCGATCATGCGGGTACAGGTCAGTTATACCGATGCCCATTTCACTACCGAAGGGCCGCTGTCCAGCGCTCCCACGGTTGCGGTTGCCAATGTGAACGATGCGCCGGCCGGTGTGCCGACCATTACCGGTATCGTGGCCGAAGACCAGACCCTGACTGCCGACGCCTCCGGTATCTCCGATGACGACGGCCTGGGGGCCTTCAATTATCAGTGGCAGCGATCCACGGACGGCGGCACCACCTAGAGTAACGTGGGCGCAAACGCCCCGACTTATCTGCTCGGAGATGCGGATGTGGGCGCCATCATACGGGTACAGGTCAGCTACACCGATGCTTATTTCACTGCCGAAGGTCCGCTGACCAGCGTTGCCACCGCTGTGGTGGCCAACGTCAATGACGCCCCAACGGCAACCAATCTTAGTGCCCCGGAGACCTATGATCAGAATACGCCGCTGGATCTGACCGATATTTTCGTGAGCGATGTGGACAACGTAGCGGTCACGGTCACGTTGACCCTGTCGGACCTTGCCGCCGGCACGTTGAGTACCGGAACTTCAGGTGCCGTCACATCGACATTCGCTGCCGGTGTCTGGACGGCCAGCGGTGCTATTGGTGATGTCAACGCGCTGCTGTCCAGTGTGGTCTTCACTCCCACAACAGATTACAGAAGCGACTTTACCATTGCCGTCAGCGCGGACGATGGGGCGGCTCCGGCTGTTACGGGTACCAAGACCGTAACAGGACCGGTGGTGAACGACAGCCTCACCTCACCGCCGATCGACCCCATAGACGAAGGGGGTCCCGGCGGTGAAAATACCGATCCTCCGCCTGACACTGATCCCGACCCTGTGATTGAAGAAGACCCATCCACAGAGGAGGACCCGACGGATGAAGGGAACCCAGACCCGGCACCGGAGCTGGCGCCTGCCGGCCCAGGCGGCTCCCAGGCTGCCGTTGCCAGCGCCTATCGTCCGTTCTCCAGCGCTGAGAAGTCCGATTTAAAACTGGCCGGTTTTGCGGACATGGATCTGAATACGGTCGTTGAATTTCTGATGAACGAGGAGTCCTCCCCAGAGACGGTGGCCGTCGTTGAAGCCGTTGAGCAGATCATCAAACAGCGCATTTTGGATCCGCTGTCTGCTCTTGAATATCAATTTCTACTGGATACCCTGGACGAGATTAAGCAGGAAACGGCCAGCGAGGCCAAGTTTCAAAATGTTGTGGCCAGTTCCGCCATTGCCGTTACCACGGGGCTTTCCGTAGGGTATGTGATCTGGTTGATCCGGAGCGGGATTCTCCTCAGCACGTTTCTTTCCTCCATGCCCGCATGGCAGATTCTGGACCCGCTGCCGATCCTGGCGGGGACAATAGAGGACGAAGCCGATGATGAGGAGTCTCTGGAGTCGATTTTAAAAAAAGGTCCCGAAAATACGAGAAAAATGGTAATATAGAATATTCCTCCGGAGGGGCCTGGGGATGACGGGTTAGCTTATGAAAAAATTCGGGGTAAAATTCCGGGTCGTGCTCGGAATGGTCGGCCTGACCGTCAGCCTGGTCTTTCTGGCGACCTACCTGAACATCGTGCCGGACCGGGTCGGTGCCGTTCGCGAAGGGCGGTCTTCCCTGGCGGAGTCGCTGGCCGTGCACTGCCCGGCAATGATGCTGAAAAAGGACACGCGACGCCTGGAAGCCGACCTGAAGATGGTGGCAGAGCGCAATGACGACCTGCTTTCCTTTGCCCTGCGTCGCGGGGACGGCTACGCCCTCATCGTCTCGGAAGACCACGACGCGATGTGGCAGCCCATGGCCGGGGAATTTTCGAAAGAAGAACAGGTCCGGATTCCGATCAACAGTGGTAACCTCAAGTGGGGGCAACTGGAGCTCCGCTTCAGGCCGCTGACCGAGTCCGGGCTTCGCGGGATATTTCAAATTCCGTCGGTACGCATCGGGCTGTTCCTGGGCCTGGGATGTTTTATCGCCTTTTATTTTTACCTGGGGCGCGTCCTGCGTCAACTCGATCCTGCCAAAGCCGTTCCCGGAAGGGTGCGGTCAGCGCTCGACACCATGGCGGAAGGTCTCCTGGTGGTCGATCACAAAGAACAAATCGTTCTCGCCAACCAGGCCTTTGGGGAGATGCTCGGTAAATCGCCGGAGGCCCTTCTGGGTCGCCGGGCCGGCGATTTCCCATGGATGGATACCCAGGGAGAGGCCATGGAGACGGGAGACCGGCCGTGGGTACAGGCCCTTGAGGAGGGAGAACCCCAGAAGAGCATAATGCTGCGTCTGCAGATCTCGGATACGGAGTGGCTGACCTTCAATATCAATTGCTCTCCGGTACTCAGTACCGGTGGAAAGTATGCCGGTGTGCTGATCAGTTTTGACGATGTCACCCAGCTCGAGCAGAAGGAGATCGAACTCCGCAAATCCAAGCAGGAGGCGGAAAAGGCCAATCAGGCAAAGAGTGAATTCCTTGCGAACATGAGTCACGAAATACGCACCCCCATGAACTCGATTCTTGGGTTTACGGAGATTCTCAAACGCGGCTATGCGCGGAGCAAGGAGGACAACCAGAAGTATCTCAACAACATTCATTCCAGCGGCAAGAATCTTTTGGAACTGATCAATGACATTCTCGATCTTTCCAAAGTCGAGTCCGGCCGCCTCGAGGTGGAAAAATCCTGGAACGAACCCCACCGCATCATTCACGAAGTCCTTCAGATGCTGAGGGTCCAGGCCGATGAAAAAGGGCTTTCACTCGATTTCCAGGTCCAGAATGCGCTGCCCGAGAAAATCGAAACCGACCCGGCACGATTCCGGCAAATCATATTCAACCTGGTGGGCAACGCCGTTAAGTTTACGGATAAAGGGGGTGTCACTGTTGCCTGCCGATTCAAGAAAGCATCCGCCGGGCCTCGGTTAATTGTTGGTGTTACGGACACGGGGATCGGCATCCCACCGGACCACTTGAAAACCATTTTCGATCCATTCACCCAGGCCGATTCCTCGGTCACCCGTCGATTCGGCGGCACAGGTCTCGGCCTGTCCATCAGCCGCAAGTTCGCCCGGGCGCTGGGTGGCGATATAACCGCAACGAGCACACCGGGTGAAGGGAGTACCTTTACGGTCTCCCTGGATACCGGGAATCTGTTCGGTGTCCATTTTCTACCCCGGAATGAGATCGAAAATCTGCAACACCGGGACGGTGACGGCGAGCAAGCGCGTTGGCAGTTCCCTGCGTCCCGGGTGCTTGTTGTAGAAGACGGCGCCGAAAACCGGATGCTCATCCGGCTGCTGCTCGAAAAGGCCGGGCTTGTCATCGACGAAGCGGAAAACGGTCAGCAGGGTGTGGATAAGGCCTCAACGAATCACTATGAGGCGATCCTGATGGACGTGAATATGCCGGTGATGGATGGATTTACGGCAACCCGGGAAATACGGGAACAGGGAATGAGTATGCCCATCGTGGCCCTGACCGCCAATGCCATGAAGGGTTTTGAGAAAGACTGCCTGGACGCCGGCTATTCCGATTACATCAGCAAACCGATCGATATTGACCGGTTCATGCGTCTCATGGCGGACCTGTTGGGTGGGCGGCAGATCGTCGCCGAGCCCGGCACATCGGCCATCGATGATGGTTCGGATGCCATTGACGCATCGGATGTGTCGGATGAGGCAACCGAAGGGCCGATCCCGATCGTCTCCAAGCTGCCGACGGACAACGCCAAATATCGGGAATTGATCGGCCGGTTTATCACCACTCTTCGGGAGAGGTTGGATGCCGCAGAGGCAGCCCGGAGCGATGGCGACTATCCCAAGGTTGCGGACTTTGCCCACTGGCTGAAAGGATCCGGCGGAACCATGGGATTCGACCATTTCACCGAGCCGGCCGCTCGCCTTGAAATGCTCGCCAAGGAAGGCATCCAGGAGTCGGAAATCGCACAAGCCATGGAACACCTTCAAGGCATGGCCGCCCGGATGGTTATTTCGGGAAACGGGGAACCGTCTTCAGTCGAAGACGCTGTCCCGCCTTCCCGGGAAGACCCATCGGATCATGCGGCAGACGATTCCAAGGGCCCATCGATGTTGGAGAAACCGGTGGTATCCCGTTTTGGAGACGATCCAAGGTTCCGGGAGATTCTTCTCACCTTTATCAATAAGCTTGAAAGCACCATTATCGAGATGGAAAACGTGCATCAAGAAGGCGATCTGGATCAGCTCGCCTTCCTGGCCCATTGGTTGAAAGGGGCGGGCGGCACGGTCGGTTTCGATGACTTCACAGAACCTGCGGCGAAACTCGAAGAATTTGCCAAGGCTCGGCAGACGGAAGATGCCGGCCAGATGTTGGCTCGGGTAAAAGGTCTGACGAAGGCAATCGTTCCGCCGGGAAGGAGCGCACGTCATCAGACGGAGCGCCACGGACGCCTGGCCCAGTCGGGCTAAACGGCAACCATAAACAACATAGCAGGGTATAACGATGAATTCCGACATGTATTCGGCATCACCGGCGGATTTGGCGCAACTGAAAGATGCAAAGATCATGATGGTGGACGATGAGCCCATCACCATGGAGATGGTCCGTGCGTTTCTGGAGGAAGACGGGTATTGCAATTTTGTCCTGGTCGATGAATCCAGCAAAGCGCTGGAGGCGATTGAAGAGTCGCGGCCCGATTGTCTCCTGCTGGATCTGATCATGCCCGAGGTATCCGGCTTTGAGATTCTCGAAGAATTGCGGCGACACCCGAAACTCCGGCATTTACCGATTATCATTCTGACCTCCTCCGAAGAGGCCGACGACAAGCTACGTTGCCTTGGATCTTGGCGCCACTGATTTTCTGGCCAAGCCGGTGGACTCGAGCGAACTTCGGCTTCGTGTCCGGAACACCCTTGCCGCCAAGGCGTATCTGGACCAGTTGGCCTATTATGACCGCCAGACCAACCTTCCCAACCGGCACCTGTTCATGGAGCATCTGGAGTGGGCCCTGAAATGGGCCCAACGCGAAGGCCACCGCCTGGCGTTGCTGAGCATCGAGTTGGACCAGTTTGAAACCATCAGCAACGCCGTTGGCATGCTGGCCGGGGACGAAGTCCTGCGCAAGGTGGCCCAGCGTATTCAAAACGTCATCCGCAGCATCGATGCCCTGGCACATTTCGATGTGACGGATGAAGCCGATCTCAACCTCTTCAGCCTCGAGGGAGGCGTATTCTCGCTGCTCCTGCACCAGATACCGAGTGAAGGGATTGCCGCCCTGGTGGCCCGGCGGTTGCTGGAGTCCGTCCGTGAACCCCTGCTGGTGGATAACGCCGAGATTTACCTGACGGCCAGCATCGGGATCGCTACGTATCCCATCGAAGAGACCGATAACTTCGGATTGTTGCGACTGGCCTCCAGCGCCAAGGACTTTATCAAGAACAGGGGCGGGGATTCGTTTCAGTTTTCTTCCCGGGAGATCGACCAACAGTCGAGGGAGCGCCTCGACCTGGAGGCCGGTCTCCGAAAAGCACTGGAAAGAAATGAACTCTTCCTGGTTTACCAGCCACGGGTGGATGTCAACACGGGCGCCATCGAAAGCGTAGAGGCGCTGCTCAGATGGGAAAATGCGGATCGTCGCCTGATTCCCCCAAAAGAATTCATTCCGGTGGCCGAAGAAACCGGGCTGATCATCCCCATTGGCGAATGGGTCCTGAATAATGCCTGTCTTCAGCTGGCCGAATGGCGCCGGGAAGGTCGGCTTCCCATTGGATTATCAGTGAATTTGTCGACGACACAGTTTCAGAATCGGGAATTATCGTCCATGGTGAAACGGATTTTAGAGAACTACAGCCTCGATCCGAGGCTCCTGACGCTGGAGTTAACGGAGAGTATCCTTATGAATCATGTGGATGAAAAAATCGGCATGATGCAGCGTCTGAAAGACATCGGCGTGAAGCTGGTCCTTGATGACTTTGGAACGGGGTTTTCTTCTCTGAATTACCTGAAGCGACTTCCCCTGGACGAGTTGAAAATCGATCAGACGTTTCTAATGGATTTGTCGGACGACCCTGACAGCCGCGCCCTTGCCTCCTCGGTGATCTACCTTGGGAAGAAGTTCGGGCTGAGAACGGTTGCCGAAGGGGTCGAAACCGCAGAACAACTCGACTTCATTCAGAAGGAGGGCTGTGACCTGTATCAGGGGGCATTGTTCAGTATGCCGCTCTCAAAGTTCGAGGTATCGGAACTGTTGCCAACCGAGAATTGAATCCGGGGCAGACCCCCTAAGAACACCTGTTTGGATAGGAAACCGATTATAAACATGCACAGCAAACGGGTTACTCTTATTTCACCGGCATGGCGTTTACTGGTCGCGGCGGTGATCTTGCTTTTTACGAGCGGATCGTCCTCGGCACAGCCCCTTGAGGTCCAGGCGATCACCATGCCCAGCGCCGATATCACCCTGTCCTTTATCGTTCCCGGTCGGATTGCCGACATTCGGGTCAAGGAGGGGGACACTGTGCAGAAGGACCAGGTGCTGGCAAACCTGGACGACAAACCGGAACGCATTCAAGCGGAGCAGCTCAAAGTGCAGGCCACCGACCGGAACAAAATCCTGTCGGCCCAAGCGGAGTTTGCCCAGAAGAAAGTGGATCTGACAAAACTGAAAGCGGCTCGACGCAAAGGTGCCGCCAGTGACTGGGAAATCGAGCATATGGGGTTAAGCGTCAAAATTGCCGAACTTTCCCTGGCTGCCGCCAAAGTGGAACGGGACCAGTACCAACGACGATACGCCCAGGCGCTGAGCCAACTCGAACGGATGCGGCTGGTGTCTCCCACCGCCGGTCGGGTGGAAAAGGTATTCGTCGAAACCGGGGAGTCTGTTGAAAAGCTCGGGCCCGTTATTCATCTGGTCAAAATCGATCCGATGTGGCTCGATGTTCCGGTCCCCCTGCTCCATTCCGCCCCGTTGGCATTGGGGCAGACCGCCATCGTGACATTTCCCGGACAGCAACTCGAAGGCTTTGAAAATGGCCGGATCATTCACGTGTCTTCGGTTGCCGATGCCGCCAGTGATACCCTTCGTATACGCATCGAGGTGGCCAATCCAGAGGGTCGGCCTGCCGGTGAACGGGTCATTGTCGGATTTCCCCAGGTTCCCGTGGAGGATGTCGGGATGGATAGTCCGACACAGCCATAATCCGGGTATTTCGTGAATCTTCGGAACTTCAAACAGAGTAGGGGATTCCGTCAATTTGCCCCCTCCCTTTCAATCCCTCCCCCCAGGGGAGGGAGAAAATGGTCCTCCCCTTGATGGGGGAGGCGCGGTGGGGGTGACAGAATGGCCAAATTCCCCATCCTTCGTTTGTTTGATGGGTCCGTAAACTTTTAATGTGAATTATCTCCATCCGGCCAGGAGACGGCAGAAGCAGGAAATCACAATCCATGTCAGGGAAGAAACGCGCCATGTTATCCGAAGGTCGCACTCCGGAAGCGCTTTCCATACTATCCGAGGTGGCGGCGCTGCTGAAATTCGACGGCCCGCCCGGCCGTTTTCTCTCAGAGCTCCTCACCTTGCAGTGCCGATTGGCCGGAGCGGACAGCGGCGCGGTGCTCCGTGGGAATGGCGAAGGGGCCCTGGAAATTCTGGCCGCCTATCCCCCGGCGAGAATCGGTGGTGCCGCGACCGACTGGATCAATCGAATTTCTCCCATCTGTTCGAAGGTCTTATCCAGTGGTGAGGCTGCCATCCCACCGTTGGATCCTCTCCATGGGTCTGCCGACCCCGGACGGCGTCATGTCATTGTGATCCCCATAAAGCAAGAGGAACACGTTCCGGCGGTTGCCGCTTTCGTCGTATCCGCCCAGAGCCCCATGGAGATCGCGGCGGTTCGGGAACGACTGGAACTGATCTCCTTTGTGGGAGAGCACCACGAGCTTCAACGGCTGATGAAAGAAAAGCGGGACGCCATGTGGCGACTCGGCCTATCCCTGGAGATCATCTCCGTGGTCAACCGTGCGGCCCGGTTTCTGAGTGCGGCCATGGCACTGTGCAACGAAATGGCCGATCGCCTGGAGTGCCGCCGGGTCAGTCTGGGTATGTTGAAAGGGCGCCTGGTGCGCGTCCGTGCGATCAGCCGAACCGACACGTTCCGGCGGGAGATGAAACTGACGCAACAGATGGAAGCCATGATGGAGGAGTGTCTGGATCAGGATATCGAGGTCTTATTCCCTCCGGGTCCGGATACGTTTTATGTCTGCCGGGAAACCAAACGGTTTTCCGATCGCCATGGGCCACTGGCCGTTCTGAGCGTGCCGATCCGCCAGAATGAAGAGGTGTGCGGTGTCATTACATTGGAGCGGGCACCGGAGAGGCCGTTCACGGTGGAGGAGATCGAAACGATCCGGCTGGCATGTGATTTGAGCACTCCCAGACTGCTGGAACTGCAGAAGAAAGATCAATGGTTCGGGGCCCGCGCGGCGGCGGCGGCTCGCGAAAAGCTATCGACACTGTTGGGGCCCCAACACACCTGGATTAAGGTGTGGGCGCTTCTTGTCCTTCTATTGGGCGGCTGGCTGATCTTTGCAAAGGGGGATTACCGTATCGATGCCCCCTTTGTCTTTCAGGCGACGGTTCAGCAATCCGTTGTGGCACCCTTTGATACCTTCATCAAGGAGGTGGCGGTGGAACCCGGTGATGTGGTTCTGGCGGAGGAAACCATCCTGGGGGTGCTCGACTCATCGGAACTCCGGTTGCGACTGGCGTCATTGAAGGCGGAACAACTGGGCTATCAGAAACAAAGGGCCGCATCCATGCGGGATGGAAAGACCGCCGGTGCGCAGATTGCCCAGGCGCAAAGTGACAAGCTGGCCGCTGATATCCGGCTGACCGAACATCACAGCGATCAGGCCACATTGCTCGCACCGATCACCGGATGGATTGTTTCAGAAGACCTCAAACGCCGACTCGGCGCACCGGTGGAAACCGGAGACGTTCTGTTCGAAGTAGCCCGCATCGATTCCTTGCGCGCGGACCTCTATGTCCCCGAAGAATCCATCGCCCAGGTGAAGGCGGGACAAACCGGTGAGTTGGCGTCCGTGGGTCGGCCGGACCAGAAAATTAGGTTCACCGTCGAGCAGATCCATCCCGTCGCCGAGGTGGTGAACCAGAAGAATGTGTTCAAAGTCCGTGCGAAGTTGCTCGATGAGGCGGAATGGATGCGTCCCGGCATGGAAGGCATTGCCAAGATCTCTGTGGGAAAACGGCGCTTCATATGGATCTGGTCCCATCGCCTCACCAACTGGCTGCGCATGAAACTTTGGATTTGATCGAGAGGGCCACGTGCCGGTCGACCGTCCGACATTTATCGAATCCTGGTACCGGGTATCCGACCTGAGTCCCCGTCTTCTGGGCGCCGTCAACGTGCAGCGGCAGCACTTCAGAGGGGTTATCTGGTACGTGCTGCAAAATCCGGCAAGTAACGACTACTTCCGGCTGAGCGCCCCTGCGTATTACTTCGCGGCGATGCTGGATGGGCGGAGGACCGTCAACGAGGTATGGCGGACCTGCATGGAGCAATTCGGCGATGCCGCGCCGACCCAGGGCGAGGCCGTCGATGTATTGAGTCGGCTCTACGCGGCCAATCTGCTCCAGGGCGATTTCGCCCACGATGCAGAGGAGCTGTTTCAGCGATACCAAAAGCGTCGGTGGCGGGAAGTCCGGGGACTGTTGTCCAATTTCCTGTTCATCCGTGTGCCGCTATGGGATCCGGATCAATTCCTCGATCAATGGGTCGGTATCTTCGGCAAACTGTTCACTACCGCTGGATGGTTTGTGTGGGCGGCCATTGTCGGGGCCGGATTGTGGGCCATCGGCGGACACAGCCAGGATCTGGCCCGTCAGGCCTCCGGGATACTGAATCCCGAAAACCTGCCCCTGTTATACGTCGCCCTGGTGTTCGTAAAGCTCTTTCACGAACTGGCCCACGGCTTTTCCTGCAAGCATTTCGGGAAACAGAGCGGCACGGGCGGCGAAGTCCATCAAATGGGTGTCATGTTTCTCGTTTTTGCCCCACTGCCCTATGTGGACGCGACCAGCGCGTGGGCGTTGCGGGATAAGCGCCAGAGGATCATCGTCGGGGCCAGCGGCATGCTTGTGGAACTTGCCATTGCCGCACTGGCGGCCGTTCTATGGGCCCATACCGCGGAAGGGACCACGGTTCATGCCATTGCCTACAACATTATGTTCGTTGCCAGTGTATCCACCCTGATCTTCAACGGCAATCCGCTCCTGCGGTATGACGCTTACTATATTCTTCTCGATGCCATCGAAATACCCAACCTCGATTCACGTTCCAGAGCTTACATCGGTTACCTGGTAAAACGCTATCTGTGGGGCGTCTCCAAGGCCCCCGATCCGAGCCATACGCGGGCGGAGAGAGTCTGGCTGGCTGTTTATGCCATAGCATCCGTGACCTGTCGCGTGATGGTGTTCGGAGCGATTATCCTGTTTGTAGGAAGCCGTTTCTTCTCCATCGGACTGTTGGTGGCCGCAATTCTCGTGGCCGTCTGGCTGGTGAAACCCCTGGCCCGTCTGCTTCGCTATCTGACTTCCAGCCCGGAGCTCAATCGGGTGCGGACGCGGGCCGTGGTGACCACCTCTGCCGGCTTTTTTGCCCTGATGATGCTATTCGGGTTCATCAAGGCCCCGGATCGATTCCGGATTGAGGGTGCCGTCGAACCCTTCACATACGCTGAGATTCATATGAAAACCGACGGTTTTGTACAACATGTACTCGAATCCGGCAGTCACACCGGCCCCGACGGACCGCCGCTCATTGAGGCCGTATCGCCGGCTCTGGAAGCCAGGCGCGATCAGCTCCGGGCCGAGCTCCGGCATCTTCAGATCCAGCGGCAACATGCCCACACCACAGAGGGCGCAGCGGTTCAGATCATGTCGGAAAAAGTGGCGGCCCTGAAGGAGCAGATCACCCGCAATCAGCAGGATCTGAGGGCACTGCAACTGACATCACCGATTTCCGGAACCTGGGTGGCGCCTGATAGCGATCGGTTCCCGGGTCGATATCTGCAGCAGGGCCAGCGAATCGGAATTGTTGCGGACCTGGACGATCTGCGTATCCGGGCGGTCGCCGGGCAGAGTGTGGCGGCACGGCTGATTCGGGAAACCCAACCCCTCGTCGACATACGGATCCGGGTCAAGGGTCAACCGGACCTCGAAGTGGCCGGGCGGATCGACACGATCATACCCGCGGGCCAGGATCGATTGCCCTCTGCGGCCCTTGGGTATGCGGCAGGGGGCGCCACGGAAATTGAAGCGGCAGATCCCGACGGCAGGCTGACGGCAGAGCCATTCTTCGAGATCCTGGTGATTCCGAATGTTCCGGAGTCCATTCTGCTGAGACCGGGCCAGATCATGGTATTGCGGTTTGAGGCATCCCCCAAACCGCTCCTTGAACAGGGGGTGCGTACCCTGCTGCAACTCTTCCAAAAGAGGTTTCATGTCTAACACGGCCTACGTCCCGAGCACGACCTGGAGAATGCTTTCCAATGGACCGTCCAAGGTGGTGTTGCCCCGGGGTCTGGATGCGTTATGGCATCGGGGCACAGGCCTTGCTCGGCGGATGGCGGGTCGTGAGCGTAACCTTCTCGTTCAGGCGGAAGCTATCGCCGCCATGGAGAACCAGTTTCGCCACCTGTCCGATCAACGGCTGCAGGACCTGGTTTCCCAGGTACGCGAGCGGTTCTGTCTGGGCCGAGATACGGACGAGGATCGCCACCAGGCATTTGCCATTGTGCGCGAGGTGGCGGATAGGACCATCGGACTGCGGCCCTTTCCCGTGCAGATTGCGGCGGGGCTTGCCATGGCTTCCGGGTGCATTGCGGAGATGGCCACCGGAGAAGGGAAAACCCTGGCATCCACCATGCCGGCAGTCATCGCCGGATGGCGTGGCCGCGGATGCCACGTCATAACGGCCAATGAATATCTGGCCAAACGGGATGCCGAGTGGATGGCCCCGGTGTATCGGTTTTGCGGCCTGACCGTCGGGTGTATTGAAAACAGTATGCCGCCGGCCGAGCGGAAGCATGCCTATCATGCCCATATCACGTACTGCACCAGCCAGGAAGCGGCGGCCGATTTTCTCCGGGATCGGCTTACCCTGGGCCGGTTTCAGGGCCTGCCTTCCACGCTTCTAAGGAAGATGACCGGACAGCCCGGCGTCGACATCAACCATCTGATTCAGCGCGGGCTGGAATACGCCATCGTTGACGAAGCGGATGCCGTGCTCATTGATGAAGCCGTGACGCCCCTGATTATTTCAGGCACGGGCCGGAATCCGGATCAGATCGAAGCCTACGCGCACGCCGCCCGGCTGGCCGGGGAACTCGTTTCGGAACGCGATTATCGGAGCAACCACCGTTTCCGAGAAATTCACCTCACCCCGGACGGCACCCAGCGACTGGCCGAATTGTCTGAAGCCCTCGGGGGAATCTGGTCCTGTCCCCGGCGCCGGGAGGAGCTTGTCGTGCAGGCGCTGGTGGCCACCCAATATTTTATACAAGACAAGCACTACATTATCGATGATGGTCGTGTGGTCATCATCGATGAATTCAGCGGCCGGCTGATGCCGGATCGGACATGGCGCGACGGCCTCCACCAGGCCATCGAAGCCAAGGAAGGGCTTGAAATCAACCCGGCCAAGGAGACCTACGCCCGGATCAGCTTTCAACGATTTTTCAGGTTGTATCGGCACCTGTCCGGTATGACCGGGACGGGGATCGAAACCCGTTCCGAGTTGTGGCAGATTTATCAGCTACCCGTGGCCGTTATACCACCCCGTCTTCCCAGCCGGCGGAAAATCCTTCCGGATCGCGTGTTCGCCTTTGCCGACGGTAAATGGAACGCCGTCATTGAGGAAGTGCACCAGGTGCACCAGACTGGGCGGCCGATTTTGATCGGTACCCGAAGCGTGCAGGCCAGTGAATATCTCAGCGGATTGTTGACGGCCAAAGGCCTTTCCCATCAGGTGCTGAACGCCGTCCGCCAGGACCAAGAAGCCCAAATCATTGCCGGAGCCGGGCAGAAAGGGCGTATCACCGTAGCCACGAATATGGCCGGACGGGGCACCGACATCCGACTCGGATCCGGGGTGGAAGACTTGGGCGGCCTCCATGTGATCGCCACCGAACGTCATGAAGCCCGCCGGATCGATCGACAGCTGTTTGGGCGATGTGCGCGTCAGGGGGATCCGGGTAGCGCCCGGGCCTACATCAGTCTGGATGATGAACTGATGCGACGGCATCCGAGCCCGTCATCAGCCCTGCTCGCGAGATATTCCCGCAACGGGGAACATGAGATCTCATCGCCTTGGTCCAGAAGGATTGTCGACCGGACCCAGGCACGTACCGAGCGAGCGTCGTTTCGCCAGCGGCGGGACGTGCTGCGCACGGATAACTGGCTTGACGAGCATCTGGGGTTTACCATCAAAGGCCTCTAAAACCGGACGCTGCGAGAAAGGGAGACCTCCATGGTCCCGCCTGGCGGCGGGATCCTACGACCCGCGTTATTCGAGGTTCGCGGTAGATGGACTACAGCTTCACCTCGAAGTGCCTTGGCCATGAATGTCTCCCTTTCTCGCATCCGTCAGGTTTCACCTCATGCCGCGTGAAATTTTTTCAGACGCTGCATACATACCATACATCCTCTCCGAGCGTTTATAGCGATTGCCATACAGTTCCGAATGGTGAATCGTCATAGCCTATGAACGGTGTGGCGTTGTCGGAATCGGTATCGGGTTCGGGATCGGTATCGTTTTCGAAAGCAAGGTACCCTTTCGATTCCGATTCCGATAGCGATACCGACCCCGATCATGGTGAGCACTGAATTTCCACCGATTTCACTTCCGGGCATCCTGGGTATTGCATGATCGTCTCGATCTGGTACAATGCCGGGCCAATGGCTCCAAACCCCAACCCATAGGTGATTATGAAACATACCATGATACTCCGATTCGTGGCCGTTCTGGTAGTATTTCTGATCGTTCCCATGGCGGGAGCCCAAATCGAACCGTCTCCCCTGACGGTGTTGAAACAGCAGGAGCTGTCGCTCAGCGGCAAGAAGGGAGACATCTCCCTGGGGCGGATCATGACCCTGACCTATCCGGCCTACAGGGTCTCCGCTGCGGAGAAATACATCCCCGATCTGGTTGAGCTGGCCAAGGCCCTCAACTCCGGATTTCGCAAGAACTACGGTATTGTTATAAAGGGATTCACGGACAACAGCGGGTCGCCGGGAGGTAATCTCAGGATCTCTCGTGCGAGGGCCGAATCCCTTCAAAAGTTGCTGGTCATGCATCCGGACATGGCGATATCCCAGGATCGCATCATCGCGCAAGGACTTGGCAATGCCGATCCCATCGCCTCAAACAAAACCGTTGAAGGCCGGCAGCAAAATCGCCGGGTTGAAATCCATATCTACACGAGTGTGGCAGCCCTGGAGAGAATTTCTGAACGGGAAGCCGTCTCCCGGGTCGAAGGCGAAAAACCCGCCCCAAAATCCATCGTGACCGGACCCCGGCCCCTTCCATCGCCCGAACCGGCGGTGGTGCGATTGTCGCTCATGGACGCTATTCAGTTTGGACTGGAGGGCAACCAGGACATCCAGGTCGTTTCCTTCACGCCCCAGGCGAGCCGTGAGGAGCTGAGCAACGCCGAGTCGGTCTTCGATGCGGAGCTGTTTGCCGACGGTGCCTTTCGGCGCAACCCGAACCTGCAGTCGAGTGTCACCACCATTGTCACAGAAGACGACGGTCTTGTGGAAACCGGCATCCGGAAGCCGCTGGGAACCGGCGGTAGTATTTCCACTTCCCTGGAGATGCGCTACGGCAATTTAAACAATGCCGAATTCGACCGTGTCTTTCGATACACTTTTGCCCCGGCACTCGAATTCAGACAACCCCTTTTGAAAAATGTCGGCGCCAGACAGCAGTACTCGGCCATCAAAATCGCCAATTACCAGGTCAACATCTCGGAGCAAGAATTTCGGCAGGAGGTATTGGAAATTGTGGCCCGTGTTGCGAGAGCTTACTGGCAGCTTTTTCTTCTTGGGGAATTTGTAAATATCGATAGAGAGAATTACGAGATGGCCGAAGAGGTCTATCGTCGGGAATCGGTCCGGGTCAGGGAGGGCATTTCCCAACAACTGGATGTGGAACGCGCCCGCAGCAACGCCCAGCGCCGGCGAGGGAATCTCGTGAATTCCAGAGAACGTCTGCGGGTTGCCGTGGATCAGCTAAAGCTTCTTTTGAACTGGTCGAACCTGACGATTGACTCCGCGGTGGAGATCATCCCCGTCGATAGCCCCGAAACCATGGTCAAGATGGTCGATGAACAGGAAACCATCGAAAAGGCGCTAATCCATCGGCCGGAAATCGGCCGGGCCAGACAGCGTCTGGAGATCCGCAAAGTTGAGGAAAAACTTTCCCGCCATCTGCGCCTGCCGAACCTGGATGTATTTGGAAGATACGCTGTCACCGGCTATGGCCGCGAATTTTCGGAGTCATTCAACGACACAGGGTTCGATGATAACGACGTCTGGGCTGCCGGACTGAACTTCGCCTATCCCTTTGGTAACCGTTCTGCCCAGGCCAGATACAGGAAAAGCGCCATAGAGCGACAGCAGGCCTCTGCTCAAATTGACCGGGTGCAAAACCAGATCAAGCAGGACGTTAAGGAAGTGCTCCTTGCCATCGAGTTCGCAAAGGGTGAGATCGAGTCGACCCGGGTTGCAAAGGTGTCCGCCGAGAAAGTGGTGGAAGGTGAGTTCATACGATTTGAAATCGGCCAGACGACCAACGAGGAGCTCCTCCGGGCGCAGGATCTGCTTGCCGGCAACAGCCGTAATTTTGTTCGCGCCGTCATCAATTACAATATTGCTCTGGCCGAGCTGGCGAGAGCCCAGGGGATTCTGCCCGATGGTGTATCCATCGAGGGCTTCAAATGGGCCCCCCAGGCCCGGGAATGAAACGACCGGCGGACCCATGTTCCGTACTCTGGGTGGATTGCCTCAGCGATGCGGATGTACTATGATACACCCATACCGAAAGCCTCCCCGTAAACGGTGTGCAAACCTCTCATGGGCACATGACGGGAAAGGAAAAGAAATCAAAGCAACCGATCGTCGCGTGTGAATGTCTTGATGATGTTGTCGGGTGACGCGCATCCCATTGCCTATGATAGTGAAAAAATCCAATTCCCTTCAAAATATTCTGATCCTCGGTCTCGGCGGTGTAGGGTATTACCTGGCCAAACGGCTGGCCCATGACGGGTACGCCGTAACCGCCATCGAACCCAACCGACAACTGATCCGCTATGCGGACCAGCGCATGGATGCACGTTTGATTCATGGTTCTGCCATGAGCATCGAGCGCTGGAAAGAGGCCGATGCCGGAAAGGCGGACATCCTGATTGCCGTTACGGATAATGACGCGATCAATATGCTGTCGGCCATGATCGGGGATCGTTTCGGCATCCCCCAGAAGGTTGCACGGGTCCGCTCCCTGGAATTCGGGGTGAAAGATTCCGTTTTGGATATGGCGGATCTACATATCGATTTGATTATCCATCCCGAAGAGCTGGCCGCCCAGGAGATCGTGAGACTCATCCAGCGCACCGCCGGAAACGAAATTATCGATATTGCGGATGGCCAGATGCAGGTCATCGCGACGCGCATCCATGAATCTTCTCCCCTGGCCCACCAGAATCTGAAGGACATCTCCCAGACCCACCATGATTTCCCGTTTCGTGTGGTGGCGTTGGCCCGGGGTATCACGACAATTCTTCCCGGCGGGGATCACGAAATTTTACCCCAGGATCAGGTGTTTTTTATGGCGAGCAAGGATGATTTGCCGCGCCTCATGACATTGATTGGGGTCAAGCAACAGCGTCGACACCGGGTGATGATCCTTGGCGGGGGCCTGGTGGGCAGTCGGGTGGCCGAGTTGTTGGGAAAAGATGTTCAGGTACGCATCATCGAAAAGGATCGGGCGCGGGCCGAAGAACTGTCCTTCGCCCTGAAACATGCGGAGGTGCTCTACGGGGATGGGTCGGATGCCACGGTCCTGGAGCAGGCTGGATTGTCTGAGATGGACACCTTTGTGACCGCAACGGGAGAGAATGAAACCAATATCATGAGCAGCCTGCTGGCCAAACACCTGATGACCACCGAAAACGGGAACGAAAAAGATAAAGATCGAAAGACCATAACTCTTTGCAACAAAGAGGAATATCTGGTCCTTGCCGCCACCAGTGGATCGGATATCGCCCTGAACAAAAAAATTCTGGCGGGAACCGAAATTCTAAAATTTATCCGGAGGGGAGAAATCCTTTCCGTTGCCCACCTTCATGGATTCGATGCGGAAGTCGTCGAGCTGGTGGCCGCCCCCAACTCCCCCATTACCCGTAAGCCTCTCTCCAAATTGGATCCGTCCTACTATGGCAAAATTCTGGTGGGGGGCGTTTTCCGCGACAATAAATGGCAAACCGCGGTGGGGGACACCCAGATCCACGAAAATGAGCGTGCTATCGTTTTTTGCAAATCCCTCCAGCTCAAGGACGTGCAGAAGCTGTTTTTGGACTGACCTGTCGTAGCGCCTGACCTCCGCACTCCCCAATTCCAGCCAATGCGAGGATAGCCTTCCGCCTGGTCCCTGAAATACAGGCCGGTACGGTGCCCGGCCCTACGTTTTTCTGATGTATTTTCACCGTAGGGCCGGGCACCGTACCGGCCTGATATGTTTATGAGAACGGATCACATTCTTTGGCAGCGGCTGTAGACGGCTATAATCTTCACGGAGTTATCGGCGTTGGGATCGCTATCGGTATCGGAATCGAAACAGGATGACGATCTTCGTGATCGATACCGATTCCGAACCCGATACCGACCCCGAAGATGCCTCCGGACCGGGCTCCATTACCATTTTATTCTTTTGATAACAGTATGTTATTTTAGTCTGAGAGAAATTGCGAATCTCCTGTCGAGGGAGTTTCGGCGTCGGGATCGCTATCGGTATCGGAATCGAAACAGGATGACGACCTTCATGGTCGATACCGATTCCGATGAACTCTTTGCGTACTCTGCTTGGCGGTTCGTAGTTTTATTGGAGTTATAGTTTCTCAGGTGGCTGACATCTGCCCTTCCAACCTGCCTCGATCTCAGAATCTCAACGCAAAGACGCCAAGGGCGCAGAGAAGAGCATCCTTTTTTTGCTTTTCGCTGAGAGGGCGAAAAGCAAAAATAACGCCTGCCAAAATTCATTTGTGTTAAATTGCTCAATGAGGGCGTCCATTGACAGAATCCCCCTCTCAGGGATTCTGTCAATAAGAAAACCCCTCTGCGGACTCTGCGTCTCTGCGGTGTGCTGAAATTATCGTTTCCAGAAGGAGGGATAAAACACCACCAGGGCGGAAAACATTTCCAGCCGGCCGACCAGCATGTTCCAAGACAGGAACCACTTCCCTACATCGGAAATATGAGCATAATTTTCCGCGGGTCCTACCGCACCAAACCCCGGACCGATGTTCATGAGGGTGGCGATGACCGAACTCATTCCGGTGAGATAGTCCATGTCATCCACCAGGACCATGAAACAGCCCCCGCCCAGCACCATGAAAATGTTGACGATGAAATAGCAGACCGCGAGCTGTATAATGGAGTCGTCTACCGGACGCTGGTTCATCCGCACGGAGATCACCGACATGGGCTGGAGAAAGAGCTTCTTGATCGCCGCCGCCATAAATTTGCAGATAATCACGTAATGGACGACTTTGATACCGCTGGTAGTGGACCCTGCGCAGGCGCCGATAAAGCATATCACCCAGAGGAACATCTGCGCGGCCTGGGGCCATTTTTCATAATCGGCGGTGGTGAATCCGGTGGTGGTTAAAATCGACGTCACCTGGAAAGTACCGTATCGGAGCGCTTCCATCCATCCGCTATAGGTATGTTCCTTCCATAGGATCCAAGAGACGATGCCACAAAAAAAGATCATAAATCCCAGATACCAGCGAAATTCGGTGTTGATTTTCAGGACATTCCAGTTGCCCATGAGCATGTGATAAAAGAGCATAAAGGTCATCCCGCCCAGGAACATGAACAAGATGATGATCCAGTCGAAGTAGGCATTGTTGTAGTGACCGATACTGGCGTTCCAGGGGGAGTAGCCGGAGGTGGAGACGGTGCCAAAGGAGTGACACAGGGAATCGAACAGGGACATACCGCCGACGGTCAGCAGGATGGTCTGCAGAACGTTCAGGACCAGATAAATCCCCCATAGCCAAATCACGGTGTCCCGGTTGCGGGGAATAAATTTTTCCTTGGTGATGACCTGGCCCGGACTCGATTCCGCCCGGAATATCCGGAGCCCTCCCATTCCATGGGGAAGAAAGATCACCGTCAGGGTTAAGAAACCCATGCCGCCCAGGAGATGGGTTTGGCTGCGCCAAAACAGCAGCCCATGGGGGACGACTTCAATATCGGTGAGAATGGTGGCGCCGCTGGTGGTGTATCCCGACATCATTTCAAAGAATGCGTCGGTAAAGGATGGGATGGCGCCGTGGATCATAAACGGCAGACAGGAAATGGCGGAGATCAGCACCCAACCAAAGACGGCGATGAAGAACCCATCTTTGATATCCAATTCATGCTCGTGACGAAACACCCACCACAAGGGAAATCCAAGTACCACGGTAATGATACCGGAAAGCAGAAGCGCCTGAAAATCACCCCCTCCGAAATACAGAGAACAGATTACCGGCAGGATCATGGAAATACCGGTAACGATCAACAGTTTGCCGAAAACGTTGGCTATCGATTTAAAATGCATGGGCGTCCAAAGATATAGGCGAGCTGCCATACTGTCCGGGCATGCGGCACTGTCGATGTATATCCTAAAAACCGGAAAATCGGAAGTTCCCCTTCCAGGGGTGATCATTAAGGGCCTGCAGCGACCGGAGATCTGCCCGTAAGTATATCATATTCCCGGAATAAATCAGGCCTTCAGGCATTGACAGAAAACAGGCGGGCTTGCGATAGTCCAACATCATTACAGGCCGGGCATCTTCATCGACCCGCTTCAGGCGGACCGATCCGGCGAAATTTCTGTAGACCGCAACAGACGGTGGATAGATCCACCCCCATGGAGCATCGAAGGGCATGAAAAAGTTTTCCATAAAAGCCAGATTCCGCATCGGTGCGGCGGTGATTTCTCTGGTGATCTGTACCAGCGTCGCCATCGTTGTTTACGTTTTTCTGAAAGATCTGGCCACCGAGCGTATTTACCGGGAGACCGAAATTTTTATCGGGACGGCCGACGCCACCCGTCTCTACGTAAAGGACGTCCTCCGACCGACCGTTGCGGAGATGGTGTCTTCCGATGATTTCATACCAAATGCCATGTCCACGACCTTTGTCGGACGGGAGGTCATGCACCGGCTGCGCAAACGGTTTCCGGATTTTAGTTACAAACGGGCATCCGACAATCCTACAAATCCGACAAACCGGGCCGATTCCCTGGAGGAGGAAAAACTCAAGTGGTTCCGGGAGAATCCGGACAAAGGGGAATGGCATGGATTGATCCAGAAAGGCGATCGCTCCTATTATGCCCGCTTCCGGGCCATACTGGCCGAGACCGAATGTCTTCGCTGTCATGGGGACCCAAAGGATGCCCCCCGGCAAATGAAAGAAATCTACGGCACCGATGGCGGGTTTCACTATCGGGTCGGGGAAGTGGTGGCGGCTGACACAATTTATATCCCGGTGGACGTCGCTTTTTTACACGTCAAGGAAACCGCGTGGAATGTTTTCCTGATTGCCGCCATCAGTCTGTTCGCCCTGCTGGGCCTGTTTTTCCTGCTGTTCAACCGGACGGTTACCCATCAAATGGACGGGCTTCTGTCCCGGTTTCGGGGCATTTACGACAAGTCGGAGCACGATGACGCCGTCCTACCGGCCATGGATACCGGAGATGAATTCGAACAGCTCAAGTTCGCTTTTGAAAAGGTGGCCGTGGATCTGGAGCAAACCCATGATGAACTGCGCGCTTCGGAAAGCAAATATCGGATGCTGTTCGAGAGCAGCCGAGAAACGATTTTGATCTGCGATCGGAAAAATCGTCTCATCGACATCAACGAAGCCGGCATCACCCTTTTCGGATTTGAGGATAAAGCCGAAGCGCTGTCCATCGAGACCTGTTATCAGCTATTCTGGGACACACAGGATGCCCGAACATTCTCGGCCATGATTGAAACCAAAGGGTACGTGGAGGGTCTGGAAATGCCCATGGTGGACCGGCATGGGCATCGGCTCATCGTCATGATATCCGCATCCCGTCGCGTCGATGAGGACGGCATGTTTGACGGCATCGATGCCCGGCTCCATGACGTGACCCAGCGGCGGAAGATGGAACGGCATCTGGCCCAGACAGAAAAACTGGCCTCCATCGGTGAGCTGGCCTCCGGAGTGGCCCACGAGATCAATAACCCGTTGGGTGTGATTCAGTTGTATTCGAACCTGATTGCTAAAACCAAACCCTTGGAACCTCAGATCGCCGAGGATATCCGCGTGATCCAGAAGCATACGGAGCAGTGCACCTCTGTCGTGCGGGCGCTGCTCAATTTCGCCCGGGCTTCAGAGCCCAAAAAAACAAGATGCGACATCCGCTCCTGCCTCAACGACGTGCTGGCCGTTCTCGAGCCCCAGATGCGAAAGGAGGCGGTGACGGTGCATGTCGACACCGGACCGGATCTGCCGCACATTGTCCTGGATGAACCGCAGATGAAACAGGTCTTCATGAATCTGATTATCAATGCGATTCAGGCCATGCCGGACGGGGGGACGATCGAGGTGAGGGCCCTAACCGATGATGCCCGGAAGCAGATTATCGTTGAGGTCAGCGATACCGGCGCGGGCATTGCTGAAAAACATCTGAATCGCATCTTTGATCCATTTTTTACGACCAAAACCGCGGGCAAGGGGACCGGGCTCGGGCTGGCCGTCAGTTACGGCATTGTGGAACAACACGGCGGAGAAATCACCGTTCTGAGCGCTCTCGGCAAGGGGACGATGTTTACCGTGGCGCTACCATTGGAGGAATCCGGCCAAGGAGGCGACGATGCTTACTGACACGATTCTCATCGTGGACGACGAGACCGATCTTCTTCGAGGTCTGAAACGGTCTATCGGCATGGAGCTCGACGCCCGCCTGCTGATGGCCGAAAGTGCTGCCGAGGCCCTGAGCATTCTCGAGCTGGAGCCGGTGGATGTGATTTTGGCCGATATTCAGATGCCGGAGATGGATGGCTTCTCGCTGCTCCAGAGGGTCAAGTCGCAGGATCCGGCCGTCACGGTCATCATGATGACGGCCTACGGCACCATTGAAAAGGCTGTGGAGGCCATAAAAAAGGGCGCCTATGATTTTATTCAGAAACCGATCGACGAGGAACGATTAATTCACCTGTTGAGAAAGGGAATGGAGCTGAACCGGCTGGTCCGGGAGAATGCCCGTCTGATGGAACAGATGTGCCTCCAGGAAAGTTTTGCGAACATGGTGGGACGCAGCCGGCCCATGCGGGCCATGTTTGAAAAGATTCGCATGCTCGCCCAGTCCGACGCCACAGTCTTGATCCAGGGAGAAACCGGCACCGGCAAGGAATTGGCCGCCCAGGCGATTCACAATCTGAGTCACCGCGCGAATCGTAAACTGCTTACCGTCAATTGCCCGGCCCTTCCGGAGACGATTCTCGAGAGCGAGTTGTTCGGATATCGCAAAGGCGCCTTTACCGATGCCAGGGAGGACCGCCGCGGTCTTTTCGACCAGGCCCACGGCAGCACCATATTTCTTGACGAAATCGGCGATCTGACACCGACCGTCCAGACCAAACTGCTCCGCGTGCTCCAGGATAAGGAAATCCATCCCCTGGGCGCGAGCGACAGCCACACTGTGGATATGCGCATTCTTGCGGCCACCAATCAGGACCTGGAAATGAAGATGAAGCACCACCTCTTCCGGGAGGATCTCTTTTACCGTCTGAATGTGGCCACCCTCCTGATGCCGCCCCTCAGACAGATCCGGGAGGACATTCCCTTGCTGGTGGATCATTTTCTGGAACTGGTGGCATGCGAGCAGAACAAGCCCCGGAAACGGGTGGCTCCGGAGCTTCTCGATGACCTGTTGGCGCGGGATTGGCCCGGAAACATCCGGCAACTGGAGAACTTGATCCGCGGTTGGTACGCCATGACCGGAGATCAGGCAATCCGCATGCGGCACCTTGGAGAGACCGTCCATCCAACGTCGCAACGGCAGGCGGTGCGACCTCTGGATCAACCCTACCAGGACCTCAAAGATCAGGCCATCGAAACCTTTACCCGGGATTACCTCAAACGGCTCCTGCGCCATACCGCCGGCAATGTATCGGCTGCTGCCCAGATCAGCGGCATGAAGCGACAATCCCTGCAAAAGATTATCAAGCGGTACGGCATCGATGTGGCACGGTTCCGGAAATAATCGTGAATCGGTCACACCAGCCCTGAAATGACCCCAGAAAGCGATCCTGAATCCTATCCGGCCCGTCTCCGGACTCCGGCCGGCCTGTCTCTCTGTAGGCTGGCGCAACATGAATAAATTACCCCACCCCCTTCAAATCATTTGATATAAAATTGCGGGCCTATGAACAAAACTAAGGCGACGGTATTCAGCCATGTTTTCACCCCCATCGCGCCTCCCCCATCAAGGGGGAGGACAATATTTTCTCCCTCTACTGTCGCAGATCCCGAGCTTGACTCGGGGGCGGGAGGGAGCCAGTGGGAGGGGGTAAGATTGGCTCATTTCTTGTTATTGTACATAGACCTGTAAAGTGCTTTGATTGCAGCCTCGAGGCTGCACTGCTAACTTGAGGTTGCAGTTCCCCGAATCCCGGTTGATTCCTTCCACGCACGATCGTGCATTCCTATAACTTATTGAAATCATATTTAATTGAGCCATTTCTAAATTCCATGAAAAACCCGCCTGGTTCGGCGGTGCCACTCCGGGGCTGCGGCAGTGGTGTCCCATGTTGCTCCGTTTATTTTAAAAAATATATAAAATTCAAAAGGTTAAGATTTAATAGGCCGTGGCATCGATGTTGCTAGGGGTGTGAAGGTTAAGCATACCCCGGCAGTCAATAACTGCCGCACAGTAAACCGTTAGATATATGAACAGAAAGGAGAAAACGACCCATGGCAAATAATTCCGATGTTGTAAAGGATGTCGGTAAATGGGACTGGTCTGAACTGATCCGAAAGGAAGACTGGTGGGCCGTATGGCTCGGGTTTGCCCTTCTGATCGCCGGAGCGTTGATCTATTTTCCCCATGCCGGCGATATGAAGGCCAAGCTCGAAAAAGCCGAGACCAAATATCTGGCAGAGGCCCAGAAAACGGACAAGTTCAAGACCGTCGGATGGTTTCAACTCTACGATGCCCGGAAAAAGGTCAAAGCCAATAGCATCCCCACCGGCAAATGGCTGAAGAAATTCTCCTCCAAGCCAAAAAAGTGGACCTCCAATCCGGTGGACGCCTTTGTCTTGAGCAAGGAAAAGGCGGCGGCCCGAAAAGCCAAGGCCATGCCAAAGTATGAAGCGGCCAAGGCCAAGGAGAAAGCCGCATTGGCGGTGGCCATGGCTGCGGAACAGGCCGCTCAGGCGGCCGGTTTTAACGACGCCGCGCTAAACGCCGAGGCCAAAACCAAGATCGAGGCCTGGCGGGACACCCATCTGGCCGCCGGCAAGGCCAAAAAGAAAACCGGCGTCAAACCCTATAATCAAATCCCGTGGCTGATCGGGCTGGGGGTGGCTTTCGCCCTTTTCTTTGGCATCGGTATCGCCGCCATGGGACAATCGTTTGGTAAGTTTCTTGTCGGGTTTGTATTCGTCTTCGGTGTGGCCGTGCTGTCCTGGCTATTTGCCAACCAGGCCACGATGAAACATTACGGCATCGGATACGCGGCCTGGGCGATCTTATTCGGCATGCTGATCAGCAACACGGTGGGCACCCCCAAGTGGGCCATGCCCGCGGTGCAGACCGAATACTATATCAAAACCGGTCTGGTGCTGCTGGGTGCCAAGATACTGTTTGAAAAAATCATTGTTATCGGGACGGCCGGTATCTTCGTCGCCTGGGTGGTGACCCCCACCGTCTGGCTGGTGACCTACTGGTTCGGCCAGCGAATTCTAAAGATGCCGTCCAAGCGCCTCAATGCCACGATCTGTTCGGACATGTCGGTCTGTGGTGTGTCGGCGGCCATTGCCACGGCGGCGGCATGTAAAGCCAAGAAGGAAGAGCTTACGCTGGCCGTCGGCCTGTCCCTGGTGTTCACATCGATTATGATGATCGTCATGCCGATTGTCATCAAGGCCACATTTCCCGTGGACAAGCAGCTCATATTGGGCGGGGCCTGGATGGGCGGCACCATCGATGCCACCGGCGCCGTGGCCGCAGCCGGGGCCTTTCTAGGAGAAAAAGCCCTGTTTGTGGCCGCTACCATCAAAATGATCCAGAATGTCCTCATCGGTGTGATCGCCTTTTTCGTGGCGCTGTATTTCACCACCCGGGTGGAAGTGGCCGAGACCGGTGTGAAGGTCGGGCCCATGGAGATCTGGTATCGCTTCCCCAAATTCGTGCTCGGATTCATTGCGGCCTCCCTGATCTTCTCTGGGTTTTATACCTATTTTAACGGACAGATCGCCGGTCTGGGGCCGGCCATGGTCGACCAGGGCGTCATCAAGGGAATGGGCGACCTCTTCCGTAGCTGGTTTTTCTCTCTGTCCTTTGTGAGCATCGGCCTGGCGACCAACTTCAGGGAGCTGAAAGAGCATCTTGTCGGCGGGAAGCCGTTTATTCTGTATGTATGCGGCCAGTCGTTCAACCTGTTCCTGACGCTGGTGATGGCATACATCATGTTCTACGTGGTGTTCCCGGAATTGACCGCCACCATCTAACTCTGAACATGGCATGAAATCTTTTCAGCAATAATCGGATGAAGGCGGTCATGGACAACACGAGATACCTGGATTAATCTATAATTGGTTGTTCCGGCGGGGATTTCCCCGCCGGAACAACCGCTGTCACACAGAATCCCCGGAGATGTCTGATGATTTCAACGACAGATAGCGGACGCATCCCGCAGCCGCGACGCCACAAACGTCTGAAAGCATGGGGCCAGCTTATGGGCGCGTTTTTCCTCCTGTGGATGTTCGGCACAGTGGTAGGCCCATGGCTCGAAACCCGCATTCCCGTGTTCAACAAAATCGTTGAGACCATTGAGAAACACGATATCGATTCCAACGCCTATTTCTATTCGGAAATCAAAGCTTCCTACGATGCGGAGCCCTACCTTCGCAGCGCTCTGGAGCATGGGGCCCCGGATCAATCCGGTTGGACGCTGCCGTTCTTTTCCGGAATTGTCATCTGTCTGGTCATCCTGTGGCTCGGATTCCGATTCATGCCCGTGGAATGATCATCGATTCGCAAGATGGGAATACGCGCAAACAAAGACCTGATTATCCGCTACGAGGAAATCCAGGCTCATATTCTGGCCAGCCGCGTCATATTTAAACCGCCTTTGACGGCATGGTACATTCTGATGCCGCTCATCTTCATTTACTATTTTTACCGATTGCAGAAATACTCAAAGGGCCGGAAAGACTTTGTCAGAAACTATATGCTTTCCCGGCGACGGGCACTCGAAGAGGTTGCAGACGCCCTGGAAGACAATCGTCCGCCGGATATCGACGGGTTCCGGGAGTTTACCACCGTCCCTGCCGAAGCGATTAAGGAGTATCTTGCCTGGGTCCGTGTCCTGGCGGATCATTATACCGATCTATTGAAATGTGATGGCACCTGTTGCGAGGATCTGATACGATCGGCCTACAGTGGCCGGGGAAACTACCTGCTGTTTCTCAACCGTCTGAATCGTTCCGAACACAAACTGAATCGGGCGCTGACCCCCGGGTTGGAGGTGGACATTCCGGATGTCACCGAAACCATTACCCTCATGGAAACCCAAGTGGAACAGATGCGGCGGGCGGAGGCAGAACACATTTTTCCCTAACGTGGCTCTGTTACCCCATTCTCGCTAATCAGCAGACTTTTGACAGACCCGGATCACTCAACTCGGCAGGACATACCTCCCAGCGATCGCCTGTGGGCCATGGCCGGTCATCTGCTGCCACTCTGTCTTTTTCTCGGTCTGCCTGTTCTCCATATTCTGGCGCCATTTCTCATATGGCGCCGTCGGCGGAGCCGTTCCCCTTTTTCAGCGAGCCACGCCCTGGAGTCTTTCAATTTTCAGTTGAGCCCTATCCTGTATGCTCTTGCGGCTGCTGTCATCGAGTGGATAACGTTCTGGGGTTGGATTCTTTTGGCGGGAACTGCCATCGCGGATATCTTCCTCGTCGGTATGGCGGCAGACCGTGCACGCAGCGGCCGGGATTATCGCTATCCCATGGCCATCCGGTTTGTTCAGGCATGCTGAACGGCGTTGCCGAATTCCAGGCTTTAGAACGGAGCCGATCCGTTCAGGGACAAAACTTCTCAATGGCCTCTTCAAAACTGCACAAATGGCTGGATAAGGTGCTTTCCGGCGTCAACGGACACGGCATCCCAAAGGAAACGAAACAGCAGCGGCGCTGGCGACTGCTCCAAGTAGAAAGCTCCATAGCCTGTAACCTGACTTGTATCATGTGCCCATGGCGGGAAGGGGCCCATCGACATTCCCGCCAAGGCCATTTGAGCCCAGATGTCTGGAAAGCCATTTCTCCATACTTGAAGGAGATTCAATCCATTGATTTTACCGGTGGGGGTGAGCCACTCTTACAGCCCCTGCTGGTCCCATGGGTCCGCGAGGCTTGCGAGGCCGGATGTGAAACCGGGATTCTCACAAACGCCACCCTCCTGACCGGGGAGAAATCCGAAGAGCTGATCGAGGCCGGTATCGACTGGATCTGTGTGTCCATGGACGGTGCAACAGCCGAAATCTATGAAAAGATACGCCCGGGGGCGCAATTTAAAACCGTGTGCGACCATGTCGCCGAACTCACGGACCGGCGCCGCGGCCCAACCCCTAAAGTCATGATCAATTTTGTCATGATGCCGAATAATCTGCATCAACTGGAGGCCATGGTGACGCTGGCGGATCGGCTGGGTGTGGACCAAATCAATTTCAAGCAGTGCGATGTCATCCGGGGCGACAGGGGAAAAGGGCTTGGGCTGTTTGGCACCCAAATCACCAAAGACATCCGCAAGCATGAAAAGATGCTTCGGCGGGCCCGGCGCCTGGCCAAGAATAAACGGATTGAGACCACGGCCTTTTCCTGGGTCCCGGAAGAACTTCCGGTCTGCGCTCAGGACCCTAGAAACAGCATGTTCATTCGCCACGACGGCAGCGTCGGGCCCTGCGTCAATCTGGCCCTGGGCGGTCCGACGACATTTTTGGGAAAAGACGCCAACATGCCCTTTGTTCATTATGGCCGATTGCCCGAAGACGATCTATTCGATCTCTGGGAGACAAGCATCTGCCGTTTTTACCGGGAGCGGTTTGAACAGCGAATGACCGCTTATGAAACCGGATTTCGGCGCAGCGATATGGAACCATCGCCCACCAAGATCAGGGCAGCTCTTGAGAATGCCCAAAAAGCCATGCCCCCGGCCCCGGATGGATGCCGGGTGTGTCATTATCTCTATAATATTTAGTTATTGGGTATTGGGATTTAGGTACTGGGTATTGGGTATTAGGTATTTGGTGCTGAGGCGGCCTTCGATTTGCTCTGCCTAGTTCCGAATACCCAATACCGAGTACCCAATAGCCTTGAATTTTGAATCTTGACAGCGGTTTCCGAAATTACCATTATCACTGTCACACACGTCCGATCTGCAAACTGCGGCCATCCGATTATTCCATCCCCATTTAACCCAAGCCAAGGAGGTGACATTGTGTCCGACACAAAGAATGATTTTCTGGAAGAGATGAAGAAACAGTTCGATGAACTGAATTATCACTGGACCATCGAACGCAACAAATTCGAGACCAAGGCCCAGCACGTCACGGCCGAGGCGAAAAAACAGTTTGAGGCCGAGCGCGAGGAGTTTCGTAAATTTCGCAAAGAGATGCAGGAAAAGATTGTCGATCTGGATGTGGCCAGCGACAACGCCTGGGAAGATCTCAAAGAAGGGTCGGAACAGGCTTGGACGGCGCTCAGCGAATCCTTTAAAAAGGCGGTTTCCCACTTCAAGTAGAAAAGGTCCCGTCCGATGCGCCCACCTGAGGGCGCCTGCCGGTCATAATTGCCGCTTCCATCTCCATGGGATCGCTTCAAGGGTTGTGCAACAGCGCAACCCTTTTTTGCTGCCAATCATTGGCGCGATCGATCAAACTGATGGCGCAGTTTATCAAGGACAACAAGAAAAAATGCATTACACTGAGATACACTATATGAGATTAAAGCAGCGGACCGAAAAGCACCCGTGGGAATGAGCAAAAATACAAATCCGGGAAGGGTGTCGGTATCGAACGACCTCCGATATGCCCATTTCCCCTATCGACCAAAACTGTCGTTCAGGATTGTCGTTTTTTGACGGGAATGAAGCCTTTAGTATATCTGTCTTTTCAAAAATCAACTGATAAAACAGTCCATTATGTTATTCATAGAGTTGGTTCTAATTTTGCATAAGCTATTCTGAACCCAACGGGCGGTCCATGCCGAATGTTTTTCGGAAAACATTCGGGTTCAGTTGGTTGAACGGATGCCGTTTTAGTGGTCGTGACGGAAAATCATTACTTGAAACCTTGACATATAATGACAAATATATAAAATTCGCTGTTTAACGTTCTACCCAAATGACATTCATATGCGATTTCTATTATATAACATCCGATACGGCGCCGGCGTAGGACCCAGATTTCACCTTCCGGTGCCTTACTGTGGTTACCTGAAGCCGACAAACGGTCACTTCAGCAAAATCATGGAGTTCATCACATCCGTTGACCCGGACATCGTCGGTCTTGTGGAGGTGGATTTCGGCTCCTATCGTGTCGAAAATTGCAATCAGGCCGAGGTGATCGCAGATCGCCTGGATCATCGTGTGGTGTATGAGTCCAAATACTCGGCACAGTCCATGGCTCGAAAAGTACCCTTGATGAACAAGCAGGGGAACGCAATTCTGACCAACCGGGAGATCGTGGATCAGCGATTTCATTATTTCAATAACGGTGTTAAACGGCTGGTCATAGAGGTTGAGCTGCCTGAAGTGAGCATTTTTTAGTGCACCTGTCGCTTAAATTTCGTCACCGGCAATATCAGCTTAATGAGCTCCACCGGCTCATTACAGACCGGAAGAAACCGGTTATCGTGGCGGGAGATTTTAATGCGTTCTGGGGAGATCGGGAGCTTGAGCTTTTTCTGGCGGCCAGCGGGATGGTGAGCGCGAATATGCAATGCGAGTCATCCTTTCCCAGCAATTATCCCGTCAAAGAGCTCGATTTCATCTTCCACAGTCCGGAAATTCGGTCCACCGGCTTTGAGGTACCCCAGGTCAGACTGTCAGACCACCTGCCTCTGTTATGGGATTTTGAAATCCAGTCTCAGGACAACACCTTGATGCCTTTCTCCACACCTTCCGACAGGTCCATAGGCATCACCACACCGATCTACATATAGTCAGTCGATTCGACGGCGAAAATTTCACGTCCTACAGTGAAAAATCCGTACCCCGCACCGAGGGATTGGTTTCGGATCGGAATTCTGACAAAGGCTATATGACGGTGCCCCAGACACTTTTTGACATCCTGGATGTGAATCAGGACGGAGAGCTCTCCAGATCCGAGCTGCACGCAGCGGCCAAAATACAAGGCTGGTACTGGCGTGAAGCACCCCTGTTTGCCCTGCTGGATTTTTTAACCCTATCCAAACCGCTTTCCAAAGATCGATTCACGGAGATCCTTCAGCAAGTGGCCAAAGATCCCTTGGGGCCCTATGGCGACGTGTTGCTCGACGCCTCAGTTCAGCACGAGACGTTTCGACAATGCCGAGGCAGGTTTCCGAAACCGGATGGGTTCCGATCGAAGGGGAGAATCGATCCGATAGACGGCATTGTCTCACAGGCGATCGATTACCTGGGGCAGCATGCCGAAGTCGGTATAGCCGATGCGTATCAGTGTCTGCTGGCGTCTCTGGATACGATTCCGGTTTCCAGGGATTCCGCTGCGCTGCTCATCATTGATCCCCAACGCTCCTTTACCGAAGGCGTCTGGATGCAGTCGATCGGCACCGGGGCCGAAGCAGATGTGGCGCCCATCCAGCTGGCGTTTGATCATACCACCATGGTTCTAAGACTTCTTTACGGTTGCATGGAGATCACGTTCAGCCGCTGTCCGTTTCCGCCCGATAGCTATGAATGGTACGATTCTCTGGGGGATATTCTGGACAGCCGTCAGGCATACTTTCTCAAGCCGGGGAACAGTATTCTGTTTCCGCCCACCAATGGATTTCGCGGGTGGATCGACGGCTGTATGGAAGCAGGCATCCGGTCGCTTGTGATCGGGGGGTGTACCCTGAACAGCTGTGTGCGGGTATCATCCATGGAGGTACACTCCCAATACGCCACGGATGGACTTCAGGTCATTGTGGATGTCAGTCTCTGCGGCGCACGTGGGAGAAATTATTTGCCGGCGCCGATGTTTGGAGGTGTTTCGCCGGTGGAATCGGCCGTAGCGCAGATGGCCGGCGCAGGGGTAGCGGTGGTCAAAGGCGTGCACTGGGAATAACCCTCAAAGAATTTGATGAATTTGGCTATACGGAATCTTGAAAGGAGAATGGCTATGGACGTTGTAGCGATACATGAGGTGGCCGCGGAACCTCTCATGATGGACATTTTCACCGGTAAGGATGTGAGTATGCAGGAACTTCTTCCTGACAGCGAGGAGTTCCGGGTCAACATCGTAAATTTTGGGAAAGGCATTCGAAACAAGATGCATACCCACACCACCGAGCAGATTTTGATTGTCACCGCAGGCAACGGAATTGTGGCGACCGAAACGGAGCAACGAGCCGTGACCGTTGGTGACATCATCCGAATACCGGCAGGGGAAAAGCACTGGCATGGGGCTACAGAGGATTCCGAGTTCTCCCATGTGTATGTCATGGCGAGAGAGAGTGAGCTAATACAGGTGGAAGACTAACCCAGAAGTAGTTTCAAAACCCCATCTAACACCGAATACGCCAAAGGCGTATAAATCTCTGTGTTGCGGACCCGCCGGAGGCGGGTAAACCTCCTCTTAGAGAAGCTGATAGATCCCGCGCTTTATCCGCCTCAGGCGGACTTGATCCATTCCATAGGCAGACAAGCTTCGGCGCGATCTGGGATTTTGAAACCACTTCAGGACATTCCATGAACATCTCCGGCTGGTGGAATGACCAGATACACCCGACCGTATCATGAAATCTTTTCGGATGAATCGGGTTGTTCTGGGGGTTTTGCATGGACGAGGTTTCGGTATTATCATCATTCAGTTTTTTCTTCCCGGGATTCTAAAATGAGACAACCGTTATCGCTCTGAAATGCGCGGGCGGTTTCAGAAGATATAAGGAGCGCGATACATCATGGGCACCATGCTGGAACAATTGCCGGATACATGGAGAACCCATCTGAGGGATTTACATTCGGCCAGTGAAAATTTTCTGGAGGAACAGCTGCCGGGTCAAGAGAACGGCATTTCAGATCTGATGGCATCGCTGGATCACCGGCTGATGGTGATTGATGGGTGGTTGCTGGATGACGAACAAAAGCAGGTGCTGGCAGCGGATCCAAAGGACGTGCTGACGCTGTATGCAGCGGTCGCTCTGTGCGACATCGGTTCTGCCGACGGTTTTGAATGCGTATTGAGGGGGGATACTCCCGAAAGCGACCACGAAATGGGGGGAGCCGCATCAGGTTCGGCATTTCAGGGGTTCGACGCGTTTAATGTCCATACAGCCGAGGAGATCGCCCGCGTATGCCTGATCAGCGATAAGGATTTCGATACGGATTTTCATTTACCCAAATCGGTCGATGGGGCGAGGAGCGGCTCCAGCGCGAATGTGCCCCTGATATCCGCTGCCATCCGGCTGGCGCGCGAACTGGATCTGAATCCCGGCACCGCTGCCCAGCCCATTTCACACTATATAAATCACCAGAATCCCATGAACCTGGCGGATGTGGCCGAGCATTTTGAGCTGCTCGGCTCAGGCCCCCACCCGTCTTTTCCCGGCACGATTCAGGTGCGTATCCGTTGCCGGCACCCGGAGGTGCACCGGGCGCTGAAGCACCATGAGCGGGCCGTACAGGATCTCCTGAACAACGTCAACCGAAGTGTCAGGCCGCGTTTTCTTTACTCCGATATCATCTATGAAATTGAACCTGTTGGATACGCACCGGTGGATTTGCGATTTTCGGTGGATTCGTCTGCTGCGTTGCAGCTTTTCATGGGAAACCGTCTCTATTCGGACAAGCGTGTATTTCTCCGGGAACTGATCCAGAATGCCATCGATGCCTGCAACCTCAGGAGACTGGCGGACGCCCGCTATAAACCATCCATCTCTCTGAAGTTCAACGAGGATATCAGCGTCATTACCATCCGCGATAACGGTATCGGGATGGACCGGCAATGGATAGAGAAGTACTTCCTGAAAATCGGCATCTCGTTTTATCAGTCGGACGATATCCGAAGTATTAACCGGGACACCCGGCTGGACTTCAGTTTCATCAGCCAGTTCGGTATCGGCTTCCTGTCGAGCTTTCTGGTCTCTGAAAAAATCGTCATCAAAACACGGAAACCCTCCCAGGACGGCCTGATGCTTACCATCACCGATCTGGAAGACTATTTCGATGTCCGGCCCCTGGATACGGAGGTCCCTGCCGGGACGGAAGTCTCCATCTATCTCAAACCCTCGGCCATCGACTACTGCCGAAGTCTGGAATACCTGGGCTACCTGAAAACAAACATCCGATTCCTCCAGGTTCCGATAGAATTCCAGAGCGAAACAGGGGAGTGCACCGTTATTGGGGATGCACCCTTTGCCTATGAACGGGATGAGCGCAGCGGAACGGATTTTATTGCGCCTCTGGAGTTTTCCAGCTCCGAGGGGCATCTGCTGTTGCGCGGTAAAAAACCGGCGGATCGCATTGTCGCTTTGGAAACCGTCAGGGGTGGCGTGTCCATATTCCAGGACGGGATTTTTGTGACCCAGATCGACAACCTCTTACCCGAGGGGGCTAGAAATTATGTGGTCGGACGCATCAATCTCATGGGGGAGGAAAAGTGCGAGCTGAGCATGGACCGAAACCGGCTGTTTTGGACCGATGGCCAGCAGACAGACATCAGGAATAAAATACTTCATGGGTTAACCGATATCGCCAATCAGGTGCTGGATGCGCTGGACGCCCAGGAGACGGCCCCTGTCAGCAAACAGAGTATCACCAACATCCTGGCCAACTTTTTCGATTTCAATCTGATTGACAATAGCATGTACCAACGGCTGTCTCCGCCCATACAGCAGGTGGTGGAGAAGAAGTTCCGGGATTTTGTCCGGATCAATTTTGCCCATACGCGGAACATGGCCCATGTTCCCGAGGCGGATGGATACTCCGAAGCGTGGCAGAGAGAGGTGATCGGTTCTTTCCGTAAAAACTGAGAATCTGTCTTAACAACGTGCCTAAGGACCCATGGCGGTGTTGCGGGCCGACAAGAAATGCTCACATACTACCGTGTATGCTCCGCTTTCTTGTCGCCCCGCGCCTTGCCCTGGACCCTGATTCACGCTGTTAAGACAGATTCTACGTTATTTCGTTTACCATTGTAATCTCCGAATCAAATTAGTGTATCAAGTCGGGCGGGACATCGGCCTCGCCAAGGCTCCAGACAGACAGACCGTACCCGCCTACGGGGAGGCCACCCGGGAAGGCATATTGCACGGGATGTCGGCATTGCCCGGCATTTGCGTTTAAAGAGGAGGAGTTATGACCTACGACGAGTTTATCGCCAGTATCGAAGGCGAAGAGCCCCCTTCCCAGCTCTCGGAGACGCTGACCTCCCTGTGGTGGGATAAGAAAGGGGACTGGGACACGGCCCATTCCATCGCCCAGAGTATCCCCACGGTCCAGGGCAGTGCCGTCCACGCCTATCTGCACCGGGAAGAGGGCGTGCTCTGGAATGCCGACTATTGGTATTCCCGGGCCGGGCGGTCTCGACCGGACATACCCCTGGAAGCGGAGTGGGAAGCCCTGGTCGAAGAAATGCTTTCGGTGCGCTGATTCCTTGTCTCCTGGTGAAGGGGCTAAAAGGCAATATTCGTCAAAATATTCGGTCCCTTACGGTCAGGCATAAGACCACGAGATGACGGCCATGCAGATCCCCACTGAAGTAAGGATTGGTATAAATTATGTGCAAATTTCAGAATTGGAAAGATAACTGCATATTTTGGCAAGATATGCGCTCGAGTTCAGTGAGGTAGTATTATTCCTGGTTAGCAAGAAAATTCTTATTCGGGGTCGGAATCGGTATCGGTATCGGAATCGAGACAGGACGGTTATCTTCGAAGTCGATGCCGATTCCGATGACTCCACTAAGTTGGCATTTGTCTAGCGGCTCTCAATCGGGACGGAATTCTGACATCTGCTATAACTACCTGTGACAGCCAAAAGGCATTTTCATGTGAATCCCGGTGCCGGACGCTCATCTCCTGTATGCGCCGTTCCATCTCCCGTAACAGTAGACTACGATTTCTGGCAAGTTCCGCCTGGTTATGATATTCTCTGCCATCGCACATAGATTTAGAATCCTTCTCATCCTTTTCAGCACAATATGCGTTCCATCATGATTCCAGCGCTATAAACGTATGCTTTGTCATCGCAGGAATCGACAAAATGTTTATGGCGCGACTGCAACAAGGAGCGGGAAAATATTAGCTTCTCCAACAAGTTGGAGAAGAGGGTCCAAGGGTCCAAGGATTCAAGTGTTTGTGGTGTTGCGTTCTTTTCTTTGATCCCGTTGAGCTAATATTAACTACCTTCTCATCGGATCTGTAAAGCTTCTTAGCATTTTACTTGGCCTCTTGAATCCTCAATGTTTGGTCCCATGCGCGTGGGATGATCAGAGTTTATCCATTAAAACGCTACGACGAATCGGGAGATACCCAAAATGTTATCAAGATTCATTCTATCCGTTTTGGTCGTTTTGCTGAGTGCTCCGTCATTTCCGGCTTTCGCGGAACAGCGCCCTTTCTGGACGGAGAAATCGACCTTCATCGAGGGGGATACCCTTTTTGCCGTGGGGGTCGCCTCAAGCAGCAAGACGATTGAAGCCGGGCGTGAACGGGCCTTTCGCCAGGGGAGCATCGAGGTGATGAATTACGCCCAGATCGCCAACCTGGAGGGAACCGGGATTACACTGGAAACCCAGATGACCTACGAAGAACGCAACCGTAACGGAACCTACAACGTTTACCGGTTGCTGAAGACGGACCTTGGAAAACTTTTTTCCGGGCAAAAGCGCCAGCAGAGCACGACCCAGGCACGCATGAAGGAATTGGACCAGATGCTCGAGGTCAACAGGGCGTTGATCGAGGGCTTTGTCGCAAAGCGCCAGGAGCTGGAAAACGCCAAGCTTCAGCTGGATGCCACCAAAGAAGAATTGACCCGGTTCGCACAGAGGGGAAAAGAGACCCTTCAGGAGCTTGAGGCCGTCAAACAATATGCTTTTCAGAAACAGGAAGAATTGGATGGTCTCTACCGAGCGATCACAGAGAGGGTCAGTCGCCGGGAGGCCGCTTTGCAGAAGCTTAGAGAGAAAAAAGCCGAATATGATTCCCAGGATCTGGAGTTGCAGATGCTGTTTACCGAGATACAGAACCGGGTCGCCACCCGATCGGAGAAAGCCAAGAAGAATATCGTTGGGGGTATGACCACGAGTGATGTGCTTTCTCTTCTCGGACAGCCGGATTCCATCAAATCAAAACGCGGCAATCACCAAACATGGTATTATGGAACCACGGAAATCCACTTCAAGGATCAAACCAATATCGTAAGAGATGTGGAATAGTACGCTCTCCCATCCACTCAGGCATTCCGGTGTTTTCGGCGTAACAGAAACGAGAGCGCCAAACAGATCCCGCAAGCGACCAGACAGAGCAGGAATGCATTCTGGAATCCCGACACCGGATACAGATCCCCGACGCGTCTGGCCCGGTCGAGGATGGCTCCGGTAATCACCTGGAACACAGCAACCCCCAGGAAGGGCGCCGGGTTCAACAGGCCGGATGTCAGACCCATAATATCGGCCGGCGTGTTTTCCCGTATAAGCCCCCATAAAACACTGATGAATCCTCCGGTGGCCGCCCCCATAATCAGCAGCACCAATGATAGCCCGGTCATACCCAATACGGAGAACAGAAACGTGACCGCCACCCAGGTGAGGGTGTAGAGGGCGACGATGCCGATCAGGATGTTTCGTTTGTCCAGTGAAAATCGGTCGGTGAGCCATCCAAACAGGGGGGCGCCGATGATCACCCCGATGGGAATTATCATGTTGAGCTTGCTGGCCAGCATCCGCTCGATCCCGAAAACGGTCATCAGGAACGGGGTGGCCCACAATCCCTGAAGTGTGACCAGTGTCCCGTAAAGTCCGAAAAAGATGAGACCCGCCAGCCAGAACTGCCCGGATGACAGTACCCGAATGATACTCGCTCCGAGACCGCCTGTTTTTTCGGGCAGCGGGAACGACTCCTCGGGAATACCGGGATCCACCGGAGCTGCGTCCCGCGTGAACCACAGGGCGGTCAGCGCCAGACCCAGGGTGATGCCGCCGATTAGAAAAAACGTCGACCGCCATCCCCAGGTATCGGTGGCCAATGCCAGCGGCGTGGTGGCCACCACGGCGCCGACATTTCCAATGGCCATGAAACATCCGAGCATGGTCGTAAATTCACCCTTCCGAAACCATTGGGAAATGGCTTTGACCGTCGGCACATAGACGCCCCCCACCCCGAATCCGATCAGCGCGCGTCCCACCGAGGCCCACCCGACGGTCGGTGCCAGTCCGAAAAGAAAGCAGCCGGCGGCGGCCACAAGGGACCAGTAACCGATGACACGACGTGGGCCGAGCCGGTCGCTCAGGTAGCCGACAACCGGCTGAACGCCGGCATAGAGGTAAAAATACATGGAGGACATGAACCCAAGGGCGGTGGCGTTGGTATGGAACGCCGCCAGCAGGTCCGACACGATCACCGATGTGGTGACCCGGTGGAAGTAAACAAAAAAATAGATGAGGGAGCACACGGAGAACACTACCCAGCGGTGGGGGTCACGGTATCCAGGGATGGTATTATCAGCCATTGTTATCTAGTGTTATGTCCCGTAAATTTTTGCCAAAAAAAGCTGAGTGGTTACTCCCAATTGTCGGACTCGAACGCGTAAAAATCCGAAGCACGAATTTCGGATTTCGATACCTGTCCGCCTCTGGAGGATTCGAAGTTCGCGCTTTGTCGATCGAATCCTTAGGATCAACCCAAAGAATGGCTGTATCTTTTTTTCCGCAACTTGTGGGACTGGACACTTGATCCGGGAGAATTCGATGACTCCGTTCAGGAAGCGGCTGCTCCCGTTCTTGGTTGACCTCTGTTCAAAGCGCGACCTTTCCGAAACATCGCCGCGTGGTTATGGACCATTTGGTCGGTTTCTTCAAGAGAGTCGCTCTGAATACCGAAGACGGGTCATTTCATGGATGATCCGGAATGCCCTTTTCGGGCGATGCTGACTCTATCGGTGCTTTCCGCCATGCCAGTACGGCATTTGCGGTAAACAGCAACAGAGCCCCCAGCCATCCGGATGTCCCAAGGGCCGGATCGCCGGCCAGAACCGGGCCGAGCAGGGCCGCCAGAAGAATACGCAGAGACGAAATGATGCTGCCCTCCACCGCGGTCACATACCGAAACCCAAGGGTCAAAAGAAATTGTCCTGCGATGCCGCTGGCCGCACATAGCACAAGGTAATAGAGGGCCCGCTGGTCCGGCCAGAAAAAAAGTGAATGGAAACCGGCAAACATGATGACGGCCCCGAGACCAAACATAAAAAAGAGCACGGTGTTCACATCGTGATACCGACGACTGACATTGAGGTAGACAATGGCCACCGATGCGGAAAGCCCCGATGCCAGTCCCCACAGGCTGTTGGTTCGGTAAGTCATGCTGCCGGGCGCCAGGATCAGCCAGATTCCCGTAAAGGCGATACCCACCATGACCAGAGCCACCGGGTCCCGTTGATGTCGGAGCACCATCCAGGAGATGACGGCGACAAAAACCGGGTATGTCATATTGAGGATGTTGGCCTCGGCAACGGATGTGTATTTGACAGCCATATAGAAGCAGTAGACCGCTACGCAGTTGGCCAGTGTCCTGCCGATGAGCAGATGGTAGCTGCGGGGTTTGGGCGGCTGCCGGCGATAGCCCATAATGGCACAGACCACCACAAATCCGAGAAGGAATCTGACAAAGGCGAAATAGGCGGGATCAATCGATACTTCGGCCTGGGACCACCGGATCACCACGGTCGACAAATAGAAGCAGAACGCCGAAGCGAATACGGCCAGTGATCCGCCCAGCCTTTGCAGCGATTGTTGCATGACGCATCTTTAGCAGAAATGGAGGCAAATATCGACGACTCCGGACATGGCAGGCCAATTGTGCGCGGAAGGTCTGTTTTCCTTTTTGGGATCAGGCGGACGATGCGGCGGGAGATTGGAATGTGATTGTCTTTTTGCGTGGGACAAACTCGCCGACGATGATGCGTGCATGGGCGATGGCGAACGCCTTGATAAGCGTCAGCAACAGGATGCCTCCGCCCAGCCACAGGAGATTCACAGATGCGCCGGTAAAGAGATCGTACAGCGAAACCCCAACGAGAGTCCCTGCGAAGATCTCTATCAGTGCGGTGATGGTGCCCAAAAACGGCTGCCGGAGATAGTAATACCCGCCCCCCGGAAACAGGATTGCCAGGATTGTAGCGACAGTACCTGTTTTGAATGGAAGCTTGCAGTTCCGGCATTGGGGCCCCCATACGGTCAGCAATGCTGCACAGCGCTGGCACAGATGGACCCTTCGAACGACACTGGCGCTCACACCGTCAAAGGATACGATTTTCAGGAGCTCCCGGATCTTCTTTTTCTCCCGGCCGGAAAGACCGAAAAATTTTTCAGTCCCTTCCCCGGCCTTGTAGTTCATCAACAGCTTTCGACCCTTGACCTGAATCGATTTACAGGAAGCGTAAGGGATCTGGGCGATGGAATTACGGTATTTGTAGATAGACGTTGTGGGAATGTGGAATATACGGCGATCGGTAAAGACCAGGAGGGATCGTTTCAGGTAAATGAAAAGCCAGCCGATGCCCAGTTTTTCAAGAACGGTAGCCGGTGAATACCCGGTGGTGATCAATAGAATTTTTTCATCGGCGTTTAAAAATGGTCTTAGAAACGGAAGTTTTATGATCAGCTTTCGCTGCCGTTTTTCGACACGGGGTTTGTATTTCTGCTTGTGATTGGAAAAAATGATGTCGTGTGCCACGGGCAGTCCGAACACTTTTTGATGCTTCACTCCGATCAGAGGCGCCGTGCCACTCTTTCCCGGGTTCCCCACCGCCTTGGGCTCCTTTCGTTGGATCGTCTTGATGTCTCGGTCCTGAGACGGTTCTGGGTACCGACCTGGACCGCCGGGCGTTTCGAGTTTGCCCTCGCGCATACATGCACCGATGGTTTCTTGGCAGATGCGATGGCGTATTATACCCGAATTTAGGGGATAAGGACAAGTTGCGGAATCATTTCGGTAAGCGTTGACACCGTTCATCACAGGATGCGTCCGAAGCCGGGAAGGCAACGGATTCCACTGCAGTATGGCATTGAAGCGGGATTATGGGATCCACAATGGCCGCTTCCATCGGTGTGCCCCACTGTCCCGCTCATCGTCCCCCGGCGCCGCAACCGGCTCTGCAGAAGGACTCACGTCCGGGCGCCCCGGTTCCCAAGCCGCCACAGCCAGGGGATATGCCGGTTGCCGTGCGGTTGCCGGGAAAAGACAAGCCGGTAAGCGGCCGGCAGCACCATCAACGTGAGCAACGTGGAGGCGATCAGTCCGGATATCATGGCCGATGCCAGTGGCGGCCATAGCGTGGATTCGGACAGCGCCAGGGGGAGCAGGCCGGCGATGGTGGTCACGGTGGTCAACAGAATGGGCCGGATGCGCCGGGTTACGGCTTCTGTGAGCGCTGTTTCCACGGTCGCCCCGTGAGTCCGCCGATCTTCAACGACCTCCATCATCACAATCGCGTTGTTTACGACAATACCGATCAGCGCAAACACCCCCAGCAGCGACATGAATCCGAATGGCTGATGCCCGAAAAGCAAACCCGGGACGATGCCGGCCGCAGCCAATGGTACTGTCATAAGTATGAGTCCCACCCGTCTAAAGGAGTTGAACTCCGCCAGGAGGACACCGATGAGCAACAGAAAACCGATCGGCAGGGTTTTCATTAACGCGCTGTTGGCCTCTCCTGAGCCTTCCGCATCTCCGCCATAGGCGATTTCGATGGTTCTGGGAATATCCAGGTGCTGCATCCGGGGCGTCAGTTTGGTCAGGACCTGACTGAAGGTCACCCCTTCGATGAGTTGGGCCGAAACGGTCACGATCCGTCGACCGTTCCGATGCCGAATGGCGGCAGGACTCCATGCGGACTCCAGGCGTGCCACCTGCGAGAGAGGGATCGGTTTCCGGCTTACGGATTGGAGATCGATTGTTTCCAGGGATTCTGCAGGCAAGCGTTCTCCGGCCGAAGACCGGACAACGACCGGTATCGGATCCTCGCCAACATACAGTTCGCCCACGGCCAGCCCTCGGGTCCGTCCGTACAGGGTGCGGGCCACGCTGGACCGTGTCATCCCGTAGCGTGCGGCCGCCGCATCATCCACGCGAAAGCGGATCGACGGTGCCCCCGGCCCCAGATCATGACGGATATCCCGGGTGCCGGGTATGTTTTCAAGCTCTCGTGCAACGACTACGGCGGCCCTGTGCAGATCGTTAAAATCCTCACCAAACAGGCGCACTTCCACCGGCGCCTGAACCGGCGGCCCCTGTTCGAGCTTTCGGCTGATCAGTTCGATTCCGGTCAATTTTTCGTTCGCCAGATCGCCGACAAATGCGGCGATGGGATCGATATCCGACGGCCTCCGCGTTTCGACAATGAGTTGGGCGTAGTGCGGACTGAACGGGACCCTGTTCAGGTTGTAGTAAAACTGCGGCGCACTCCGTCCCATAAAAGATGAGACCCGAACGACATCCGGCCGGCTGAGCAGCGCCTCCTCGACGATACGGGAGGCCCAATCGGTAGCATCCAGATGGGACCCTTCATCAAGTTTCAGATCGATGACCATCTGATTGCGATCGGATGACGGGAAAAACTGTTGTTCGACCTTGCCTCCCAAAATCAGCGAGATCAGAACCAGCACGACGGCTCCGGTGACCACGGTCCGTGAGCGGCGCAGGGAAATAGCGGCCAGGTAATGGCCGAGCCTTTCGATCCAGGGCTCCTTCTCCGACTCGGAAGCGACCAGGTTCATCCGTGACAAAACCGGTGTGACAAAAACCGCGAACAGATAGCTGACGGTGAGGATCAGCATGATGATCATCGGAATACTCCGGGTAAAGGCTGCTGTGGGTCCCTCGGACATGAGCATGGGGACGAAGGCGGCCAGGGTTGTGGCCGTGGCTCCGGCCAGGGGAATGAAGAGCTCCTTTACCGCATTCGCCGATGCCGATGCCCCGTTCTCGCCTCGATCCAGGCGCCATTGTACATTTTCGGCAACCACGATCGCATTGTCCACCAACATGCCCAGGGCCAGCACAAACGCAGCTATGGAGATCTGATGCAGTACCCCGCCTCCCCAAGCAAAGATGGCCAGGGACGACAACGTCACCAGGGGCACCACTGCGGCGACCACCAGCCCCAGACGCAAACCCATCGTTGTGATCAGCACGCCGGCGACAATCATCATACCGGTGGCCAGGGAACGGGTCAGGTCTCCCAATCGCGTCTCCGTACGTCCCGGCTGAAAGGTAACCTCCCGGACCGTGTGGGGTGTGATTTTCGGCGATGTACTCTCAACGATGCGGCGCACATCCCTGCCGAATTCAATAAGGTTCACCGCTTTTCGCGGGACAACGGCCAGGCCGACGCTGATTTCACCGTCTATCCGCATGCGCGAACGCGCCGGCTCCACGGGCCCCATTCGTACGGCGGCAATTTCCGATAAGGGAATGGCCCTCCCCGATGCCAGGGTCACCGGGGTTTGGACGATTTCATGAAGCGACCCGAATTCGGACAAGGGACGCAGTCTTACGGTTTTGCCGCCGAGTTGTATGGAACCGCCCGGTATGATTCTATTCCGGTTGGCAAGTTGAGAACCCAGCTCCGCCGCATTCACACCCAATCGGCGCGCCGCCGAATCATCCAGGTCTATGGTCACCTGCTCGCCGGGATCGGCAATGATGTGTACTTTTGACACCGAACTCAGCGATAACAGGGCATCCTTTACGTTACGCGCCGCATTCAGAAGCGCTAAACGATCACTGCTTCCGGTGACGGCGAGGACGATGGAATCCTGGTCCTGCTGATCCTCATTCAGGACGGGATCTCCAGCCCCGCTCGGAAACTCCCGGCGCGCGGTTGCCAGGGCTTCGCGGACCTCGTCCCAGGCGTCATTGAAATGTGTCGTGTCTCCCCGCAGTTCGACGGTCAGCACGGCGACTTCATCGAATGCGGTGGCCTCTATGATTTTCACCTCGTCGACTTCGGCCAGAGCGTCTTCCATGGGTTCCAGGACAAGCCGCTCGACCGTGGAAGCGTCTGCGCCGGGGAACGGAGCGATCACCTGACCCCAGAAATCCGGAAGACGCGGATCCTCCTGTCGACTCATGGTCATCCACATCACCACCCCGGTGAGCGAAAGCAAGGCGGTGACGGTGAGGATCAGTCGGCGTCGGTTGAGTATGGATTCGATGATGGTCATGACTGCACCTTAACCTTTCGTCCATTGGACAGTCTGGTATGGCCCGAGATGACGACGCGGTCTCCCGGATTCAGCATCCCCGAAACGGCAATGCTGTCGCCCTGGAAAGGGCCTAACTCGACGAACACTTCCTTGACCCGATCCCCATCGAGGACAAATACGCTGGGTCGGCTGGACCCGGGATTGACGATAGCCCCGACAGGGACGACCGGCATCGGCGCCGACCGGAGTTCGAGGATGAGCTCGGCGGTCATCCCGGCCATCAGTCCGGGTGTGGGGTCCAGGGCCACCACTACGGGAAACAGTCTCCCGGAGGAGGACGCCGCTCGAGCGATGGAGGCCACCCGGCCTTTGAGCGGCTGGTCATCGATAAAGGGTCGCAGAACATTGACGCGATCGCCTTCCCGGAACTGGCCGATCACCGATTCCGGAACCTCTACCTCCAGTTCGATATTTTCCTCCCCGGACAACTCCACCACGGGGCTTCCCGGAGCTGCCCATTCACCCGGCTCCAGGTGAACCGCAGTGATGGTCCCGGTGAACGGTGCCCTCAGGACGGCTTCGGAAAGGAGTCGCAGTGCTTCCTGCAGTTGAGCCTCTGCCGCCTGAAGGCTGGCTTCGAGGGCGCCGGCCATGGTATCCGCCTGCTCGTATTCCTCTGCAGAGGCCACGTTTTTCTCGGCCAGGCGTTTGAATCGATGCCGCTCGCGCTTCGCCTGTATCAGGCGGACGTTCGTTTCAGCCACACTCGCACGTGCTTTGGCAACGGCGTAGTCGAATTCACGGGTGTCGAGCCTGGCGAGAACGTCCCCCCTGGCCACGCGATCACCAATTTTCGCGGATCGCTGCACCATTCGGGCGGGAACGGAAAAGGACAACACCGCTTCTTTTTCGGCTCGGGTAATTCCGGAGAAGCGGATCTCACGACCCATCCCTTGGGAGGTGACGGGCGTAACCTTGACCGTCACATCGGGTGGTTCAATGAAGATCGGTTCGGTGGATTCGGGCCAGAAGGCATATGCCAGGGCTGACCCGAGAAACGAAAGCCCAACCAGTATGGATACGATTTTTCCTGTCCGCATCGGTTCATCTCCTTATCGACCAATGGTTATTAATTAACTGGTCGACCGGTCTATAAAAGGCTCAAAAAAAAGGGGATCTTCACCGATCATTTCGGCAGTACGCCCTCCATGAAAATTTTCAGCATTTGCTCGAGATACACTTCGTCCAGATCCTCCGGCAGCCCGTCGGTCCCGAAATCATGGATGAAGTGCTCTTTGTTCTGGAACCAGGACTGGGAGAGCAAAAGGAATACAAAAAGTATGAATCGGGCATCCACATCTCGCCTCAGAAAATTCGCCTCCTGACCGGCCCGAATCTGATCCAATCCTGCCTCGATCAGTTCCTGATCCTTTTTCAAACAATCTTCCATGTCCCGTTCCAGGAACATCCAAGCCAGTATACGAATCATTTCCGGATTGTTTTTAAGGAAGCGAAAATAGAGCTTTACAGAGTTTAGCAGCAGATCCGAGGTCGGTTCGGCATTCCGCAACATATCCATCTGCTGCCGATCGTACGCCTCAAAGCGGCGTTGTTTGACTTCACGCCACAGGTTTTCCTTGGACCCGAAGTAGTGGTGTATCAGGCTCTTGGTCATGCCGGCATGCCGGGCGATTTCGCTCAGCGCGGCCTGGCCGAAACCTTTTTCGAGAAACACGTCTTCGGCGGCTTCGAGCAACGCCTGTCGAGTGGCTTCTGGGTCTCTTTTCTGCATGGCGACGATTCCTTGGGCGTCAAATGGGCGTCGTTTTAATTAACTGGCCAACCGGTCAATAATGTGATGCCTTTTGCTGCCGATGTCAAGAAAAAAAATTGAGGGTCACCGGAAATATCCAATATCGCGCACGACCCTGCGGATATGCTCCATATTGGGGTGGCAAGTGGTTTTTTCATGGCAGTTGAGCCACTTTTTTGTTAAATATATGTGCTTGATAAGTGATACAGGTTCCCTCCTGAAAAGAGGCGGATTCCCGGGAAGGGTCCCCTCTTTGTCTAAACTAAACCGCTCCCATGCGTAAAAGGCTGATTGTCATAGGGCTGATCACAGCCGTCATCATTGGGCTGGCCGCTCTGGGATACTATTCGCTGATGAGCCGGCATCTGCTGTTGTTCCCCGATGGACGGGCGATTCAGGCCAAGGACGCCTGGGAGATGATGGGTGTCACCTTCTATAAATTGGGTGATCAGGTCCGAGTGGTCAATACCAACGATCTTGCTGCCCATGTCCATGCCTTTTCGTGGGCCCAAGAGGACATACAGCGGCGATTATCGTATTACGCGGGACGTGTGCGGCAGTCCATGGGCGGTGTCGGCGACGGACTGTCCTTCCTCTTTTCAGGACGTCCCGGTAGTGTGCCGATCCTGGTCATTGTCGGCCTCGTCGTACTGGGGGCGACTGCCGGTCTGTACGTGAAACAACGTTCCCGGGGAAAGGATGCACCCAAAGCAAGCCGGAAAACCGCCCGGAAAAAGAAAAACACACGCGGAGAACCTATGGCACCACGATTGATCAAACAAGACGATGTTGTACAATTTTTCCTGGAACTCTATCGGATGCAATCGGGGGCCCCGATTGATGCCTCCGGAAAAATAGAACCCCTGGAGACGGAGCATCACAGCCCCGGCCATCTTTACCAGTTAAGTGTACAGATCGGTAACAAATGGAAATCGCGGCGCATGACGATCAGCCCCATCGGAGAAAGCACCGCCAGCCGCAGCCAGTGTTTTTATGTGATTTACGACACCCACATGGTCGTCAAGATACCACCCGTGCCGATTCGGGACTACTCGGATTACATCCGCCGCATTCAGTACGAGGCCGGGATCGTCAAAACCCTTTCACCCCGCAAATGCCTTATTCCGAATTTGTCGGTCATCTTGAGCAAGGTTCATCGGGTTGGGGACGCGGCGTCCCAGACACCGGAACAGGTGGAACAACACTACCTGGAGATGCTCAAGCAAAAACCCGCCTTTCAGCGCGGTCTGCAGATAGAGGGCGCCTTCGTGTTTTTCATGGACCTCTCCCGGGATTACTTCCTCGGACACGTCATGGCCGGCATCGGAAACCGCGACCTCCGTGAGCACCTGGCCGAAGATTCCGACATGATGCTGGATTGCAGTGGTTTTGAAGCACGGTACGGTACGGAAAATGTCTGGATATGCTTTGATCTTCAATCCGTGTATACCCGCTTCGTAAAGGGTATTCGCCAGATGCAGAAATCTTTCGGCCCGGAGGACGCCCCGGGGGATGCCCAGCTCAGGGAGTGGTTCCACGATAAGCTCGTCGACCCTTCCGCTACAGTTCAATGGGGATCCGGATCATTCCGCCAGGCCGCCGGAGAATTGCTCGAGAATATAATCACTGATAAAGCGGACCTGGTCACGGCCTACCGAAAATTGTCCCTGGAAAAGGCCCGTCAAGTCTCCTTCAAGCGGAACCGGGCCGTCCGGAATGCCCTGGTGACCAACCTTCTGGATTTACTCCAATGGCTCGGTGAACGCCGTGTCGCCATCCGCGATCTGAAACCGGACAATCTCTTTGTATCAGGAGATCCGTCTCGTTATCCGTTGTTTTTGTCCTCTGCCCAGGATTTTTCTGTCGGGCTGATCGATCTTGAAACCGCCATGATCTGTCCGAAATCTCCGGAAACCGAATATCCCCAACCCCAGCTCGGCGGCACACCGATCTATGCCACACCATCCCACTTTATACCCAATAAATATCTTGTTGAGTGGTTCCCGGACCTGGGTCAAATCTTCTTGATGCAGGACTGGTACGCGTCGATCGGTATTATCTACACCGTGGTGACCAGTGAGCGGTTGTTTCAGCGGACGGCCGAACTGTTTGGAAGCATCATCTATTCCTTAAAACAGGCCAAATCACAAAAAAAACCGGTGGAGCCGGTCTTCCGATCATGTAATGAACGATTCTGGCTGACGGCACGGGAAGAATTTTTCACCAAAACCGCCCGGCATGCCGCTTATCTGAACGATGTCATCGCAGAGTTACCGGACCAGATCATCGGGCCGCTGCGATCCTTCCTTGACGAAGCCGTATCCACGCAAAGTGCCCGTGTGGAGGAGGCGGTGGCGAATCAATCGCTGCTCCGGGATGAAACGGTACGTCAGAAGTTTCGTAAATGCTCCCATCAGGCCGTCATGCATGCCATTGAAAAGTCGAAGAAAAGCGACTCCGGCCAAAAAGAACGATTTCTCGCGTTCTTTCAGATGCTGGCGGCAATAAAGCTCCGCCAGGAGCGATTGCAGGAACTTGCCGGGACATTTTCGTCCAACATGCCCCGCTTTCCAGTCAAGGCGATCCTGGAAGCCATGTTCGAGAAGGTTGCCACCGTCATGGGCGGCGACACAGAACCGCTGCCGGATACGGCCGTAAAACCGACCGTGGAGGCTGAAGAAGAGGCCGATGCGGTGATGGATAAGTCGACGCTGGAGTTTACGCATTCGACGGAATCCGGCTGAGAAGTGGTTTCAAATCCTTCCACCATGCCCAATATCTGTGTTGGCCAACAGCCCTCAATCCTCGAAATATGATATATATTCCTCCGGTTGAGGGCTGCCGGCCGCCTTGATCTTGGACATGGTGGAAGGATTTGAAACCACTTATAGGGATTTAGCAGGGCAAGGCGAGTAGTTCGGGTGGACATTATTCTCTTTATATGCCCTGCGCCATGGTGGAATAACATGCCAAAATCGGTTAACGGTGCTGCGTGAGGTGTGTTGGACTCTTTTGGTATTTTTTTTGCCGCTCTGAATCCTTGCCATAGGCAGATAAAATCATGAATCCGCCTATCCAGCCTATGTAAAAATGCTCCTTGAGGAGATATTAAAACAATTGCCCAAAATATGTTCCGCTTAAATGAACCGTGTATCTGTCAACACAATACCGTGTCGAGATAATGCTCACCTATTGATGCTCGGGGTCGGGATCGCCATCGGTATCGGAATCGAATCAGGACGGTTATCTTCGAAGTCGATACCGATTCCGATTACTCCGGCATGTTGGCGTTCATATACCGTCTCTCAATCGGAACGGAATTCTGACATCTGCGATAAATAGTTAAGCAAGCCACAACGACGCCAAGACGATTAGCGATTTAAACGCTTAACTTTAAGATGCAGACTTCCTTTTATTTTTCTTCGAGGCCTTGGGCTGTTTCATCTTCTTGGCGGCCTTGGGCTGTTTCATCTTCTTGGCGGCCCCGGGCTGTTTCATCTTCTTGGCGGCCTTGGGCTGTTTCATCTTCTTGGCGGCCCCGGGCTGTTTCATCTTCTTGGCGGCCTTGGGCTTTTCCTGAGATGAAGAAGATTCCGGGGGTGCGGGGGATTCCGGCTGCGACTCTTTCGGAGGCGGCGGGGGCGGCGTTGCGCCGGTTTTTTCTGCAGCAATCTGCCGGATTCTCGGGTCGGCATGATCGAGATGGGGTTTAAGGGCTTCTCTGGCTTCCGGATGGTTGATTCGGCCGAGGGCAAATGCTGCCGCTGCACGAACGTCATCTGAATATTTTTTCCGGCTGAAAATAAATCCCTTGTGGTTGAGAACCTTTGCCAGGGGGGCGATGCCCTCTTTGCTGCCGATATCTCCCAGCGCCAGGCAGCAGGCCTTGATTCGCGATTCCTCTTTACCGGCATTCAGAATGGCGACCAGATCGTCGACCACACCGGGTGGCTTTATCTTGCCGAGACAGGTGATCGCCTCTATGGCCAATTCGGTTTTCGGTTCCTTGGCCGCGTGAAGCAGCACTTCGGCCATCTTGGGATCATTGATGCGTTCCAGTAGACTCAGGGCGGCATGTCGGACCTGCGGATTTTCATCGCCAATCAACTGTCCGATTTCTGCTTCAACATCCCGCGTGAGGAATTCGATGACTTCCAGAATTCGGATTTTTTCTTCAGCAGCGCTTTCCTGCATCAGTACCCGCTTGAGGTGGTCTCCAGCCTGGGGAGCGCTTTTTTCCAGAAGCATGACACTTACGTGCCGGGTTCGGTAATCGTCGACAGTTTTGATTGCTTCAATCAGCATCGGGATCGCGGCCGGTCCAAAACCGGCAATTAATTGGGCGGCATTGCGCTGCCGTTTGGTTTCTCCGGAAAGGAAATCTTCGACGAGCAATTTCTGAATGGTCGGATTCGCCAGTTCGCCGATGTTTTTGGCGAGGGCCTGGGGCATAGCACTATCCGCTTGCCGGAGATCCTTGCCGCGTTTATTCAACGCCATGAGCAACCGGGCCGCATGGGGATAATCGGTGAACTGAATCAATGCAGCGGCCAAACGATGCATGAACGCCACCGTTTGAACCATCATGTTGGCATCTTTTTCTTCAAGAAATACCCGGAGCAGATGATCCGAAATGATCCGCGCAAAATCATGCTGATACGCCGGCGTCAGGGGATCCAGGGTTTGGCGGCAGGCATCAAGGGTTTTTTCACGGATGGGCACTTCGCTGTCTGGGTATGCATGAAACACCGTTTTCATCAGTTTGCTGATACTGGCGATATTATCTTTGAGAAACAGCTCCGAGACCACCTCCGGCATGTTTTCAACCAGTGCGTCGATGGACGCTCCTGAAGATTCCGGCTCCACGTCCAGACTTGCCGGCTCCGCCACCGGGACCTGCTGCTGGGCAACGGTCGCCTGTCCACCGGCGCCGGCCCCTCCGGCCGTATGTTTGACTTTGACTTCAAACATATGTTGATCGAACAGGATGCCGGACAGTTTTTTCTCCGTCGTGATGCCCTTCCAGAACTTCGGATCCGTTCCTGATGGGGGCAGGTCGCCCAGCGTACTGATCAGTGTTTTGAGCTCATCCCGGGTGTGACTGTCCAGGAAAGTCAGGCTGCTTAAGCCGATCACGTCGAAATACTTGAGCAGCCCTTCGCCAAGTGCCTTGTAATCCGAGGTGTCGATTTTTTCTCCGTTTATCAGAAGCGAGCCCCCGACATGGGATAGGGTCAGCAAAGAATAACGATTCAGAAATTGCTGCAGCGCGCTGGCGAGGAGATCGACGGCGTTTTCGGAGGCCTTACTGGAGATCGGGTAGAGTTTGATGGTTCTTGCGGCACTCAACAGCGCCCGGACAATTTCAGGGACCAGTGCCAGCGCATCCGCATCCATGCGCAGCCCCGGGCCGGCGGTTGCTCCAGCTTTGCCGGCCTGGGGTGTGGTTTTCTGCATTTTATATCGCATTTGCTTGAGAACGATGTGCTGCAGTTTATGTTCCCTGGCAAATGTCTCCCAATGGTCTTCCTCGAAGACTTTCTTTTCGCTGCGTCCCATCTCGTCGGTCAGGGCAGTCAGTTCTTCTTCCAAAACTCCTTTGTGGAAGGCGATGCCTTTTAAATCAAACCGTTCCAGTGTTTCGATAAAGGAATCCGCGACCAGCTTGAAATCGGTAATGTCCATCCGCTGGCCGTTGATCACGAGGGCATTTTTACTCTGGGAAAGGCTCAGACACTCGTTGTCTTCAAGAACCTGATCCAGGGCTTTTTTTAAATCCTCGTTGACCTTGCTGACCGATTTGCTTCCCGGTGGATAAAACTTGATATTCCGGAGGGCCACAGTGAAAGTACGTATCATCCCCGGGACATGGGTGATGCCTTCCTTGGACAAGGGCGTTTCATCGAGCGGTTCTTCCGAGGGCATATCTCCAGAATACTCGGCGGCCTCCTCGGCATTGAAGTGACGGATGTTGGTTTCCGTCTGAATACGCTCGTAGTTCTCGGCTTTTTTGGTGTCGTTGGATCGTTTGAAATGATACGCCAGGGAAGCCGCAGATGCCTGAAGTTTTTCGTAAAGGCCTTCCTGGTAGACACCGATTTGCTCATGGAGCTGTTCCTTCCGCTCCGGTTCAATGGCGTTGTAGGTGATTTCAAGAATCCGCTTTCCCAAAAACCGGATGTTCTCATCGTTGAGAGCGAAATCAGATGCCAGCAATCCCTGGGCCGCGGCCTGATCGATGAAATCCAGAACCTTGGCCTCCATCTGGTCCGAGCTACCGATCAGCATGCTCAGGGAAACGTTTTCTCCCAAGGCCGAGACCTGATCCAGTAATTGCCGGCTCTCCTCGTCGAGGGCCGCAATCTTTTCGGTCACGATGTCTTCCATGGAGTTCGGAAGATAGCCTTCTTCAATGGGATGCAAGGTCCATTGCTGCCCCACCAGGGTGATCTGGTGATCAAGCACCAGTTTCCGGAGGATTTCCGCCAGAAATAACGGGTTCCCCTGGCTGATGTTTACGATGTTCTCTGTAAATTCGAGGGGTAACTGAATGTTCGGAAATAACCGTTGGATGTGCTGCAGGGTATCTTCCGTCGTCAGGGGCGTCAGCGGAAACCGGGTTAAGCCCAATTCCTGTTCGTAGCTGGCCACAAACCGATCCAAGGGCCCGGGTGGTTCATCGGCAGCGACCTCGCTGGCTTCGGAGGCGGTTCCGAGGACAAACAGCCGGAGTTCGTCACGCAGAATGAGGCGACGCAGGAGCTGAAGCGTACCTTCGTCCACATAATGCATGTCATCGATGAAGAGGAAAAGGGGGACATCGCCCACCGCCCTGGTGATGAACGCCAAGAGGGCCCCGAAGATCCCCTTGCGCAATGCGCTTTCATCCATTCCCTCGGGGGGGGCGGCATCGAGTCCGAGTCCCGGCATGATCAGCGAGAGAAATCCCTGTTCTTCCACGCCCAGGTCTTTCAGTATGCTCAATCCCTTGTCTTTTCGCTGATTCATGATGCCGATGGCAAGTGTCTCCATGAAGTAGTATGGACGAAACATCTCCTGGGGATTGCCATGGGCTCGGACTTGAGCGGCTTTTCCCCGGGCCATGCTTTTGGCGACGGCGGACAGAAATTCCGTCTTTCCCATTCCGGCCGAACCTTCGACCAGCAGTACCTGGATTTTCTTTTGGCGGAATTCCTGTAAAGCAGACTTGATTTTGGCGAGTTGGGCCTTTCGACCGACGATGTTGATCGTATCCAACTGATGGATGGCGGCCTTCTCAGATACCTCTTCCTGGATGACTTCTGCGGCATCGGCCAACTGATTTCGGCCACGTTTCTTTGCCAGATACAGCGCCATGTCCGCCTGACGGACAAACCCCTTCCATTCGGAAGCATCTACCGGTGCCGTGGCCACACCCAGGCTTATGGTGATGTTCACTGCGGCATCGGTATCCGGGATGGGGAAGGGCATGGCGCGAACCTGTTCCACCAGTTGCTGCCCGATGGCCAGCGCGGCGGATTTACCGCTCTTCTCCAAAAGCAGCATGAATTCATCGCCGGCGTATCGGATAGGCAGACCATCCTCACCGACGGACGCCTTCAGATGCGTGGCCAGCCATAGCAGTGCCTGATCACCAACCTGATGCCCATAAGTATCGTTGATGGACTTGAAATGATCCAAATCCAACATGATGAGAGAGACGCTACGATCTTCGAACCGGCCCCAGGGAATTTTCGTATCAAGATATCGCAGAAGAAACCGCCGGTTGAAGATACCGGTCAGTTCATCTTCAAAAATCAGTCGGGAAGGATCCTTTCCGGCGGATTCCAGAAATTGGATGAGATCCTTATTTTCCATAGATATTTCCCTTATTCGAGAGGTGACGACAGATCCCCGAGGAACCATTCCCGATCATTGCAGATGCTGCTTCACCGCAATGCCTGGGTCGGCTCAGATTAGCTAAAAATTATAATAAATCAGATAACTTGTGTCAAGTCGGGCCTATTTTTGGGTTTCTGCGATGAACTTGATCCGTCCAACATGGGAATCGGACGCTGCGGACCTTAGGTTCACCCACCGGGTGCCGGTTCTATTTTGAGGGGTTCAACATGCAAGGAGTTTGCCCGATGTTCTAATAGGGTCTTCGTATTTCAATGGGAGGTTTCATGAAAATCGGTGATACGAATGCCCCGACCCAGGGGTTGTCTCGGACCGGACCGGCGCCACCTGTACATGGATTGGCAAGATCGGGGAGTTATTCGGGGCTGGATTCGGATTCTGGGGATGTCGTATGAAACGAGGTCCATCACGTATGGCCATCTTCCCACAATTTTGTCGACGTTTTTATGCCGATTTGAGGGCATCGGCGGCGATCTGCCGAACGCGTGGATCCGGATGGGTGGTGTTCAATTTCAGGACCTTTAGGGCTTCTGGACGATCGATTCGCGCCAGTGCAGTGGCGGCGGCGACCCTGACTTCCGAGCTATGGCGTTTGCGGGATTAGGATGGATCCTTCCTTTTCGAGTATTTTTGCCAGGGGCTCGACACATTCCGCTGTGGCGATGTTACCGAGGGCTAGGCAGCAAGCCGCAGATCGGGTTTCCTCTTTTGAAGTGTGGAGTATATCGATCAGATCATCCACGGCTTCCGGTATTTTCATGCGGCCCAGGCAGCTAAACGCATCCAATGCGATTTCCAGATCGGCTTCAGCCGCCAAATGACACAGCATCCGCGGGATGCTGGGATCCCTGAGGCGCTCGGCAATGCGCAAGGCGGCCAGGCGGACATCCCGGTTGGTGTCCCCGATGGCCCGGCCCAATTCCGCCGATAAATCCGTGGTCAGGAGATCGACGACCTCTAAAATCCGGACCCGCTCCTGGGGCGTAATCTCCAGGGCCAGAGCCCGTTTCAATCGGTCGACCGCCTCCTCTCCCAATTTTTCCAGAAGGTTCATTCCGATGTATCGGATCCTGTAATCATCGGTGGTTCTCAGGAGCTCGATGAGCATGGGTATGGCCGATTTTCCTAAACCGGCAACCAGTTGGGCGGCGTTTCGCTGCCGCACGGACTCTCGTGATTTAAGATCATCGGCAAGCAGTTTCTGCGTCGAGGGGTTGAGTAATCCGTCGATTTTGATCAGCAGCTTCTCAAGGGCAGGATCTTCTACGTTCTGCAGCTGGCCCACCTGTTGCCGGACTGCCGTCAGTAGACGGGCGGCAAAGGGATACGCTTTAAATTGAATCAGCGCCTTGGCCATACGATGCATGAGGCCGGCCCCTTCGATAATCAGCTCGGGATTCTCTTCCTCGAGAAACGCACGGATCATCGGATCGGTTAAAACCAGGGCAAAGTCATGCTGCACGGCCGGTGCCAGCGCATTGATCGTCTCATCGCAGACACCGACAATCTCTTCCCGGGTGGACACGCGACACCGGACGTAATCGGCAAACAAATCCGCCATGAGTGTGTTTATGGCCGTCCCCTCCCCTTTGAGAAAATGATCGATGACGGACTTGGGCATGCCGTCAATGATAGCGCGGATTTCGTCTTCGGAATACGCCGGTTCGGTGGGTTCTTCCAGAGCCTCCTGGTCCTCTGCGTCATCTGAATCCTCCGCGCTCAGCGGACCCACTGAACCCGGGGGGGCCGCTGCCTCCAGATCCTGCGCGTGTTCGGACTCCTCCCCTTTTCGAAGACTGGTGATATCGTACAGGTGTTGATCCACAAGGACACGAGTCAATCCGAGTTTCTGTACTTCCTGTCTCCAGTAGTTGTTATCGGCGTCGTCCGTGGGTTGGTGGGCCACAGCACTAATGAAAGACGTGATTTCTTCCAGGGAGGGATGCCGCAGGAAGGTAAGGCTTCGGATGCCGGATGTTTCGAGAAGATTGAAATATTCATCCGCCTGAAATGCAAAGCCGGATATATCGATTTTCTTTCCATTAATCAACAGCGATCCGTCCACCTCGGACAATGTCAACACCGTCTCGATGGCCAGGAATGTCTCCAGGGTTTTGTGCAAATGGGCAATTGTGCGGGTTGCCGCCTTGCTGGTCACCGGGTAGAGCTTGGTTGTCCGTATGGCGCCTAACAAAGCCTTCAGGATTTCCGGAATCTGTTCCAGGGCGGTATCTTCCAGATCCCGATCCGCCGCCGCCTCTGGAACTTCCGTGGGCAACTCACGATCCGTCGGCTGGACCCCATCGGACTCCCGCGCCTCGTAGCGAACCTGCTTGATCAGAAGGTGTGTTAAGCCATGATCCGTGGAAAACTGTTTCCAGTATTTTTCGTGAAACGCCCGCTGTTCGCTGTGCGCCAGTTTGTCGGTAAAAAGGTCAATCTCTCGTGCCGGCACTCCCCGGAGAAACCCCACCTGTTTCAAATCGAAGTGTTTCAGGATCTGGACAAACGACTCGGCAGACTGCCGGAATTCGCCTGTGGTGATTTCCTCCCCATTGGTCAGCAATCGCTCCTCCTGCTGGGTCAGGCTGAAGGATTTATTGTCTTTGAGGATGTGATCCAGGGTCTGCTTCAGCTCCTGGTTAGCGCCCACCACCGATTTGCTGCCGGGCGGGTAGAGCTTGATATTGCGAAGGGCGACGATGAATTTTCTGATGAAATTGGGAACTTCGGACAGCCCTTCCTCGGTGAGGGGTTCTTCATCGAGCAGTGCTTCTGCCGGGATGCCGCCGCTATAGGACAGCGCCTCTTCAGGGTTAAACGTGCGGTTGTTGGTCTCGACCAGAATATGTTCGTAAAGCTCTGCCTTTTTTTGGTCTGTCGAACGTTTGAAATGATAGGCCAGGGATGCGGCAGATGCCTGAAGCTTTTCGTAAAGGCCTTCCTGGTAGGATCCGATCTGCTCGTGGAGTTGCTCTTTGCGCTCCGGTTCGATGGCGTTGTAGGTGATTTCCAGAATCCGTTTGCCAAGAAACCGGACCGTATCATCATTCAGATCGAATTCCGATTTCAGCAAGCCCTGGGCCGCCGCCTCATCGATGAATTCCAGCACCTTGGCTTCCATCACCTCGGAGCCGCCGACGATCATGCTAAGGGGAACTTGCTCTCCCATCACAGACACCTGATCTAATATCTGCCGGTTACCTTCCCCGAAGTCGGCAATTTTTTCGGTCACAATCTCTTCAATGGAATTGGGTAAATATCCCTCTTCGAAGGCGTGCAAGGTCCACTGCTGACCGACCAGGGTGATCTGGTGATCGAGCACCAGTTTTCTCAGAATTTCCGCCAGAAATAGTGGGCTTCCCTGGGTAATGGCCACCAGGTTGTCGATGAACCCATCCGGTAGCTGAATATTGGGGAATAAGCGCTGGATATGCTTGGCGATGTCATCGGCACCCAGTGACGTCAGCGATGTGCGGACCACCCCGAGCGCTTCCTCTTGGGATGTGACGAATCGATCCAGGGGCCCCGGAGGCATACCCGTTCGATGTTCCCCCCCGTCAATGGTTGCACCGATCATAAAGAGCCGGATCTCGCCCCTTGTCATGAGCGTCCGGATCAACAACAGAGTTGCCTCATCCGCGTAATGCAGGTCATCGATGAAGAGAAACAGGGGTTGTTCGCCGGCAGCCAGGGTAAAGAATTTTATGGCGGTCCCGAAGATCGCCTCCCGCAGAATGGAGCCATCGATGGTCAGGGGCGATTCCTCTTTGCTGCCCAAGCGGGGAACGATGTAGGACAGAAATCTGCGCTCTTTCGGATCGAACTCCTCCAGGATGGCAACCCCACTGTCTTCCTGCTGCTTCAGCAGATGGATGATCATGCTTTCGGCCAGATAATAGGGGCGATACATTTCCTGGGGCACGCCGGTGGCCTTCACCGAGATAAATCGGCCTCCGGTGGTGCTGGTTCGGAGGCTATCCAGAAATTCTGTTTTGCCCATACCGGCTGCGCCTTCAACCAGCACGAATTGGCTTTTCTTCTGCCGGAACTCCTTCAGGGCGGCGTTGAGTTGGGCGATCTGGGCCCCGCGGCCGGCAATGCGAACCGACTCGAAACGATACAGGGCGACCTTGTCGGCAACCGAATCCTGGAAAATTTCTGTGGCATCCGCCAGTTGGTCCCGGCCCCTTTATTTTGCCGAATACAGGGCCATGTCGGCCTTCTGGATGAAATCTTTCCAGTTGTCGGCGTCGGTGGGTGCGGTGGCAATCCCAACACTGAGGGTCAGGTCGATGGCTTCCCGGATGCTCGGGGCCTGGAAACGATTCTGGCGGATGCGTTCAATGAGGCGGTGACCCCATTCCGTTGCGGATGCTTTGTCCGCATCTTTCATGAGCAGCATGAATTCGTCGCCGGCGTAGCGGATCGGCAGGCCGCTGTCCGGAGCCAGATCCTTCAAGTGGTTGGCGAGCCAGACCAGGGCCAAGTCACCGACCTGGTGCCCAAAGGTATCATTGACGGCTTTAAAATGATCCAGGTCGATCATAAGGAGCGACAGGGAATTGCCGTTCAGTCTGTGCCATGGTACCTTTGATTCCAGGAACTGGAACAGAAATCGTCGATTGTAGATTTTGGTCAGCTCGTCCTCGAAGATCAAGCGGGCCGGATCTTTTCCAGCGGTTTCTAATAATTGGACGAGTTCAAGCTCTTCCATGACGATTTCCTTAGCCGATCCCTCCAAAGACGGTTCGGCCAGTCGCTCCTGCCTCTATGAGGCTGTTTGGGTGTGAATGGACCTTCCAGGAGATAATATGCAAAAATCCTGCCTATTTTACTAATACCTTGGTACTATTGCAACTGTGTCCTTCATCACTTTGGGTGATGTTTTTATGGGCCTGGGGTCACCCGAAATTGTATGCATACCCTCATTTGTTGCAATACCGGACCAAAGGAATTCGCCGTCAAGAGCGTCTAAAAAGGTGAAGAGACCGGTATCCCGTATGGAACATCCGAGCGACATAGAACTGGTGGATCGTGCCCTCAATGGGGATTCGACTGCCTTTGAGCATCTGGTTGAGCGCCATTACACCACGGTTTATCGGACGGCCTATCGGTGGTGTCGCGTGCGTGAAGATGCCGAAGACATTGCCCAGGATGTGTTTGTGAAAGTTGCCCGGAAACTGAAGACCTTTGCCGGCCGATCCTCCTTTAAGACGTGGCTCTACCGGATTACCATCAACACAGCAAAGGATTTCGGTAGAAAGCACGCCAACCGCCGAATGCATGAGACCTTTGTTGATGAGGCTTCGGCACCGGATCATGCCAATCCGGGAGCAGAGGAGGCCGTGGCCGCCCGACAATTGGTCGAGGCTATCGACCGGCTGTCTCCGCGGCAAAAAGCGGCCGCTGTGCTGGTCTGGGCTGAAGGTCTGACCCACAAAGAAGCGGCCAGAGTCTTGTCGTGCGCCGAGACCACGGTTTCCGGGCACCTGTTTCAGGCCAGGGAGAAACCTAGAGAAATGTTGTCGGTATCGTCATGAAAGAAAAGGACCTACAGAAACTGATAAATGCCCTTCCCGTACCCGAGCCCCGGCCGGAGGCCCGCCGCCGGGCCATCCAGGAGGCCAGGGACGAATTTGACCGGCAATTGGCGGTCGGGGAAAAAACAACCAAAGGATTTGCCCGGTGGTGGCGTCTATTCGGTAAAACCCTAACAGGAGGTCCTGCCATGGTTAAACCGATTGCCATTACCACCACCGTATGTCTTGCTCTGGCGATGTTGGTCATGATTATAACACCGAATTTCCTCGCCTATCGAACGCGGTCGAGCTACGACTATACGACAGCGGTTCCCGACCGTGCCGCACCCGAGAACGAAATCGCCGGAAAGGCGGATGCGGATAAAGTGGCGAGCATGCCTGTCCCATCGGCCCCCATGGAACAGCGTACCGAGGCCTTCCGCTCCAGAGAGGTTCCTCAAAAGAAGGCGCGGCTATCGATGCATCAACCCGTTTCCGACCAGGAATATATCGGGCGCGATCGATTCGAGGCCTTTGATCCCAACCCGGTCAAGCGGGCTGCAGAAGATCCGGTATCCACCTTTTCCATCGACGTGGACACTGCCGCATATGCATTTGTCCGACGGGCCCTGAACAACGGGCATCTGCCGCCGACCCATGCTGTTCGTATCGAAGAGTTGATCAACTACTTTGACTACGAATATCCGTTGCCGACGGATCGAGAAACACCGTTTCAACCGATGACCGCCGTGTTCCCCGCACCCTGGAACCCGAATAATCTTCTGCTGCACATCGGTATCAAGGGCTTCAACCTGATTCCGGCGCAACGGCCCAAGGCGAATCTGGTGTTTCTCATCGATGTCTCCGGATCCATGAACATGCCCGGCAAACTGCCGTTGTTGAAGAATGCCTTCCGGCTGCTGGTGGAAACACTAGAACCGGAAGACATGGTATCGCTTGTTGTTTACGCGGGTGCCGCCGGGACTGTCCTGGAGCCGACACCCATCCGGGAGAAGGGTAAGATTCTGGATGCTCTTGAAAACCTCCGGGCCGGCGGCTCCACGGCAGGCGGAGCCGGAATTCGCAAGGCCTATTCCCTGGCCGAATCCCATTTTGATCCGGAGGGTGTGAATCGGGTGATTCTGGCCACCGACGGCGATTTCAATGTGGGTATCCGGGACCCCGAAGCCCTTAAAAATTTTGTGGAGCGAAAACGCCGCAGCGGGATTTATCTGTCGGTGCTCGGTTTTGGGCAGGGAAACTACAACGATGCCCTGATGCAGAAGCTGGCCCAGAACGGCAACGGCAACGCCGCTTACATTGATTTTCTCAACGAAGCACGCAAGGTGCTGGTCGATGAGGCCGTGTCCACGCTCTTTCCCATCGCTAAGGACGTCAAGATCCAGGTGGAATTTAATCCGGCCATAGTGGCCGAATACCGGCTCATCGGATACGAGACACGGCAACTTCGCCGGGAGGATTTCAACAATGATCAGGTGGACGCCGGGGAAATCGGGGCCGGGCACAGCGTTACGGCGCTCTACGAAATTACTCCGGTCAACAGTTCACACCGGTTGGTGGATGACCTCCGATACGGCAAACCCGTGGACAGCGCCTCAGCAACGAAGGACACATCCGGGGAACTGGCGTTTCTGAAAATTCGCTACAAACTGCCGGATGCCGATACGAGCCGACTTATTCAAAAACCGATTCGAACGGCCGATCAGATCTCGAAGATCGGGAGCGTGCCTTCGGAAGCCCGGTTTGCCGCGGCTGTGGCGGCATTCGGACAGCTTCTCCGAAACGACCCCTACACCAAAGACTTTAGCTGGGATGATGTTCTGGCGCTGGCAAACACGGCCCGGGGCAGCGACCCTTACGGTTACCGGGCGGAGTTTCTAAGTCTGGTCCGCCTGGCAAAGACGGCCCGGGCGATGGGAGACCGCTAAACCTTTCGCGTTTCATAAAAGCCTGCATTTTGTGAAACGCGAAAGTTGGCCCAATTGAGGTTTCATGAACTATGTTCCGGCCATCCTTGACGGCGGTTGCGCCATCGGGGATGGCCGGATTTTTTTGTCTCATCCGCTCCCCACACCGGAAGATGGGATTCGGTACGAAATTCTGACAAGGATTGGAGAAAAGCGATCCTTGCCGAAGACCGATGAATCGGTCCCTTTAAATTCCCTGTGTTCGTCCTATGTTTAAGTCACGTGTCATGATTCCGTTACTCCATACGCATTGTCCGGGGTTTGAATTTTTCGCTGCAGGAGGGAACCGCATGAAACAGGTGATCTGCGTTCTACTGATTTTAGGGATCTGGTCCACCGCTGTCGGTGCACAGCAAGGCATCCCTCTGACAAATCCGACACCCGCCCAGTTCAATGCCTACTGGTATCCGAACGGGGCGGAAATATCGCGATTTTCTTTGTCCCAGGCCCGATACGGAGAGATCCACCGGGGCGATGCAGTGTTTGTCTTTGTCACCGAGTCCCTGAATCCACGTATTCAGGTCAAAGCGGACCGGCCCGATGCCGCGGATATCCCTGTTCTCAAATTGAACGCCGTCCGCACATTCTTCACCGGGATCTATCCCTATTCTGTGATGACGTCGGTATTCTCTCCTGTAGAATTTCAAAACCATCCGCTGCCCCTTAAGATCACCTTCAGCGGGCAGGAATGGTGCGGACATGTCTGGACGCAGATGAACCTGAAGGATACGCATTACCAGGTACAATCGTACTCCTACTTTGAGACGGAAGCGGACCGTCAGACCCTCATCGAAGCGGCCATTTCTGAAGACGCCCTGTGGAACCGGATCCGGATCGCCCCGGCCACGCTGCCGCAGGGTCGATTCCAAATCATTCCCGGGGCGCTGTATTCCCGTTTTCGGCACAGCCGCATCGTTCCCCGGGCGGCAGAGGCCGACCTGGAAATCACTCGGAAGAAAAGCCTGGATGGGCTTCGACTTACCGTTTACCGCGTTCGTATGCCCCAAGATGATCGGCAGTTGTCTATCTATTTTGAAACGGAATTTCCCCATCGAATTCAAGGCTGGGAGGATACTTACCCGGATGGTCGTCATGCCGGAGCGCGGCGCTTGACCACACGAGCGGATCGAACCCATACTCTAATGACCGATTATTGGAATAAGAATCGCAATGTTGACCGTTCGTTGCTTGACAAGTTAGGCATCAAGCCACGGTGAACGTTCTACCGGTGAGATCCAGAGTAGTGACCGAAGAACGATGAAACTGTCTGTTTCCCTTTAAGCGATGCTGTGATAATAGATGATTGTTTCGTATCGCGTCACCCTATCCCCCCTGCATTAAAAAAGCGTTCCCCCAGGAAAACAGCCATTCGAGGTCCTGTTTATAGGAAAAATGCCGTCCCACGATGAGTTCCGAAAGAACCCGAAAAGACCGGCGCACGGAGAAGCGGGGCGCCGGGAGGAGCCGTCGGCCTTTCAAAGCGAGCTCACCAAGCTTCAGCCCTTGTGTGATCTTACGGCTACTCTGAACGCCAGTAACAGATTGGACACGAAACTACAGCTTGTGGCGGATAAGATCCGAGAATTGCTGAAGGCCGACATCGCCCTTATCGCCCTGAGCGACGGCTCCCCCGCGGCGTTCCAGGTGACACACGTTTCCGGAAACCGCTCCGACGATTTGCTCACCATTCGTTTTCCTTCCGAAACGGGTCTTTGTGGCAACCGGGCCGATGACAATGAAGGTGTTATCATTGAAGATTGCACCGACATCGATGCCGACTGTCCGTCCGATGTGACAAAAGCCATTGCCGCCGAAGGGATGATCTCCGGAGCGTCGATGCCGCTGCACATGAATCGTCACCGGCTCGGCATATTGTGCGTTTTCAATCGCGCCCAACGTGTTCTTGGAACCGCTGACTTGAATTCTCTGGTGTTGATCGGCAACCTGGTCGCGGCCGAAGTGGCACGCTGGCAAACAGAAGAACTTCTATCGGCAACGTTGGGAGAGCTGGAGCGGGTCGTCGACAATCGAAGCCGTGAACTTTTGGATACGAACATTCAACTGGAGCAGGAAATTGAAGAGCGTAAAGAGGTGGAAGCCCATTTTCGCGAGCGCGAGGCGTTGCTCCGGATTTTTGTCGAGCATACGCCTGCCGCGGTGGCCATGTGCGACCTCGACATGCATTATCTGGCCCACAGTCAGCGTTGGGTGACCGATTACCATCTTGGGGAAAAAATCTCATCGGACAATCTCACTACGACGTGTTCCAAACCATTCCCGACCATTGGAAAGAGCAGCATCAGCGCTGTTTCCAGGGAGAAGTAATCGAGACCGAAGAAGAACCCTTTCGACGCGCGGATGGGTCCGTGGACTGGGTGCGACGGAAGGTTCACCCCTGGCGCCGCACCGATGGGTCCATCGGTGGTCTGATCATGTTCACCGAGGTGATTACCCATCGGAAGAAAACTGAGCTGGCTCTCCAGGCGTCTGAAGTAAAGTATCGCCTCTTGTTTGAAAATGCCAGTGATGCGATTTTTATCGCCCAGGATGGCAACATCACCTTTCCCAGCCCCAAGGTCAGCGAACTCTTCGGCTATTCCACGGCTGAAATCGATCAGCTGCCCTTGGAGCGACTCCTCCATCCGAATGACAGGGAACGGGTGATAGCGCATCAACGCAAACGTCTGACGAGAGCGAAAAGTGCGCCGGACCAGTATTCCTGCCGGTTCATCACCCGGGACGGCAATGAGCTTCTGATTGCTCTTAGCTCTGTGAAGATCCATTGGGAGGGCCGCCCGGCAACATTGAATTTTGCACGGGACATAACGGAGCAAAAGAAACTGGAGCTGCAACTTCAGCAGGCCCAGCGGATGGAAGCCATCGGGACGCTGGCCGGCGGCATAGCGCACGATTTCAACAATCTTCTGATGGGTATTCAGGGGCGGGCATCCCTGATGTTGCTGGAACTGGATCCGTCGCACCCCCACTTCGACCACCTCAAGGGAATCGAGAAATATGTTCAAAATGCGACGGATCTCTCCAAACAACTGCTGGGATTCGCCAGGGGAGGACGCTACGAAGTCAAGAGCACAGACCTGAATGCGTTGGCGGAAAAATCCGTCGATCTATTCGGGCGGACACGAAAAGAAATCCGTATTCACCACCAATTTCAATCGGATTTGTGGGCGGCCGAAGTAGATCGCAGCCAGATCGAACAAGTACTCCTCAATATACTCGTCAACGCATGGCAGGCGATGCCCGGTGGTGGAGACCTTTACGTGGAGACCAGCAATGTCACCCTGCCCCCGCCGTCTGCGGAGGCCCTTGCCATGGCACCCGGCCATTTCATATGCATTTCTATCCGGGACACGGGGGTGGGCATGGATGCGGCGACCCGCACCCGGATTTTTGAGCCCTTTTTACAACCAAGGAGATGGGACGGGGGACCGGTCTGGGTTTGGCCTCGGCCTACGGCATTGTCAAGGGCCATGGCGGAATGATTACCGTTTCCAGCGAAAAGGGCATCGGGTCGAGCTTCCGTATCTATCTGCCGGCATCCCCGGAAGCCGTTGTAGAGCCCATGATGCGTTCATCCGGAAACATGGAAAAAGGGAACGAAACCCTCCTGCTGGTGGACGATGAAATCTACGTTCTCGAGGTGGGAAAAGAAATGCTGCGTCGGCTCGGCTATCACGTGATGGTGGCACGCAATGGCTCCGAAGCCATTGACGTATACGGGGCCTACGCCAACGTCATCGATTGTGTTGTGCTGGACATGATCATGCCGGACATGAACGGCGGCGATGTCTATGACCACCTGATTGCCATGAATCCGGACGTTAAAGTACTCCTCTCCAGTGGATACTCCCTCAATGGCCAGGCCTCGGAGATTCTGGGGCGGGGATGCAACGGATTTATTCAGAAGCCATTCGATATCCAGCGGTTGTCCGGTAAAGTCAGAGAGATACTCGATGAGTCTCTCTAATGGTGTGTCCCTGGATGTCATGACAACAGCGCCACCTGTTTTGATAACCGTTTCATCAGACACCTATGCCGGATTCGATCCCCGCTGAAGTCGGGATCTGCCACCGGCATCCAACTGACAAAATTTGTCAACAACGATGACAAAGTTTGTCTTTCCTTCCTTTGCCACGCCCCCCAATTCTGTCGGTTTTAAAGAAAATTCCATTCAGCACGATAACTTACCCATTTACTACTTTCTCATGACGTCCATGGCACTAAATTTGCGAATACCGGTAGCACCCTAAAGAATATTTACCGGAGAACATATCGTCGGAAGGACAACAGGTGGCTCCTGGGAAAGGCGGCCCCAGGCCTACCCCTTTCTGATCATGAAACATCGCGAAAGGAGTAGCACATGAGACTCAACCGCAGGGTACATTGCCTGGTCGTCTTTGTTCTGTGTATCGCAGTGGCGGGTGTGGCGCCGACCGTGCCCAGCCCCGCCCTGGCTTGCGAATCCGCAACCTCCCTGGTGCACATCAGTGATGTGGCCACCCATCGGCACTATAAGACGGGCTGGGCCGAAATTGGCGCCCTGCCGTATGTCGACCGCCCTTACAAGATCAGCCAGATCACACCGGGACTTGCCGGCGGCGTGCTGGTGAGAACCGCCAATAACGACAAACGGAACAAAGAGCAAATTCACCTGCGTCTGTATATGCATGAACCGGCCACCCTGTATGTGGCCTATGACAAGCGGGGGGCTTCCAAACCGCCCCAGTGGCTCTCGGACTGGAGTGCGACCGATCTGACCATTCGCACCAGTGATCGCAGAGCCTCCCCCATGGTGGTATTTGAGCGGAGCGTTGACAAGGATCAGATCGTCGAGCTCGGTGGAAACCGATACAAGGGTGGGTATAAGGCCTGGAGCAATTATTTTGTGGTGGCCGTACCCGACGAACCCTGGAAACGCAATGCGCTTCTGGTGGTCGGCAAATCCCGGCTCAATTTCAGCGATGCACTGGTCAAAAGCCGCCTGGAGGCCCGGGGATTTCGTGTCACCGTAAAAGACGACGACGAGGTCATCGCGTCCGATGCCGACGGCAAGGATATCGTCCTGCTGTCGGAAAGTGTCTATTCGAAGCGGGTCGGCGACATCTTTACCCAGGTATCGGTCCCGGTCATCTGCTGGGAACCGTATCTCTTCGATGACCTGGGAATAACCGGCAGCGCGGCCGGGATCGACTTCGGATATGTGCGGAAGCAGCGCGAAATAAATTTTGTCGATCCAGAGCACCCCATGGCCGGCAAAAAGCAGGGAGCGATTCCGGTGACCCATTATCCGGCCAGGTTTGGGTGGGGACTGCCGGATGCGTCTGCCCAAGTCGTGGCGACCCTGGTGGACGATCCGGGAAAAGCGACGGTCTTTTATTATGATGCCGAGACGGACATGCCGGGCGGTTTTCCGGCACCGGCCCGCAGAATCGGCCTGTTCTTTGACAAACACACGCCCAAAAAACTCAATACGGACGGCCGCTGGCTTCTCGAAGCGGCTTTTGATGCGGCCCTCGGGGTCAACAGCCTGAAAGTTCTCAGCGACGACTCCTGGAAGTCCATAGACCAGGAATATGAGGACTGGGAAACTCCAGGGTTTGACGATAGTGGCTGGAACGCTGCTGTGTCACCCTATCCGAACCGAAAGCCGGCACATCACTGGTTCCGTATGCCCGGGACCAACGCCCAGTATATGTGGGATTTTCCTCCGGGTAGTGGTGAGATGAACGGCCGGAACGGACCGGAAGATGCCTGGTTCCGGAAGACCTTTGAACTCCCGGCGGAAAAATCCGAGGTCACCAGCGCTGCAGTCACCATGGCGGTTGACGATGTCTTCGACTTCTACGTCAATGGGAAACTTGTCTTCTCCAACTGGGACAATGCCGGACACAGCGGCCCGGTCACCTTCAACATTCTGGATTACCTGCAAGAAGGTACGAATCTTATGGCGATTTACGCCAGCGATGCCTACCGGGGTTATGAGTGGGCGCTGTTTGAGGCCACCATCGAATGGGTGCCGGCGGATATTCCCGACCCGGTCTGGACCGTGATGGTGTACCTGAACGGAGACAACCAGAACGACGCCGATATGGTAGAGGATCTCCAGGAAATGGAGCACGGACTGTTCGAGGCCATGAAGAACGATCCGGACGTGATCCATAAACTGGCACTGGTGGTCCAATATGACGGTGCCGGCAGAAACAATACGATTCGCTACCGGGTGCAGCCGGACCCGGATTCCACCGGTGATATCGTTTCCGAGATCATCTACAATGAACCCGGTGAACCCAACATGGGCGATCCGGCGACCCTCAAGGACTTTATCACCGATACCATGGAGGTGTACCCGGACACCTATCATGCCCTGGTACTGGGCAACCATGGGAATGCTGTCGCCTCCAGTCCGGTAGCCGGCTACACATCGAGTCCGGCCAAATACATCCTTTGGGATCAGACCAACGGGAATGATCGGCTGTACGTGGCTGAAGTCACCGATAACGATGCCGATGGACTCACCGAATCCGAATCCGTGGATCTACTCGGTCTGGATACCGGATTTATGGGGACCGTGGAAACGGCCTATCAGTTCCGTCCGGATTCCGGCAAGTTCGGGGCCAACTTTATCCAGCGCACCGTAAAACCCGGTCTCTTCAGGGCCGGGATATAAGGTGCTGGGCGCAAAAGGTGCTCACTGTCTTTGTTGTTCAATGTACTGCCTAA
>Ga0049114_1000006_pt1 | contig 72342 bp, 61 predicted proteins | sample WorMettanBELIZE2_FD_55211 | JGI IMG/M metagenome (GOLD analysis project Ga0049114, IMG submission 55211) | Marine gutless worms symbiont microbial communities from Max Planck institute for Marine Microbiology, Germany - Olavius tantulus BELIZE.2 | ecosystem: Host-associated > Annelida >... | reverse complement strand
TATGAGAAAGATCCTGACGATCTTGAACGCTATGATGAAAAATCAATCCTGTTGGATTGCTCCGTCCTGATTTACTGTTGACCCGGAACACAGTGGCTGAAACCTTTTAAATACCAGTCACCACACACAAAAAACCGAATGTTAACCTTGAACCTTGAACTTTGAACCCTCAACACTGACACTTTGCCTGTGGGGTCGCAGCGCGTAGCGCGAAGCCCCAAACCCTGAACCGCTAACTCCTCAATCCTATCTCCTGTATCCCTAGTCCCTGCATCCGATTTACTTTCATTTGACAGACCGGCGTGCCGCTTATAAGTTAAATCATCACGGTTTCCGTAAACCTCTTTTATTCCTGGATTTCCAGTCCGTGGCCATGGATAGCCCATCATCAGGTGCAGATCGCACGGGCAGACTTTGGGAGATCATACTATCTGAATTGAGACGCCGGTTTCCCGTATGCCTGTCGAGCGATGAATTCCATTACTTTCCCCATGCGCGAACGACGCCCCTGGACGGACATGTATGGGATGACTTCTCTTCGGAGTCGGTAGCCGATCTCATCCCCAAACTTTCCCGGTGGGAGACCGATCTATCTGAACAGTCGGACCTGGCCGACCATCTTCAGGACCGCTTTGACGCCGTTATGATCCGACGGATTGTAAGGACCCTCAGGGAACAGTTCGAGGATGTACGCTTCCATGAGACGCAGCCCACGTTTCATTTGACCATAGCCGCCATCGGCCTGGCCGAAGCCTTGGAAGCCGGGCGGGATCCATGGCGGATACGCCTCGCAGAGCTTCCTGGGTTTCTGGACCGGGCGCGGGAAAACCTCAGGCACATCCCCCATCTGTTTTGCGAGCAGGGCGTTGAGATGATCGCAAAGCTGAAAGAGTGGCTCCGGTCCATCGGGGGGTTGGGCGAAGATCTGTCCGCGGTTCTGGATGCCTTCAATCGACTGGAAGATCATCTCCGGGGGATTCCCCTTACCGATGAGTTCCGTCCGGAACCGGGTGTTTATGCGCGTATTGCGAAAAAACACATCGGTTGCGGGTTGGATCTGGATGAGATATCCGGACTGCTGGATGAGGAAATTCAGGAGACAAAGCACCTGCTCGAGAAAACGTCATCACTTTTGCATCCCGGGAAATCCTGGCAGGAGACGCTTTCCCGAATTCCGGTCCCGGTCTCCGGGGGCGGTATGGCCGAACTCTACCGATCTACCATCAAAGACCTTGGCCGGCATTGCCTCGAACACAACCTGGTGAGTCGTGATATCGTGGCCAACTGTCCGATACACGTGACCCCTGTACCCGATTATCTGTCGCCGGTCCGCAGCGCCGCCGCGTACAGCATGCCACCCGGCCATCCCCCGAAGGGCGGTACCTTTTTTATCACCGATGCGGACGGGAGTGCCTCCGCACCTAAAGACTGGCGTCTCCTGGCGGCCCACGAAACCTTTCCCGGTCACCACCTCATGGACACGCATCGGTGGCGTCTCACCAGGACTCTGCGTCGGTATATCGAGTTTCCCTTGTATTATGAAGGATGGGCCAGTTTTTCAGAAGAAGTTTTATTTGATACGGGTCTGTTTGGGGGATCGGTGGATCATCTGCTCATGGCCAAACGACGATTCTGGCGCGCCATGCGCGGCCGGATTGATTTCGATATCCAGACCGGTAAAAAGACCATTAGAGCGGCGGCCGAGTTTATGACTGAGGCCGGACTGGCGCCGGGAAAGGCCCGAGCCATGGTTCGGCGGTATACGTTGAAACCCGGATACCAGATCAGTTGTACTATCGGCCGTATCCGTTTCCGTCGACTCTATGATCGCTTTGTCGCACGTGGGGGATCCCCGGCACAGTTTGCCAGACGTGTTCTAACCGAGGGGGAAATCGGACAGGACAACCTGGAGCGGTTACTTTCGAACTCAACACAGAAATCCAGATAGGGAGGAAACCATTGGACAGCTTTCTTGGATATCACTCTGAATGGAACCTGGGCAGCCCGGGGGGATGGGATTATCAGCGCATGACCCAGGAGATCGCCAAGGTTGTATGGCAACGGCTGAACGAAATAACGGATATCGGGGTAACGCTCGATTTTGATCATCCATTTCTCTATCCGGTGGAAGGGTTCACCCGGATGCTGGTAGAGGCCCATCGCCAACGGGAGGGGGCCGGGACCGGCGTTGTGGCCGTCGTGGCAGAGGAAGAAACACTTGCCGATGTGACCGAGAACATCAACATGGCCGAGCGGCTCGATCGGATCGAAGGAATTACCGGCGTGCTGGCCGCCCCGCACCAGTTCGAGTTGAAAAACGGCCGTACCTGTTTCCGGGGGGAACCGGTGTCCCTGATTTTTATGGATTTCAACAATGACGTATTGCTTCGATTGCACCGCAAGCACAATCTCTCTCCGGTTCTCCAGGCTGTGCGGGACAACCGCGTCATCAATCCCAGGGGAACCGAACCGATCAATATCAAAAGCATGTTTGAGGTCTTCACCGGGCCCTTGGCCGGTAAATTTACAGCCGAAACCCAGGCGCGGACGCCGTGGACGAGACGTTTTTTCGAGCGACAAACCACCGGCCCGAACGGAGAGTCGATCAAAGACCTTGTGTCTTGGACCCGTGAGCACTGGAATGATCTGGTCCTAAAACCGGAGCGGGGGTACTCCGGGATCGGCGTGCGTGTCGGCGAGGTCAATCCGGATAGAGACGAGGCCATTGCGCTGGCACTGGAAAAAGGCCATTACATCGTTCAGGAACGTGTCCCCCTGGGAATGTGGGCCGAAGAAGTCCCGGAGGTGGATGATGTGCGCAAAGGCGTATTTCTGGTCCGCCGGCAAACCGATTTTAGATGTCTTCTCGGACCTGGGGCGGTCTTCGGCTTTCTCGGACGATACGGAGACATTCCGACCAATGTCGGCAGCGGCGGCGGCGTCCAGCCCATCGGCGTGCTCAATTCCGGTGCGGACGTGCGCGAGGCGGTGGATCGGATTAACCGTGCCGTGCTCTCCCTGAACTACAGACATGCCGCGGAGCTTCAGGACATGCAGAATGAATTGGCCCTCGAGAAGAAATTCACCTATTTGCTGGGCCCGATAAAGATTGCCCTGCGTCCCCGCATCGTCACCACGAACCAATTGACGGCCCTGGAACATTACTGCTTTGCCATGTGGAAAGACTGCCTGACTCTGGAGAACATGTGGCTTTCCGGTGAATTGGACGAGTTTATCGACATCGAGGAGGATGAACTTGAAATTGCCCGTATGCAACCCTGGGCTGGAGGAGCGGCCATTATTGCTGCAGACGGGCTGTTCGGATTTGGTGCCGAATTGGAGGACCCATGAGCATTGAAGTCGACCCAGATTGGTGGAAAACCCTGTTTGACGACGTCTACCTGACGACAGACGCCCGCTCGGTGTGCGACGATGACCTGACTCGCCGTGAGGTTGATGTGTTCTGTGAACTGGTGCCCTTCCAGCGTCAGGATCGCATCCTCGATCTGTGCGGCGGACATGGGCGGCACAGTCTGGAATTATGCCGGCGCGGGTATGGCTGCTGCACCGTATTCGATTATTCGGAAACCCTTCTTGAGAAGGGACGGCAGGGCGCCTCCGAGAACAATTATTCGATATCCTTTGTCCAGGGAGATGCGCGGTTTACGGAATTGACAGATCACAGCTTTGACCGGGTCATGATCCTGGGGAATTCCCTGGGATATGTTCTGGACGGGGAGTCCGATCTACAGATATTGATGGAGGGCTATCGATTGTTGGTGACGGACGGCTGGCTGCTGGTGGATGTCACCGACGGCAGGCAGGTGAAGGACCATTTTTCCCCCAATGCCTGGCACGAAATCGGACCGAATGTGGTGGTCTGCCGGCAGCGGGAAATCAACAACGAGCGGATCTGCGCCCGGGAATTGGTACTGAGCAAAGAAACCGGAATTATCCGGGATCAAACCTATTGCGTCAGGCTTTACGATTCGGAATCCATTGCTGCGCTGGTTCGTCGGGCCGGATATCACGATGTCCGTGTGCATCAGGGATTCCGCCCCCACCGCAGCAAAGGGGATTTTGGCTTTATGAACCGACGGATGCTGGTTACCGGTCGAAAGCCTTAGTCCGAAACCTGCAATCTATCTATGGAAGAACTCTTTACATATCTACAGCAAAATAATTTAAGGGAACTCAGGATGCAGACTGGCGTCCTTGAAAAGATGCTCGACATGTACAACACGAACATTGATGAATAGGGGGCATGTCTTCGGAGACATCCATTTCTGAAGGCGACACCTTCATTTATCCCATACAGCATTAAAGGCAATCTGTGACGGCGGGTCACAATCCGCTCGGCCACAAGACCCAGGCGGGTGTGCCAGATGGTCGTGGGGCTGACCTGATCGTCTTTCATCAGGTCGCGGATGGCATCACGCTCCTGGTTCAGGTCCATTTCCCGGCTTTCCAGAGACTCGCGGTAGCACCCGTATAATTCCAGGGGATCGGTCCATGTTTCGGGAAAGGGCTCGTCCAGGGCGAGCGGGTGTTCATTGGTCAGCTCATCCATGATATTGAAGATCAGCAAATCGTTGCCAGAATTTCTTTTCCGTTGGGTGTGCTCGGGTGTTCGATCAGCCATCATTCCACCTCCGTTTCCGCTTTTCCATCCCGATAGCCTATCTCGCTTCCGTATCAGGGCAAAAAAAAACCTCCCATCGGGAGGCCTCTCAATTCCGTCGGTTCCATCGACCTCATGGTTCCCCGGGGGGGCTGGCATTGGCACCATGCTGAGCTGGTTGCCGGGCGATCCACGGGCCAGTTCCCTCACGCCACTCTGCATGATAAAGCAGCAGACACATATCACTGCTGTCCAAAATTGCAAGGGTTTTCTGATTAGAGGCCGAAGGGATATTGTTATAGGACATACCGCACCTATGGATTGTGGACCTGACCCAGCCGCAGCAAGGAGGAACGTATGCAAACCCGTTTGACAATTCTCTGCGAGAACTCCGTCGGCGTTCCATTTGGGGTGGTCGGAGAGCATGGTTTTGCGTGTTTTATTGAAACCGAGGCCGGGAATTACCTCTTCGACACCGGCCAGGGGTTCGGCATTGTTCAGAATGCCATGGCCCTGAAGAAGGATTTAAGCAGCATTCAGGCGATCCTGATCAGTCATGGCCACTACGATCACACCGGTGGGCTGCCGGCGGTGTTGAAGATGAGGGGTCGGGTCGATGTGTACGGGCATCCGGATATATTCATGGATCGGGTGTGGTCTTCCGATGATCGGTCTCGGTTCATCGGTATGCCATTTAAGAAAACCTATTTGGAATCCCTGGGCGCCACATTCAGGCTGGATTCGAAACGGGTAGACATCGGCCCGGGGGTGTGCCTCACCGGTGAAATCCCTAGAAACACGCCCTTTGAACAAGGAGACGCCAACATGACCGCGATCGTTTCCCCGGGGGAGACGATTCATCCGGATCCGATACATGATGATCTGTCACTGATGGTTCAAACGGCCAAGGGCCTGGTCCTGGTGCTTGGCTGTGCCCATGCCGGGATGATCAATATCATCGAGTATGCTCTAAATACAATGGCGGACGACCGCATTTATGCCATCATCGGCGGGACCCATCTGGGATTTTCCAGTGATGAGCAGTTCGCTGAAACCGTGAGGGCCGTTGAACACCACCGCATCGAGCACATCGGCGTCTCCCACTGTACCGGTCTGGACAAGGCTGCACAGCTTCACGCCAGGCTGGGTGAGCGATTTTTCTTCGGCAGTGTGGGCGCGGTTCTGGAGGTATGATACGGTCGGGCATCCGTGATGTTATCATGCATTGTCCGGGTCAGGCGGCTTCGCGGATGATCATCGTCGTATCCATCGGCCGGGGTGCGTAGTCGCTCCGCAACTCCACGGTATCTCCACCCCGATCCTTCCAGACTTTAAATTGGAAATCCTGGAGACGTGCATAGAATGCGTGGAAAATCTGGGATTTGGTTTTCAGAGAGATGCGACGGCACGTGCGCGACGCCATGTGCTGGGAGAAATGGTGCACCAGAAGAAAGAAACAGGCCGCGGACAGGTATTTCGAGTCTTCCCTTCGGATCAGCTCCGGGAAATATTTGCTGATGTGCAGGCAGTCGGTATCCCGGTCATGCCAGAAGACGATGGCATAGGACACCTGATGCCCGGTACGCAGGCTGGTGAGGAAGTATTCCATGGTGTCGCCCGTTCGGCTGTAGGAGATCACAAATCGCCGGAGCAGACGTTCAATCTGTCCACGGATAAAACAGGGTGTAACGGTGCTAAGATCCGAGTTGGCCATGATATCAGCTTCTTAAGGTTGCTGCTTCAAGCCCCATGCCCAATTCCGGCCGGAGGGCCGAACGGAGGTAAAGGCCGGCGCAAGAGCCGATCTTATCGATGACCGCTTCCAAAGTCAACCGAAATGCGCGGGGTCTCACAACATACCTAAACGAGGGCCCATCCGGGATCAGGCGGATCCGGCCATCGCCGGGGTTCGCATACCGCAGCTGGATGCGCCTGAAGGGAAGAGACGACGCAACAGGCTCCGGCGCCGCGGCTGTAAGCCCGCATCCTGAACCATCAAACGGTCGATTTGCCCGGGCATTCCTCCGGATGTCTTGTGAGTGGATCGGATCTGTCGCGAGGAGCACTTGAGGGGTCTCCCATTATTCGATTCCTCGAATCGAAAGTGGAGGTAGGCTTCAGTCTCGGTTTCGCTCAAAGGCGGTTTAAATAGCGTATTGATCACATCGGCTTTGGCGTTTTTGGGCAGGCTTCGTTGACTATCCCGGTTCAGTTTCGGACTTCCGAAAAGGACCAGACTGCGGATCCGGCCGCGGCGGGCGGCTGCCGCCGATGCTCGCAGCAGATAATCGAGCTGCCCGGAATCAAAAGTATGGGCATCATCCAGGAGAACCACCGGGGCTTCGCCCATGCGGATCATGTAGGCCGACCGATCCGTGGACGCAATGGGAATGTGCCGCCCGTTCTTCCGGTTTTCCGAGACCGTAATTCGGCATCGACAAAACGGATTGTGCGATTGCCTCAGAAATTCGCCCAGCAGGGCGGTCTTGCCGCTGCCTTTTTCCCCTGACACCACATGCAGGGGGTCGTGTCCGTTTACCAGATTGGACAACATGGTCAGTGTCCGCTCGAAGGCGGGATAGGAGAAGATCTTCGGTTTTTCAAGCTCTGATGTAAGACCCAGAACCCACGGTCCGTCTGTGCTCACACTATCCTGAAAAGAGTGGTCATTTGTCATGGGTCAGTACCTGCCCGTAACCCTTCCAGACAAACATTCCCATCCGCTGAGAAAACGGTTCGGGATGTGTTTGATGTAGATGTAGCGTTCCCCATCAGTGACCCGGCGACAGGTCACGGTCCTTTCCGCTGAATCCAATGTCAGGCGCCGGGGCGGGTAGCCGCAGGACGCAGGTCCCAGCCCCATCGGCAATGATACCCGCCGTTTTTGGATCAACTGGCCAGAATGTTGTCCAGACGTTCGAGATCGTTGATCACGCGCCATTCGCCGCCGCCGGCCTCAACCCGCTGTTTCCAGAAACTAAGACGCTCCATGTATTCTCGCGTATCGATGTTATCCTTGCGCAGTTTGGTCACGTTGAGAGCAACCACCTGGACCCCTTCCATCTGAAAGGGGATATCCCGGACGTAGCCTTTGACCAGATCCTCTTCGAGGTCCGAGAAGATCAGGATGTACTTTTCTCCGGCACCGGTTTCGTTCAAATATTCCACGGCCTGGAGAATACCCCCGGTGATATCGGTATGCCGACTGCCTTTAGCGGTGGTGATGAACTGATCAATTTTATCCTTGAACTCCCGCTTCTGGTTATTCGCCACAGACGGACGTCCGTCAAAGTTCATTTTCGCGACAATGTCTTTTTCGCTGAAACTTCCCGTGTCGATTCGGGCGACTCCAAACGAATCCCCGGGCTGCAACGTTCCCAGAAGATAATTGATGATCGACTGGGCCTTTGTGAGTTCATGTCGGTATGTCCCGGATGTGTCCAACAGCATATACACGCCTTTGGCGCGGCTGGTGGTATCCGCACACCCTGTAACGATAACGGCGAGACACACCAGTAGTGTCAGGCATGGGATGGTTCTCATGTCGTATCCTCCTGGGGTTCCATGTCTACTTTTGATGTTTCGACCCGCCCGGAAAACAATTTTTCGATCCACAATGGCGGCACGATCATCAGATCATACAGGTTCACCATCAGTTTAGCGAAGTTCTTTCCCATATTGGCCAGCAAGTGCAGGGTAAATGCCAAAGCTCTGAGGCATGCGCATACCACCGTCCCCAGAACCGTTCGGGAGGACTGGATGAAGGATTCCAAGGGGATGGCCACAAATGTCAGGGCAAAGGGCAAAATAAACCCGAGGGCCATCTGCCCCACGGTCGGGATCCAGCTGTTGACGGTTTCGGTGCTCTGGCCGTCCACCAGGGACTGGCGCAGGGCATGTAGATCCGCGGCAATGGTGTCCCGCATAAAGGCCAGGGCGGCTTCCACGCTGGCCAGGATCAGCAATATGACAAACGTGATCCAAACCATCTTAATCCGCATCCGATCATCCATGGAACCGATGACGGGAAACAGCCGGGTAATCCGCAATGCCTCCATCAGATAAAGCCCCATGGCCACCTCCACGAGGATAATGACCAGGGCGGCCACATTGGCTGTTTTAAACGAACCGATATAGCTGCCGCCACCGACCATTTCCGACATGGGCAGTGCAATGAGATTGAAATTGATGATGGCGCCGCCCACCGCGATCAGGAGTACGAACCCAGCGATGACGAACTGGGTCATTGCCGATGATCGATACATGCGTTCGGCTCTGTCCGATCCGGCCCGGATTTCTTCGTATGCCTCCATATGCCTGTCGATAACGGCAGAGCGCTCCTGCAGGCCGATAATGGTTTTCCCGACCTCTTCCAGCGTATCGGTCATTTTACGCCAGTACTGGATCATCTGTTTCAGTAGACCATGGCGATCGCTGACGCTTTTCCGATATTCGGCCATGGTGTTTTTGTACTGGTCGCCAATGATCGACTTGATTTTCTCCAGTACCTGAACGACGGTGGGGTCTCCGTTGGCAGGGATCTGGGCCACCGCCTCGACCGCATGGATCCATGTGGGAGGGGGAGGCGACGGTTCGCTGCTCTGGCGATAATCTTCATCGATTTTTGCAATCTGGTCGGTCAGGCTTCGCTGCAGGGTAGGATAGCCGCTCAGATCGCGCTTGACGACAGCATCGACCCGGTGGAATTCTCGATCGATGATCCGTTCCAGAGATTCACGACTGGCTTCCAGCAATACTTCCTTGTTACGCGCGGCCAGCCGTTTTTCGGCCAGCAGTACGGAACGCGAGGACATGCGAAATGCGCTGTATATGCTCCGGCCGAATGCGTGCAGCGCCCGGTGCGCCGGCTCCCGTGCAAAATACAGGAGCCCGATGATGAGTCCCATCCAAACCAAAATCGATAAAATGGGTGGACCCGGTATAAAAATAAAGAGTTCAGCGAACTGCATATAACCCTCCTTTCGTTGCGCCGGGCCGGGCGTCTTCCGGGGCTGCAGCCGTTGGCCCACGTGCTTCCGTGACTGTTTGTGGCGCCCAACGACCTGCCAACCGCTCAACCTGGCGAACACACGGCGTTATCCACGATCCATGGAATCGCCAATGGCTTCACAAATGGAATTTCCGGACCTTTCACCCCCATTTGTTATGATGAATGAACCGGCATTGGATCTCCGGTTGGAGATTTCCGACGCACGGTCGAACTGCCCATCTCATCCAAAGGAACCCCGGGTGATCTCTGAAAAAACAAAACGCCTTTGGGGCACTTCTACCCAAAGGCGCATAGCGTTGAACTTTCGGCGGCCCGGCAGTCATGACCCTTTGGTGTTAGACCCGTAGCTTTGCGCCACTGCCTTTCGGCAGCGTTGCCCTTTCGATGTTCGATTTGATTTTTCTGTGTCCGTTATTTTACTCGGAAATCAAAACCCTGTCAAATTTTCCCCGTTATCTTATTAAAATTATTATGATATCAATTGCTTGTGGTTTTCCCTGGGCATGGCCCAAGACGGCCACCGGGTCATCGCTCCGAGCCGGCGGATTCGGATGGGCGGGGGGCTGTGTCAGCCCCCCGTTAAATGACGGGATGTGTGGGGATATGTTGGCGGGGCTTTCATTGATGGAGTCTAATTCTCGCTGTTCTGAAGCATAGCATTTGCGTGAGACACAAACGCGCGCAGATTTCCGACACACGGGATACCCAGTGCTTCGATATGATTCCGGTGCGCGACAGCACCCTTGCCACCGACGATCATCCGAATTCCCGGGCCCAAGCTGCGCATCAATCTTTTGAGCTCCCTGATCAACTTCAGGCCGTCGAGCGTGTGGACAATACTTAGGGCAACCGCGCTTGCGTTCTTTTGGATGGCCGCCGATGCGATCTCTTCCGGTGGCAGGTTGGGGCCGAAGTAGTGGATGTTCCACCCGACATCAGCCCCAACCAAGGCGACCATAAGGGCTCCCAGCTGGCACCATTGCCCTGTTGGTGTTGCGACCACCATCCCTGGTGCCGTTTCTCCGGGATCGGCGCTCCTGAGCACGTCCCAAAGAAATGCCTGGGTAACGGTGGAGGCCATATGTTCCTGAATGACCTTCAGGGTTCCATCTTCCCACTGGTCACCGATAGCTTCAAACAGGGGCGAGAGAACATCCGCCAGAAAGGTCAATCGCGAAAGCTCCACGGCGGCCAGATGCAAACGTTTCTCGAATGCGGCAACGTCTAACCGATGGGTCGCTTCCAAGAGGCTGTCAATGTGCGTTACAGCGATAGCCTCTGCGGGTTTCCCTTGCCAGGCAAGGACAGAAGCCTCCCCGGATGTTTCGTCGGTCTGAATTAAGGCAGCGAGATCGGATTTTTGCAGGCGAGCGAGACTTGAAATGGTATGACCTAATTTCACGGCCTGCTGAAGTTGTGTCAGGTGGTCGATATCCTCCCGAGAGTAGAGGCGGCGGTTTCCAGATGAACGCTGGGGTCGAATCACGCCGTAGCGTCGCTCCCAGGCTCGGATCACGTGGGGAGATAAACCTGTCCGGCGTGACACATATCCAATGGGAAACAATTTTGACGTATCCACAATGAAACTCCTCACTTAGATTACCGACAGCGTTTAAGCGATTATTTGATCCGGGTATCCTGTCACAGTTTTGGTGTTAAACGTGCGGGTGGTTATACCGGAGATGACGGTCACCACCTCATCCATAATTCTAAAATTCTAATGGATCAGATTTTCCAACGCCATGGCACACGCTTCGACCGCTTCTTCAGGCCCATCAAGGTTGATCACATGAGCGTCGAAATCAACATCGACGATGGTGCAGCCATGTTTTTCGACGGTTTCTTTAAGCATTGTAAAAAAACGGTGTCATCAATGGTATCGGTCATCTCAAATCTCCTGACGAAAGGGTATGGTTTCGACCTATCGATTTAAATCGGTGTCCAGCATGGTTTCCACCCGGAGCTGTTGTGACCGCCAAATATTGTTTTCATTGGCAAAAGTTTCAATGTTCCGGTTGGTCAGATGGGTGATCATGGCCATGTCTTCGGCCGCGAGATCTTCCAGTCCCATCTTTGTTCGGAGGGTGGCCCGGCTTAAGTAAGCCGCACCGTATTCTGGAGCCAGTTCAATCGCTCTTCCGAAGTCTTCTACAGCGCCCTGATGATCACCTGTTTTTTCCCGTGCAAGGCCTCTCAGGTGATAGGCCCGGGCGTAATCCGGTTGGGTCTCTATGGCCCGATTAAAGTCGGATATGGCTTCATCGAAAGCATTCAACTTTAAATTGGCGGCCCCGCGAGCTGTTAACGCCCGTGTGTGGTCCGGGTCATTGGCCAGCACTTCTGAAAACAGATCAACGGATGTCCCGTAATTGCCAGAAACAAATTCCGCCATGCCATCGGTGTATGTGGATGTAATATCCTTCATTTCGTTCATCTTGAACTCCTATCGCATTGTTGTCAAGTTTTTGTTTATGTTACCGCCTAAACAGTTGGCATTTTAAGCCTTATGTCAATATTTTGTCTAAATATTTTTTCTGCATACAGGAAGAGAAGGGGAGAGGATTCGGAGATTATGGGCGGATTTCGATCCTACCGGTGAGGTACGATTTGACCCGGGATATGGGCACTTCCCGTCGGTGAAAAATACCGGCCGCCAGCGCAGATTCAGCGTCGGTTTTGGTAAAGACGTCTAAAAAGTGATCATCGCAACCGGCGCCACTGGATGCGATGACCGGGATGGACACGGCCTGCTTGACCGACTGGATAAGTTCAAGGTCGAAGCCGGCATTGGTTCCGTCCCGATCAATACAGTTGAGGAGTAGTTCCCCTGCGCCGAGGGTTTCACAGGTTTTCGCCAGCGTTACGGCGTCCAGATTACGGCCTTCCCGTCCTCCCTTGATGGTACATTGATACCAGCAAAATTTCTCTCCGGCGGGTCCCGGGGTGGCTGTTTGAATCACATGATGGGGAACAGATTCGGGTGAATCGACGTACACTCGTCGCGGATCAATTGATATGACCACCGCCTGACTGCCGTAGACCCGTGAAATTTCTTCTATGGCGCTCCGCCCGGTGGCGATTCCGGATTTCAAATACGCTTCAGCGATCATCACCGCGTCACTGCCGATGGAAACTTTATCCGCCCCCGAACGGAAGTATTCCGACGCCACGGCCAGGGCCGAATACCGCCGGCCGTCCTTGTCCGTATAGTCACGAATACCACCGCCGATGGTCAAAGGAACAAACACGGTCTTCGATGTCTGTCGGAGAACTTCCAGCATGGGCATATCTTCCAATGGGAAGTCTCGAAACCCGGTGATATTTAGGAAGGTGATTTCATCTGCGCCTTCGCGGTAGTATCGCCCGGCCAGATCCACGGGTTTGCCGAGATTCCGTACTTCACCCTTTTCTCGCACGTCATACTGATCGCCCTTTGTGACGACCAGATCCCCCCGGTCGTTGGCACGGACATCCAGGCAAGCAACAATGCGCTTGGATAAACGGGTCGTACTTGCCTGAATCTCCGGGATTGTTGCGTTCTGTTCGGAAGCCAAGAAATTCCGCAGCAGGGTACCGCCGGCCTGTCCGCTTTTTTCCGGGTGGAACTGTGTGGCCACAATATTTCCCTTCTGGATGCCGCTGACAAACTCGACCCCGTAATCTGTCGTAGTCAGGATCACTGCCGGGTCTTCCGGAGCCACATAGTAGGAATGGACAAAATAAAATTTTTCGTCCCCCCGGATATCGTTGAATAACCGGGATGGCTGATGAACCTTGATGCCATTCCAGCCGATGTGGGGAACCGCAAGATCAATGTCGAAACGTTTTACCTTCCCACGAAGAAGACCGATTCCGGCAATGCCGAAGGCCTCTTCACTTTCTTCAAACAGGGCGTGCATCCCCAGACAGATGCCCAAAAAGGGTCTTCCTGAGGCCAGGTACGCTTTCAACGGTTCGATGTATTGCTTTTCCCGGAGGATTGCCATCATGCTGCCGAAAGCGCCAACACCCGGAAAGACCAATTTGGGAGCCGAAACAATATCTTCGGGGGATTCCACCAGGCGGACGGTTTCACCTAATTTTTCAATGGCGTTGATGACACTCCGAACGTTTCCTGCACCATAGTCGAGTAGCGTGATCATGAGGTTACCTGAATGCTTAGAACGTGGTTAACGAGGTCTCGTCTCATAACTCAACGCCGGGTAAAAAACAAGCGCCACGTCCATGGCCGGGAGGATAAAGGACGCGCTACCGACCATCTGCGAATGATGCCGTCCATGGCCAGTCCGAACCCCTTTGCTTGCTTTTGCCCGGGCTTTCATCTATACCCCGGAACGGGCGTTGGCTACGATTTTATCCAATTTCCATGACGCGCGTCCGTCGGCAAATCATCGAAAATCGAGGCTCGATGGGCCCGATAGGCTGTATGTAGTATTTGGATTCCCTTTGTTTTTCAGCGCGTGTCATAAAATCGCCCCTCGATGTTACAGGTGGACGCCGGTGATCGAAAAGATATTATCAGCAGGTCGCGACGGAGCAGAACGGGCGGCCATCGATGCCGCTGTGGAACTGGGTATCCAGTTCGGAGGGAGTCGTTACGATCCCGATATCGTTCGCACAGGCCTCCCAACGGATGGCGCCTGCGATGACGCATCACCGTCGGCGGACTATCGGGGATGTATCGAAGAGAACGTCAAGAATTCCGACGGAACGCTCATTATCACCCTTGGACGGCCTGAAGAATACGCGGATCATGCCCGAAAAACAGCGCTTCGAAATCGCCGCCAGCTTCTGCATGTGGATGCTGCCAGCACCGATGTGCTGGAGGCCGCCTCATTGATCCGTTCCTGGATCGACATCTACTTCATCAGTACATTACATGTCACCGGGTTATGTGATGAAAATGCCAGTAGTCTGTACCTGTCTTCCTTTCATATTCTCGTGAATGCTGTTTCAGATCCGACCTCCGATACCCAGCCCGATGACATCCGGCCGTTTCCATTACCGGAGATAGACAAACCCCGGACTGTCGAACAGGCCATAGAGCGCTTGCTCTATGAGATGCCTTTAAAGGATAGGATGAACCTGGCCAGAATGCGAAAAGACGAGCTGGCCATGATACATCCCGCACTGGCTGAATTCATTGTCGTCCGGTTTGGCCTTGGGCCGGGGAATCCGTCGCTGATAAAATCTTGCTGCTTTCACGCCAGGCAGAAGGAAATGGACGTGAGCCAGGCCGCTGCCATCCTCATCCGTTCACTTTGGGAGCGGCTGCAGAAAACGCATTCTCTCAGGATCGTGAAGAAGTAAAAGACAGGTCCGCCTCAGGTAGGATGGGCGGATGAGGAAGGCAATGTGGACGCCCTTGAGTGGTTTGCCGGTGGTCCCTTTGCAGCAGCAACACGATCTACGAGCCAGGATTCAGGAACTGCTATCGAGCAGCCATTCACCAACCCCATAGGGATTGAATCCTTTTGGCAGTATGCTTTATCCGAATCCCCCTGACCCAGCATCGAGCGCATCACATCCAAGATCTAAAATCCAAAATCCAAAATCCAAAATCGATTCCCCCATCATCCTCCGTCTGTCTGGGGAAAGGCCGTATTGGCATAAAGGTATTCCATTTTTTCCTTGTGTTTAAGCTCTTCGTTGGCAATCCGCAGCAGCATATCCTTGGTCTCGCCATCCTCATGCTGAGTGGCCAGTTCCGTATAAAAGTGGAACGATCGTAATTCCCGGTGACTGGCTACAAGAAAAACGTCTTCCCGTTTCATATCTTTGGCAATCTCCGGTTCCTCCTGGTACTCGGCAATTTTGTACAGGACGACATCGGTCATCCGGAGTGGTCCGGGTCCGTATTTACCGTCACGGTAGTTCACCAGAAACTCACGGTGCTTCTTCTCCTCGCCGGCAATCCACTCGATGGTCTCCTGAGCACTGGGGTCTTGGACCTGGTCGTACACCTCCATGTAAAATGCATAGGCTTCTTCTTCACGCTGGATCGCCGTGTCGATAAGTTTGAGCAGTCTTTCGTCTTCCATAATGTGCCTCCACATCCCTTTTTAAGCAGGTGGTGTCATCGGCTCATGGTGGCCGTGCCGCGGACAAACCGATGCGTAACGATGCGACTTACCGATTCGCCTTTTTACCGACCTGGATGTTAAATTTTTCAGCGTCTATGACAAATCGCTCGTGCGTACCGCTGGAAATCTGATCCACTCCGTCATCGGCCTGGATACTGAAGACAAGTTTTCGGCCGTCAACTTTTTCCAGGGTGCCTTTCACGGTAATCGTTAATCCCGGTGGGGTGGCCGCGGTATGACTTACATTCACATGAATACCGACGGTCTGTTCCCTGGGCCAGTCGATGTGAGGATTAATGGCATGGATGCAGGCGAACTCGAACAGACCGACCATGAATCCGGTGGCAAACACGTCGGGCATGACTTTTCCCTCCGGTATGTCCGGAAATAAATGGGGCACGGTTTTATCTGGGGGAACTTGATAGGTGTATTCAAAGGTGAGCCCGGGTTTGAGCGTATCTTTCATAAACGACCTCCGTGTGTTCAACGTACGCCGCGCCTGCATGAACAGACAAACCATAAGGATACTGTCCTATATTGATGACAATTGCATGGAAGTCAATGGTTTGTTTGACAACGGTGCGAGAGCTCCGTTATACCAGATCCACTTTGCAGCATACGCTGTGGACCCGTCGCAGACAGGATTGCCTGCCTCCATGAAACCCATTGTCGCCCTTGTCGGACGGCCGAACGTCGGCAAGTCCACCTTGTTTAACCGTATTACCCGGTCCCGCCTGGCAATTGTCGATGATATGCCGGGCATCACCCGGGATCGAAATTATGGTGACGCCGAGTGGGACGACCTCGCATTCACTTTGGTGGACACCGGCGGCTTTATCGGAACGGACCGGGATCCGTTTGCCGAACAAATTCATCGTCAACTCCATCTGGCTTTGGAAGATGCTGATGCGGTTGTCCTTTTGCTAGACGGCAAAAGCGGTCTGTCCCCGTTTGACGCAGATCTGATAGCGGTTCTTCGCAGTTTGCCGAAACCGGTCTTTTATGCAGTCAACAAGATCGATGCACCGGAACAGGAGGATCGTCTTTCGGATTTTTACGATCTCGGTATCGATACCTTTTATCCCATTTCCGCCGAACATGGTTACGGTATTTCCGATCTTTTGGACGATTTAACCCGCTCCTTTCCGGCGACCCCTGACGTGACGGACAGCGGCATGATCCGTGTGGCCGTGGTGGGCAGACCGAACGTCGGGAAATCATCGCTGATTAACCGCATTCTTGGTGAGGAGCGCATGCTCGTCAGTGAAATCCCGGGTACCACACGGGATGCGGTGGATTCTGTTTGCCAGATCGGGGAACGGCGATACCTGCTCGTGGACACCGCCGGAATCCGCAGGAAGGGGCGCGTGTCCAGGAAGATTGAAAAATTCTCCGTGATTCGCGCCTTGCGAAGCCTCTCGCGGAGCGATGTGGCGCTGATCGTGCTGGACGCCCATGAAGGGATTACCGATCAGGATATCCGGATCGCCGGATACGCGGTGGAGCGTGGTTGCGCGTGCCTTCTGCTGCTCAACAAGTGGGATATCGTCGACAAGGATCAGCATACCGAAAAGCGATTTCTCCAGGACCTTCAGCGGCAGGCGAAGTATTTGAACTTTGCTCCTGTTATGACGATTTCAGCCCGCACGGGCCTCCGGGTGCGGAAGATCTTCCGTGTGATCGACAGCCTTTATGAGCAGTATACCTCCCGGATCGGGACCGGGCTGCTGAACCGGATCATCGAGGAGGCCATCCGTAGAAATGAGCCGGCCTTTCACAAAGGACGACGGCTCAATTTTTACTATACCACCCAGGTGACCTCCCAACCGCCGACCTTTGTTTTCTTCGTCAATCATCCGGAAGCGGTCCACTTTTCCTATCGCCGGTATTTGGCCAATCGCATCCGGGAGGCGACCGGCCTGGACAAAACACCGATTCGGACCTACTTCAGAAAGCGAACGGGACGCCCGAAGAAAAAGTAGGAGGTTGGTTTCTGGATGCTTGCCCGCCTTTGGCGGGCCGGATATCGGGTACTGGGTATTGGGTAGTGGGTACTAACTGAATGTGGAGTTAGCAGCGAATACCAAATACCAAGGCATGGCCCACCGGCTAAACCGGCAAATCCTTCGACTCGCGTTGCTCGCTCAGGACAGGCAGGTCCACCCGTCTACGCTCCTTGGGAGCTACGCCGGGCAAGCCGGCAAACCGGCCCACGAACAAACGGGTGAACGGAATACCATGAACGATCTCTTTGAACAGGCCGCCGAACAGGCGGCCGAGGCTGCCAAGCCCCTTGCCGAACGGATGCGGCCGACATCCATAGATGAATTTCTCGGCCAGCCCCACCTGATGGAGGCAGGGATGCCCATCCGCCGGGCCGTCGAAACGGACCGGATATTTTCGATGATATTCTGGGGACCTCCGGGGTGCGGCAAGACCACCCTGGCCAGACTCATTGCCGCCCATACCGCGTCTCATTTTGTTCATTTCTCAGCGGTGCTTTCCGGGGTCCGGGAAATCCGGGCAGTCATCGCAGAGGCCCAAGAGCAGCGCCGATTGCATCGGAAACGTACCATTCTTTTCGTGGATGAAATCCATCGTTTCAACAAAAGCCAGCAAGACGCGTTTTTGCATCACGTGGAAAGCGGTCTGATCACCCTCATTGGGGCAACCACCGAGAATCCGTCTTTTGAAGTGATCGCGCCGCTGCTGTCTCGATGCCGGGTGATGACCCTGGAACCGCTTTCGACCTCGGATCTCCGCCGGATTGTGGCTCGGGCCGTTTCCGACCCGGTGCGGGGTTTTGGCAGACTGGATCTCCATGTGGCCCCGGAGGCGCTTGATTTTCTCGTGCACATCGCCGACGGGGATGCCCGGGCCGCCCTCAGCGGCCTCGAGCTCGGCGTTTCCCTGATCGCTGGAAAACCAAAGGACGACAGTTCCGCCGGGCCCTTGCGGCTGGAACTGGACACTCTGAGCAACGCTCTTCAGCAGCGGGCCCTTCGCTATGACAAGTCCGGAGAGGAACACTACAACCTGATCTCAGCGTTTCATAAAAGCCTGCGAGGAAGTGATGCGGATGCCGCTCTCTACTGGCTCGAACGGATGCTGGCCGGAGGGGAGAATCCGTTTTACATCGCCCGACGCATGGTGCGGTTCGCCTCTGAAGACGTCGGAAACGCAGACCCCCGGGCCCTTGGCGTAGCCCTTGACGCCATGGAGGCGTTCCGATTTCTGGGCCACCCGGAGGGCGAACTGGCCCTCTACCAAGCCGCTGCCTACCTGGCCACGGCGCCCAAGAGCAACCGTCTCTATACGGCCGCCAAGTCCGTCAAACAGGTCATCGGGGAAACCGGTTCTCTGCCGGTTCCGCTCCATATCCGCAACGCACCGACGCGCCTGATGAAAGACCTTGGCTATGGAAAAGGCTACAAATACGCTCACAACTATGAGAACGGATTCGTTTCCCAGGAATACCTTCCCGATCCTATTCGGGGAACGGTGTTTTATCGGCCGACGGAGCGTGGATTTGAAAGTGAAATTAAAAAACGGATACGCTTCTGGAAACACGCCAGACGCGAAACCGGTCAAAGGGACAAAAAGGGACACATGCCCGTGCCGGAACGGCCCGGAGATCATTCAGAGCCGGAAGAATGATATTCATCGAACACTCGCCATGCGAAGATCCTGCCATTAATCTCGCCTTGGAGGAGCACTGTTTCACCCATCTCGATCCGACCCGGGAGATTCTGCTCACCTATGTGAATCGGCCAAGTGTTGTCATTGGGAGACACCAGAATGCCTTCGATCAGGTCAACCTCCGGGTTGCCCGGGAGAAAGGCATTCCGGTGATCCGGCGCCGGTCCGGCGGCGGTGCGGTGTATCATGATTGTGGCAACCTGAATTTTTCCTTTATCGGCCGCTTTGATCGCTCCTTGTTTCTCAACTATCGGCGGATGCTTTCGCCGGTCATCCATGCCCTGAGTGATCTGGGAATACCGGCTACATTCTCGGCGCCGAATCAAATCGTGGTGGAAAATTATAAAGTTTCCGGTAACTCACAGTATTCCAACATGAAACGGATGGTCAGCCACGGCACGCTGCTTTATGAAACCGATCTGGATACCCTCGAAACCGTCCTGACACCGGAGCTGGAAATCGTTCATTCACGGGGGATACGATCAGAGCCGCGACCGGTGGTCAACCTGTCGGGGTATTTCGGATCCGCACCGACCTTCGTCCAGTTTCGTCAGCAGTTTACCCATCGACTGGCCGATGGGTTCGGGGGAAAGACACCGCTGCGCCTGGCACCCTCGGATTGGGAGGAAATTCACGATCTGGCCCGGAGAAAGTACCAACGGTGGGAGTGGAATTACGGCCGGTCCCCGGAGTTCACCTCGGTTTTCCCGTGGAACAACAGCCGGGTGCATATCGATGTGGCAAAGGGGGTGGTACGGTTGGTGAGGGATGCAGATGACACATTGTCTTCCACGGCGCTCTCGCGTATTCGTGAAGATGTGATCGGTCGCCGTTTTTCAGATGTTAATCTCGAAAAAATGAAATGCGTGCGCGATTAGACCGCTCGGAAGCTTCAGGAGTATCTACCGATTTTCGTTAGGTATGGGATGAAATAATACTGAGAATCCGGTCGGTGCGGCAGCACCCCATAAGGTTGTTGAAAGGTCTACTTCAAAAGTCGGTTACTAGACCCTTGAACCCTTGACCCCTTGAATCCTGGAACCCTCCTGTCCAAAGAATTTGGACAGGAAATTAAAACGAATAGCGGCGCGTATCTCCTTGTTGAATCATGCCTTGCCCATCGGGTACGAAGGTGCGTTCGACAAGTTCAACCCCACCTGTTCGGCTTATGAGAAGGATCGATGACGATCGGGTACCGTAGTCCGGGATAGTGATGAACAATGGGGACAGTGCGCGCTCCTTTTCCAGGCCCACCCCGGTGTCCGGTAGTGCGTCATCCGGGGCCTGGCTCCGACTCCCGAGCTGTTCGAACACGCTCTCAGAATCCAACACCTTGTCACCGGTCAACATTTCGCGCAGCCCGTTTTTGGCTTTCACGACCTTCGGCCAGGGGGTGTCCAGAAGATGGTTGCTCAGACCGTAGATCCCCGGGGACAGCGCCTCAACTCCGTTTCCGCGGTTTGAATAGTAACAGAGGGTGTCGGGATCGCCCACCAGCAAATTGAAACCGTTATACCGATGGCCAGTGGCTTCCAGATGCTCCAGATAGACCGACGGCGTTGTGCTCCCGTCCAGAAAGTCGCTGACCAGCCGCCCCCGTGTCGGCGCATCCGGTCGGATCGATGCCGGGTCCCGATAGTTGGTGATGGCGGCAAGCCGTCTGTTTCTGCTAACGCCGAGCCAGGTGCCGCCGCCGAGCAGATCTCTCCCGGCCAGGATATGTGGCTGGTCCTCCCAGAAGTTGATGGGAGCCGTGGGACGGTTGTAAAACTCATCCCGGTTGGCCGCCAGAACCAGTTTATAGTCCGGGTGCATGTCGTATGAAAAAACGATCAGACACATGGGATCGGCGTTGACCTCGATTCAGCACCTGTGTTAACTCGGAACACGAGTGGATTTCTGTTTCTGAGAACGTTTGGATAACCGCGATAAAAGTAATTGCTTATAGTTTAAAACATTTACCTTTGCCCGCAACGCAGGATGATACCTGATCCGATCTTTTTCTCAACATGCCGAGAACGGTGCGGGCGCTCACGATTAAGACAGAGAGTGGATCATAACCTGCTGCTTGCAGCAGGGACAACGCCCGAAGCGTGTTGCCATCTTTGCGAACGGGTCGCGCTTTATAAAATCGTTGTCCGATGTATACCGGCATTCAACCCTCAAAATCAATAAAGGGGTAATATCATGAGAGAAGCCGTCATCGTCAGTGGCGCACGAACCGCCGTGGGAGCGTTTGGAGGCGGCCTGAAAACCGTTTCCGCAGTCGAACTCGGATCCTTGGTTATGAAAGATGTGTTCAAGCGGGCCGGTCTCAAACCGGTAAAGAGCGATGCCATGGCCCGGATCGCTCCGGACAAACTAAAGGGCCAGGGCGTGATTGAACTGGAAGAGCAGGCACAGGATTGGGATGCCTCGGCCACCCCGGTGGCCGTGGATGAGGTCATCATGGGCAATGTGTTGCAAGCCGCTCAGGGGCAAAATCCGGCCCGGCAGGCCATGATACGGGCGGGGATTCCCAAGGAGACGCCGGCATGCACCATCAACAAGGTCTGTGGTTCGGGACTCAAAGCCATCGCCATGGGAGCATCCGCGATCATGACCGGTGAGGCGGACGTGATCCTGGCCGGAGGCCAGGAGAGCATGAGTCTGACGCCCATGGCGCTCCCCAAGGCTCGCTGGGGCCATCGCATGGAGCTGACCGGGGTCGGAGATATCTACGACCTCATGGTTTTCGATGGACTTTATGAGATTTTCTACGGTTATCACATGGGTGTTACCGCAGAAAATATTGCCTCCTTGTACAGCATCAGCCGGGAGGAACAGGACGAACTTGGGGTGTTAAGTCACACCCGCGCCTTGACCGCCATCCATGAGGGGTATTTCAAGGAGGAAATCGTGCCCGTGACGATCCGAACCCGAAAGGGTGAAACGGTATTCGATAGGGATGAGCGGCCAATGGAAACCAGCATTGAGAAAATGGCAAAACTCCGGCCGGCGTTAAAAAAGGATGGTACGGTGACCGCCGGAAACGCCTCCGGCATCAACGACGGCGCTGCCGCCGTTCTTCTGATGAGCAGTGAGACGGCGGACCAATTAAATCTTGAACCGATTGTTAAAATTAAAGCCTTTGCCTCCGGAGGGGTAGACCCCGCGTTCATGGGACTCGGCCCGGTACCGGCCATACGAAAGGCCCTGGACGCGTCCGGAATGACGATAGATGACATTCAGCTCATCGAACTCAATGGGGCATTTGCCGCTCAGGCCATCGGCTGCATGAAGGAACTCGGGATTGCCACCGAAAAACCCAATGAAGTCGGCAGTGGGATTTCCCTGGGGCACCCCATCGGGTGCACCGGTGCCCGGCAAATGGTCAGCGGCATGAACCAGATGAAGCGGAAGGGGTATTCCACCGGGATGGTGACCATGTGCATCGGTGGGGGTATGGGAATGGCCATGATCATCGAGCGATAGCTTGGACCTGGGATGAATTATCCTAAGATAGGCGCCTTATGGTCTTTACATGAACCACTGATTTTGCTAACAGATATAAAGTTTATCATTGCTATAAAAATTACCTTGCGAATAGGGAAAAACCAGCAACGGGAGACACTCTAGACATGTCCATCAGCAGGAAATTGGGAATTCTTGTATTTTTTGGTGTTCCGGCCATCATCGGTGGGGGTATCATTTATTGGTTGACCTATAGTTACCCCATCATGTTCACCTACCAGGCGATTTTAGTGCTCATTGCCGGAGCCTGGGTGAGTCGTTAGACCCCGTTTCTGGCGCAGAATACAAATAGCTGAAAACCAACACATGCAGGGCGCCGGGATCCGGTGGAACCGACCAGCAGTCCAGGTTAGAAACAACCGTCTGATCAAACGAAACGACACGTCTTATGGAATGCCGCGGGTATCTCCGCATTGATCGAAACGGGGATCTGCAGCTATTTCAATCGTCATACCCCCTATCCTCAAAACTCAGGTTCCGAGAAGCCCGATACCGGTGTTTCCGCCGGAGCTGACCCCCGGGGAGAGTATCAGGAGACATCATGACTGTTGCAGAACAGGAGAGCAGAATCAGCATCGAGCGTGAGATGAAAAAATCTTACCTCGATTATGCCATGAGCGTCATTATCGGTCGCGCCTTACCGGATGTCCGGGATGGTCTCAAGCCGGTGCATCGGCGGGTGATGTACGCCATGCGGGAACTGAAGAACGATTGGAACAAGCCCTATAAGAAATCGGCTCGGATCGTGGGCGATGTCATTGGTAAGTACCATCCCCATGGCGACGCGGCTGTTTATGACACCATCGTTCGTATGACCCAGGACTTTTCACTCCGGTATCCCTTCGTGGACGGCCAGGGCAATTTCGGCTCCGTGGACGGCGATCCTCCGGCAGCCATGCGGTATACCGAGGTGCGGATGGCCCGCCTGGCCCACGAAATGCTTGAGGACTTGGACAAGGATACGGTCAATTTCACGCCAAATTACGACGAATCCCTCCAGGAGCCCTCGGTTCTGCCATCCAAGATTCCTGCCCTGCTCGTGAATGGGGCATCGGGTATTGCCGTGGGCATGGCGACGAACATTCCTCCTCATAATTTAGGGGAGGTCATCGATGCCATTAAGGCGTTGATCGACAATCCCGACATGTCCATGGAGGAGATCATGGAGATGACGCCCGGTCCGGATTTCCCGACCGGCGGTATCATCTACGGCTCGGAGGGTATTCGGAATGCCTATCGCACCGGCAGGGGGATAATCCGCATCCGCGCCCGTATCATGATCGAAAAGGACAAGCGGACCGGCAAAGAGACGATTGTGATCACCGAAATCCCTTATCAGGTAAACAAAGCCAGGCTGATTGAAAAAATCGCCCATCTTGTGAAAAACAAGCAGATCGAAGGCGTGACATTCGTACGGGACGAATCGGATCGTGATGGCATGCGGATCGCTATCGGGCTGAAAAAAGGGCAGGTCTCCGGGGTGGTGGTCAACTTGCTGTACAAGCATACCCAGATGGAATCCAGCTTCGGAATCATTTTCCTGGCCATTGTGAACAATCGTCCCGAGTTATTGAATTTTAAGGAAATTCTTGAACATTTTATTTCCCACAGAAGGGAGATTATTGTTCGGCGCACCCGTTTCGATCTCCGCAAAGCCGAAGAACGGGCCCATATCCTCGAAGGACTGAAAATAGCCCTCGAAAATCTGGATGAAGTGGTCGCCCTGATCCGGAAATCGGAAACTCCGAAGGTGGCCAAAGAGGGCTTGATATCCCGGTTTGACATGACGGCGATTCAGGCCCAGGCCATATTGGACATGCGACTTCAGAAGCTTACCGGCCTGGAACAGGAAAAGATCCTGGAGGAATATACCGGCGTCCTGAAGGATATTGCCCGGTTCAAGGAGATTCTTGGCAACGATCGGCTGGTGCTTCAAATCGTCAAGGACGAAATGACCGGTGTCCAGGACGAGTTTGGGGACGATCGCCGGACGGAGATCGTCATGGAGACGCGGGAATTGACCATCGAGGACATGATTGTCGAGGAAGATATGGTGGTCACCGTATCCAACACCGGTTACATTAAACGGAATCCCATCACCCTTTACCAGAGCCAGCGTCGGGGCGGAAAAGGCAAGACCGCCATGGGCATCCGGGAAGAGGACTTTGTCCGGCATCTGTTTGTGGCCTCGACCCACCACACCTTCATGTTTTTCACAAATAAAGGCAAGGTATACTGGCTCAAGGTGTATGATATTCCCCAGGCCGGCCGTGCCAGCCGCGGCAAGGCAATCGTGAACCTGCTGAACCTCAGCTCCGAGGAACAACTGACAACTATTCTGGCGGTGCCGAATTTTGAACCCGGCTGGTATGTATTGATGGCCACCCGCTCCGGGCTGATAAAGAAGACAGATTTGATGGCCTTTAGTCGGCCCCGGATCGGCGGTATCGTTGCATTGAATTTGCTTCCGGACGACGAATTGATTGCCGCCCGGTTGACGGAAGGCACCCGAAACGTTTTTCTCTGCTCGTCTTTCGGCAAGTCCATCCGGTTCTTGGAATCGGATATTCGGCCCAGCGGCAGGTTATCCAGAGGCGTTCGGGGCATGCGGTTGGGCGCCGGAGATCTCATTATCGGTATGGAAGTGCTTCGTCACGGCCAGACTTTGACGGCCATCACCGAGAATGGATTCGGGAAGCGGACCTCCATTGATGAATACCCGGTCCATCGACGGGGCGGCAAGGGCGTGATCACCATTAAAACCAGCGAGCGTAACGGCCGTGTGGTGAGCATTTTGCTGGTTCAGGATGAGGATGACCTGATGTTGATGACAACCGCCGGGAAACTGATCCGCATGGGCATCCGGGGTATTTCGGTGATGAGTCGGAACACCCAGGGAGTCAAGCTGATCGGCATGGAGCCCGGGGAACGGGTGGTCAGCGCAGCCGGTATTGCGGAAGGGGAAAGCTAATCCACCACCGGGAGAGTGAGATGGAAACAGTAACTCACACCGACAATATCCAAATCGGGGTTATCGGCGCCGGAAGCTGGGGCACCGCTCTGGCCAATCTGCTGGCCACAAAAGGGTTCGCCATCGACCTGTGGGTCTATGAGCCGGAGGTGCGGCAACAGATACTGGACAAACGGGAAAATCAGATTTTTCTCCCGGGCATTCAACTGTCGGAAAATTTGCGACCATCCAACGATCTCCTGGAGGTGATCCGGAATAAAAACATGCTCCTGATGGTGACCCCCTCCCATTTTGTTCGTGACACCGCAGGCCAAATGGTTGGTCATCTGGAGCATAACACCATCCTGGTTTCCGCTTCCAAAGGAATCGAAAACAAGACACATCTGACTATGTCCGGTGTTCTAAAGGATGTGATTCCCGACCTGGCCGACAATCGCCTGGCCATCCTTTCCGGGCCCAGTTTTGCCATGGAGGTCGCCAATCATGTCCCCACGGCGGTTACCGTGGCCTCCAGTGACGGGGTTGTCGCCGATCTGGTGCAGCATGTGATGGCCACGCCGTTTTTCCGGGTCTACGCCCATGATGACATCATCGGAGTCGAACTCGGCGGTGCAGTGAAAAATGTCATCGCCATAGCCGCCGGTGTGATCGATGGTCTCGGTTTGGGATTGAACACGCGCGCGGCGTTAATTACACGGGGACTTGCGGAAATTCGACGTCTGGGGCTGACACTCGGCGCCAACCCGAGAACCTTTACCGGGTTGGGCGGCATGGGGGATCTGTTGCTGACCTGTACCGGCGACCTCAGTCGAAATCACACGGTTGGAAAGAAACTCGGCGAGGGAAAAAAACTTCGAGAGATTCTGGACCGAATGACCATGGTTGCGGAAGGGGTCCGCACCGCAAAATCGGTATACAACCTGTCGCGGAAACTGGGTGTCGACATGCCGATATCCCATGAAGTTTACTATATTCTGTATGAAGACCGTGAACCTGCCAGCGCGCTGAGGCGCCTGATGACGCGGGATCTCAAACAGGAATTGGATAAAATTTAGCGCCCTCGCTGTATCACTTTCTGGTTTCCCCCCAAAATGCCAACCCACTGAGCACGCCAAACCAAATTTACGTAATCGTTGAATTCCGTTTGTGTTGGTCGAAAAGGGGGAAGCAGATTATGGCAAAAGGAGCGTCCCACAAAGGGGAAGGACACCGGAAACGGCTCAGGGAGAAATTCCTATCGGCGGGATTGGCCGGATTTCACGATTATGAAGTGATCGAACTGCTATTGACGCTGGCGACGCCGCGCAGAGACTGCAAGGACGCGGCAAAAGCGGCCCTGAAACACTTCAAGACGCTTCAGGGGGTATGCGACGCTTCGCCCCAAGATCTCACAGCTATTCCCGGCCTCGGTCCCAACAATATCCTTGGCATCCGCCTGGTCAAAGCGGTTGCAGATCGCTACCTGGAAAAAAAAGTCATACATCGGGACCCGATCCGCAATTCAAAGGAGCTTTTCGATTTTCTCCACCTCACGATGCGCGACCTTCCCAAGGAGCGTTTCAGCGCCGTGTTTCTGGACGCCAAAAACCGCGTCATCGAGATGGAGACGCTGTTTGAGGGAACGTTAACCGGGAGCAGTGTCTACCCACGGGAGGTCATCGTCGCTGCACTACAACATCATGCCGCGGCGGTGATTTTTGCGCATAACCATCCCTCCGGGGATCCGCATCCATCGGAAGAAGATCGGGCGGTAACTCGAAAGCTCATTTTCGCCTGCGGCAGTGTCGGCGTGACCGTCCATGAACATTTGATCATCGGGGATCAGGGCTATTTCAGCTTTGCCGATGAGGGATACATCGCACGGCTCACCGCAGAATTTGATCGCATTCACAACAACGGTCTCTAAATTCACAAGGTTTCCTCCTGTCGATGGGTTTTTGTCAACAGGGATAGACGATGGATGGGTTTGCCGTTTACAGATGAGAACGACAGCGATATGGTATGACCATTCGAATACGGCACGGTTCACCGGCACTCGATAGACGAATGAACCATTCATGACGGATGGAATTGAACCTTTGGACGGGAACCGCGAATGGCATGGCGCTCCGCCGGCCGGATGGAAGCGCCCCCGAAGTTTATTCTTATGACAGAAGAGAAGAAACCCAGATATCCGGACTGCTTCGGCGATCTGGAGACGGTCTTCCCCATGGCGCCGAATGGGTTGCGAAATTCCCCCATCGCATGCCGGGCGTGCGTATTCAAGACCGAATGCCTTCGAGAGGCGATGCAAGGGGGCGATGGGCTCAAGGTAAGGGAGGAGGCCGTAGACAGGGCCTACTCCTGTGGCAGGATCACATTTCTTGAACGGTGGTCGAAGAAAAAGACCCTTCACCGATTACAGAGCACACAAGGCTCCCGGAAACCCGACAAGTAGTACAGACCGTGTCCTGAACAATGCAGCAAAGGAGTGAGACATGAACTCGATCAGGGATATCGAGCTCACCGGAAAGCGGGTGTTTATTCGAGTCGATTTCAATGTCCCGCTGGATGGCCGACAACAAGTGACCGATGATTCCAGAATTCGAGGGGCTTTGCCCACCATCTCCTATGCATTGGAAAATGGCGCACGTGTCATCCTGGCGTCCCATCTGGGCCGGCCAAAGGGAAAACGGATTTCAACATTCAGCCTGGCTCCGGTGGCCGAACGTCTGAGCCATCTCCTAAACAAAGAGGTGCAAATGGCGGATGATTGTATCGGTCGAGCCGTAGCAGCCCAAATCACCACCATGGAAAACGGCGACATCCTACTGTTGGAAAATCTCCGGTTCCATCCCGGTGAGCAGGAGGACGACGATGCTTTCGGAAAAGCCCTGGCGGACTTGTGCGACGTTTACGTGAATGATGCGTTTGCCGTTTGCCACCGAAAAAATGCGTCAGTGTCCGCTATTACACGCCATGTCCGCGAGGCTGCGGCGGGGCTCCTGCTGCAACGGGAGCTGGATTATTTTGCTTCAGCCATGGCGCAGCCCAAAAGACCCCTGGTGGCCATCATCGGTGGCGCGAAGGTATCCAGCAAACTCGGGGCGCTGCGCAATATGCTGCAGCATGTGGATAAGATTATGATCGGCGGCGCGATGGCCAATACGTTTCTCAAGGCGATGGGGTTCTCTCTGGGTACGTCCATGTTGGAGGAAGACATGGTGGCCGAGGCGGCCAACGTCATGGAAGAGGCCATAGGGCAGGGCATTCGGTTCTATCTGCCGGTAGACGTTGTGGTCGCCGATCAGCTGGACGCCGAGGCAGCCACCTCCGTGGTACCCGCGCAGGAGATTCCGGAGACACAGATGGCGCTTGATATCGGGCCGGCCACGTCGCAGCTTTTCGAAGAAGCGCTTCACGATGCCGGTACGATCATCTGGAATGGACCCATGGGTGTTTTTGAAATGGCCCCATTCAGCAAAGGGACGTTCCACCTGGCAACGAGCCTTGCCTCCACCGGGGCGACCACGATCGTCGGTGGTGGAGACACGGATGCGGCCCTCCACCACACCGGCGTTGCCGATAAAATCACCTTCATATCCACAGGTGGCGGTGCTTTTCTGACCCTTATGGAAGGAAAGACACTCCCGGCGGTGGCGGCGCTGGAAGCCGCCGCATGAAGCCTTACCGGAGCAAGGAAGATAGGCCAGACCTGGCTGTATGAGAGATGCCATCCCGAAAATTGACAGCAAAAAGCGGATCCTGCTGGCCATTGTCGTGCTTGTATTGTTGGGGATTGGCCTGTTTTCATTTATGGACCCCATTTCGGATCTGTTCCGGCACATCAGCGGATGGCTTAAAGATCCCGAGCGTATCCGGTCGTTCATTCACAGCTTCGGGCCCTGGGCGCCTGTTGTTTTCATTGGCATGCAGATCTTTCAAGTTCTTCTGGCCCCGATCCCCGGTGAAGCGACCGGCTTCATCGGGGGATTTTTGTTCGGCACCCTGGCCGGATTTTTCCATTCTAGTATCGGGCTAGCCATCGGGTCGTGGTTAAATTTCACCATCGGACGTTTTCTCGGGGAACGCTTCATCCGGAAGTGGATACCGGGCGATATATTCCAACGGTACGATACACTGCTCAAACGCCAGGGGATTCTTGTTATCCTGATCCTTTTCCTGTTTCCGGGCTTTCCGAAAGATTATCTCTCCCTGTTTCTTGGATTGAGCACCCTACCCACAAAGCTTTTTCTTATTCTTGCCACCTTCGGTCGTATGCCCGGCACCTTTGCCCTGAGCCTTCAGCGCGCTTCTGTTTGAGCAGGACTACCTGCTGTTATTTATCCTGACCGGGTTTTGCGCCATTGCAGGGTTGGTCGCCTATCGATACCGTGAACGCTTATATCGGTGGGCTGAAAAATTTAACAATCACTGATCTATGAAACCACCTTCATTCCTGCCAATCAGGGCGGTCCTGGTAACGAAACACACTACTACTCCTGCGACAACCCCGTTGACGATGCGCTAAAACCATGGTACGCATACAAAAAATCGATTCGATCAGGTAGCAATCAGACCGCTAGGTCGGGTCTGATCCGGCCCCGCGTCCACAGACCCCGCCATAGACCGGAGGTGACATTGGCTTTTTGGCGAGTCAGAGAATCCCTGAGTCAGAAGGATAAACTCCGCCGTTCCTACTATGAACTGCTTCGGGATCAGCTCGACGATTTTATGCTTAAATACACCCTGATCGATTCCTACCACCGATTTCGTGAGCAAAAAGTTCCTTACCCCTTTGTGGAGATGCGGGAGTTAAAGCCCCGTGCCAGGATTCCGGATAAAGAATATGAATGCCAGAAATCCGCGCTGGTGATTTTCGTCGAAGACATTATCCCGCCGGAACATAAAAAGTACATTCGGTTTTTCGATTCCAACCGAACCACCAAGAAAAATCTTCAGTTGTCCAAATCGTTGCCCCTGAACGGCAGGTTCGACCGGAACCGGAAATATTTAGAATCGATCAAGTTCTTCGATTTTGTGGAAGTGCTACTCCCTGTAGACTTTGCCCTGTTGATTCAGAGAGATCCCTCCAGCGTTGCCAAGAATCGCTACAGTCTCTCCCATTTCCATGTCAAAATTGACTGGCCCATCTCCGATGCCGCAGAGGATCTGGCCCGGACGCTGCGATACATTTCAAAGGATATCTATGAAAAGGGCGACAAGGTAGGGGAAGATCTTTAAAAAAAGTTTTTTGAATATTATGGATTACCCGCCATGGCCGGAGGTCGCCGCTCTGCGGCGATTGTTGCCTCACAATATCTTCGCAGACTGGGCTGTATCGCGACCGTCTACGCCGGGTCCAGCGAGTCCCGGGCGCTGATTCGCATCTCCGAGCGCGGCGTATCCAAATCGGTACTGATGCTGTTGACCCCCTCGGAGGTCAATGAAATTGCCGAGGAAAATGATTTAACCCCGCGGAGGTTCCGCTCCAATTATGAGGTCGTTCGCCAGGGCAAAAATAGCATTGTCATATTCCAGACCGTGTATTACCTGACCGACCACGCACGCCTTCCGGATGACGGCAAACTCAGGGATCTGAATCCCGATCTGAACTGGCTTACCGTGGATGCCCAGCTCATCCTGCCCAAGCCGGGTGTGAAGCCGTATGGGCCGCTGCCGCACAACGTCATCTACGCCTAGACTCGGATTCAGAGAGTCATCTCAAGCACGAGAGCGAGGCGTCCAGCCGCTTGAAATGCTCACGTACGTCCGTGTACGCTCCGCTTTCAAACGGCTGGACGCCTCGCTCTCGTGCCCGACCTTCCTCTCTGAATCCGCTTTTAGGTATTGGGAATTAGGTATTTGTAATTGGGTGCTAAAGTTTGACACCGGCACATGCTGGCACCGAATACCCAGTACCCAATACCTTTTCCCTGTTACGCCAGAAGTATCAGGTCACCAATTACGGTGTTGCGTTTTCAGGAATTTCAGGCTGCTGTAGATCGAGCATCATGGCGGTTTCATCGCAGTCCGGAAACTTCACGCAGAGGATACAATCGGACCAGATTTTGAGAGGCAGGTCGCCCCGGTCGATTTCATGAAATCCGAACCTGAGGAAGAATTCCGGCTGGTAGGTCAATGTGAAGACCTGATGGACATTGAACTTTTTTGCTTCTTCAAGGGCGGCTTCGGCAAGCTTCGAACCGATTCCCTCACCGAGCCTGCCCGGTTCTACAGCCAGAGAGCGAATTTCGGCAAGGTCCTCCCAGCAGAATTGCAATGCGCAGCACCCGATGGGGCGCTTCTCTTCGAAGAAGACAAAAAAATCCCGGACATGGTCATACAGCTCGCTCAAAGGGCGGGGCAACAGATCCCCCCTATTCCCGTACTCCTGCAGGAGGCGGTGTATGGCCTTGATATCGGGGATGGTCGCTTTTCGAATCATGGCGTAAAGTTATCTCTTAAGGCCGGAAAATACAAGTGGTCCGAGCCACCCGTGAGGTGATCCGCCGTTTATCCGAATGGTTTCTTGATATACCGCGTCATATCCCTGTTGGATGCTTTGTTCCCCTCCTCAAACTGTGCTATCCAAGATTCCCAGAGAAATGATTGGGTAGATTCGATTTTGACAACCCCGTGCCGGGACATATCATTCAAAAAACATTTTCCCGCGATGGGTAGGCGGTAACGTCATGACAGAGTAGCAGGAATGCCTCCAATCGACCTTACACACGATGCTCTGAAGAAGATAAGAGACCAGATTCCGCTTCTTGCCGAACAGCTTGGGCTGAAGAACCTGCCGGGGTTGTCGGATTGGGCGGGATGGGTGGACGGCAAATTGCTGCCACGGGTATCACCGGATTTTCCGGTCATTGTGGCCATATGCGGCGGGGGCTCATCTGGAAAATCCACATTGTTTAATTCCCTGGTTGGTGAGCGTCTTTCACCTACCGGTGGCAGTGCCGGAATGAACCGACGGCTATTGGTGGCAGGACATCCGGACATTATGGCCCGGAAGGATTTTGTGCCGGTCATGTTTGAGTCGTTCGGGGAAGCTCCCGAGGTCTTGACGGCGCCCGAGGAATTAAAAACCCCGGGTCTCCCGTTCATGACGACATCCCGGAGGCTCCCCCGGAATCTGGTGCTGCTGGATACCCCGGATTTCGACACCGGTGCCGGCGGCCGTTATGCCAACCGGGAAGTCACACGACAAGCGTTGGAAGCATCCGATGTGGTCGTATACATCTTCACCAATTCCAATTATCACAACCTGGACAACACCGATTTTATTTCCCGCATGCTCACCGGTATCGGCCAACGGCGATGCATTCTGGTGTATCGGGTGTATCCGAGTTTTTCAGACGCGGAGGTCCATGAACACGCCCGCGTGGTTTCTCGAAACATTTATGGCGATGACGCCCTTCGATACACGCTGGATGTATACCGGGCAGACGAAGAAAATGCGGTCGCGGCCGGTGAGCGGTTCCTTCAATTGCACCCGGTAACCGATCCGCCGAACTCCCTGCGCGATACCCTGACCGCCATTGATCCCAAAAAAGAGCGTCGCGAATTGATTCAGTCCATGCTTGGTGATGCTTTGGATCGGGCAGAACATCTCGTGGCGCAATGCCGCACCAGTCGTGATAAACTGGAACTCTATCTGGATGCCCTGCAAACCGCGCAATCCTACTGTGTCCATGAAACACTGAAACATTTTCCCATGGATATGGTGATGAAGCGCTTTGCCGATATCTGGCTGGCCGGCGATCCAACCCATATCAAGGCCATGCGCAAAACCGGATCGATCATTGAGTGGCCCTTGAAGCTCATCATGAAGGGGGCCAAATTCGCCAAATACGGCGTTTCTGGGTCCGATTCGGATCCGGAAACCATGGATGAAATTCGACTGAAAGTGGAAGAAGATCTGCTGGAGGCTGTTAACAGCCTTTACAGCCGGGCCGTATCCTCGGAAATCACGGTCACCAGCACAGCCACCGATCCGGTCGGTGAACGATTGCGACTCGGGGTGGAGCGGGTCCGGTCCTACCGGGGAGTGTCGGGCAGCGAGGTGCCGCGCATCGATGTTCTGGAACATCGTGGCCAGTGCACCGTGACCGTTGCCGCCCCTGCTGCGGTTCGGGGGTTGCAGGAACGGTTGCGCGCCAGGAACTGGCAATCCGTCATGGCCGACGTACTGTCCCAAAAGGAGTCGATTCTGGCGCCCACTCCGGATATCGATCACGAGCTGGAAGAACTGGCAGGAAGGTTTCGGGATCGGATGAGCATCTGGGGTCAGATACGGCAGACGTTTTCCGCCTTCTTGAATGTGTTGCCGGCTACCGCGGCGGTGACCTACGTGCTTCACACCGGTGATCCGGTGGGTGCCGCGGGCATCAAAGTGAAATTGACCGGACTTTTCGGACTCCATGATTTGTATGCCCTGGTGGCGATTCCTGCAACGAGCGGTTTGAAACGGGCGGATCAACGTCAGCTCGAAGAAATGCTGACACCCATTGCCCGGTTATGGCTCGAACGGAAGTTAAAGACGGTTCAGGACATCTTCGAGGTTGCCATTACCGGAGACATTCTGACTGGGGCGCGCGATACGCTCCAGGCTACACAAACGTGGATCTACGATCTGGATCAAGCGATCGATGCCGCACGGGAGGAACCATGAATCGCGTTTCCGACACCCATCTTCGGGCAATGGCCGAACTGGAGCATCTCAAGAACGACATTCGCATTGCGCAACGGAGACTCGACTCCATAACCGATTGGATCCCGGCAGATCCCCTGGCCCGGCTATCCGGAAAAATTCTGGGAATCGTAAACAACCTGGAATCCCGCATTGGCCGAAAACTGGTCGTCACTCTCATTGGCCCTAGCGGATCCGGCAAATCCACCCTGATCAATGCGTTGGCCGGCGCCGACGACCTGGCGTCCATCGGCATCGACCGCCCGACGACGTCCCGCCCTCTGGTCGTGGGCACGGCCCATGCCGATGTCTCTCAACTGGTCGAGTCTCTCGGAAAAGACAACCTGGACATTCAGATGGCTCCCAAATCCGGGGCGGTCGAAAATATCGTCCTGATCGATACACCGGATACCGACAGTGTCGAGCAGCCCCGGCATTTGCCGATTATCCAACAGGCCGTCTCCCTGTCGGATGTCCTGTTGTGCGTCTTCGATGCGGAGAACCCCAAACGCCTGGATCACGCCGATCTTCTGGCAACGCTGGTTCGATACTTCGACGGAGATTCCATTGTCGCCGTATTAAACAAATGTGATCGCCAATCCGAATCCGAACTCAGGAAATCCATTGGACCCGACTTTCAAAAGTACCTTGAGCACGCGTGGGCCCGCCCGATAACACATTTGTTTTGCGTTTCCGCGCGCAGTCATCTGAATGATCCGGCATGGGCGGCCACGGCCCAACCGAGACACGACTTCGATGAGTTTATTTCCTTACAACGATTACTATTCGAAAAACTCGGTCATCCGTCAGCCGTCATGGATCGTCGGCTCGACAATGCCAGGCAGCTTCGAAATTTTTTATCTACAACCATTCAGACAGAAGTAAACAAGGATAAAGAGACGATCCAAGCTGCTGCCCGTCGCATGCGCCAGCTGGAAAAGGAGGCCATGGAGAACACCTTGGCCGGCCTGCAAGACCATGATCCCCGCCGGATGCCCGGTGTGATGGTTGATCTTTACGCCAAACTGGCCCAGCGATGGTTGGGACCGGTGGGCTGGCTGATCGCGGCCTGGGCCCGGTGGTTAATGATCAGCAGCGGACTGGGCCGGATCTTTCGGTATGGACGCCCCATCCAGCGTTTGACCGGTTTGGCCGCCTCTCAGAAGCATCTCAGACGATCGGAAGATTCGGAAGTCGACCGGGCACCCGCGTCCATTCCGCTCCAAGCCTATCGGAATATCGTTCTGCGGAATTGGACGGAAGTTGCAGAGCTGCTGGTCCGGGCCAGATTCGACCCGGCCATTCGCAACGATAACGATCCGGCCGTTATCGGGAACCAGGCCGGCGAAGCGCTGGCCACACTCCGGCAGGAATCGCTGGAAGCCGAGATCGAGGCTTCTGCTAGACGATGGAGCAATCTGGCGCTGCAATTGCTGCTCAATTTGCCGGTGCTCGCCGCCCTGGTACATGTCGGCTGGATCACCGCGGCAGAATATCTGACCGGCAACTATCTGCCGGTCAATTTCTTTGTGCATGCCCTTGTGACTCTGACGATCCTTTTATTTCTCTGCTTTTTCCTGTTCCAGGGACTCCTGCGGCTGTTTGCCGGAAGAAAACGGATATACGCCCGCGCGATCAAACGATGCGGCAGGCTCGCCGCCGATTACCGGCCCCTGACCACGGGCACTCTGGCCGGACAAATTGCAACCCTCTTTGATCTAAGCCCGCCTCCGTGATACCGGCCGTTGCATGTCAATATGTTTGTGAGGAGCTCTTTCCCAGAATCCCCCTCTCAGGGATTCTGGGAAAATACAGTTCCTCTGCGCCCTCGGCGACTCTGCGGTCATCTTTTCCGTATTTCTGCAAACGGAACATATTCATGACAACCACTCTGATCGGCATATCACTACAACAATAGGGATATCCCGTAAAACACAGACGATCCCATTGGGACCAATGGAGACTTCCGGGTAGGTTTGAGTTAGGCGTGTTCCGGCGCCGCTCGGTGAAGTGCCTCCAGACGTTCCACGAGCGGCGGGTGGGAATAGTTTAGCAGGACATAGATCGGATGGGGGTGGATATTGGAAAGATTGTCTTTGGCCAGACGCCGAAGGGCCGATACCATCGGTTCCGGAGAGCCCATCACCCGAAGTGCAAATCGATCGGCCTGGCGTTCGTGGCGTCGCGATAGCGCCATCATCCCGGGGGCCAGCAAAAATCCCATGGGCTCCCAGAGAATGCCGATCAAAAAAAGACCGATATAATCGGCAGGACTGGCAAAACCGAAACTATGGTACAGCGTTTCCCATCTCAAAAGCGCCGCCGCACCGGCAAACAGCAACAGGGAAATGAGGCTCATGATCAGCAGGTTTTTCACGATATGATGTTTTTTCAGGTGCCCGATTTCATGGGCCAGAACGGCCAGGATTTCATCCACGGAATGGGACTCGATCAACGAATCGAACAGAACGATCCGTTTGGCCTTTCCCAGTCCTGTAAAATATGCGTTGGAGTGCCGGGTGCGTTGGCTGGCATCCATTTTGAAAATACCGTCCAGTCGGATCCCTTCGGCCTCTGCCATCCCACGTATCCTGTCTCCCAGATCAGTGTTCTCCAGGGGAGTAAACGTATTGAACATCGGAGCGATAACCGTTGGATAAAGCACCGTTACCAGGAGTTGAAACCCGATGAATACACACCATGCCCAAACCCACCAGAAGGGTCCGGCAGCGCCCATGAGCGCCAGCAGCGCCGTGAGCAACGCACCGCCCAGCACGGCGCCGATCACAGTGGATTTGAAAAGATCGGATAACCACAATCGAAAGGTTTTTGTATTGAATCCGTACCGGTCTTCGATCACGAATGTGTGATAGAGCCCGAAGGGCAATTCCAGGATTCCGAAAAAAACTGCCAGGCCGGCAAAGAACACCAGTCCGGCCAATACCGGATGCCACCCGGTAAATTGTTCCGAAAACATCGGGAAAATCCCGGATAGCAGAAGAACCAGAAACAGCAGGTTCATAAACAACGAGCGAACGATTCCCAGGCGGTGCTTATCGGCGGTATACCGGCTGATCTTTGCCAAGACATCGGCATCGATGGTGCCTTCGAACGCTGGCGGAACCTCATGGCCACGGGACTTCAGGTGGGCCATGTTAAGATGGTCCACGGCAAGTTCGGCGGCCAGGCGAGTGGAAAACAGAAAAATATATATACCCAGAAACCAATTGATTTCGATCATCGACGGCGTTCCCGTGGAAACCTGGTATTGTTGCATGCGACACGGGCGAGCTGACCTGAGAGGCTTTCTGTACTGAAAGGTAACCGTGTTCCCCGTGCTTATCAAGAACCATGACCGAAAAGAATGGAAACCAGGTCGGAATCCGATGACGGCATTTCGGAAATGTATCGGCAAAATCGATATTGCCCGTTGCAATATTCTGTGATAATTAGACATTTTTTTGAAAAAACCGTATCCGTGGCCACCCGGAGGGGCCCATTTCAAAACCATCGCTCCCAGTTTGCGCGGTATGCGATCGGAAGGGCGGCGGCGGCAAGGAGTGTTATGAGACAATATTCAATAGACGAGATCCGACCGGTGGAGCATGGGAAATTGAAGGCCTATCTGGATGAGCATTTGGCGCAGGCCGGATTGGACGGACTTTACTGGTTACCGCTGGGGGAAGAACTGCTGAACGAGACCCAGAAGGCTCATGAGGACTGTCAGCCTTTCTTTTTCAGCCTTGAACTGGAGCCGGTTGCGTTACATTGTGAGTTGCTCGTGCGCACAAACCATCGCATGCGCTGCAGTTGCATCGGATATGCGACCGAGGTTCAACGAAACTGGTTGATCGACAGCATCGATGCCATTTTTGAAAAGCTGGGCATAAAAAACCTGAATTACAGCCCTTCGATCGATCCTGCGCCAGCCACCGCCTTTCCCGGTGACAGCGGACATAGAATAGCCGAGCCTTCCGCCATGCTGCAAACCTATATCACCATATCATGGACCATTTTAGCGACGATCCTCTTTGGGACTCCTGCCGCCCTCTTGTCCTTTTTCAATCATGCCGAGAATACGGCTCATCGCATCGGCAGACTCTGGGGGCGCTCCCTGCTCTGGGTGAGCCGCATCAGTGTTACCGTTCGGGGGATGGGACACATCGATACGACGAAACCGTATATTTTCATGTGCAACCACCAGAGCAATTTTGACATTCCTGTGCTCATGGGGCATTTGCCGACACAGTTCCGATGGATCGCCAAAGCCGAACTTTTCCGGATCCCCATATTCGGACGGGGCATGAAAGGTGCCGGATATATCGGCATCGACCGTTCGAATCGGGAATCCGCGATTCAAAGCCTCAACCGGGCGGCCAGCAGTATCCGCCAGGGCGCTTCGGTGATGATATTTCCAGAGGGGACCAGAAGTTTGGATGGGCGCCTGAAGCCTTTTAATAAAGGCGGATTTATCCTGGCTGTGGATGCGGGCGTACCGATTGTCCCGGTGGTTATCCACGGCACGTTCCGGATTATGCCGAAAAGTGAACTCCGGATCCGGCCGGGACCGGTTCTTATCGATGTATTAACGCCCATCGATACCGACGGTTACCACCGGGACAATAAGGATGAACTGCTGGAGCGGGTCCGGGGGATCATGCAGAATGCCATTAACCAAAACCAACAGGAGATAATTACGTGCTGAAGATCATCCCTCTCGGCGGCCTTGGGGAGATCGGCCTGAACATGATGCTCTTGGAGTTTGAAGAGACCATCTTCGTGGTGGATGCCGGATTGATGTTTCCGGAAGACTACATGCTGGGTGTGGACTACGTTATCCCCGATATGAGTTATATCCGGGAAAATGCCGCAAGGATCGCCGGCGTTGTGCTGACACACGCCCATGAAGATCACATCGGTGCGTTGCCGTATTTGCTTCGGATCGTCAATTGTCCGGTATTCGGCACACCCTTTACCCGTGGCCTGGTCCAACATAAGCTCGAAGAGCACGAGCTGATGGAGCATGCCCAGTTGCACGAGGTACTGCCGGGTGAGACCGTGCGGCTTGGGCCGTTCCAGGTCGAGTACATTCAGGTCGGTCACAGTGTCGTCGATGGGGTTGGGCTGGCCATAAAAACACCGGTCGGTTTGCTGGTGCACACCGGAGATTTCAAAATCAATCACACCCGGCTGACCGGAGCCAACACGGATGTCAACACTTTCGCCCGGTATGGTCAGGAAGGGGTGTTGGCGCTCCTTTCCGACTCTACCAACGTCGAGAAAGAAGGCTATACCATCTCCGACAGGGAGATTGGGGAAACCCTTTCACGAATTATCATGTCCAGCCCGGGACGGGTCATCGTCGCGCTGTTTGCATCCAATATCATGCGGATTCAACAAATCGTCAACATCGCCGCCAGGCGGGGCAGCAAGATCGCCGTCAATGGAAAGAGCCTGGAGATCAGTGTCCATCTGGCAAAGTCCATGGGCCACCTGAACATTCCAGAAGGGATGGAAATTCAGGTGGATGAGATACGCCATTTTGCAGATAAAGAGGTTGTGATCATCACAACCGGCAGCCAGGGAGAACCCATGTCCGCACTTACACGTATGGCCGCCGGTACCCACAAGCAGATCCGGATCAAAGACGGCGATACCGTGTTGCTTTCCTCAAAATTTATCCCGGGTAATGAAAAGGCCATCGGAAATATTATCAACAACCTGTATCGTCGCGGAGCGGAGGTCATTTACGAAAAAATATCCGAGATTCACGTATCCGGTCACGCCTTCCGTGAAGAACTTAAACTAATGATCAGTCTGACCCAGCCCCGCTACTTTATTCCGATACACGGTGAATATCGCCATCTGGTGCTTCACGGCAGGTTGGCCCAAGAGGTCGGAATCCCGAAAGAGAGGATCCTGCTGGCTGAAAACGGTCAAATCATTGAGTTCGACGAGTTCGGTATTCGGGCCGGCGACACAGTGGCCACCGGCCGGATCCTCATCGACGGCAAGGGGGTCGGCGACGTCGGTCGCAGCGTGCTCAAAGAGCGTCGGATTCTCTCGGAAGACGGGCTTGTCGTGGTGACCATGGCTTTTGACGAAGAAACCGGGATTGTGGTATACGGACCGGAAATCGTATCCCGCGGTTTCGTCTTCAAACAGGACACCGGTCATCTGATCGAAGATGCCCAGTGCGTTGTCCTCGAGATCGTGGAGGAAGTCGAACCCGGTTATCCAAATCGGGTCACGGAAATCCGAACCCGGCTCCAGAAGGCACTTCGGCAGTATTTCTTTTTTACCATCGGCCGTCGGCCGGTCATACTGCCGTTTCTCTTGGAAGTGTAAACCGACGACGGCGACGTCCGGCTGACTCCGATCGCTATCCAGGACAGCCCCGACCCGAGTAAACCGACGTGGAGAAAGACGGCGGGGGAATGCCCGGGTCATGGTTTCCGTTCACTGGCGACATGTTTCCCCAAACCGCCGCAAAGCAAATGCATGCGTAAGGAAATCATAGGCATATTCTTATTCTTCTTTGTCATCTTCACGTTAATCAGTCTTGTCTCATACAGTCCCGGCGACCCATCCATTCATAATGCCAAAGCCTCGGGCGATATCGAGAATCTGTTCGGGTTGTTCGGAGCCCATCTGGCCGGCGTCCTGGTCGGCCTCTTTGGGATCGGTGCGTTCTGGATTCCATTTATTCTTCTGCTCATATGCATCCAGTTTTTCGGTCCGGACCCCGGACGCGGGATAGCCTTGACCGCGGCCGGCGGGGTTCTGCTTGTGGTCACCACCGGTAGTCTTCTGGCTTTCCGCCAGGATGTCTACCTCCTGTTCGGTAGCTGGTTCTCTGCCGGCGGCATCGTCGGTATCCCGTTAAAATCCTTTCTGGTCTCTTGTGCCAATCCGACCGGCGCTGCGATTATGCTTTCCTTGGTGTGGCTGATCGGCTTTATCATGAGCACCGGTTTTTCTCTGGTTAACTTCGGCCGACGCACCGGTCGGCTGGCGGTCGTGGCATCCGAAGGGGCGAAAACATCCTGGGTCAAGTGGCGTGAACGGCGGGAAAAGAGTCGCAAACGGACTAAAAAGGCCAAGGGGAGACAGACCCAACAGAAACGGGACATTCAGATCAAGACCCCAGAACCCAAACCGGTCAAAGATGTCCCGGCGCCCAAGCAGGAAGTCTTTGATTTCATGCGCAGCCGGAGCGGGTATGTACGGCCCTCCGTGAATTTTCTCGATGGTCCGGAGGAGACCTTGGTCTCGGCCGATGATGAAAACCTGAAAATGCTCTCCCGCTTGGTGGAGAAAAAGCTCGAGGATTTCGGGGTCGACGGGAAGGTCGTTTCCGTGGCCCCGGGGCCGGTCGTCACCACATTCGAGTATGAACCGGCCCCAGGGATTAAAATCAACAGGATCGTGAATCTGACCGACGATCTGGCCCTGGCGTTGCGGGCGACCAGCATCCGCATTGTGGCGCCGATACCCGGCAAGGCCGCCATAGGGATCGAGATCCCCAATGCCAACCGGGATATCGTAAGATTCAAGGAGATTGCCGTATCAGCGGTCTACGAGAAATCCAAATCCAGCCTGACATTGTGCCTGGGGAAGGATATTGTCGGACAGCCGGTGATTGCTGAATTGGATAAAATGCCGCATCTGCTGATTGCCGGAGCCACCGGGACCGGAAAAAGTGTCGCCCTCAACGCTATGATATGCAGCTTTTTGTACAAAGCGTCTCCGGAGGATGTTCGGTTGATCATGATCGATCCGAAGCGCATCGAGCTTTCACACTATGACGGTATTCCCCATCTGATCACGCCTGTGGTAACCAATCCCAAGAAGGCCACAAACGCACTCTTCTGGGCGGTCCGGGAAATGGAGCGACGGTATGAATTACTCTCGGAGGTCCGGGCCCGGAACATAAAGCAGTACAATCAGAAGATATCGAAAAAGACGCCGGATGGAGATAGCCCGCCACCGGAAAGACTTCCGTTCATCGTTATTGTCATAGACGAACTGGCTGATTTGATGATGGTGGCATCCAGGGATGTGGAAGTGGCGCTGACGCGGCTGGCACAAATGGCCAGGGCCGCCGGCATCCATCTTATCTTGGCCACCCAAAGACCATCGGTGGATGTGCTTACCGGGATCATAAAGGCCAATTTCCCGACTCGGCTGACGTTTCAGGTGTCTTCCAGAACCGACTCCCGAACCATCATCGATACTGTCGGGGCCGAGAATTTGCTCGGCAGCGGCGATATGTTGTTCCTGCCGCCGGGTACCGCCAAACTTCAGCGGATTCATGGCGCGTACATCTCCGAGGCGGAACTGGCCCGGATTACCGACTTTCTCAAGCAACAGGCGTCGACGGCATATGATCCGTCCATTACCGCCGCCCCGCCAAAGGCAGCCGCGGATGTCGACGATGAACCCTATGATGAAAAGTACGACGAGGCAGTGGCTCTGGTGACACGGACCCGCCAGGCATCGATATCCATGATCCAGCGTCACTTGCGCATCGGCTACAATCGTGCGGCCCGCATCATTGAAGTTATGGAACGGGAGGGGATTGTCGGACCCTCCGACGGCGCAAAGCCCAGGGAGGTTCTGGTTCGCGGGTATGACGAGGAAGGCGCGTAAATTGCATCGGTTTTATCTTTACAGTACACATTAATTTCCATGGGTGGATGGCGAACGGGTAAGAACGCGGTGGCATCATCGGAATCGGTATCGACCTTGAAGATGGCCATCCCGCTTCGATTCCGAATCCGATAGCGATCCCGACGCCGAATAGGCTCCGGCCTGGTGCTTCAAACGACGCATTCAGGTGTTGGATGTACCCTGGGATTATCCCAACCACGGACTGAGAATGATCCATTTTGTGCAAGGATCCACGGCACAGACAGATGCCCTTTCATCCGGACATCATAGCGGATATCAAAGGCTTCCTGGATCCCGACGAGGCGGTCCGCCTTTACGAGATCGGCCTGGACGGGAGTCGCCTGGGTCCCTGTCTTGAGATCGGAGGGTACTGCGGCAAATCGACGGTCTGTCTGGGTGCCGCTTGCCGGGAAAACGGCGCGATACTGTTTTCCATCGATCATCATCGCGGTTCCAAAGAACAGCAACCCGGGGAGGCGTATTTTGACCCGGAACTTCTCGACCCGAAGACCGGCTGTGTAGACACGTTTCCTTACTTTCGTTACACCCTCGAACAGGTTGGTCTTGAAGATACGGTGGTGCCCATGGTTTGCCGATCAGACCTTCCAGCCCGGGTGTGGTCGATGCGCCTGGGTCTGGTCTTCATCGACGGGGGGCACTCGTTTACGGACGCCTTTACCGACTATAACGCCTGGTCCGGACATGTGATCGCTGGAGGTTATCTGTTAATTCACGACATATTTGAAGACCCGGCAAAGGGCGGTCAGGCACCGTACCGGGTATATCAACATGCGGTTTCTTCCGGCCTGTTTATCGAGCGGCCGATGACCGGAACGCTCGGTGTACTCCAGCGCCGGTCAGTCACCGGCTTACCGGAGAAGGGTGCATAATGCCATGATTACGCTTCGATCATCGCACCGGGGCGAAGGCCCCAGGCGCACCGGATATTGTCCTAGGATTCGGTGGCGATTACCCACCGCCCTGGCGTCGGCCCTCGTTTTCATGCTGTCGGCTCCGGGGGTTTTCGCCCAGTCCAAAGGTAAAGGCGGCCCACCCGTGCGCCCGGGGATTGTTAGCGTCGCGGAAATCGTTCCGGGCGAATCCCAGCCTATGAGCGATTTTGTCGGCACGGTCTTTTTTGCCCAAGTGTCCGACGTGGCTGCCGAGGTGGCTGGACGTGCCAACGTGGTCACCTTCGAGGAAGGCCAACAGGTGTTCTCCGGGATGGTGCTGGTCAGACTGGACACCTCGCTTCTGGACCTGACGATTAAAAAGAACGTGGCCCTGTACGAACAGGCGCGGGTCGAGTTGGAAGATGCGCAGAAAGATCTTCAGCGCATGGAATCCTTGTACAAGGGGCAGTCGGTCGCCGTGTCGGTATATGATACCAGCCGCTTTCGCATGCAGGGGCTGGAAAAGAAAGCCGCGGCGTTATCCTTTGAGTTGGAGCACGACAAGCTGATGCGGAGAAAGATGACCATTCGATCTCCCTTTGATGGTGTGGTTATCCGCCGGGACGTGGACGTTGGCGAATGGGTGTCGGCCGGGGCCACCGTCGGAGTCATCGCCAGTGACACGGAGGTGGATGTGGTGGTGGATGTCCCTGAAACCATCCTCGAATTTCTGGAGACGGGACGGGAGGTTTCGATACAGCATGGACAACGCCAGTTTGCGGGAAAAATTACGGCTGTGGTGCCTCGGGGCGATGTGGCCACGCGCACGTTCAGCGTTAAAATCCGTTTGCCGAATGAGTTTGGATTGATAGAGGGGATGGAGGCCCGTGTCACATTGCCCTCCGGCTCGATGGTGAAAGGGCTTCTGGTACCCAGGGATGCGGTGATCAGCCAATTCGGCCGCACGGTGGTCTTTGTCAATGTGTCCGGGGCGGCCAAGATGATTCCGGTTCAGGTCAAGGGCTATGACGGATTGATGGCGGGGATTGCCGGACCGGGGCTGGAATCCGGGATGCAGGCGGTCGTCAAAGGCAATGAACGGATTCGGGATGGACAACCGCTTAAGGTCATAAAACAAAAATAAATGCGTATGCCGGTTGGCCGGTTTGCCCGTTCGCCGGTTAGATAAGGAAGAAATCTTATCTTATAGATCCGTTAAAACTTCGATAGGTATGACCCCAGGGTGAAAGACGGCCTATCGGGATATCGAATCAATAGGGATACGGGTGAACGGTCATTCGGGCCCACGGGCGGACGGGCCTACGGGCAAACCCGTTCCTAAAAACAGATACGCGATGGTCTTCACTGTGTTACAATTTCAATCAAACTATTAACAAGTCACCAATCCCATGGATATCATCCGTTTCTCCATAGAAAAACCGGTCACCATCATTGTCGGTGTTATTCTTGTCGTGATGTTCGGTATTCTCGGGCTCCAGCAAATGCCCTATCAGCTGAGTCCGACGGTGGTAGAGCCGGTTATTACGGTGACCACCACCTGGCGCGGGGCCACGCCTTTTGAGATTGAACGGGACATCATCGAGGAACAGGAGAACACCCTCAAAGGGATCCCGGGCCTCGTAGAAATGGAGAGCGATGCCCTCAACGCCAGGGGGCAAATCTCCCTGCGGTTTACTATCGGTACGGACCTGGACGACGCGCTTCTGCGGGTCTCCAACAAGCTCAACGAAGTGGAATCGTATCCAGAAGGGGTGGACCGGCCGATAATCAACGCGACGGGGGCCGCCACATCGCCGGTGATATGGATCGTGCTGCGGGCCGAGGAAGGGAACAATAGGCCTGTCGACACCTACCGGACGTTCTTTGAAAACGAAATCCGCCAGCACCTTGAACGCGTCGAGGGGGTGGCTGATCTGTTTGTTGGCGGCGGACGGGAAGAGGAACTGCACGTCATCGTCGACCCCACCCGTCTGGCCGCATTCGGCTTGACGATCCATGACGTGATCGGAGCCCTGGATGCCGAAAACGCCAATGTTTCGGCCGGGATCATGGGCGTGGGACGGCGGGATTACCGGATACGCACGACTGCCGAGTTCACTTCATTGGTGGATGTGGACAGCATTGTGCTGAAATCGAGCGGCCAGCGCCGGATCTTTTTGGGGCAGGTGGCCGACGTCCGCCACGGTTTTGCCAAACGAAGAGCATCCGTCTTCCACAACGGGGAAGGCGGTATGGCGGTGGGTATCAAGCCCGAACCCGGGGTCAATATCCTGGACCTGAGCGATCGGGTCTATGCAGTGGTCCAGTGGCTCAATGAAGAAAAGCTGAAGCCGGAGGGTATCTTCTTCAAGTGGGTCTACGACCAGCGGGGGTATATCCGTGGTGCCATTAAACTGATCCGCCAGAATATCTTGATCGGCGGGCTCCTGGCCATCAGTGTACTGCTTCTTTTTCTTCGCAGCATCCGGTCCACAGCGGTGGTCGCTACCGCCATTCCCATCAGTGTGCTCGGCACATTTATCTTCATGCATGCGTTTGGACGGAATCTGAATGTCGTCAGCCTTTCCGGAATTGCGTTTGCGGTGGGAATGCTGGTCGATAATGCCATTGTGGTGATCGAAAATATCGACCGGCATCGCGGCATGGGGAAGAGGCCGTTTGATGCCGCGTACGACGGCGCCCGGGAAGTCTGGGGGGCCGTGCTTGCGTCTACCCTGACAACCATCGCCGTTTTCCTCCCCGTGGTCTTCTTGAAAGCAGAAGCCGGTCAGCTGTTTCGGGATATCGCCCTGGCCGTAGTCAGTGCCGTGAGCCTGAGCCTGATCACATCGGTGACGGTGATTCCCATGTTTTCAAAACAGCTTTTCAGCCTGGGGGGAAAGAAGAAAAGCAGATCCGATGCGGTGACCTCCGCCGGGCGGGCCTTGGTTGACCGTATCGTGGGGCTCATCGATTTCATGACCCGGAACTGGAAACGCCGGGTTGCCACTGTGGGAATATTCACCGGGGCTGCGGTCTTGACGGCGTTGGCGCTGATTCCCAAGATGGAATATCTCCCCCAGGGAAACCGGAACCTGGTTCTGAATATCTTCGTGCCGCCCCCGGGGCTATCCGTGCAGGAGCTGGAAGAGATCGGTGACTTTTTGTTCGCCCAGGCCAACCCCTATATTGGCAAAGAGGAGGTTGATGGTGTGCCGGGAATCAAGCATTTGTTCTATGTCGGCGCCGATCGCATCATGATATCCGGTGCGCTGAGCACCCAGCAGGAGCGCGCCCGGGAACTGTTGCCCCTGTTCACACGGATGCTCAACTCCATCCCCGGGATGATCGGCATCAGCATACAGCCGGGCATTTTTCAAACCCGTCTCGGCCGCGGCCGCACCATCGATCTGGACATCAGTGGAGAAGATCTGAACCGTATCGCCCAATCGGCCGGTCTTTTGTTTGTCAAGATCAAGGGCGCCATACCGGCCGCCCAGATCCGGCCGATACCATCCATGGAATTGCTCTATCCGGAGGTCCGGATCCTGCCCAATCGGGATCGGCTCAAAGCGAGCGGGCTTTCCGCGCGGGAGCTGGGCGAAAGCGTTGACGTGCTCATGGATGGCCGGGTTGTGGGGGAATACAAACAGGAGGGACAGAAGAAAATCGACATCGTGTTGATGACGGCGGAGGGGAAGATCGCCACACCCGAAGATCTCTACAAGGCGCTGGTGGTCACGGCAAGGGGTGATGTGATTCCGGTGTCCAGTCTGGCACGGCTCGACCGGACTTACGGCATCACCCAGATTCGCCACCTGGAGCGAAACCGGACCATTACCCTCCAGATCACACCCCCCGACGACCTGCCCCTGCAGGCGGCCATGGAGATTATCGACGGCGATATATTACCGCCGCTGCGCCAGGCTGGCATGCTCCGGGATGTCAACGTGCACATGAGCGGGGCTGCCGACAAGCTTGTGGAAACGAAAAACGCCCTGCAATGGAACTTTGTTCTGGCGGCGATGATTTCCTACTTGTTGATGTCGGCTCTGTTCGGCAATTTCATATATCCCCTGATCATCATGTTCACTGTGCCATTGGCCGGCGCCGGCGGGTTCGTAGGACTCCAACTGCTGAATCTGTTTGTCAACCAGCCCATGGATATCGTCACCATGCTGGGTTTCGTGATTCTGATCGGGGTTGTCGTCAACAACGCGATTCTCATCGTGCACCAGGCGCTCAATAATATTCGCTTTGGTGGGATGGATCACCGTTCCGCGGTGCTGGAGTCTGCCCGGGTCCGGCTGCGACCGATTTACATGAGCGCGATGACCAGCATTTTCGGAATGCTGCCCCTGGTACTCTTTCCGGGTTCCGGATCTGAACTATACCGCGGGCTGGGCAGCGTAATACTCGGCGGGCTGGCCGTCTCCACCTTCTTCACGGTGTTTGTCATTCCCGCTTTGCTCCTGTTTGTCATCCGCAGGGAAAAAGTCGGCGGAGGTCCGGTCGCTCCGTGATGGCCCATCTGCTGGGTGATTCCCTTTTTCTTCGTGACCTTCGTGGTGAAAATATCCCAGCTGAAGCTTTTCAGATAAGCGCGTTCATGATGTGTCGGCAAGCTGACACGCCTGTTACCGAGAGCCTCGCAGCATGGTGGTTGGCACCCAGGTACTGTGACTGAAGAGGCGGCCGGCCGGCGTGAGGTTATAGAGGATATCGGTAGCCAGTAAAACTGCGGCACCGGTCCAAGTGGTCTGTTCTCCCGTATAGATGATGCCGTCTGGAAACGTGACGCCGGTCCAGAACGCACCGTTGGCATATCGTTTGTCGAGAATCCAGTTCAGCGTGGTTTCTGCGGCATGGTAGCGTCCGATGGCGGCCAGCGCGATGGCCAGCTCGGCGGTTTCCGCCATGGTTGTCCACTGACGGTCGGACACGCAGCGGATTCCCCAGCCGGGAACCGCAAAACACGTCCACTGGTTTTTCAGGCGCGACCACGCCGCCTCTCCGGTGATGGCACCGGATAATACCGGATAATACCAATCCATGGAAAAACGGGCTTTGCTCATATCAAAGTGCTCCGGCCGGTATCGGATCGCATTTCTCAACAGACTTTGAGCCTTATTCCAACGATGCTCCCGTTTTCCGAGAAGCGTGGCGATGTTCAGCGCACACTTCATACTCATGTAGATGGAACTGGAACCGGTCAACAGGGCTCTTGAGGAGATGGTGCCGTCGGCACGTTTGGCCCAAATGATTTCACCCCCCGGCCCTTGCATATCGGCAACATAGTCCATGGCGCTTTTTACGACCGGCCACATACGCCGCAGAAACGCCTGATCCCGTGTCGCCATATAGTAGTGGTAAACTCCCACGGCGATGTAAGCGGTCATGTTTGAATCCTTGTAAGCCCCGGGCTCCGGCGAACCGTTTCGATAGTACGACCACCAGCTCCCATCGTCCAGTTGTGTCTCGGCAGACCACAAATAGGCATCCCTTGCCGCATCCACATGTCCGGCAACCGTCAACCCCATAGCACTTTCAACGTGATCCCAGGGATCGGTTTTCCCGTTCTCAGACCAGGGTATTTCTCCACTGGCTTTCTGGACACGAAGAATAAACTCTGCAGTGGAACGGATGTCTACACCCGATGGATGCCGACTCTGGATCACACTGGTTTTGCTCATGGTCGTCCTTTCCTTAAATACATTACCAGGCTTTTACCCATTAGCGGGTTCATCAGCTTTTCCAAGAATCGGGTCACCCCGGGCTTCGTGAACATGTCCCAGATGAGAAATTGATGATATGCCTGTACCGGCCAAGCCTGATCACGGTTCGGACCGATGAGGCATTTCAGCCACCAGTAGGGCGTATGCCACCCATGGGCAAAATGGGATGCCCATAGTGTCATTCCCCTGCCATTGAAAAGACGGGTGATATCGCCTTTTCTGTATATCCTTACGTGCCCATCGCTGGCCGAAGCATATTCTTCGGATAGCGACCAGCAGATGCGCTCCGGGTACCATCTCGGGACACTGATGGCCAGGTTTTTTCCCGGCTTCAATACGCGGATCAATTCATCGACGGCGGCGCCGTCCTGGTCGATATGCTCGAGAACCTCAGAGCAGATCACCAGATCGAAGGTTTCACCGGCAAAGGGCAGGGCAAGGAGATTGGCAGACAGCAGCCCCCATCGCCCGTGGCATTCGCCGACCTGTTCATGGAGAATCAGCCGTCGCCGAGATGCTGTCACATCCGCCATGCGAACATCTGCCCCGACGACATAGACATCGTCCTGCCGGACGGCTTCCCCGACATGGCGGCCGGACCCGCAACCGATATCCAGAATCCGGTCACCGGCGGTAAGGTCCAGCCGCTTAAAATCGATGGTGATCACCGATAACCTCCCGATACACCGCGACGGTATTTTCGGCAGCCTGACGCCATGTAAAGCGTTGTTGCACGCGCTCCCGGCCGGCCCGGCCCAGTTTCGCCGCCCGCTCGGGATGGTCAATGATACTCAAGATGGCGTGGGCTAATGCCTCCGAATCCGCCGGCGGCACCAGAATGCCGGCATCGCCGACCACCTCGGGCAACGCACCGCCGGTTGTGCTGATCACAGGAACGCCGCAGGCCATGGCCTCTCCCACAGGCAGACCAAAGCCTTCGTAAACAGATGGAACGACCGCGACGGAAGCTTTTGCATACTCACGGACAAAATCGGAATGACTGATGCGGCCGGTAAACCGAACTGCCGGACCGATACCCAAGCTACGGATGAGCCGATCAACGCCACCGCCTTTGGTGCATTCTCCCACGATCTGCAATTGAACGGGTCTGTGAGCGGCGATCCGGCCCACTGCCTGAATCAGATAGCGAAGACCTTTCAGCGGGGTATCGGAACTGTTTGTGGCGATAATCCGGTTCTTCTGCCTGGGGATCTCCGGCATCGGGTGGAAACGCTTCAGATCGATCCCATTCGAAACTACCCGAAAGCGATCTTCCGGTATCAAAAAATCCCGACTGATATCGCGGCGGGCGTTGTCCGATACTGTGATGATCCGAGTCAAGGTTCTGGCAACCATTTTTTGCATACGGATGAACGAATGCCAGCGCAGATGCTTGATCTTTTTCCAAAGGGCGGATACCGATCGCATCGCCAGATCCCGATCCACCGTAACGGGATGATGAATGGTCGCGACAGTTGGTATTTTGCGCCCAATGGCCCAAACTCCGTAAGACAGACTCTGATTGTCGTGGACGATGTCGTATCCATTATGGTGGTATGCCAGCAATCGATAGGCACGAAGGCCGAAAGTAAAGGGTTCTGGAAATCCGGTGGTGGATATCCCCAGCCATTCGATAAGGTTCACCGGTCGGCTCAATTCCGAGAGCGTGGGTACCCGAAACAGCGCCTCCGGGTTGTATAGATCGAGACAGGGTACCCGCAGCACCGGTATATCTTCATCCAGCCGGGGGTCCGGAGGACCGGTGACGACCGTCACATCATGTCCCAGATCTTTCAGGGCGCGGGATAGATTTTTAAGATATACTCCCTGGCCGCCCGAATGCGGATTGCTGCGATAGCTCATCAGACAGATCTTCAGCGTATCCGTATTCATTTGATACCCCGTCGGAACCGGTTCGGGAGGTGCTGCCGCCAATTGAGACTATAACCTATCTCAAAAATGTGGACCCTTAGGCGCGTTTTTGAGATAGGTTATACTAAAAGTGCGAATCACATACAGTTGCCCCCAGACAGCGTCAACCCTTTTCTCGATGACAGTCGGCGCCATCGGATCGGTTGACCTCGGCGGGAGCCATCATATAAAACGGCAAAAGCCGGTGATTATGAGACCGCCGGTAGTCCTCTTTCCTTTCGGGGCGGCCAAGACTGGCCTGGGATGGGTTGGCAGCAAAAGAAACCCGGAAACCAACACCTCAATCTGGAAATGAACAAGATGCCGCAGGAGCAACCACACAAACCCGATAAAAAGCCGTTTCCTCCGGCAGTGACTTTGATCGAGGTGGGACCCCGCGACGGTTTCCAGTTTGAGCCGCACGTTATCCCGACGGATCTGAAGGTGGAGCTTATTTCCGATCTGGCGGCGGCGGGTATCCGCGAAATTCAGGTCGTGTCTTTTGTGCGCCCGGACAAAGTCCCCCAGATGGCGGATGCGGAAGATTTGGTGAGCCGGCTTCCCCGGAACAAAGGGATCGTCTACACCGGCCTGGTGCTAAATCCGAAAGGAATTGAACGCGCCGTGGATTCGGGCTTGAATGCTGTTGAGGTATCGATTTCCGCAAGCGATCAGCACAGTCGAAAAAATGCGGGCATGTCCTTGATCCAGGCGCAGGAACGTGGTGTCGACATGGTGCATCAGGCGCTGGAGGCGGGTCTTCGGGTCAGGTCGAGTATTCAATGTGCGTTTGGCTGTGTCTATGAGGGTCGCATTCCCGAAGATCGGGTGCTGGACCTGGCCGTGCGATTTCTCGATGCGGGTAGTCATGGTTTGGTACTTGCCGATACCACGGGCATGGCAAATCCAATGACGATTGCAAGATTGATCATGCCGCTGCGTCGGCTGGCAGAACCCGTACCCGTGGGCCTTCACCTCCACGATACGTATGGATTGGGCCTTGTGAACGTCATGGCTGCTTTAGAAAACGGGATTACCCGCTTTGATTGTGCTTTCGGGGGGATGGGCGGTTGCCCGTTTATTCAGGGCGCTGCGGGCAATATCGCTACTGAGGATGCCGTTTATCTATTCGATTCACTGGGGATTCGGACCGGTGTCCGTCTGGGGCGGGTCGCGAAATGTACCCGCCGGATGGAACAATACCTCGGCAAAGGCCTGCCCGCAAAAAATCGTCCGCTTTGAAAAGGACGGCATCCTATTCCATTTTCTTCTCGAGTTCCTTGATTATCATTTCAGATTTGTCAATGCGGATAAAGACGACCCGTCGATTCTTTGCCCTGCTATCGTCGGTGTCGTTGGTGGCCACCGGAATGGATTCCCCATATCCTCTGGCGAAAAGTCTATCCGGTGAAATCCCGTAGTAATTGATGAGAAATTGTTTAATGGCTTCGGCACGCTCCTGGGATAAGCGCAGGTTCTTTTCCTCCGTACCGACATTGTCCGTGTGCCCCGCAATTTCAAAATAATAGCCGGCAAGAGCATCCGACGAAAGGGCCTGGCCGGCTTCCTGTACCTGCCGGATGGAAAAGTCGTTCGCCAATTCCGTTGTCCCGGATTTGAAGAGAATATTGATCGTCACCTGCGCCTTTGGCGTTTCGGTCTTCGGAAGAGCTTGCAGCTTTGCCTTGGGATATTGTCCGGCGGGTCCTTTGATTCTGAGCGCATCAATGAATTGGTCGCTGGTGATCAGCTCGGTGGGGGGGCCCGGATCCTGTTCGGGGGCTTTGGCGGTTTCCTCGGCCCAAACCCAGCCGGCGCTTATGACCACGAGTAGAAAGAGGATTGTCGGCCGTATGCTCATCACCGCACACCCCTTCGCGCCGATCCGTTAACCAACGCGCGGGAATCGTTATATTTCTTTTAAATTCAATGAGTTTTCTTGGGTTCTCCGTCTTTATATAGTACTTTCCGCGTAATGTCAAAATTGAAAAGCAAGTGACATGCGGCATGGGTTTGCGGATGTTCGTTGGACCGGCACCATCTAAAAAAGCCGGGTCACACGTTCGTAACCCGGCAGATTTACAAGAGCACCCAATAGGAGGAGGGGGAGGGTCTCTTGCGAACGGCTCTTCGGCATCCCGTGAAGAATGCCCTGCGAGCACTGTTTGTAATCTAACACCGATGACAGCGTTGTAAAGTGTGGCAATGCTCCGACGCGGAACAAGCAAAGAACGAATCGGATATCCTGTGGTCGGTTTTTCGCCAGAGTGATGGGATTCGCGGAAGGCAGGGCACGATTAAGGGCCGGTTATGTCCAGAGGAACAGTGCACACCGTTGCCGGTTTTGGCAATTCGGAAATGCGCGAAGGCATGTCGCGTCACATCCGGATTTTTGTTTAGTGTCCGTATTTTTCCAACAAACCGAGGGCTTTTTCGACGGCTGCGGTTTCATTCTCCTGCCGCGTTGCGGCTTTTCGGGCTGCCCATTGACAGGCGTCTTCCCTGTCCCCCAGCTGAATGCCACACCACATCAGCCCGGACATCACACCGTTGCTGTGCGGATTGGCCTCAAGGGCGCGGTGAAACGCTTTCCGGGCACCGACGTAGTCGCTGTTTCTGAATCTGGCCCATCCCATCAGGTTCTGGCTCATGAAGGAATGGGGCGATTCATTTACAGCCCGATCAAACGGCGTAATTTCGAGGGTCGCTTTATCCTGGTAGGCGGAAAAGATGTAATTGGCCTTCAACGCATGACCGACGTCATCGAGGCCTTGCCAGGAAATTCGCTCGGGCCATAGCGCTTTTGGTTTTTGTTGGTCCGGAAAAGGCATGCCGCATCCTGCCATCCATTCCATAAATCGCTGTCGGAAAGAGACCAGACCATCACGGATCGACAGAGCCAGATCCGTAGTGGTTTCTATCCCGGCCTCGACGTCCTTTAGAGAAAGGGTTGCTGTCATGGAATCCGGATGGTGAGCGACGCTTCCGTAAAGCCAATATCGAATCTGCTGCTCTTCGCCAACGCGAATCATATTCAGATCCGGGCCTTCCCCGCGGCAGTAGGAAAGGAATTCTTTCTTGTGTGGAAAAATTTTACCGACACGCCAGCCAAACCAGAACTCACGAAATCCGGTGTGTAGAACGATGACATTTCCGAGAAGAAAATGTAGCGCCATAGCTCGACCAAAGGGATCGCCCGGATGATCGTGGCGCAGGGGGAGGACAACGCAGCGGGGTTTGTCAGGCATGGCGACTGTCCCTCTAAAAAGCCGGGCCGCCTAGTGGACGGCCCGGGAAGTGGATTTGAGAACCTTACCGGAGGGGGGGGTGGCTCTCGTTTCCTTCTGTGGGATTTCTGGTCCTATTCTATCGTCATAGAAAGGCCAGCGGAGACCCCACGTAAAATCTTTCCGCAGCAAATTACATGCCAGGAATTTAGATTTCCTACGATTTTGAAAGATCATCAAAAAAAATGTTTAATATCAATTTGTTAAGAAACTGATCGAACCTTGACGGGATCTTCGGTAAGTTCGAAGAAATTGACAGATACGTCATTTCGTGCGCCGCCGCTGACACATCGCACCGTCTCTAATGTTTCTGAGATCCGCACATTAGCCGACCCGGATTCGATCGCGGTCCTCCGAGAAGCGGAACCTTTGAAATTTCCGGTTCCCTTTTATAGGATAATTTCTTATAATAATCCCAAATAGTTCTGGTCCAGACGGCATCATTTTAAAAGAAACGGGCCATCCCTACAAGGATGTTTCTCTCTGTCGAAACGGAACGCCATGTCCGATCCCCAATCTACTGATGACCTCCGCGAAAAAATCCTCCGTCTGGAGAAGGAAAATGCCGCCTTGCGCAAAGACGGCACTGTGAATCGGCAGATGGAAGAAAAATTCAAAACGTTTCTTCGCATGCTGCCCCTCGCCGCTCATATGTACCGGCTTGAAGCGGACGGTCGCCTGATTTTCACCGAGGCAAACCCGGCGGCAGACCGTCTTCTCAATGTCGATAATCAGCGGTTTGTCGGAAAAACCATCGAAGATGCCTTTCCCATGCTGACCGATACCGAGATCCCTGATCGGTACCGGCGCATTTGTCGCCAAGGCGAAGTCTGGTACGCCGAGCAAATCGACTACCAGGATGACGCCATTCAAGGAGCTTTTGAAGTGCATGCTTTTCAAACCGCCCCCGGTCAGATGGCTGCCATTTTTTCGGACATCACCGACCGGAAGCGGGATGAAATCATTCTGCGCCGCAGCGAAAAAATGTATCGCCAGCTCATTGAGGAGGCGGCCGATGGTATCTGTATTTTTGATGCTGATGGTCACGTGCACGAGGTCAACCCCTACCTGTGCCGGATGAGCGGTTATTCCCGGGAAGAATTCCTCGGTCTGACCATAGACACATTTTTCGCACCCGAAGACCGGCTTGATATTCCGCTGCGGCTTTCCCAGCTTGCGGCCGGCGAAACATTGGCGTTTAAAAAACGGGTGGCTCGAAGAGGCGGTGAGATGATCTATGCCGCCATCAGCGCGCGCAAGGTGGAGGAGGGACGGTTTCAGGCCATCATTCGGGATGTCACCGAACGGCGCCTTGCCGAAGAGGCACTGCGGCTGGAGAAAGAGAAGTTTCAGATATTACTTGAAAAATCTCCTGTCGGTGTCGCTCTGATCGGCAAAGATGGCACCTATCAATATGTGAATCCAAAGTTTACCCGCATTTTCGGTTACACCCTTGAGGATATCCCCTCAGGCCGGGAGTGGTTTCGAAAAGCCTATCCTGATAAGGCTTATCGTGACACCGTCAGAAGGGCCTGGAAGGTTGATATGACAGGGTCCGACATGGGGGAGATGCCGGCTCGAACCTATACCGTGAGCAGCAAAGACGGTTCCGAAAAACTGATCCATTTTCGTGCCGTCACCATGGAAGATGATGCCCAGTTTATCATGTATGATGACATTACCGAAAAGACCCGTCTGGAAACGCGTCTTCAGATGGCCCAGAAAATGGAAGCCATCGGGACCCTTGCCGGCGGTATTGCTCATGATTTTAACAACATATTGTCTGCCATCATCGGATATACAGAGATCGCCTTGATGGATATCCCCCCGGGAAGTCCTCCCGAGTCCAATCTAAAGCAGGTTCTGAGCGCGGGGGACCGGGCCCGGGATCTGGTCAAGCAGATCCTGGCATTCAGCCGATTGGGAAATCAGGAATTTAAACCGCTTCTGGTTCGACCGATTATCAAAGAGACGATGAAGCTGTTAAGGGCGTCCCTTCCCGCTACTATTGAGATTCGGCAGATGATCACATCGGACGTCACGGTGATGGCGGATCCCACACAGATTCACCAGATCATCATGAATTTGTGCACCAATGCAGCGCATGCCATGGAGGAATCCGGCGGCATCCTGGAGGTTTCCCTGGAAGATACGGTCCTGGACGAGGCATTTACTCGGCAGCATCCGGATCTGCTTCCCGGATCTTATGTACAGCTGAGCGTCTCCGACACCGGACATGGTATGAGCTCCGAAGTACTCCAGCGCATATTCGATCCATTTTTCACCACCAAAGCCGATGGTAAGGGAACAGGCATGGGCTTGTCTGTTGTACACGGGATTGTCCATAATCACGGCGGTACGATATCGGTGGACAGCAAATCTGACGGCGGCACGCGATTCGACATCTATCTGCCGGTCATTGCCGATAAGACATCCCGTGAAAAATCGATGCCGGAGGCGCTGCCCAAAGGTAGCGAACGTGTTCTGATTATCGACGATGAGCCTTTCCAGGCGGACATCGGCAAACAGGTGCTCGAGAGGCTCGGTTATACCGTGGTGACCCAGAACGATGCCCACGCCGCGCTGGATGTCTTTCGGAAACAACCGGACGAATTCGATCTGGTGATTACCGACATGACCATGCCGAAACTCACGGGGGATCGGTTGGCCCGGGACATGCTCGATATCCGACCGGACATTCCGATTATCCTGTGCACCGGATACAGCGAACGGATGACCGAAGAAAAAGCCCAGCAACTGGGCATCCGGGGATTTGCGATGAAGCCCATCGTCATGAAGGAGATTGCTGGACTGGTGCGACGCATTCTGGACGAGACCCATGAAAATTCAAAGCGATGATTTACGGGAAGGGGAACTGGAGCTGTCCTTTTCTTATGAACCGGAACAGTTTCCGGTGCTTTCCGAAATCGCCGTTGTCGGTGACACCGAATTTATAGGTCCGATTGCATTCTCCTTGCGGGCCCGGAAAACGGCAGGCCTGGTCGAAGTGAACGGCGAGTTTCGAAACAGACTGCGTCTGAAATGCAGCCGCTGTCTTAAATCTTTTGATAGCGACCGAAAAACCGCCGTGTCGCTATCCTATTCCACGGAGCCGTCCGAAAGCATGGCGTCCGCGGTGGATGGCGAGTTGCGGCTGACTGCCGAGGAAGCCGGAAGGATCCATTACGATGGAGATGAGATCGATCTTGTCGAAGGGCTCCAGGAACAGGTCGTCCTCTCTCTCCCCTACCGAACCCTGTGCCGCGATGCCTGCAAAGGGCTTTGTCCACAATGCGGGGTCGATCTGAATGAGCGGGAATGCGGCTGCCGTAAAGAAGTCGGAAACCCCCGGTTCGACGCCCTCAAGCATCTTAAACTGCCGGATGCCTGACCTGACGGGGGATTATTGCCGTACTCGTTTTAGAATGCATGATGCTGTGGTGCCTGGACTTGGCGTTGTAGCGGTAAATGATGCAGCACCTAAGGGGTCGAAGAAACGGTGGGATCGATTCGGAAGGCGGCCGGTGGCAGGGTGTTCTGCCACCGGCTCATATGATTTTGATTAACTTTTAAATCTTCTCCGGATACCGACCAGGCCGAGGAATCCCGCGCCGAGCAGCCAGACGGTTCCGGGCACCGGCACCGAAGCGTATACTTCGATGTTATCAAATGCAAACATCCGGGGCGGTGGTTCTGAAATGGCCATGGTTGTAAATGTCAGGGTCAACGTGTCCTCCCCGGCAAATTCGCTGATATCCGCATACAGCCGCTGAAAATCGTTGTCAATGAGCACCCCGTTTATCGTCAACGGGTCGGCGATCGTGATTTTGCTGTCGATCGGAGAGGTGTCGGCTTTTTCCATATAATACGTGTAGTTGCCGGATTGGTAGGAGGACGTGAACACGTCGATGCTCGGACCGCCATCGAGCGATGCCGTAAAAGAGAATGCCCCGTCGTAGTCCGACCAATCGCCCATGGCGGCGAAGTCGATCCCGAGAGAAAGATTGCCGGCGGCCTCACTGATGTCGAATACCCACGTCGCGGAGAAATTACTTCCCGGTCGTTCGACGGCGAACAGGGAGCTGGTGTCGGTGGTCTTCAGGATACCATATTGATCCACGCCCGAGGTGGATGTGTCCACCAAATTGTTGGCGCTCTCTGACAATGCCTCCGCACGATCGGTGACACCGAAAATCTGGGTGCTGGACTGGTAGGTATCGGTCCAGCTCCCGCGACTGATGGATCGGCTACTCAGGGTGTCGTTGTCGATTACCGCCGTGTCGAAGTTGTCATAGGCGATCATCGCAGCATGGATGGAAGCCGGAAACGCCATGGAAATCAACGCTGCCCCCAGAAGGATCAAAAATCCTCCGGCCTGCCGAAGTGTCCACTGTGAATTCGAGGTCTGGTTCAGATTCATCATGAGTAAGGATCCTAAATTTTTATGGCCGTTAGTTACAGTTATGCACTCGATCGTGTAGTCGTGGACTGACTTGCTGTGAAAAAATGCAAGACACATACCAGCGATATGAAGTACATATTTTGCTTGAAAACTGTACATATTATGTATAGATGGCCGAAATTGTTGTGATCCCAACACATCTCCAAATCATAAATATTATAATGATTACAGTAATTAATATAAAATTTAGAAAGAACGGGAAATGCTGTGGTAGAAGGGTGGGGGAACCGGAAAAATTGTCGGAATCCGACCCGATCCAACAATTGTGTCCAACAAAATTGGGGGATTGCGTATTTCTCTATTCAGGTACAGAGAGGGGTGAGGTATCCGGAGTTCGGCGGAAAATAGCTATCTGAAACCGGCGGATCCCGATTCGAACAGATCGATCGGATCCCTCCGGAGTGCCGATGCGGGGAACATGCTGCCTTTTGACAGCCATACCGATAGTGTCCTATAAGCGTTAGCCATGGCATCAGACACGGGAAATCAGTCCATCGAAGCATCCCTGGAAGGGGGGCGAAGACCTGTTTCGGCAGGTGGCTGAATCTATCGATGAGATCTTTATCCTGGCCAAACCGCGTCTGGAGCAGGTGCTCTATGTCAGTCCGTCCTACGAACGGGTCTGGGGTGATTCCTGCGAGGTGCTCTACGCATCCCCCCAGAGCCACCTGGAGGCGGTCTATCCGGACGATCGGCTGCGGATCATGGCTTACCTGGAACGGAAGGTGCCACAGAAATACGAAATCGAGTACCGGATCCAGCAGGGCGAAGGCCATGTCCGGTGGGTTCGTGAACGCGGTTTTCCCATTGCCGAGGAATCCGGCCGCATCGATCGCATTGCCATTATTATTGCAGACATTACTGAGGAAAAGCAGCTGCGGGAAGAGGCCGAGATCCGGCTGCAACAGATCGTCCAGGCGGATCGGCTTGCGGCTCTGGGCGAGGTGGTTGCCGGAGTGGCCCACGAGATTAACAATCCCAACAGTTTCATCACCTATAACATTCCGCTGCTCGAGGAGACCTGGAAGATATTCAAGCCCATCATTGCGGCCCATGCTGCGTCACATGCCGGACAGAAGATCGCTCATACGGATTTTAACAAATTGATGGACGACATGGAGGAGATCATAAAAGCCATCAAAATCGGCTCCGAGCGGATCAATCGCGTCGTCAGCAACCTTAAGGATTTTGCCCGTCTGGACGAGAGCACCCACAATCGCCCGGTGGACGTCAACGATGTCATCGAAAAAACGATGACCATTGTCGGTGCTCAGCTCCGGCGGTGCGCTGAAGACATTTCACTGAGTCTTTCCGAACGGCTTCCATCGATTCCCGGCCAGGCCCAAAAACTCGAACAGGTGGTGGCCAATCTTTTCGTCAATGCCGCCCGGGCGCTTCCGGCAAAGAACGACAGTCGAATTGCCATTACCTCCAGGTACCTGGCGCGACTGTCGGCTGTGCTTGTCGAAATCGAAGACAACGGCAGGGGCATGCCGGCGAACCTTCTCGGGCGCATTTTCGAGCCGTTTTTCACCACCCGTCGCGCTGCCGGCGGGACCGGTCTCGGACTGTCTGTTTCCTACGGTCTGGTTAAAGAGCACCAGGGAACCCTCGGCGTGCTGTCCCGACCCGGCGGTGGAACGCGATTTACCGTTTATCTACCCACCGATTCGGATGTTTCCCTGAATCTTCACCCGACCATTCTGTGTGTGGATGACAACGAACTGGTTCTCGGTATGGTGCGCTCCATGCTCATCAAGGTGGAAGACGAGTTCGTGGAAACGACCGCCCGGCCGGAACAGGTGGTGGAGTTTCTGGAATCCCATCCCGAGGTGGACATTGTACTGTCAGACGTCTCCATGCCCGGCCTGAACGGCTGGGATCTCCTGGAAAAAATCAAAGAACGTTTTCCTCTAATTGCCGTAATTCTGTACTCAGGCTTGCCGGATGCCCTGCATCCGCCGGACAGTTGCGATTATCAGCCGGATGCCGTTCTCCATAAACCGTTTGAAAAATTCGAATTGGTTCAGATTCTCAGTTCCATCGGGAGACAACGTTTATGAAAATTTTCGTGGTCGATGATGAGCAGATTGTCCTTACCTCCGTCCGTCGGTTGTTGCGGCGTCGCGGCATGACGGATGTAAAGATTTGCGATAAAGGAAAAGACGCCGTCGAAATTATCCTTTCAAACGATTTCGATATTGTCCTTCTGGACGTCCTGATGCCGGATATCGACGGACTTCAGGTGCTCGATTCGACCAAGGCTCATAAACCACAGACAGAATTTATCATGGTGACCGCGGTAGAAGATGTGGCCACATCTGTGCGCGCCATCCGTATGGGAGCTTATGACTACCTGGTAAAACCGGTGGATCCGGAACGCCTCTACATGACGATTGAACGCGCATTTGAGCGGAAAGGGCTGAAGGCAGGCCAGGCCGGCAGTCTTGGTGCACAGAGGGGCCCCGCGATTCCTGAAGAGTTTTCCGAGATCATTACGAGGAATCCTCGGATGATCGAACTGATACGGTATGCCCATATCGTGGCCCGAAGCGGGCTGCCCATACTGGTGTGCGGAGAGTCCGGAACAGGAAAGGAACTCTTTGCTAGAAGTATTCATCGCACAGCCCGGAGCGCGCGGAAACCCTTCGTTCCGGTCAACGTGGCCGCCATTCCGGAAACACTTTTCGAGAGTCAGTTTCTGGGCCATGCCGCCGGGGCTTTTACCGGTGCCACCGGCGAGCACATCGGCTACTTTGAGCAGGCCGACGAAGGTACCCTCTACATGGATGAGATCGGAGAATTGCCGTCGGCCCAGCAGGTAAAATTCCTGCGTGTCCTGGAAGACCGCACGATCACCCGGTTGGGTGAAAACCAGCCCAAAGAGGTGGATGTACAGATCGTGGCATCCACGAACGCAGATCTGGAGACCGCCTGTCGTGAGGGACGTTTTCGTCTGGATCTGTATTACCGCATCAACACCGGAATGATTCATGTTCCGCCGCTGCGAGAGCGGGTAGACGATCTCCCTCTTCTGGCAGAGCATTTTTTGTCCATCGCAGCCCATCGTTTTGATAAACCGATTCGAGGATTCAGCTCCGCCGCCATGGATGCCTTGGCAATGAGAGAGTTTCCCGGAAATATCCGCGAGTTGATCGGCGTCATCAATAACGCGGTGCTCATGTGTGAAGACGACAGCATTCAGACCGATCATCTGGGACAGCCGATTCAGGAGGCCAGTTTGTTCTCCCGCCGCCCGTGTACACTGAAAGAAGCCGCCGAGGAGCATGTGGCCTATATCCTTACGCACAATCAAGGCAGCCTGCAAAAAACCGCCGATACGCTGGGTATCAGTGTGCGGCAGGTTCAGCGGCGACTGGCGGACATGAGAGAATCTCCCCGCTGGGCGAAAGTGTTGTCCCAGATGTAGGCCGTATCATCTGCCGCCAAACAATTTTCTCAGATCCAACGGGAAGCTCCATTTCAGGATTGTCCCTCTTCTTTCTTACCTGGGTGCCGCCGACCTGTCCGTGGTTCCTTCTGAGTGACATTTGCGTCACGAACAGAGAAGTTCTTGTCACAAAAAAATAGCAAACAATATTAGACTGTTGATCCGATTTTCAGAAGAATTCACATCTATTTATAAGCTACAAATTCCCGGATGTCGGCCAACACTTTTTGAAGGCCAATATAAGTGTATAGTTTTCAAAAGGTTAGCATCGGCAAAAAAATAGTGTTTTTCGGGCACGAGTGTTGCTTACCCATACACCCGAGGAGCGACGGGTCATTCTCCTGCAGCATCGGCGATCATGCGTCGTGCGGTCTGCAGATCGATTCAAGACTTTGCCTGCTTCCATTATGTGGGACCCTTCCACAACTCCTATGGGGCGATCGCGGGCTTGCTTTGCATTCTTCGATTCTTTGGCGGCGGTACAGGATCTGGCACATGGTGGATACCATTCGACGTATTCTTCTTGTTGATGACGAAGGGACATTTCTCACCACTGTTCAGCGTCACCTAAAACGTCAAGGCTTTTTCATAGAAACGGCTTCCAATGGGCTGGATGCCAGCCGACGGATTAAGGCATGTGCCGATGAGTCCCCATTTGATCTTGTCATTTCTGATGTCGTCATGCCTGGAATGGACGGAATCACTCTGTTAAACTGGATAAAGCAGGATCGTCCGGAGACATCGGTGATCTTGTTAACCGGTTTCGGCGACGGAGACCTCGCCGCGGAAACCGTGCGACCCAATATTGATACGTTTGGCCCCAAACCAATTACCCCGGATACGCTGATGGAACTGATCCATCAGGTAGCGGGCTATCGCCGGGAAATGCTGGATGAACTGGCATGACCCTCCCGGGACCAACACGAACCGGCGAAATTAGAGGCGGGAAAATGGTAGCTATGAGAAGACAGATGTCGTTAGCCGGTGAAACGGTTCTTTCGTGGCCGCACCTGCAACCGTTCGGATCTGAAGCGGTCTATGGAGAGACGTGGAAATGTGTTGCTGCATCAAACACACTAGTTGGGAGTTCATGTATGAAGAAAATCCTCATTGTCGATGACCAGTTGGAAATTCGTGACCTTGTCGAAGTCACGCTTAAGTCGGGTGACTACCAGGTCTTTCAAGGCTCCAGCGGGGAAGAGGCCGTGTTCATCGCAAAGCAGGAGAAGCCGGATTTGATCATCATGGATGTGATGATGCCGGGCACCATTGACGGACTTGAGGCCACACGGATAATCAAATCCCATCCGGACACCCAGGAGTGCACGGTGGTCATGCTGAGTGGGCAAACCCTTGATGAGGATCGGCAAAAGGGCTTCAGTGCCGGCGCCGATGATTATTTTATCAAGCCGTTCAGTCCTCTCCAGCTGATCAAAAAGGTTCAAGAGGTCTTTGCCTGAAATGAGCTATGTCCCCCTATTAGATCAGCTCCACCAGTACGCCAATGATTTGAACCAGGCCGTGGAGACAGTTCGTGAAAAGGATCTGGAACTGGAATCCACCAAGGCGCAGATGTTCAAGTTCGCTGAAGATCTGAACGCCACCTACCAGGAGTTGAAACTGGCGCATCTGGAAATGGAGCGGGGGTATCTGGATACCATTCATCGACTCTCTCTAGCTGCAGAATACAAAGACGAAGACACCGGCGACCACATCGTCCGCATGAGCCGCTACTGCTCCAAATTTGCTCAAATTCTGGATTTTAACGAACGGCAGGTCCGCAACATGCGTTATGCCTCACCCATGCATGACATCGGCAAATTGGGATTCCGGACCACATCTTACTCAAAAAAGGGAGACTCACAGAAGAAGAGTTTAACGTCATCAAATCCCACACCATCATCGGCGCTAAAATTTTATCCCGCTCCAGGGCAGAGATTCTGCAGGTTGCCGAACAGATCGCGCTCTCCCATCACGAGCGATGGGACGGCAGTGGGTATCCCCTCGGACTCGCCGGGGAGGCGATACCCATCGAAGCCCGTATCGTGGCCTTTACCGATACCTTCGATGCCCTGACCAGTCGGCGACCCTACAAAGAACCGTATTCCATGGACGTTGTCCTCGAGATCCTCAGAAAGGAACGGGAAGCCCATTTTGACCCCGAGATCGTGGATGTGTTTTTTGATCACCTGGACTATTTTCTCCACATACGGACCGAAATCGGAACCGACCCGCTGGCCATCGGAGATGTGACATGGAGTGAGCGGGACCTGTATGACATGTAAGTGAACATGTCCGCGGAGCCCGGTGCGGTGCGTCCCCCCTGCGCATCGATACCGAAGACCGGGGCACTTATGGAGGGTTTACGTCGGGCCACGGATAAACCCCCTAAATGGGAAAGGTCAGGCATTTTGCCTGGCCTTTCTCTTTTTCTGGAGAACGGTATGTGCTTGCAGTTGCCTTCACCTTCGCGACAGATATTCGGTATCGGTATCGGTATCGGAATCGGAATCGATCATAAGTCAATCAGGCACTTTTCTTCGCTTGATGAGCAAAGCTCCAAGCCCCAAACCCCTGAACCCGCCAGAGGCGGGCAAGCCTTGAAACTCTGAACCTTGAACCCTGAACCTTGGCCCCGGATATTGATAAACTCGGCGATATCTGGCAGAACATGTCGATGCGAATTCTGATTACCGGTGCCAGTGGATTTGTGGGTTCAGCAGTGCTCAGGCGACTCATTGAAGCCGGCCACAGCGCACGCGTGCTGGTGCGCGAAAGCAGTGATCGAAGCAATCTGGAGCACCTGGACGCCGAACTTGTCGTGGGCGACCTGGCTTCACCGGAAACATTGGAGCCGGCTCTGGACGGATGTGAGGGCCTGTTTCATGTCGCTGCAGACTATCGACTCTGGGTGCCTGAGCCGTCCGGCATGTATGATGTCAACGTGACCGGTACTCAAAAATTGATGAAAGCTGCCCTCAAGACCGGCATCCAGCGGATCGTCTATACCAGCAGCGTCGCCACTCTCGGTTTGAATCCGGACGGCAGTCCTGCCGATGAGAAAACACCGGTTACCCTGGACGACATGATCGGGCACTACAAGCGGTCCAAATTTCTGGCCGAAGCGGAGGTACGCCGTCTGGTCGCCGAAGAGCGTCTCCCGGCGGTGATCGTGAATCCATCCACCCCTGTCGGACCGCGGGATATCAAGCCGACGCCTACCGGCCGGATGGTCCTTGATGCCGCGGCAGGCCGGATGCCCGCATACGTGGACACCGGGCTCAACATCGCTCATGTGGATGATGTGGCCGAGGGTCATCTGCTGGCATTCGAGAAGGGGGCCCCCGGTCGACGCTATGTTCTTGGGGGCGAAAACCTGACGCTCAAAGGTATCTTCGAAGAGATATCTGCGATTACCGGCATGCCTCCGCCGAAAGTGCAATTGCCCCACAATCTGATTCTCCCCATCGCCTACCTGATGGAGGGATGGAGCCGATGGTTTGGCGGTGAACCTCGAGTCACTGTGGACGGAGTCCGCTTGGCCAAGAAACGTATGTTCTTCTCCTCAAAACGGGCTGAAGATGAACTCGGCTATCGACACCGTCCGGTGGGTGAAGCGTTTCGTGATGCCGTGGCGTGGTTTAAAGAACAGGGGTACTTTTGATCTCTGAAAGCGTATCAAGATTCTTGTTTCTTTGAAGCCGCTTCCGATGCTTCCGCCAATAAGATGTCGGAGTGATGGAGGACAGTCCGGCGGAGTACTGGAGTATTGGAGTGCTGGAGTTTTGGTGCTTTCGATACGGGTTGATTCCACTTCGGAATCTTCTCTAACCGCCCGTGTGGGGTAAGCTTCATGCACTGATAAAAAAGATTGAGTGAAGTGATCTGTACTATAAACCCTTGCTTGTGGGGTCGAAGCGCGTAGCGCGAAGCCCCAAACCTTGAACCCGCCAGAGGCGGACAAGCCTTGAACCCTTGAATCTTTGGCTCCTGGGATCCTTTTCCGCTAATCTGAACTTTCAAACAGCCATATCCTACAATGATCCTCTACTTTCTACTGATTCCCATTGTCTTTTCCATCAGTTTCTGGCTGGTTACCGTCCTCTGCGCTCACCGTTTCATGAGCTCTGCCGGAAAACACGAGAATACCCATCGATCCACAGAACACTATCCGAAGGTGTCCTTGCTCAAACCGGTCTGCGGAATGGAGAAACATCTGGCCGAAAACCTGACCACGGCGTGTCGCCAGGACTATCCGGATTTTGAAGTCATCTTTTCGCTCAGAGATGAAATGGATCCGGCCCTGCATGTTGTTGACGGACTGTGCCCGGATCTCAAGGACGACATCGTCAAGGTTGTGGTGGATGATTATGAAGTTGGGGTCAACGGCAAGGTGAACAATCTTTATAATGCATCCACAAAGGCGGGTGGCGATCTACATGTGGTTTCAGACAGCGACATGCATCTGAATCCGGATTATCTCCAGCGGATCGTTACACCCTTCGCAGATCCGAAGGTCGGTATCGTGTGTACCCTATATCGCGCCTGGCGGCCGGACAGCAAACTGGAAGCCATGGAACTGCTCACCTACAACAGCGATTTTGTGCCTTCAATGATTTTTGCCTATGTGACCGGAGCATCTATTGTCTGCCCCGGGGCCACCATGGCAGTCTCCCGGGAAGCTCTGGAGTCGACAGGGAGCTGGGTGCCGTTGGCGGACTACTTTGTCGAGGACTTTGAGCTGGCCCGGCGTGTGGCAGAAAAAGGGTACCGGGTAAAGCTGATTCCATACACCGTGAACATGGACGTCGATATCCCTTCCTTTCGTGTCTGGTGGCGTCACCAGGTTTACTGGGATCACAACACCAAATCGGTCAGCTTTCCGGGCTTTTTTTTGACGTTGCTGGTCCGCGGCATCCCGTTTGCGTTGCTTTACGCACTGCTCGGCGGTACTCATGGATTGCCGATCCTGATCGGGACGATCGGCATCCGTCTGATCACCGGAGTCGTCAACGCCGCACTGCTCAAAGACATCGACGGATTTCGGAATATCTGGCTGCTGCCAATCCGGGATTGTTTCGGCATCTTTGTCTGGCTGGCCAGTCTGTTTAAACGCCATACCTATTGGAGAGGCAAGCCATACATACTCGAAAACGGAAAAATGAAAGCGGCGCGCACAAACGGGTGATCATCACCGCCGATGATTTCGGGCGCTCCCACGAAATCAACACCGCTGTGATCAAGGCCCATCAACAGGGTATCCTTACTTGCGCAAGCCTGATGGTATCCGGAGAATCTGCGGATGAAGCCGTTGCCCTGGCCAAGGAAAATCCGGGCCTAAACGTTGGGCTGCACCTGGTGCTGATCGATGGTTTCTCGGTGCTCCCCCAAAAGGACATTCCGGATCTGGTGGACCATCAGCGGCGTTTCTCAAACGATCCTGCCGTCGGGGGGGCGCGATATTTCTTCTCGGCAAGGGCCAGGCGACAACTCCGGGAAGAATCCCGCGCCCAGGTGGAGAAGTTTCTGGACTTCGGTATGGAAATGGATCATCTCAACAGCCATCACCACCTGCACATCCATCCCACCATTGCCGGCATCGTTGTGGAACTGGCCCGGGATTACAGGATTGCGGCCATCCGATTACCGCTCCAGGGGCTCCGGATGGTGACCCGATCCACCGCCGCCATGGCCGCGGTGATGTTCCCCTGGGTAATGAACCTCAAATTCAAGCTCGACATGGCGGGCATTGCCCACAACCGGGAAGTGATGGGGCTCTATGAAAACGACGCCATGCATGAGGCGTCCTGGCTGCGTTTAATACCAAAACTCAAACCGGGAATCACGGAAATGTTCTGCCACCCGGCCTTAACAGATCACAGCGACCAAAATGAAAAGAGCCCCTCTTTCGGCGAGTACGAGGCGCTGATCAGCCCGAAGGTAAAAGAGGCATTGGCTCAAGCAAAAGCAGTCCTCGGCAGTTTCAGTGATTTTGTTTAGAAAATGTTCACCACAGAGACAGCCGCAGTCGCATACATGCTATGGCGGGCCACGCAGAGAGCACAGAGGACAACTTTTATAGCCGGCCCGGATGTTCCCCTGGCCGAGGCATCCTTCGGATGTGCCTCGGCCAGGCGCATCCGCCCGAGCCGGCACAGTCATCGCTTCGCGAGAAAGTGCACCCTCTACGGGCCGACAAAACTAACCGCTTTGGCACAAGAGTACAGGCATCATATGGCTCCGGTGTTGAACCGCCCGAAGGGCCTGTCCCGAGCAGGGCCGAGGGGCTGAGTGGGTTTCACAAATCGGTATCTCCCGATTTGTGAAACAAAATAATCCCTCTGTGTCCTCTGTGTCTCTGTGGTGATTTTGTTAAAAGAGGAGAATCTAAAAAATGCCCGAAAAAAAACGAAACCTCTCACGACGCGATTTCATCAAAGCCGCCGGCACCGCCGGTTTGGGATCTCTATTACTGCCCGCCAGCTCTCCAGAGCCGGCCCGTGCCGCCACATCCGCCAAAACGCCGGACCAGGAGAAGGTGCCCAAACGACCATTCGGGAAAACCGGCTTGGACGTCTCCATCCTTTCTCTGGGAGGCACCCTGAATCCATCGGATCAAATCATGTTCCGGCAGGCTGTCAACATGGGCGTGACCTACTGGGATACAGCGGATTCTTACAAATGGGGAAAAAATGAAAAGGCCATCGGCAAATACTTTTCCCGATTCCCGGATGACCGGAAACAGGTCTTCTTGGTGACCAAAACCGCTTCATCGGATCCGGAAAAACTCACCGAGAAATTGGAAACCTCTTTGCAACGGATGAATACAACCTATGTCGACATGTATTTCATTCACTATGTCAGTAATGCGAAAAAGCAATTGACCCCGGAGGTCAAAGCCTGGGCCGAAAAGGCCAAGGCCGAGGGCAAAATCCGGTTATTCGGATTCAGCGCCCATAATAATATGCAAGACAGTATGCTGACAGCGGCCAAACTGGGTTGGATCGACGGCATCATGATGAGTTATAACTACCGGCTGATGGTCATGGATGACATGAAACGGGCGGTGGATGCCTGTGTCAACGCCGGAATCGGGTTGACGGCCATGAAGACCCAGGCCGCATTTTCAGCCAACTTCTACAGTTCGATCGGCTCGGAAACAGACGAGGCCGTGAAGCTGACCAAAAATCTGATGAAAAAGGGCTACACCGCTGAACAGGCAAAACTCAAAGTGGTGTGGGACAATCCGAACATTGCGAGCATCTGCTCGGCCATGCCGAACATGACCATCCTCCAGGCCAACGTTGCCGCAGCGGTCAATAAGACAAGCTTATCCCAGGGCGACATGGAGCGATTCAACGATTACGCTCAACTTACCGCACCCGGCTACTGTGCCGGCTGCGCCGATATCTGCGAATCCGCCGTCGATGCTAACATACCCATCAGCGATCTGATGCGTTACGCCATGTATGACCTCAGCTATGGCGATCGAAAAACCGCTTTAGGGCTGTTCAATGCGTTACCTTCAGACGTTAAGGAAAATATTCTTGAAGCCGACTTCGGAGAGGCTGAAAAACGATGCCCCCAAAAAATTCAAATCGGCAAAATATTGAGAAAAACGCATCAAGACCTAACTTAACCGGAATTTTTAGATACTCCTCTAACCGTTCCTAATGAGAGTCGAATTATTAAAGACAAAGAAACCGAAAACTGAATACTGCTCTCTAACCTATCAGTGTTTATTTTTAAAGTCCTTGAACACAGTAGTGAACCCTGAGAGGTTGTTCCTTTGCGTTCAAACACACCTGTATCTGTCCCCGCTTTTTCCCGATCAATCGGCACAATTACGATGAAGCGTTGTACCGTTTTATATTGACTGTGAATAGATAGAGTGTTACCTGTTTTAAATTCTCAGAGTTCCCCTCAGTAACCGCTTAATATCAATCTGAAAAAAATCAGAGACACTCGAAGCTGATGCCGTTTTAGTTATCTTTAATTCATAACGGCGTCCAATTTTGTTGAATCCGATCCGCGAAGACTTCTGTGTGGTTATTTTGATTGCATGTTGCCTTGGAGTTTCTTCGAGAATATTTACGATATCAGATCCGATGACATAAAACATTTGAAAGGATTCGAAAATGCGAAAATTTACAGTTTTTGTATTTATACTATTCATGTTTTTCTCAGGTTTTACCGGGTGTCAGCATACGCAGGCCATAAAAGAAGTCGTTGCTGAAAGGGAACTGCCTTCGTATGTGAGTGGATATTACGCCATCGACCCCATCGTACTCGACAACGTGGAGAACGACCTGGGTGATAATAAGCCTGATCCAGATTTAGCGTACCTGTACAACGTGGGGTCGAAGTCAACGCAATACACCATATCGGGAAATGGGGAAATCACATATCTTACCTCTGGAGTTCAGGCAAAATCGGGCCAGTACAATGTTACTGTGGATCATTTAACCTATTCTCCCATGGAACTGATCATCGAATTTACGAGAGAAGACGGTACTAAGTTTGAAGCCCCTGTCGGACTGGTTATCGGGGTATCCATTCGGATCAAAGCCAAGTCGACGTCCGGAGAAGGTTCGTTTAATCTTTCGGATATCCCGGGATTGGGTTTATCAACCGGTGTCAGTGCGGCCAACGCGAATGTTGAAATCGATATCATCGGTATCCGAAACAGTGCCGTTTTGAAGCTGCCGAGGTTTGTGGGGGAGGTAAATGCCAGTACCCTACAAACTTTTGTTCAGAACCTTGCTACCATCAATGCCGAAATTGATGGAAACAATACTGAAATTGTTCCTCAAATCATCGGGGTGGATATCAAAAGCCTGCCGGAGGGACTGAATCTACAAGATGTGGTCGCCGCCATAAGAGAGTGGAAGACTAAGCAAAAAAAAGAGGAACGCAGATCACTCACGATCAAGGAATTGAACGGGAAAGCCGAACCTTATAAATATACTTTGCCGCGAACGCCGGAATTCGTGGAGAAAGAAAGACAGAAGCGTGTCGAAAAACTTTTAGGTGAAGTCGATAAGCTCAAGCCGGATGACGCGATATCAATTGCAACAAGCCCACCGATACTAGAAAAGAACGTTTTGGATATAGTAGAAGCGAGAGACCCTCAAAACCTTCGATTGACGGATCCCGATGCAGCAAAAGAAATCATAAAATTCATCGTGGTGTTATCAAAACGGGACGATCAAACACTCAACGCCTTGGAAGCCGCGATTAAAGCGACAGAATAAATTTTCGGGATTATGCACCATTTTAAGGGTATTCTCACGCAATGGTCTGAGTATGTAGGACCCTAAAGCCATTGTTTGCAGTTTTCCGAAGTTGGCGTCCT